>Ga0247825_10001475_pt1 | contig 15425 bp, 15 predicted proteins | sample 13C_Vanillin_Day_FD_194413 | JGI IMG/M metagenome (GOLD analysis project Ga0247825, IMG submission 194413) | Soil microbial communities from agricultural site in Penn Yan, New York, United States - 13C_Vanillin_Day48 | ecosystem: Environmental > Terrestrial > Soil > Agricultural land | place... | reverse complement strand
GGTGATCCGCTGGACGCGCCCGTCCTCCGCGCGGAAGGGGAACACCGTGGAGGCGTGGATTGCGCCCAGCAGCCGCCGTTTCTCCAGCCCCGGCACCAGGAACCCAAACCCATCCGGCGCGGGCGTGCTGCCCTTCTCGAACCCCAGGTGCACCACCGCGATGGGGGCATAGACAATGCCCTCCACCAGCGCTGAGAGCCTCTCGTCCAGCGGCCGCAGCAACCCCGCCGTCACGTACGCCGGCGTCGCCAGCACCACCTTCGAGGCCATCAGCTCCGCCTGCCGCCCGTTCTCCCTCACCGAGATGCGCCAGCCACCCTGTGCCGGCAGCAGTCCCTCCACCTTCGCCCCCGTGTGCACTGCTGGCCCGAGCGCCCGGGCCAGCGCCTCCACCAGCGTCCCCAGGCCTCCTTCGAAGGTGCACAGCGTGCCCCGCAGCTTCTGCGGGCCTCCCGTCCCCGCTGGCAGCGCCTTGCGCTGCGCCTTCTGCATGCGGATGGCTCCGAGGATCAGGCTGCGGTGCTCTCGCTCCAGCTTGATCAACTGCGGAAAGGTGGCGCCCACGCTCAGCGCCTCCATGTCTCCCGCGTAGATGCCCGTCTGCACCGCGTCCAGCAGCACCGTCGTCGCCGTCTCTCCCAGGTGCCGCCGCCCGAAAGCCGCCAGCGACTCGTCCGCTCCCTCGGTCGCACGTCCCGTGAAGAGCTCCGCCATGACGCGCAGGCGCGCACCCAAGGGCAGGATGTCCGACTTGAGGAAAGCCGGAGGAGACGCTGGCACGGCGCGTAAACGTCCTCGAGTGTACAGGTAGCGCGCCTTGGCCGCGGGATCCGCGGCCCTGATCAATTCCTCCACTCCCACGCTCGCAGCCAGTTCGCGAGTTGCGGGCTCTTTGTCGAGGAAGCTGTTGGGTCCCGTCTCTGTGATGAACCCATCACGTCTCATTGTTTCAATGTTGCCGCCGAGACGTGTTTCAGCTTCCAACAAAATCGCACCCTTCCCGCGCACCCGCAAACGGTGAGTCAACGCGAGACCGGTAATTCCCCCTCCAATGATTGCTACATCTGACATGCGTGGCTCCTGAGCTGATCTCCTTTGCTCCGTGTAGGTCACTCGGGTCAAGAGTCCCATCCATTGTGCCTACAGCCCGTGAAGCGCGTTAATGAGCCTATGCGCTACGTCATCTCAGGGGCCAGCCGCGGTATCGGTCTCGAATTCGTCCGGCAACTCGTCGCTCGTGGTGACACCGTCGAAGCAGGAGCCCGCGCTCCAGCGGAGGCCCGGCAGCTCGCCTCTCTGGCTCGCGAGTCCGGGGGGCGCCTGCGCATCCTTCCACTCGATGTCTCGAACACCGCCAGCGTCCGAGCCTTTGCCGCCGCCCTGGGGGATTCGCCCGTCGATGTGCTCATCAACAACGCGGGCGTCGTCGGCAAGCTGGACCCGCTGCCCCAGGTGGACTTCGACGACATGGGCCGCACCATGGAGGTCAACGCGCTGGGTTCCATGCGCATGTGCTCCGTGCTGCTCCCCGCGGTGCTCAAGAGCGGCACGCGCAAGATCGTCCACCTGACGTCGCGCATGTCCTCGATGGCTGAGAACACCCCCGTGGGTGTCTACGGCTTCGTGGGAGGCGCCTACGCCTACCGCATGTCCAAGGCCGCGCTGAACGCGGGGATGCGGACCATGGCCGTGGACTTCCGCGAGCAGGGGCTCATCACCGTTCTCATCAACCCGGGCTGGGTGCAGACCGATGGGGGCGGGAAGATGGCGCCCATGCGCCCCGAGGAGTCCGTGCAGGGCATGCTCCGAGTGATCGACGGGCTCACCCTGGCCAGCAGCGGCCGCTTCTTTGACTACCAGGGCAAGGAGTGCCCCCTGTAGTCCCAGTGAGCCTACCTCACGGATAGAGGGACTCGGTGCGCCAGCCAGCGCCGTCGCGCACGTAGACGAGCCGCTCGTGCAGCCGGTTGGGGCGGGAGTGCCAGAACTCGATGCGCTCCGGGACGACTCGGAAGCCTGACCAGTGGGGCGGGCGCGGCACCGTCTCTCCCTCGTACTGGCGTGTGAGCGCCTCCACCCGCTCCTCCAGAAACTGCCGCGAGGGCAGGGGCTGGCTCTGGAGGCTGGCCCACGCGCCGATCTGGCTGCCCCGCGCCCGGCCCTGGAAGTACGCGTCCGCCTCTGCGGTGGAGACGGTCTCCACGCGCCCCTCGATGCGCACCTGCTGCTCCAGCGGGGGCCAGTAGAAGACGAGCGCCGCGACGGGGTGGCGCTGCAGCTCCTGCCCCTTGCGGCTCTCGTAGTTGGTGAAGAAGACGAAGCCTCGCTCATCGAAGTCCTTGAGCAGCACCACCCGCGCGGAGGGGCGGCCGTCATCCCCCACCGAGGCGACGATCATCGCGTTCGGGTCCACGGGGATGGCCTGCTTCGCCTGCGCGTAGAGGGCGGCGAAGCGCTGGATGGGATTGTCGGGCAGGTCCATGGCGCCCCACCCTAACAATCCCTCCTGGACAGGGAAGGCCAGCCTCATCGCTTCTTCTTAAGGTTGACTCACGGGCCCTACACGGCATGGTTCGGGCATGAAGATCCTGTTCATTGCCTCGGAGGTCGCGCCCTTCTCCAAGACGGGCGGACTCGGGGACGTGGCCGGAGCCCTGCCCGCGGCGCTCGCCGCGCTCGGCCACGAGATCAAGGTAGTCACTCCGCGCTATGGGGACGTGAAGACCGGGGAGCTGGTCTCCACCGGGCACTCGCTCCACGTGCGCTTCCCTTTTGGCGAGGAGGGGGGGCCTATCCTCGCCGCCCGCATCTCCGAGCGCCACGAGGTGCTCTTCCTGGAGAATGAGCACTTCTTCGGCAGCCGCCGCGGCCTCTACGGGGACACTTTCGGCGAGTTTGGCGACAACCACCGGCGCTTCGCCTACCTGAGCGTGGGCGCGCTCCAGGCGGCCCAGCGGCTCCAGTTCATCCCAGACATCGTCCACCTCAACGACTGGCAGACGGGGCTGGCGGCGGTGGCGCTGCGGCGCGGCTTCCAGGCCTCGCCCCTGTCCCGGGCCCGCTCGGTGATGACCATCCACAACCTGGCCTACCAGGGGCAGTTCGGCAAGGACATCATGGGCGACCTGGGGCTGCCGTGGGACTTGTTCACCTCCCATGACGGCGTCGAGTTCTACGACACGGTGAACTTCCTGAAGTCGGGCATCACGTTCGTGGATGCCATCACCACCGTGTCTCCCACCTACGCCCGGGAGATCCAGACTCCGGAGCTGGGCAACAACCTGGACGGGCTGCTGCGCGCGCGGCACGGCCGGCTCACCGGCATCCTCAATGGCATCGACGCGCAGGAGTGGAACCCGGCCGGGGATCCCATCTTGCCGGCGCGCTACAGCGCGGAGGACCTGAGCGGCAAGGCGGTGTGCAAGCGCGAGCTGCTGAAGAGGGCGGGGCTGCCGGAGGGGGATGCGCCGGTGTTCGGCGTCGTCACCCGGCTGGCATACCAGAAGGGGGTGGATCTGCTGCTGGAGGTGATGCCCACCGCGCTCCAGGCGGACGTGCGCTTCGTGGCCGTGGGCAGCGGCGAGGGGCGCTACGAGGACGGCCTGAGGGCGCTCCAGGCGCGCTTCCCGAAGCAGGTGGCCGTGTACCTGGGGTTCGACCGGGAGATGTCGCATCTGGTGGAGGCGGGGGCGGACTTCTTCCTGATGCCCAGCCGGTACGAGCCGTGCGGCCTCAACCAGATGTACTCCCTGAGGTACGGCACGGTGCCCATCGTCCGGGCCACGGGAGGGCTGGTGGACACGGTGACGGGGGGGATGGACGGCACGGGCATCCTGTTCGAGGCGTTCCACCCCGCCGCGCTGCTGGCGGCCATGCGCCGGGCGCTGGCGCTGTACGCGGATCCGGGGCGCCTGGAAGGGTTCCGGCTCCGGGGCATGCAGCGAGATTTCTCCTGGACGGTGTCGGCCCGGCGGTACGAGAGTCTCTTCACCTCCCTGCTCAAGGAATAGTCGGGCGGGGACAGTCGCGATAGGCTCGGAATCGTGGCGGAAGCGTTGGAGTTGGGAGGGTACGAAGTCATTGGCCGCCTGGCAGTGGGCGGCATGGCCGAGGTGTACCAGGCCCGCGCCAAGCCCACGACGCAGCGCTCTCCGGGCGAGCCGGAGGAGGTGGTGCTCAAGCGGCTCCACCCCTCGTTCCGCGGGGACGCGTCCTATGTGAAGTCCTTCGTGGACGAGGCGAAGCTCACCGTGCGCCTGCGCCACCCGAACATCGTCCGCACCTTCCGCCTCTACAAGGCGGGCCAGGACTACCTGATGGTGCAGGAGCTGGTGAGCGGCCGGACGCTGGGGTTCATGCAGGGGTTGCTGCGGCAGGTGGGTACGGCGATGCCGCCCGAGGCCACGTGCTACATCGCCTGGTGCATCCTCAAGGGGCTGGACTACCTCCACCGGGCGAAGCTGGGGGAGAACGGCGCCAACATCGTCCACCGGGACGTGAACCCCAACAACATCCTGCTGAGCGTGGCGGGGGACGTGAAGCTCACGGACTTCGGCGTGGCCGAGGTGGAGGGGATGATGCAGGGCGAGCCGGGGGCGCTGCGCGGCACCATGGCCTACATGAGCCCGGAGCAGGTGCTGGGGCAGCCGGTGGATGCTCGCACGGACCTGTACGCGGTGGGCGTCATCCTCTGGGAGCTGTTCGCCAACCGGCGGCTGTACGGCACGGAGACGGGGGGAGAGTCGGAGTTGGCGCTCAAGGTGCGGGATGCGCGGGCGCCGCTGTTGTCCTCGCTCAAGCTGGGGCTGCCGGACTATGCGGTGCAGGTGGTCCGCAGGGCGCTGTTCGCGGACAGGACGCGCCGGTACCAGACGGCGGCGGAGTTCATCAAGGCGCTCGAGGCCCTGGCCCAGCGCGTGGGCTGGCCGCTCACGGTGGAAGCGCTGCGGCCGCTGCTGGGCGGGTGATGCGGGCGCTCGGGGTGGTGCTTTGGGGCTGGGTGCTGCTCTCCGGGTGCCGTGGGGTGCCCTTGCGGCCAGAGGCGTATGAGGCGGCGGCGCGGGTGAAGGCGCTGGACCTGCGCTTTGCGCCGGATGGCTCGGGGCTGCTCACGTTGAAGCTGGAGGTGCGCAATCCGACGTCGGATCTCGCGCTGATGACGGGGGTGGACTTCGAGCTGGCGGTGGATGGGCGGCGGATGGCGGTGGGGCTGCAAGAGGTGGAGGTGGCGCTGGGGGAGGAGGGGCAGCCGCACGAGGTGGAGGTGAGCGGTGGAGTGCTGCTGCGGTACGGCCCGAGGACCGAGCGCCGGATGACATTCCAGGTGGAGCGCGTGATGGAGCTGCCGTGGCTGCCGCCTCCAGAGCCTGTGCTGGAGTGAGGGCTAGCGCCGCTCAAGCTCCTATCCTGGTTATTAAGGCAAGCCGTCCAGCACTTGCGAGATGTGAGTGGCTTTGATGGCGCGCTTGAACCAGCGATCCAAGATGGCCAGGTCTGTGCAGGAGAGGATGCGTTGGCGAGCCTTGTCGTCCACGGTCACGCCACGTTCCGAGAGAATTTCAAGTACACCCACCGCCCGTCCTTCCACTCGTCCTTCCACCCGTCCTTCCGCCCGCCCTTCCGCCCGCCCTTTCTCGAAATATTCCTCAATAAGGGTACCCATCAGCTCCTCCGCGCGTTGCGCACCCACCAGCGACACTAACATATCCACCGTTACAGCTTTGTCCTCCTTCGTCGCCACCTTCACCAGATAATGGAAGAGAACCGTCACCTCCTCCTCTCCGTTGGGAGCTGAGTAGGCCTCGTCGAACAGTGCCTTCCATCCGGGCATCCTCTGGGCCAACTGCGCGCTGCGTCCGTACACCAGCACCAGCAGCACAAGCCTCACCAGAGCAGGTGCCGCACGCGACCGCAATGCCTCCTCCCGCTGCTTCGTCAGGTCGTCCAGGCCGTACCAGAACTGGGGCAGCACCGCCAACCACAACTCCCGCTCCTCTGCCGGCACGTCGAACAACTCCTCTACTCGCCGTGGCGCCGTCCACGACCCTTCGGGCCCGTGGTACAGCACCAGGGGGAGGATCATCGGCATCAGCGTGCTGTCCGGGTGCTCGCGCCTCCAGTGCTCCAACTGGCGCACCACGTAGCTCAGCAGCCTGAGCGCCATCCACCGTTCCACCTTCGATTGATGCTCCAGCAGCACGTAGAAGAGCACCTGCCGCCCGTCCTTCAGCCGCGCGGAGAACAACAGGTCCGTCTCCGTCTCCCGCAGCTCCGGATCCACCACCGAGTTGCGCTCTGCCTTCAGGCTGTCCCAATCCACCTGAGCCACCACGAAGGGTGGCAGCGCTACGCGCAGCTCGGCGGCGGCACGCTCGGGGTTCTCGAACGTGTAGCGCACCAGCAGATCGTGAGGACCGGACATGGGCCCGGGCTTCAGCACAAAGCGGGCCAACTCCTGCTCACAGTTGCTTTCCAGGGAGCGAGGTACCTCCCCAGCGCCTTTCCGTCTCGTGCCGCGGACGGTCTGTCTCTCTTTGTAGACTGCCCGCACAGGGCCATGGGCACGGAGAGAGCCGGCCCTTGCTGTCCTTTGAGGCTCAACCCGCCGGTGCCAACAGCACCTGCGCGCGGTGGACATGTTCTCCTGTGTCCCTGTGTCCTCCAGTGTCGACCGCTTCTTTGATACATATTCTCGCTATCTCGAAGTCATGGTGGTGGACCTCGAATACCTCTACAGCCAGGTTCCGGAGATCACCTTCCCCTGGGGTGTGCCTCACCTCATCGCTCGCGACGAGTGACGCCAAGTTCGACAAATCCGCGCTCCATCTGGGACCGCCGACAAGGACCGAAGTGGCGCCCGGCTGAGTGAGCTCTCAGGCTTTGGCGGAAGGGGGGCCTTCGGTGGAGGTCGGGTCGGTGCGTCCGTCTCCCGCCGCTGGCTCGGCGCGTCCGTCTCCCCGGCCTTCCTTGGCGGAGGGTGACGGGCCCTTGAGCCGGACCACTCGCACCCGGTCGATGCGCGCGCCTTCCTTCGCCGCCACCGTGAACTGATAGCCACCATAGGTGAAGCGCTCGCCCACGTCCGGTAGGTGGCCCGCCAGCGAGGACAGGAAGCCTCCCAGCGTGTCGAAGTCTCCCTCCGGCAGTTCGAAGCCGAAGGTCTGCGTGAACTGCTCCACCTCCAGCGCCGCGTCCACCAGGAAGCTGCCGTCGGCCTGCTTCTCCACCTGCTTCTCCACCTCCTCGAACTCGTCGCCAATGTCGCCGACGATCTCTCGGAGGATGTCCTCCAAGGTCACGATCCCCATGAAGCCGCCGTACTCGTCCACCACCATCGCCATGTGGATGCGCTTCTTCTGCATCTCACGCAGCAAGTCCCCAATCGGCTTCATCCATGGCACGAAGTTCGCCGGACGGATGACGTCCTGCAGCACGATCAGCTCCGGGTGCTGCAACAGCGGGATCAGATCCCTCGCGTGCAGAATCCCGATGATGTGATCCACGTCGTCCCGGTAGACCGGGATGCGCGAGTGGTTCTCCTCCGCCAGCAGCCGCAGCACCTCCGTCGGCGGTATCGAGATGTCCACCGTGATGACCTCCGTGCGAGGCACCATCACATCCTTACAGCGCTTATCCGACAGCTCGAAGATCGAGCGGATGAGCTGCGGCGCGCTCTTGTCCACCTCGTTGTTGGCCGCCTGCGCGGCCAGCAGCTTCTCCAGCTCCTCCAGCGGCGGAGGCGGAGGCTCGAAGCGCAGCGTCCGGCCAAAGGTGCGCGCCATCAGGTTGAGCACCCGCAGCAGCACCCGCATGGGCGGGTAGAAGAGGAACACCAGCACCGACACCAGCCAGGACAGCCGCAGCGCCCAGCGATCCGGGCCCGCGTTGGCCAGGCCACGCATCGTCACTTCCATGAGGCTGGCCAGCACGCCCACGAAGAGCGCTCCCGCCGTCACTGTCGCCACCGGCAGCCACGCGTCATCCCCCAGGCGATTGAAGTCCAGCATCCGCGGGGGCGCCAGGGCCCCAATGGCCGCTGCCAGGAAGCCGCTCAGCACGCTCCCCAGGCGCAGCGCCGTGGCCGTGGCCTCGCGCTCCGTCTTGTGCCGCAGCACCCGCTTCCCGGCGGTGCCGCTCGTCTCCGCTAGCTCTTGGGCCCGCATGTCCGACGTGCCGTACAAAGCGGACTCGGCGGCGGCCACGAGCGCACGAACGAAACAGAGGGCCAGGCAGGCGGCCCATAGGGCCCAGGTAGGCATGGAGCCTCCTTCTTAACCTGTGCTAAGGGGTCACACCACCTCGCCGGAGGCCCGATGTCCGTACCTGTGCCTTTCAGGGCTGGGCTGGGGGGTATCCTGCTCGCCGCCCTCCTACTCCTGCCCTCGCACGCCTACGCGTGGCCGGTGGACCTTGTCTTCTCCCTGGAGAGCGGTACTGACCGCTTCCACAAGCTCTCCGCAGTGGAGTGGGTGGAGGTGGAGGACCCCTCCGTCGCCACCGTAGAAGTGCTGTCTGGCAGCAATGAGCTGCTCGTCACCGGCAAGCGGCCCGGCCGCACCCTCCTGCTCCTCTACGCCGAGGGGAAGTTCGCCGTCTGGCGTCTGGCTGTCACCGCGCCGGGCTCCGGAGCCACTCCGGAAGCTGCGCCGGAGCTGCTGGCCGCCGCGAGCAAGGTGTGTCCCGGGCTTCAGGTGAACGAGGGGAGCGAGCGCTCGCTCGTGATGACTGTGAAGGACTCGGCTTGCCGGAAGGCGCTCCTCGCGCTCTTCCAGACGGATGCCTGGCTGGCCCGTGAGCTCGAGATCACCTTCGAGCTGCCCGCGCTCCAGGAGCAGCTCTCCGTGCTGACCCCGATCCTGAAGGAGCTGGGGCTGGAGGCGCGCTACAGCGGTGCGGGCATCGTGCTCCAGGGGACGGCCACCCCCGAGGCTCACCGGCGCGCGCTCTGGGCGCTGTTCCGTCAGTCCGTGGGCCGCGTGCCTCTGGATGATCGCGTGACGATCGAGACACCCAAGCCCGCGTCGTCCGATGCGGGGCCTCGCGGGGCACCGTCGAAGTGATAGGGGCGCTCGGCTTGCTCCTGGTCGCCATCCTCCTCGCGGGGATGCTGTCCATCGTCGTCTACACGTTGCTGACGGGCATCTCTCCCATGCCCACCCTGGGCAAGGTCCAGCGCCAGCTCCTGCCCCTCATCGAGCCGGGTCTCGAGGGCACGATCCTCGAGCTCGGCGCCGGGTGGGGAACGCTGGCCTTCGCGCTCGCGGACCGCTGCCCCCGGGCGAAGGTGATCGCCTTGGAGCTGTCCCCGCTCCCGTTCGCCTTCAGCTGGCTGCGCCAGCGCTTCGCCCCACGCCCCAACCTCGAGCTGCGCCGCCAGGACTTCTTCCGCTTCTCCCTCACGGGCGCGTCGCTCGTTGTCTGCTACCTCTTCCCGGGTGCCATGAAGCGGCTGGCGCCCAAGCTGACCGCGGAGCTGGCTCCCGGCACGCGCATCCTCAGCCACACCTTCGCGCTCCGAGGCTGGGAGCCCCTGCGCACGCTCGTGGTGGATGATCTGTACCGCACGCCCATTTACCTCTACGTGGTGCCAACGGGAGCAGCCTGAGTCCACGGGCCGCGGCGCGTGGACTCCTTCAGCGCTCGCGCCAGCGCGGTCAGGAACTTGCGGCGCGGCCAGTGCTCGGCGCCGAAGCGGGCCAGATGCTCCGTCTCCACCTGGCAGTCCACGAAGTAGAAGCCCCACTCGCGGAAGCGCTCCACCGCCGTCACGAAGGCCACCTTCGAGGCATCCGGCGCGCGGGCGAACATGCTCTCACCGAAGAAGGCCGCGCCCAGTGACACGCCGTACAGCCCGCCCTGCAGCTTCCCCTCCGCCCAGGACTCGATGGAGTGCGCGAAGCCCAGCCGGTGCAGCGTGATGTAGGCCTCGCGCATGTCATCGGTGATCCACGTGCCGTTCTGCCCAGGCCGCGGCGCCTCCGAGCACGCCGCGATGACGTCCGCGAAGGCCGTGTCCCAGCGCACCTCGTAGACGCCCGCCTTGATCATCTTGCGCAGGCTGCGGCCCACGTGGAGCTTCTCCGGCTCCAGCACGAAGCGCGGATCCGGCGAGTGCCACATCAACGGATGGCCCTCGGCGGGCCAGGGGAAGATGCCCTGCGAGTATGCCGACACCAGCCTCTCCGGGCGCAAGTCCCCGCCCACCGCCAGCACCCCGCTGCGGTGCGCCTTCTCGGGAGGTGGGAAGCTCTCCGGATCGTCTGGATCGAGCAGGTAGATCGGCACGCCCGCAGCCTACCCGGAGCCAGGGCCTACTTGGACACGTTGAGCTTCACGCTCCCCTTCAGCGAGTAGGGCACCTTCAGCAGCGGCCCGCCCGTCAGCTCGCCCTCGAGCGTGTAGGGAATCACGCCCTTGGCGATGATCCCCTTCGCCTCCGAGCCCCACGTGGACGGCGACACCGAGCCCTCCAGCGGGTACACGCTGGTGGCCGAGGCCTCCACCGTGTCCCCCTTCGCCAGCGTGCCCTCGCCCAGCGACTTGCCCGCCACCCACAGGTTGTAGGTCAGCTGGCTCAGCCGCAGCGGGAAGGGGTTGGGGTTCTTCACTCCCACGCGCAGCGTCAGGTTCACCTCGGTGGCCGAGTAGCGGGCCGCGTCCAGGCTCTCCAGCACCACCTCCGGCAGCCGGGGCACCCGCACCGACCGCGATGCCGCGAAGGGCAGCGTCTGCACGTCCTGGCCCGAGCGCACGGTGAGGGTGCCGCGCAGGGCCAGCAGCATCGTCCCGCCCTGGCTGCTCAGCGCCTTCAGGTCCTCCAGGCTGCGCACGTAGGGGGCGCGCTCCTGGAAGGAGAAGGAGGCAGTCTGGTGGGGGGTGAGGGGCACGTTCAGCATGGCCGTCCCCGTCTTCACCACTGCTCCCTCGGAGACGAGCTCGTAGTCCGCCCTCTCCAGCACCCCGGGGACGGGGCTCACCACCTGGCCGGCGTAGTGGACGGTGGCCTCCGTCAGGTTCTGGGTGGGGACGGTGGCCTCCTGGAGCTCGAGAGTGGGAGTGCCCGTGGGCTTGGAGGGTGTCGAGGCACATGCGAGCCACACGGTGGCCAGCGCCGGGACGGCCAGGGGGACAAGGGCAGGGCAGAGGGCAGTGGGCTTCACAGGGACAACATTGTGGAGGCCTCTCCGGCTGCTCCCAAGAGGATTTCCGCTAGAATGTCCAACTCGTGGCCAAACGCCGCCCCAACCTCAACAAGGCCCTCCGCGCCCTCATCCGCGACATCGCCGCCCGTCTGCCGGAGTTTGGCCACATCAAGGCCCAACGCATCCTCGTGGTGGCGGGCGAGGCGCGGCGCACCTCGCGCGGCACGGTGAAGCCCCTGTGCTACCGGGGCGGCAAGAGCACGGACCGCACCGGCCGCCGCAAGCCCATTGTCCGCGTCCGGGGCCGGCGGATGCTCTACTGCATCACCCTGCGCCCGCTCTTCTTCCGGGGCTCCACGGCCCGGGCGCGCATCGAGACGATCCTCCACGAGCTGTTCCACTGCTCGCGCCGCTTCGACGGGACGCTGCACGCGGGGCGGCGGCATGACGTGCTGGGCAAGGACTTCTCGCGCCGGCTCCGGCCGCTGGTGCGGCGCTACCTCAAGGTGTGCCCCGCGGAGCTCAAGGCGGCCTTCGCGTACAGTGGCGAGGTGCGGGTGCTGCAATGGCTCGAGCGGCCCGGCTCCTCCTACATCCCGGGCCCTTCGCGCGTGCGCGTGCGCAAGGTGTACACCGAGGATCAACTCTTCTACGGAATCGCGCGCATGGTGACGCCCAAGCCCCGCGTCGTCCGCGAGGCGGGAACACGCTCTCCCAAGGTGCACTGAAGGATTGGTATTGGAGCGTCGGGCGTGCTCCGATAGGTGGTGCGGGGAGCCGCAGGGTAGGAGATAGGTTTGTCATCGCTGAGCGCGCCCATCCGGTTTCTCATCTACCCCTCACTGGGAGAGGTCCGGGAGCACGTCAGGGTCGAGTTCTTCGGTAGGACGCTCTCCCAGCGGTCGGGCCGTCCCATCGTGGTGGAGCTGGCCCGCACGTACGAGCAGGTGGGGCAGGAGCTCGCCGCGGGCAAGGTGGACATGGTCTGGACCACCGCTGATCAGTGCAATGAGTACGAGCCTCAGGCTCACGCCGTCCTGCGCGCGGTGCGCTCCGGGCGCTGGCACTACCATGCTGCCCTCATCTGCCGGACCCAGGCTCCGCTCACCCTGCAGACGCTCCGGGGCACACGCGCGGCGTGGGTGGCTCCGCTCTCCGTGGGAGGCCACGTGCTGGCCCGGCGCCACCTGGAGGCGCACGGCCTGTCCCCCGACACGCTCTTCGCCAGTCAGCAGTTCGTGGGCAGCTACCGCAGCGCGCTGCTCGCCGTGATCGAGGGCCAGGCGGATGTCACGTCCCTCTACGTCACGCACCCGGATGAGGTGACGGTGCGCGCGGGCCTGGCCCAGCGCGTGGGCGCCTCCGAGCGCCTGCTCACTCCCTTCTCCTTCACCGAGGCTACCCTCTCGGATGGGATCATCCTCACTCGCCGGATGTCCGAGGCGGATGCCGCGGCCGTGAGCGCCGCCCTGATCGCGATGTCCCAGGAGGCTGGCGGAATGGAGCCGCTGCTCGGCCTCTACTCCGTGGACGGCTTTGTCCTCGCGTCCGAGACCAAGGCCTCACGGATCCCTGCCCCGTCCGTCCATCAAGCGGAGTACCTGGCGGTGGAGCTGGACGCGGAGGATCGGTGCCTGAGCATGTGCTCCTCCGCCGGTCCCGTCTTTGGCCAGCAGCTGCATGGGAAGGACGGCCACACGCTGCCGCAGGTGCTGCCCCCCGAGGCCGCGGCGCCCCTCGAGGCGCTCGTTCGCGCGGCGCGGCACCATGGTCTCGGCGGCCGTGCGGAGTACCGCCTGGAGGTAGAGGGGAAGACACGGCTCTACGCCGCCGAGGCGGCTCCTCAGCCCGCCCCCCCAGGTGCGCCCACGCCGGGCACGGCCCTGCTGGTGCGCGACATCACCCGCCAGCACGGGCTGGAGACGGAGCTCTACCGCCTGGCCTCCTTCCCGCTCCTTCACCCCGAGCCGATGCTGGAGCTGTCAGAGGACGGCACCCTGAACTACGCCAACCCGGCCGCTCACACCGCCTTCCCGGATCTGCTGGTGCTGGGCTCGAGCCACCCCCTGGTGGAGGCCACGCTGACCCTGCTCCAGCAAGGGCCCGTGACGGGGACGCCGCACCTGATGCGCATGGTGCGCATTGCCCAGCACCACTGGGAGCTGATGGTCTCCGCGCTGCATGAGGCCGGCGTCATCCGCGTGTTCGCCAAGGATGTGACGGCGCGCAAGCAGATGGAGGCGCGCTTGCTGGACGCGGATCGCAGGGCCGCCCTGGGCTCGCTGGCCGCGCGCGTGGGCCATGAGATGAACAACCCGCTGGCCTACCTGATGGCGAACCTCTCCTTCGCGCGCGAGGAGCTCGTCCGGCTGAGGCAGGCGCTGCGCATCGGGCTGGAAGACGAGGTGCTGGAGGAGTTCAACGAGGTGATTGACGCGCTGGGCGAGTCCCGCGAGGGCGCGGACCGGCTGCGCCTCATCGTCCAGAATCTCCACCTCATGGTGCGCGAGCCTCCCGCGCACCGGGCCTGGGTGGACGTGCGCCAGGTGCTGGAGGACAGCCTGACGTTGGTGAGCCATGAGCTGCGCCATCGCGCCCGCCTGGAGCGGGACTTTCAGCAGGTGCCGCTGGTGGAGGCGGACGAGGCGAAGCTGGGGCAGGTGTTCCTCAACTTGATGCTCAACGCCGTGCAGGCCATGTCCGAGCGGGACGCGGCGCGCAACGTGCTGCGCGTGGCCACCCGCACCACTGCCGCTGGAGAGGTGCTCGTGGAGGTCAACGACACGGGCGAGGGCATGAAGCCAGAGGTGCTGGCGCGCATCTTCGAGCCCTTCTTCTCCACCCGCCAGGGCAGCATGGGCATGGGGCTGTCGGTGTGCCACGCCATCGTCACCAGCCTGGGCGGCACCTTGCGCGTGGAGAGCCAGCCGGGCGTGGGTACGCGCGCCACCGTCACTCTGCCGCTCGAGTGAGTCTAGCGGCAGCCCGCCGGGCCGCGGCCACGCGGGAGATCCAAGAGGGGTGGATGGGAGCGGGTGCGACCTGGAGCGAGGCGCGGTGCTGTCCCTCGCGCAGGAGCTGCTCGGTGACGGCGGGCAGGGCGCGCCACGGCACCTGGGGCTTGAGGTGGTGGGCCAGGTGGTGGCCCGCGTTGAAGAAGTAGCGGTTGTAGAAGGGCGAGGAGGACGTCACCGCCAGCGCCGCGCGATCCGTGGCATCCGAGTGCACGTGCGCCGCGAGGTTCAGGTAGTGGATGCTCGCCTGTCCCACCAGGAACAGGGCCAGCCAGCAGAGGGCGAGTGAGGGCTGCCACACCAGCAGCGCCAGCAGCAGGCCGTCCACCACCATGAAGTCGAGGATCAGCTCCAGCTTCTGGCCGCGCGTCTTGCACCCCTTCCAGATCTGCCCCACCACCGCCCATGGCCAGAACCAGGGAGTGAGCGCCCAGCGCACGCAGTAGCGCAGCGCGCCCTCGCCGGCGCGCGGCCGGCCCCAGTCTCCCGGACCGTCGCTGTACTTGTGGTGGTTGAAGTGGTGCACGTAATAGCCGCGGTAGGCGAAGCCGCAGGCCAGCCCCAGCGTCCGCGACACCAGCCACTTGAGCGCCCGGGGTTTCGCGATGGGCACGTGCATATGGTTATGCAGCACCGCGTAGTTCCAGAACAGCACCGCCCAACCGATGAGCATGGCCGTGATGCGAAGGCTCCAGGGCCAGGTGCTCCACTTCAGCAGCACTGTCACGAACCACGCTCCCCAGAGCGCGTGGACCGCGAGATTCGGCACATCCAGCCTCGGGTGAGAATCGGGCATGGGCATCATCTTTCCGACTACTCCGGGATTTCCGGACCCAGTGTAACGAAACCACCCGCCAAGTCCTGGAAGGAATGACGGGCGAGAGCATTTTTACGATGCGCCGGGTTGGACGTCTGGTTCTGGACGTCCTGGGCTCCATCTCTGAGCCACCCGGAGCGCCAACGCCCACCGTCCCCACCTGGCACGGTGTGTCTCGCGCGCCCAGTGCGCAAGCCCTCCCCCTAGAGCAAGGCGCTGAGGCGGTGCCGCAAGGACAAAGAGGAGAGTAGAACCGGACTCCTGCCTCGAGGAGCGGTGGTGGAGCCTGTCGTCCTTTCGCTGGTGCTGCTGTCCGCGTTCCTTCATGCGCTGTGGAATGCGCTGCTCAAGCGGCACGAGGACACCGAGGCTGGCGTGGTGGGTGTCACCTGCGTGGCGGGGGTGCTGGGCGGGCTGTGGGCCCTGGGGCTGCAGGGGCAGGCCTTCCCATTG
>Ga0247825_10001474_pt1 | contig 15430 bp, 17 predicted proteins | sample 13C_Vanillin_Day_FD_194413 | JGI IMG/M metagenome (GOLD analysis project Ga0247825, IMG submission 194413) | Soil microbial communities from agricultural site in Penn Yan, New York, United States - 13C_Vanillin_Day48 | ecosystem: Environmental > Terrestrial > Soil > Agricultural land | place... | reverse complement strand
TCGCTGGCGGTAACAACACGCAGTCCCTGGCTCGAAAGTTCAAGCTTGATCAGGCGCAAGACGCCGGGTTCGTCGTCGACAGCCAGAATCAAGGGTTCATTGTTCATAGCAGTTCCTCGCTTTGCTTTCGTGGCGAACGTCTGCATACGCCGCCTCTCGTTCGTGGGGCGGCGATGCCGTCGCAACCTCCGAAACCACTGGGGCATCATGGCAGGGCGCGCGTGTGGCCCTGATAAGCAACATCGCAATTGCATGACAAAAGCATAACGATCTAAGAGAGATGCGGGGATTATTAGATATGTTGCGAGTCGGCGCGTGAAGCCTGAAACAGGCGCGTAACCGCATCGACCAGCGCGTCCGGGTCGAAGGGCTTTTCGATTGAGGCCTCAGCACCCAATTCTCTCTGAGCCGTACGGGCGCCAAACGAGGACGAGACAAGGACGGGGGTGTGGTCGCCACGGGCTCTCAGCTCCCTGAAAAAGCCGCGGCCGTCCAACTGCGGCATTTGCAGGTCCAGGACGATCACGTCTGGGTGCTCGCGGCCGGCGACTTCGAGGGCTTCGATTCCGTTATAGGCCTGCGCCACCTCGTAGTCAGCCGTGCGAAGAATGGCGCGGACGAGCCGGGAGAGACTAACGTCATCGTCAACGACCAGCACACGCGGACGAGAGCCGTTGCCCGATGTGGATTGGGTTGGTTGGGATTGTTCTACGGAGGCGTCATCCTTTGCCTGCATCGTCCACCTGCGTTTCAATTTCGTAGAAACCATTTGAATAATAGGCAGTCAATGCAAACGAGACCGTACAGATCGAAGGGGTCGGCCTTTCAGCAGTATTACATAAGTAGCGATTCACAAGTCCTCTCGAGCGTCGTTTCTAGATGGATATGAAATGTTCGTTTCAGTCCTGCGATGGCTCCTTGACGGTCCTTAAGCAGTCTTCGGCCGTATATTCAAGTGAGTGAACCTTTACGGGCGGCTTTCGCTAAGCACACGTTTGACCCTCCTTGCACTCCTGGCGCTTATCCCGCTGGTGGCTATGATCGTCCTCCATCACCTGGACGAACAAGACAGTCGCAAAAACGCGGGTATCGCAGAAGCGAGCGCCATTACGCAGACGTACGTGGGTGCCCTCGATCGATCCGCGGGTGACATCGATAGTTTCACCGCCGCTGCCGCAATTCGACTCGGCTTGCAAGACACAATTACGCAGGCAGACAGTGGGACGTACCTCAAGAGCCTGGCAACTCGCTATCCCAACCTGAGTGCCCTGTTCGTCACTGACCCACAGGGCCGAGTGATAGCTCAGGCTGCCGACGGCGACAATACGGGCTTCGACGTGAGTAGCCGTCCCTATATTCAAGCTCTGCAGAGCGGTCGAGAAACCGTCTGGACGGGTGGTCTGCAGGGGCTACAAACAGGTGAACTGATCGGCACCTTCGGGCGGGCCGTCAAATCCGGTACAGGCGACCTCCGCGGCTACCTCATCGCTGCCTTCAGACCCTCCAATATCAGCGCCGGACTGCCGGCGGACTTCCCCGCTGATGCAAACCTCATTCTCATCGATCAAAACGGCCAGTTGATTTATTCGCGCCTCGAGCCATCAGCTACGCACGTGGGCGACGACATCGGCGGTATACCGAGCGTCCAGGCAGCATTGTCGGGTGAACTGGTTCGCATCGATGGTCAAGAGATCGTTTTCGATGAGGGTGAGCGTTACGGAGCGCTCGCCATTGTGCCGAAGATGGGTTGGGCCGTCGGCTACACCCGTTCGTCTGACCTGTTGGCCACTTCACTGCGGAACAATCTCCTGCAGGACCTCGGAATTCTTGTCGGCATCATGGCCGCGGTCATCGCCGCAATGCTCCTGATCGCACGGCACATGACTCGCCCTCTGAAGCTTCTCGCGGCGGCAGCCCGTCAGGTGACCGAAGGCCACGAGGTTACCTTCGCACCGGCCAGGACCACTGACAGGGAAGTGGCCGATGTGCAGCGGGCGTTCTCCAGCATGAGCGCCGCCGTTCACGAACGTGAGCTGCGTCTTACGGAGCAGGCCGAGAGGCTCAAGCACCTCGAGGAGGCAGGCGCGGCAATCAGCGCCGGCCTCGATTTCGAGGAGACGGTACAGGCCGTGACCAACGAAGGCACGAGGCTCGTCAATGCCGAATACGGCGCTTTCCTGTCCAGCACTCTCGCATCACCAGGAGATTCTCCGCACCTCCAGACCTTCTCTGCCGCACCCACACCGGCATTCAGTCACCTCCTCGATAACGACAACGAAGGGCTTTATCTGCCCGTATTCCGCGGCGAGGGGCCAATCCGTATTGAGGACGTCGCCAACGACGCTCGTGCTGGCACGTTTATCCCCGCAAGCGCTAATGGCCACCGCCCCATGCGCAGCTTCCTTGCCGTGCCTGTCATCAGCGGCCAGGGAGATGTCCTCGGCGGTCTGTTTTTCGGCCACTCGGATGCGGGCGTGTTCACCGAGCGAGACGAAGAGCTGGCCTCGAGAATCGCTACCTGGGCGTCCATTGCCCTCGACAACGCCCGGCTCTACGCCCAGGCGAAGGTGATCGAAGAGGAGCTGCGCCAGGCGAACTTCGCCAAAGACGAGTTCTTGGGATTGATATCACATGAGCTACGCACGCCGGTCACGACGATCTATGGTGGCTTACGGATTATGCATACCCACCGCGAGTTGCTCGAAGGTGATCAAGCAGACGAGCTGATCGAAAGCATGGCGGATGAAGGCGTACGGCTGGTGCGATTGATCGAAGACCTCCTCGCCCTCACTCGAGTAGAGCTTGGCCGCGAGATCGAACGCCTACCGATGATGACCAATGAATTGGTGCTCGAGACTGTGCAGGCATTCGAAAAGCAAAGGCCGGATCGTCCCGTCACCTCGTCTCTGGCCGACGAGCTACCCCTTATTGAAGTGGAGCCCACCTACTTCCGTCAGATCCTCACCAACCTGCTTTCGAACGCCGACAAATACAGTCCAACCGGCCAGCCCGTGAAAGTCGAGACGAGGTTGGAGGACAACGGCGTGCGCGTCGAAGTCACAGACGCTGGAGATGGCGTGGCGCCGGAAGAGGTCGACAAGATATTCGATAGCTTCTTCAGGTCCGAAAAGACGTCCGCGAAGGCTCCTGGGCAAGGGCTGGGACTCACCGTCTGCCGCAAGCTTGTAGAAGCACAAGACGGTACAATCTGGGCGCGAAACAACCCCGGCGGAGGATTCTCCGTGGGCTTCAGCTTCCCTGCCTTAACACCAATCGAGGAGGAATCAATTGTTGGATGATCGGGCGGATGTGTCATCCGAGGGCAGCAGGTAATGAATCCAAGGGCCGAATGGAAAAGCACGAACAGGTGGCAGTGGACGTGGCAGTCACCAATGTCTGCCGTTTGGGGAGGAGTCAACAATCAGCGAACGATTCTGATCATTGACGATGATCTAGGCCTCTCCCGCATGGTGGCCCTGATTCTCCGGCGTCAGTCCTTCGAGGTCGATGTAGCCAATACCGGCGACGATGGCCTTGCCCTCTTGCAGACGAAACAATACGACGCGATCGTCCTGGACATGCGCATGCCCGGCAAAGATGGCCGCACTGTATATCGCGAGATGCGTGCAGCGGGCGTCGAATCTCCGGTGCTTGTCCTGTCCGCCTATGACGCCCGCCGTGCTCGTGACGAACTGGGCTCACAGGCGTTTCTCGATAAGCCCTTTGAGCCCGACGTACTGGTTGAACGCTTGAACCAGATGATCGGCGACTCGGCTCGCGCCTAGGCGCCGCCTTCCAGCTTCTGCTTAATTCCCGCGAGGTCCTGTTCCAGGCTCTTGCGCGTCTGCTTTCCGATCATCGGAGATACGATCCGCGCCATCAGCGATGGCTTCGTCAGCTCCATTGTCTTGGAAACCTGCGAACCGCTGCCTGCCGGCGCAATTTCGAAAGCGTGGTGCGCAAGACCCAGAGACCCCGTCGCGTCAAACGCGAAGTGCCGAGGTGACTCGTGCTGGACGACGACCTGCGTTTCCTTCTGAGTACCGAACTGCTTGGCGACGCTCGAGTAGGTGGCGCCCAGCCCATCAGTTGACGAAGTACGGCTGACCCGGAGTTCGTGCTGAGCCCATTCGCCGTGTCTGGTCATGTCGGAGACATACTCGAAGACTCGATCGGGCGCCGCGTTGATCGTTGTCTGGCTGCTGTACTTCGCCACTGTTGCTCCCCCCTCCACCGAATGGCGCCAATTGTAAGCGACTCGCGCGTGACTGAGTGACTGATGCAGCGGCCAACAAATCAGTCAGCGGCGAAACGTCTTAGCCCCAGACCTTCTGCGCCGTCTCGACAACCAGCTCCAGTTTTCGGCGCATCTCGTCCCAGGTCAGGAGGTTGCCCATCGCCGTCGAAGCGAAGCCGCACTGGGGCGAAATTGCGAGGTTCTCCATTGGTACGTACTTCGCTGCCTCGTCGATGCGGCGGCGCAGGTCGTCAACCGATTCTAGCGCCGGCTCCTTCGAACTGATGAGTCCGAGGACGACCATCCTGTCCTTCGGCATGAAGCGCAAAGGCTCGAAGCCGCCGGCACGGCCGGTGTCGTACTCGAGCAAGAAGCGATCGACGTGCAACTGCTGGAACGCTTTCTCGGCGATGCCCTCGTAGCTACCTTCGGCGTGCCAGGCGCTGCGGTTGTTGCCGCGGCACATGTGCATCCCCACCGTCACACCGCCCGCCTGCGCCACGTCGAGGACGGCGTTGTCGATGGCGATGAGCTCGTCCAGATAGCGGTCCGGGTCTTCGCCGTCGGCGATCATGCGCTCTCGGATGACGTCGTAGGTGAGGCGCTCGACGTAGTGCAGGGAGTCAAGCTGGATGTAGGAGCAGCCTTCGGCGATGAGGGCCTCGACCTCCCTCTTGAGCATGCCGGCGATTCCCTCACCAAACTCGGCGCGCGTGTAGACCTTATCCGTGATGCCGGCGCGATAAAGCTGACCGCCGGCCGAAAGCGCGCCGGGAATCGTCATCTTCCAGGGGCCGGGCGAATGCGCAGCCAGGAAGGCGCCTTCCGCGCCGGCGATGCGCCGGACCTGCCGAATCGGTTCGCCGACGGCCATGGGCGCGCCCATGACACCGGGGCTTGTACGAAGCACGTTGGTCGCTTCCTCGGCGTGCGGTCCCTGCCACTGGCCGAGAATCGCGCTGGTGGGATTGGCCTCCACGGGCACCAGACCCTCGATGGCGTCGCGCACGGCGGTCGACCAGCCGGAGCGGCGGTACTCGCCTTCGGTAAAGACGCTGATGCCCGCCTGCTTCTGCAGGTCCAGCGCTTTAAGCACGGAGGCGTCCTCGATCTCCACGAGGCGCTCGCGGGATATCTTGCCTTCGCTGAAGTCGTTGCGTGCCTGGAGAAGCTCCGGCGGCCGCAGCAGGCTGCCGACGTGGTCTGCCCTGTAAATGCCCTTCATCGCGTCGCCTCCATGTAGAAGTGCGACGCAGTGTACCTCTCACCCGAGGTGAGCGGTACCTCTCACCCGAGGTGAGCGGCACACCCCACCTCCCGGCCCCTCTCCCCTGCGGGGAGCGCGCAGAGGGTAATGAGGCGACGAATTGACTACTGCGAAGCCTGGGACGGGGCTTCGACGAGGTTGAAGGCGAGGCGGGCTTTCTGCTCGCCGGCGACGAGGACGTGGATGGCGTAGGCGCCGTAGGTGTTCAGCGGGATGTTGCTCATCTGGACGACAACGTTGACGTGACCTTCGAGGCCGTTGGGGTTGAACTCAACCTGCTGCTGGATCGCAGGGATGACGTCACGACCATCCGCGTCGATCAGTCGGATGGAGATGTCCTTCGTGCCCTTCTCGGCGATGCTGCCGCGCAGGCGTGCCACGACACCGATGTTGGGCTGCCGGTGAGGCAACGACCGCGCCGTGATCTGGTCCCAGCCGATACCGACGGCGTGGAGCTTGCGGTCCTGCTCGGCGAAGTCGCAGATGAAGGCGAACTCGGTGTCCAACTAGACGCGGCCGCTGACGTGCTCCGGCACGATCTTGACAGTGACGCGGACCTCGCCTGGGCGCTTCGGGTAATCCTCGTCCGGGCCCCGGTACTTGTGGGAGAGCATGTTGATCACGTCGTAGGCGCCTTCGGTGGTGACCTCAGCAACACGCCCACGGATCTGGATGTACTTGTAGGGATCCTCGCTGTCGGCGATCGACAGGGCGACACGTGGATCGCGCGCCAAGTTCAGGGGCTTCTGCCGTCCCTCGGCGGTGTTGACGATGATGTAGTCGTCATCGCAGTGCACCCAGACCGGCGTCACCTGTGGCGAGCCGTCCTTCATCAGCGTCACGAAGTGGGCGAGGTTCTTACGTTCGACAAGGGCGCGTTGTTCGGGAGTCAGGTTCAAGGTGATTGTCTCCAGTTCTTATTGCCAACAGTGTAGTCGAGGCTTTCCAGCCTCGACGGACGTAAGCGCGATGCGGTCCCGTCGCATTGACTGGCGTGCTAGAAAGGCCACCCTACAGATTGGACTGCTATGCCGGCCTCGGCCCCAGATTCATTCCCGTCACATGCTCCGGCTCGATGCGCACTATGAGACGGCTTTCGCCCGGCACTTCGCGGGGTTTGGCATCTGGACCCGCGTACTTTCGTGCCAGCATCGCGTAATGCTCGAAGGCGCCCTCAGTCGTCACCTCAACAACGAAGCCGCGGATTTCGACATACCGTTGCGTCCATTCGCGGTCGACTATGGACAGAGCGACACGCGGGTCACGCTCGATGTTGCGAGGCTTCTGGCGTCCTGTGGCGGTGTTGATCAGGACGTGAGTGCCGTCGAAGTCGACCCAGACCGGCGACGTCTGAGGCCGGCCATCCTTCATGAGCGTCGCGACGTGGGCGAGGTTGGGCTCGCGCAGCAGCCGGATGTGTTCGGGCGATAGCTCGATCATGGGTGCTCGATTCCAGGAGTTCACAGTTGTCAGTTCACAGTTGACAGTTCTTGGGTTCGAGAACTGTCAACTGTGAACTGAAACTGATGACTCGTTACTCGTTCGGCGCTACTACAGAGTCTGCTTCGATGCGATAGACGACGCGCTCGGCGGCCGGCGGACGGTTGGCGGGCTCGTTGCCGGTGTACTTCTTCGTGACTTCGACGAAGCCATCGACTGCCGCCTCGCCCGTGATGATTTCCACTACGCGGCCGCGGATCTGGACGGGCGGGAAAGGCTGGTCGATGTCCGAGATGGAGATAGCCACGCGATTGTCGCGCTTGATGTTGCGAGTCTTCTGGCGGTCGACGCCGGTGCTGATCATGACCTCATCGCCGTGACGGTAGACCCACATCGGCGAAACCTGAGGAGAGCCGTCCGGCATGATCGTGGCAATGTGAGCAAAGTTGTGCTTGTCAAGGATGCGCTTGGCGCCGGCGGATAGAGGGATGCCCATTGGGGAAGCTCCTGGAAGATATGCGGACGTGTCCGGGTCGCGGTGGATTGTTTACAGCGCTATTCTGTCGACAATCGGACATTCGGGCAATCAGGCCCTCAGACGGGTTCAGGACATGCAGGAGGGACATTTGGACGCCTACGAGGCCATCATCAAGAAGCGCGACCGCCGGGAGTACGACGGACGCCCAATCCCGGACGACGTGCTGAACCGCATCTTGCAGGCCGGTCGCATGGCGGGTAGCTCCAGCAATACGCAGCCGATTCGCCTCATCGTCATGCGCGACGAGGCGGCGAAACAGAAGCTGGCGCCCGCAGGGCCGGGTACGGCGCCGCTGATCAACGCGCCGTTGGGCATCGTGGTGTGCCTCAAACGTGGCAGTCGCGATTTCGATGTCGGCCGGACGGCGCAGAACATGATGGTGGCCGCATGGGCGGAGGGCATCCACAGCTGCCCCATCGGTCTGCGTGAGGAGAAGGTGGCGAGTGAGGCTCTCGGGCTGCCGGACGACTACGTCGCGGCGATCGGCGTCTCGTTCGGCTACCCGGCCGGGACGTCGAGCAGCCGGGCACCGGGCCAGCGCATCCCGATGGAGGAGCTGGTGCACTATGACAGATGGGGGAACCAGCAGTAGTCACTAGCTCCAAGCATGAGGCAACAAGCTCCAGGGCTCGTTGCCTGGTTCTTCCTCTTGGTGCTTGTTGCCTGTAGCTTGGAGCTAGTCATGCAAGACGAACTCGACATCTATCGCGGCGAAGTACCGCTGCCGGCCGCGTCGCCTGAGCTCGAAGCCAACGTGCGCGAGATGCTGGCACTGTTAGGCGAAGATCCTGAGCGAGACGGACTGCTGAACACCCCGTCCCGTGTCGCGCGCAGTTGGGCGTTCCTGACTTCGGGATACGCCATCGACCCGCGGGCCGTGGTGGGCGATGCGCTGTTCGAGGCGGAGTACGACGAGATGGTGGTCGTGCGCGACGTCGAGGTGTACAGCCTCTGCGAGCACCACCTGCTGCCGTTCTTCGGTCGCGTCCACATCGCCTACCTGCCCTCCGACAAGATCGTTGGGCTGAGCAAGCTCGCCCGTCTCGCCGAGGTATACGCCCGCCGCTTGCAGGTGCAGGAGCGCCTCACGACGGAGATCGCGACCGCGATCAATGACATCCTGGAGCCGAGGGGCGTGGGCGTGGTTATGGAGGCGCGACACCTCTGCATGATGATGCGCGGCGTCGAAAAGCAGGAATCCGCCGCAGTCACCAGCTGCATGCTCGGGCGGTTCCGCACGGACGCACGGACGCGCGGCGAGTTCCTCAGCCTCATCGGCAAGTAGCCTCGTTCACCTGGAATGGCGCACGATCTCCTACGGCCTGCATGCGCCGCCGCAGACGCCTCCTTCATTTGATCCGAAGCTCCGAGTTCAACCCGGAGTGGTGTACGCTCCTAGGCCCGAAGGAAGGGAGGACCACGATGAAGACAACAGTTGAAGAGATCGCACCGGACATCTTCCGCATCGCCACCCTGGAGGGCGGTTCGCCCGTGACGATGGTGCAGTTCCTCATTCGCGACGAGGAACCCCTGCTCTACCACACGGGCTACAAGGACATCTTTGAACCCACCTACGAAGCGATTGCCGGGCTCATCGACCCCGCGAAGCTGCGCTACATCAGCTGGTCCCATCTCGAGGCGGACGAGTGTGGGTCGCTGAACCAGTTCCTGGCGAAGTCGCCGCATGCCGAGCCCGTGCACGGCGAGGTGTCGGGCATGCTGGGCCAGGGCGACTTCTTCGACAAACCGATCCGCGTGATGCCCGACGGCGACGTGCTCTCGCTGGGCTCGAAGAGCGTGCGCTTCATCACCACGCCCCACGTGCCTCACTGCTGGGACGCCATCTGCGCCTTCGAAGAGACGACGGGCACGCTATTTGTCAGCGACCTTTTCACGAGCTTCGGCGAGTCGCCGGCGCGTACGGACGGAGACATCGTTGGTCCCGCGTTGGCTACAATGCAGGCCCTGCCCGATTACATGCCCGTGGGCCTGCACACGGAGCGCATCTTCGACCGCTTGATCGCGCTAACGCCCCAACGCCTCGCCGGTCACCACAGCTCGACCTACGATGGCGACGCGACGCAGGCGCTGGTCGACATGAAGGGCGAGCTGATGAAGATGGCGCGGGGGTAAGACCCCTCCCGGGGTCCGCCCCTTGTGGCGGCGCGTTCATCGCGCCAATGGCGTTCGTCGGTACGAACGACGACATGCGCTCGACGGCTATTCCTGGCGCGATGAATCGCGCCGCTACAAGAACTAGGAAACGGCAGCGACGGTGTTCTGGCGTACGCCTCGTGTTAACCCCGGCCGAAATCCCGGGCTTCGAATCTAACTGCAATCCTGTATTCTCGACCGCATGGCTGCGACTGAGGCTGAGCTGACGAGGGCCGCGCCGCGAATCGTGACGCTCGCCGAGCGGCGGGGCGTGCACTACGCGTGGGTCGTGCTCGGGATGGCGCTGCTCATCGTCGTGTGCGCCGCGGGTGTGAGGTCGACGCCGGGTGTGTTGATCCGGCCGCTCGAAGGCGAGTTCGGCTGGAGCCGGTCTCAGATATCGCTGGCGATCGCGGTGAGCCTGCTGTTCTACGGCATTGCCTCGCCCCTGAGCGGCAAGGTGGCAGAGCGCTACGGACTGCGAGCGATGGTGCTGATGTTCCTCAGCACCGCAGGCATCGGCATCGCCCTCTCGACTGCCATTGCGCATCTATGGCAACTGCAGCTGTTCTGGGGCTTCTTCGTAGGTTTCGGCACTGGCGGTGTTGCCACTGTCCTCGGCGCGATCGTCGCGAACACGTGGTTCGAGGAACGCCGAGGCCTGGTTGTCGGCATGATCGGCGGCGCGTCGAGCGCGGGTCAGTTGATCTTTCTGCCCCTCCTTGTATGGATCACGGCGGAGTGGGGATGGCGCACATCGCTCGCCTTCATGTCGGTGCTCCTGCTCGCCTTCGTGCTGCCGGCGGCCTTCCTCCTGATGCGTAGCCGCCCTCGCGATGTGGGCCTGGAGCCCTTCGGCGCAACCGGCGCCACGATCGCCGCCGCGGCGGCCGATACCCACGTCACGCCCGTGAGCCAGGCGATACGGACGCTCGATTTCTGGCTTCTCGCGGGGACCTTCTTCGTCTGCGGCTTCACGACCGTTGGCCTGATCGGCGCGCACTTCATCCCCCACGCGACGGAGCACGGCTTCTCCGAGGGCGAGGCGGCGGGCATCCTCAGCATCATCGGCGCCATGAACATCGTCGGCACGATGACGTCGGGCTGGCTGTGCGACCGCTATCCGCCACGGTATCTGCTGGCGGCTTACTACTTCTTCCGCGCCCTCTCGCTCCTGGTGCTGCCGATCATCACGACGTTGCCAATGATGTCCATCTTCGCCGTCACCTTCGGCTTCGACTACATCGCCACGGTGCCGCCGACCGTGATGCTGACTGCGGAGCGCTTTGGCCGTCGCAGCGTTGGCTCGATCTACGGCTGGATCACGTTCGCGCACATGGTCGGCGGCGCCATCGCCTCGTACTTCGCCGGCTACATCCACGACGTGACCAGCGAATACACCGTCGCCATCTACACCGCCGGCGTGCTCGCGCTGCTCGCAGCCATGCTGGCGTTCGGGATCAACACGAAGGTTTCGAGTCGAGGCTCACGAGTAGTACGGGCAGCACGGGCGTCATAACTCGCTAGCTTCAAATTGGGACTCAGTATCAATTACTGATACGAATTCTTAAGAGATATCGCAATTACTACGGCGCAATCGTAGCTAAGGTTTATTCACAGAAGACCTGAACTCCCATTCGCGAGTCCGTCCCATGCGCCCAGTGATACATCGCGCCCTGCTGCTTGTCGGCAGCCTCCTTACACTCACCTTCGCTCTTACACCTGGTGGCAGCAGTGCCCAGTACCCGACGCCTGTCGGCAGCATCACGCCGACTGGTCCCACCAGCGTCGAGGCTGACAGCGTCATCCAGCTCGCGTGCACGCTGCTCGACACGAACGGCGACGCCGTCCCGAATCAACCCGTCGTCTTCCGCATCGACGAAAATCCCGGCACGGCGAGCCTGCTGACCGCATCACCGCAGACCGACGCCGGTGGGAGCGCCTTCGCCGACCTCTACGTGGGCAATACGCCGGGACAGGTGACTGTATCGTGCGAGCTCGGAGACATGGCGGCGCAATACACGGTTCAGGTCCTGCCCCAGCCCGCATTCGCGAGCGCGGTACCGCCAGCCCTGCCGCCAATCCAGGACGTGGCGGGCACCAGCATCAAGCCGCTGACAAACTTCCTCTCCGGCATTCCCGGCCTCAGCGGCATCTCCACCGATCTGGCTGTCATAGCTACCAACCTCCTGCTCGCTCTGCTGGCGCTTACAACGCTGCTGGTGGCGGCAACGGTGTTCAACTCGACGGTCGAGCAGAACTCCGGTGAGCTGACAGGCATTCTGAAGGCGTTCCCGGGAGGCGTTGGGCCCCTGGCTGGCGTGGCGGGGGTTATTGCCGCGGGAGGGCCGCGCATTAGCGGCCTGCCGGCACGCATCATGCCGTTCTTCGTCCTCGCCCTTACCGCGACGATCTACGCGACGCTGGACCCAAACTTCGGCTGGAACAACCAGACACTGGTGCTCGTCCTCGCCCTGGTAGCCGGGCTGGCGATGGTGACCTTCCTCTACGAGGGCGGCCAGGTGCTGTGGTCATCGCAGCGATACCACGCACCCGCCTCGATAAAGATGTTTCCGATCGCCATCGCAATTTCGATCATCTGCGTTGTGCTGGCAAAGCTGACGAACATGCACCCCGGCGTCGTCTTCGGCTTCGCGATGGCAGCGGCAATTGCACCGAACGCCCTTCTAGGGAGGCGAGAAAAGGGCCTGATCGTCGCAGTGCCGCTGCTGGGGCTGCTTTGCGTGAGCATCCTGGCCTTCCTGCTCATCGACCCTCTGCGTGAATTCGGGCGAGACCACCCGAGCACCTGGGGCATGCTGCCGGAGACAATCGCCGTTGCGGTGTTCGTTGGCGGCGCCCAGAGCACGCTCCTGGTGCTCATCCCCCTGCGCTTCAACGACGGCGAGGACGTCTGGAAGTGGAACAAGCTGATCTGGCTTGGCCTTGCCGTCCCAGCCACCTTCGCCTTCATCCACGTCATGCTCAACGACGAAGACATCGCCGAGCTAGCGAAGCAGAATGACAGCCTGACCCTGCTAGCGCTCTGCGTCGGCGCGCTGCTGCTCTCGGTAGCGTTCTGGGGCTACTTCCGCCTGCGGGAGCGCCGAAGACCGGGGGCGTTGGCGCCCTAGAACACCGCTATCGGATTCACCGGACTCCCCGTGGTGTTGTGCAGCGGCAACGGCCCGATGCTCACCATGAACTCGTAGCGCCCTCGGCTCGCGCACGCCTCTGCAAGCGCCTCCAAATCGGCGTTGTCTAGGATCCAGAGGCCCATCGCCGTGATGCCTACCTGGTGGATGGGCTGCGTGACCTGGGCGTACTGGGCTGGGGAGACGTCGTTGCCGGTGTCTGATCCCATAACGGCGATGCCACGTTCGTAGAACAGGGGTAGGCACGCGGCCTGACAGGCGGTGGAGCCTGCCGAACGGTCGACGGGGCCCTCGACGTTGCGGCGGCGCAGTTGACCCGTCCGGATGAGGAGGATGTCGCCCTCCTGCACCTTGAAGCCGAAGCGCTCCTCAGCAGCCAGGATGTCCTCGGGCGACACGCCTTCGCCGCGCTCGATCCAGTCGATGCCACGCACGAGGGGCACGTCGACGAGGACACCGCGGGAGATGAAGCCCTGCTTTGCGGCGACGACGCTGCACACCGTCGCGCCGAGGCTGGTCGAGACGAGGTGGGCGGGCTTGCCGTTGTAGGTTTTGCCCTTCCAGAAGAAGTGGGCGAGGCTATCGACGTGGGTGACAGCGACGCCGTGGAACACCATGCCGATGTAATCGATCGCCGCCTGGTTAGGCCGGGCTGAGACCTTTTCGCCGCTGGCCCAGCCTTCGCCGGACTCGAGCATGTAGTGCACGGGCGGGCTGGGCACATCGAGGGCGCCCTCCCACATGATTTCGCGGGCAAGCGACACGGTGACGCCTTCCTGCACGGTCGCGAGGGCGCGCTTCGTCACTTCGGGCGTGATCAGGTTGGGCGTGCCGAGCTCGTCGTCCGGACCCCACCGGCCCCAGTTCGAGAGCCTGTCGAAATAACCAAGGACCTCGTCCTCACTGGGAATCTGTGCCGGCATCGTTCTACCCTCCTGAAGCCGAATCGCTCGCATTATGCGCGAGGGAGGTATGGCGTGGCGCGTTTGGGACCGACTTTCGCTTGCGCTCGGTGGATACGATCAAGGTATGGGGACCCTGGGGGACGCTGCGCAAGCCAGAGTGCGCGGCATTACAGGAGGTATCCATGACCAATATGAATTCAGCCAGCAAGAGTCAGGTCATCGCGCTCGAAGCCGGCGAGGGCCGCCTCGTCGCCGGCCCAGAGGGCATACTGCTCAAGGCCACCAGACTCGAAACCGCGGGCTCGATGGGCCTGTTCGAGGCCACATCTGCGCCGGGTTTCGGACCACCCCAGCACGTCCACGACGCCGCTGACGAGTGGTTCTACATCCTCGAAGGCGAAGTGCAATTCCTCGTGGGCAATCAGACCTTCCACTGCAGCGCCGGCGGTTTCGTGTTCATCCCACGTGGCACCGTGCACGCGCCAAAGATCCTCGGCGATTCTCCTGCGCACCTTCTCTGTGGATTCGTACCCGGCGGCAACGAGTTGTCGTTCGAGAAGTTCGCGGCCCTCGGCAAGGACGGCATGACAGAGGCCGCGATAAAGGCGATTGCCGAAGACCACCAGTCCCGCTTCGTGGGCCCACCGCTGTAGCCCCGGCTGCGCCCGCACATCCTTCTTTGAGCATATCGGTCGATTCATGAAAGAATCATGCCTATGTGGTCGATACTTCCACAGGTGGGTCAGGTGCCTAAGGAGGACATCATGTCTCGTAGCCAGGTTCTGGTTTCATTAGTCGCGATTCCCTTGCTCGTCTTGCTCGTCGCCTGTGGTGGCGACAAGAAGGAGAGCTCATCCAGCAACGATGGGGGCGGCTCGAACTCGTCCAGTTCGTCGAACCCCTCATCGAGCGGTGGTTCGAACAACAGCACGAGCAGCAACGATGGAGCGATCTCGCTCGAGAACTGCAAGGCGTACGCCTCTATGGAGGCGGCTGCGACCCAGGCTTTCGGTACAGGTTCAACCTTCAAGCTCGACCAGAAGGCCCTCAATGACCTCGCAAAGAACTCGCCGAGCGAGATCCGGAGCGACATGACGCTCGTCGTGGGAACTATCGTTGAAGTCTTCCAGAGCATCGAGAAGCTCGGCGTGAACTTCAACGACCCGTCATCCTTCGCCCGCATGGACGCGGCCAAGCTCGCGGAGTTTGAGAAGGTCAGTGCGAAATTCGAAGACAAGAAGTTCACCGATGCGTCCGAGCGCATCGAGAAGTACTACGTCTCGAAATGCAGCTAGCCTGAGAGCGACTGAGCATCCAAACGGCCCCGGGAAACCGGGGCCGTTTACTTTGCCCGCGCCTGCAGCGGAACCGGTTCCGTCTTGATCTCCGGTGGCGGTGTGATCAGAGTTTCGGCGCGGTCTGAACGGTAGGTCCGGATCGCGGGAAAGCGCAGCAGGATGAACGCCACCGTCACCATGCCGCAGCTGCCAGCAATAAACATCGCCGACCGCACGCCGTAGACTTCGGCGATCGCGCCGAAGATCAGCGTGCCCAGGGGTGTGAGGCCGTGGTCCATCATGTGCAAGCCCATAACCCGGCCGCGGTACTCATCCGGCGTGATCGTCTGGATGATCGTTTGGTTCATGGTCTGGTAGGTCATGAAACAGCAGGTGCCGAGCGCCAGCACGGGCAAGGCGAACAGGAACACCGTCAGCTGCGAGTACAGGGTGATCG
>Ga0247825_10001473_pt1 | contig 15433 bp, 12 predicted proteins | sample 13C_Vanillin_Day_FD_194413 | JGI IMG/M metagenome (GOLD analysis project Ga0247825, IMG submission 194413) | Soil microbial communities from agricultural site in Penn Yan, New York, United States - 13C_Vanillin_Day48 | ecosystem: Environmental > Terrestrial > Soil > Agricultural land | place... | reverse complement strand
GACGAGGTGGCCGCGCCGCCCGCGCTGAAGCCCGTCACCATCAGCGTCTGCACGCTGGGGAACTGCGTCCGGGCGTAGTTGGCCGCGGCCACGGTGTTGGCGTAGCCGTTGTGGCGCCAGACCAGCGGCGGGTTGGCCCCGGTCTGATCCACGTAGGTAGCGGTGTTGTTGCCCACGTGCACATCGCCGGTGCAGTAGGGCATGTAGACGATGTTCCAGTCCTTCGTGACCAGGTCCGTCCTGCTGCGCAGCGGCAGGCCCGGGTCCGCGCCGTTCACGATGGGCGAGACGTACTTCGCCGTGAACTGCGTCATGTAGTCGTTGCTGATGCCGTTCGGGTTGGCGGCGCCCAGCACTCCGGCACGGCCACTACAGGTGTCGTAGTCCCAGCACGCGCCGCCACCTTCGAACATGAAGAGCAGGTTGGGCGAGCTCGTCCGGCGGATGAAGAACTTGTACTGCGAGCCGTTGCCGCACACCGTCCCGGGCAGCTCCACCTTCTGCCACGCGTAGTTGTTACCTCCATCCACCAGCACGCTGACAATGGCGGGCAGAATCACCTCTGCGCGCGACACCGCGGGCGAGAGCATCAGGGCCATGAGGCCCGGCAAGAGCAAGCGCTTCATTCGGATTCCTCCAGTTTCGGGGGGATTGCGTGTTATACCGTTAGTGAACCCAAAGTCTAGATAGGGGGGAAATCCCCGATTATGGGATCTGAGAGGTAGACTTTCAGAGTCATGGGGATGGAATCGAAAGCCCGCTGGAAGCTCCCGCTGGGGATCGCTCTGGGGGCCGTGCTCGTTGCGGTGTTGTTCGCGGTTCTCGGTGGGGGTGAGCGTCCGCCTGCGGAGGTAGTCGAGCGTCCGCCTGCGGCCGTGGTCCCGGGCCCTGCTCCGGCTTCGTCTCCTCTCCCGGGCCCTGTAGCCCCCTCGCCCACGGCTGAGAGCCCGGAAGCCTCTCTGGACAAGCTCCTCCAGGTGCCCTCGTCCCCGTCCTCAGCGGAGCCGAGGGCTGAGCACCCTGTGAAGATGGAGGAGCTGCGAGCCCGGCTGCCCGGCAACCTGTACTGGGAGATGGATGCGCCGACGAACGATCCGCAGGTGCTCCAGAAGCGAGCCGAGGCTCAGCGGAAGTGGAATGAGCTCTTCGGCAAGGTCCAGTCCGGCGACGCCTCCGAAGAGGAGATCCACCGCTACTACGACTACCGGCGGAAGCTCTCGGAGGACTACCTCGCGGTGGCGAACCTGATGCTCACCGAGGGCGGCGATCAGCTCCCCGAGAGTGATAGGGGGCTGCTCGAGCTGGGCATCCGGATGCACCAGGACCGGCTCGAGGCCGTGCCGCGTCAGGTCGAGGAGGCGCTCGCGCGCAAGCAGCTCCAGGACAAGCGCCGCGAGGAGTGGATCCGCAACGGCAAGAAGCCCTGAGCCCCACCGAAGGGAGATATGGTGCGCGCCCATGGCTCGCACCTCCTCCCTGTGTGTCCTGTCTATCCTGTGCGGCACACTCGCCGCCCACGCGGCGCCGCCTGCGAAGCCCTCCTCCGCAGCGGTTCCTGGCTGGCAGCTCGAGTGGGCGCGCGGCGCCGTCTTCTATGAGGTCTTCGTCCGCAGCTTCGCCGACTCGAATGGCGACGGGGTGGGGGACTTCAACGGCCTCACCGCGAAGCTGGACTACCTGAGGGACATGGGCGTGGAGGCGCTGTGGCTCATGCCCGTCTTCGAGTCGCCCAGCTACCACGGCTACGACGTGGTCGATTACGAGAAGGTGGACTCCGAGTACGGCACGCAGGAGGACTTCGATCGGCTGGTGCGCGAGGCCCACCGGCGAGGCATCCGCATCGTGCTGGACTTCGTCATCAACCACACCAGCGCTCAGCATCCGTGGTTCGTGGAGTCCTCGTCCGCTCCCAGCTCGCTGAAGCGCAACTGGTACGTCTGGCGGCAGGATGATCCAGGCTGGATCCAGCCCTTCGGCAAGGGGCGTGTGTGGCACTCGAAAGGGGATGCGTACTACTACGGCATCTTCTGGGGCGGCATGCCGGACCTCAACTACCGCAGCCCCGAGGTCCGCGCCGAGGTGAAGCGGCTGGCGTCGCTGTGGCTGGAGCGCGGCGTGGACGGCTTCCGGCTCGACGCCGCCCGCCACATGGTCGAGAAGGGCCCGGGCCAGGAGCAGAACGACACGCCCGAGACGCACGCCTTCTGGAAGGAGTTCTCCGCCCACGTGCGAAGTGTCCGTCCGGACGCGCTCCTGGTGGGCGAGGTGTGGAGCGAGTCCAAGGACATCCTTCGGTACTACGGCGCGACAGACCGTGTTCCCGGCGGTGACGAGCTGCCCATGCTGTTCTACTTCCCGATGGGCGAGGCCATCCTGAACTCGCTCAATGCTGGCGACGCAGCACCCCTGTCAGCCCGGCTCGAGGAGATGAGCACCGCGTTCCCTCGGGGTGTGCTGACAGCGCCGTTCCTGACGAACCACGATCAGGTGCGCGTGGCCACCCAGCTCGAGGGACAGGAGGGGCGGCTCCGGACCGCCTCGGCGGTGCTGCTGACACTGCCGGGCACTCCCTTCCTCTATTACGGGGAGGAGATAGGCCTGCCCAATGGTCCGCAGACAGAGCGCGATCGCGATCCCGCCAAGCGGCGTCCCCTGCCCTGGGATGGCTCGGAGAAGGGTGGCTTCACCACGGGCAAGCCGTGGGCGCCGTTCGTCGAGGGCTGGCAGCAGCGGAACGTGGCCGCGCAGCTCGGTGATACGGGCTCGCTGCTGCACCGCTACCGGTTGCTGATCCACGTGCGGCGGGCCTCTCCCGCGCTGCGGCTGGGCACGCTGCGGCCGCTGCCTCGGAGTGAGACGGCGCCTGCCATGGTGGCCTTCCTCCGCGAGGCCGGGGGCGAGCGCGTGCTCGTGGTCCACAACCTGGGCACCACTCCGGCCACTGTGAGCCAGGCGCTCCCCGCCGCGCCCGTGGAGACGCTCTTCGCGGATCCGGACGTGGCCGCCGTGGCCGATCCCAGCAAGCGCGGTACGTGGAAGCTCACGCTCCCTGCGCACTCCAGCGCCATCTGGCGCCTGAGGTAGAGACAGGGAGTGGACCAGTGAGCTGGCGTGGATCACCCGGACGCTGGGCATTCGCGTGGAGCCCTCGGAGGACTTCGTGTTCGATCAGCGCATGAGGGACGAGCGGATCCGGCTCCCATCGCTGGAGGAGCGGCTGTCCGGGCTGCCGTAGGACGGGGTAGGGGGCAGGGCCCTACCCGTACTTGGACTCCCAGGTGAACACGCCGCCGTTGCGCTCGGAGATGGGCGCCAGGAACTCGCGGTACTGCTCGAAGCGGGGCTCCAGGTGCTCGTCCGCGAACTGCTCGAGCCATGTCCCCGTGGGGATGCGCGTCCCCTTCGGGAGCGTGAGGCGGAGGTACGCCCGGAACCGGCGCAAGGCCCAGGGGAAGTCCGGCGGACGCACCGGCCTCTTCTGAAGCTTCTCCAGGAGCTCCCGGGCCCGGATGAAGCCGATCCGGGCGAACTCGTCGTCCAGGTACTGGTTCATCCATGCGCCATAGAGAGGGCCCTCCCACGGAGAGGCGAAGCCCCAGAGCAGCGTGGTGCCCTGCAGCAACTTCATATAGGGATCCGGGAGCGCGGGGATGCAGAACTGTTCCCCTCGCTGGGGATCCGGGATGCAGGCGGCGATCAGCTTCTGGGTCCACTGGTGCGAGCTGGCGCGCTGCTCGGGGCTCCCGACGGGGAGGTCGATCTTGATGGAGACGACCTCGCCGGTGTGGCGCTTCAGGAAGTTCTCGAGCGGGGCGGTGATGCCGTAGGTCCGCGCGGCGGGCAGCAGGCGCACCAGCTCCTCCACGCGCCCCGGTACCGCTTCCTGAGCGAAGTACCAGTACCTGGACCAGGCACGTTCGAGAATGTCGCGCTTCAAGGGAGCCTTGGAGACGTCCGCGCCCTCGGTGGCCTGTTCACGCATGCGGGGGATCACCTGAATGCCTCGTGTGTCCTGCACGCGGCCTCGCCGCCAGTCTCTCATGCTGCGCGGCGCGCGGGAACCAGGACGAGAGCCCCGTTTTCTGCTTCCTCACGAGAACGATCTCGCCGGAATGAAACGTTCCGGGCCAGCGGATGCCAGCAGGCGTCTGAGGGGTTGACGAACGCCCGGGCTACCGTCCCGCGGTGGCAGGAGGCCAGGACTCGGGGTGATCATCGTGCCGGGCGCGCAGCGCGCTGAGCGCCTCTTGCCGCACGTCCCGGTTGTACTTGTGCGCGCCGCTCACAGCGCCGAAGACGGTGCCGGAGTACCACAGCAGCTCCAGTGCACCCAGGAGCACCGCGACGCCGATCTGATCGGCGCGGATGGACTCATAGAGGGCGTAGGAGAAGAGGCCGTTCCAGGCAAGAGCCGCGAGCCCCACGGCCGGCTGGCCGATGTAGACATGGCCTGCTCCCGGAACCAGGGACAGAACTCCCGCGAGCAGGGGAGACTTGTGCGGCAGCGCTCCCCAGCTCCTGGCGGCCTCTGTCAGTGGGCCCTGTTGAGGGAAGGGCGGGATGGCCGCGAAGGCCGCCGCTGCCTGCTCCCCATTCCCCTGGCTCAGCAGGGCCCAGCCCAGCAGGTAGCGAGCACGATCCACGTCGGGACCCAGCCGTACGCCCTGTTCGCGGAGGAAGGCATTCAGCGAGAGGATCGCGGTCTCGGAGCGGCCTCCCGTATAGCGCGCCCAGCCGATCTCCAGCAGGGCGCGTGTTCGCCACTCGGGAGACAGTGCCTCCAGCGAGCGGAAGTGCTCCTCGGCGGCCTCTCCCTGGCCGCCTTCCACGTACGCGCGGCCGATGCCGAGCCGGGCCTCGTCCGCCACCGGGGCATCTGGGTACAAGTAGAGGAACCGCTTGTACTCGCCGATCGCGCGGTAGTAGTCGCCCTCGGCATGGAGCGCCCGGGCGAAGCCCAGCTGCTGCTCCGCCTCGGGTGTCCCCGCGAGGACCCAGGCCAGAAGGATCGTTGACAGCATCGCGAGCGCGACATTATCCCGTCACGCATGTCCCATCACCCCCGCGTTGCCGTCCGCCTGATGGCGGCCTCGACCGCCCTCGTGCTCTCCACTGGGTGCGTCAGCGCCACGGTCATCCGCAGCGAACCCTCCGGAGCAACCGTCTACATTGATGGCAGCAAGGTGGGGAGGACTCCCTACACCTACGCGGACACGAAGACCGTCAGCTCCATCACGCGCGTCAGGCTCAGGAAGGAGGGCTATGAGGACTTCGAGACTCTCCTCGTGCGCAATGAGGAGTTCCAGGCCGGACCGTGCGTCGGTGGGGTCTTCCTCCTCGTGCCGCTCCTGTGGGTGATGGGGTACCACCCCGAGCACAACTACGAGCTGACCCCGCTGGCTGGCAACGCTCCGCTGCAGCAGCCCATGTATCCCGAGCAGCCCCTGTACCCCGAGCAGCCCGGGGAGCCCATGCCACCGCCGCCTCCTCCCAGCAGCATGTGAGCCGCACGGCTCTCAGAAGGCCTGCTTGAGCGCGGCCGTGAAGCCACGCTCGGCCTCGCCGTGGCCCGCGAAGCCGATGGCGTAATAGAGATCGAGCTGGAAGACGTCGGCGATGAGCACGTGAAAGCTGGGCCCCGCGCTCCCGACCACGCGCGGCCGCTCGCCGCCGGTGGTCCTATCGAGCTCTCCGAACACGGCGACATCGGCGAAGCCACCGACCTTGTAGATGTCGCGGGTGATCGAGAAGCGCGCCTCGAGCCCTCCGCTCGCGACATGCTTGGCGTAGAAGCGCTCGTCGAAGGCACCGCGGACGTGCAGCCCACCCACGGGCTGCTCCTCGGTGAAGGGCACCGAGCCCCAGAGCCAGGCGCCACGGCTCGTGAGCCACAGGTCGTGCCACCCGACCTGGGAGACGTGCTGGAAGCGATAGGACGTGAGACCGTAGCCACGCCCGGATTCGCGCGGGTAGTGCCGTCCCGTGAACTCGAGCTCGGTGTGGCGGTCCCGGCGGATCTCATCCACGTCAAAGACGATCTGGGCCGTGCCGTTCAGATAGGGCCGGAGCGTCGAGTCCGGGCCTACCCCCGCGGCAGGCATGCCACCGTCCACGGGCTTCAGCGCGAAGACGTCGAGCTCCTCGGCGCCCAGGCTCAGCGCGAAGATGGCGCCACGGAAGAGCTCGTAGCTCAGGCCCGCCGTGAGCTGAACCCGGGTGGCGTAGTAGCTCTCGAGCCCAATGTCGGGGCGCTGGCGGCTGGTGAGCTCTCCCCGAGCGGACAGCAGTGGCCGGATGCGCTGGCTCAAGCGGGGCGTGTACCACTGCAGCTCGGCGAGCGCGCGGGTGAGCGCCAGATAGGCGCGCTCATCGGCGATCCGCGAGCGGATCTTCGCCCCGAGCTGTGCGCTGGCGCCCCAGCGATCCGTCTTGAGCCAGAGGCTCTCTCCCCGGTACTCGAGCCCGAGCCGCAGGCCGTCCACACCGCTCAAGCCGGCGACGAGCCCCGGGCCCGTGGCCCACTCGCGGCGGCGGAAGAGGATGTGCAATTCATAGTCGGCGCGAGGGGGGATGAGCGGGTGGCCCACGAAGCGGCCAATGTCATCGACGATGGGGCCCAGATCCTCCACCTGTGGCCCGACGTGCGTCACCTCGCTCGTGTGCACGAGCTCGAAGCGCTCCAGCTCCAGGCCGCTCTCCGAGCGCAGCGTTGAGAGCTGGCGCTCGAGGTAGGGGCGGTTGAAGATGTTGTGGGGGATGCTCAAGCCGAGGAGCGCCTGCACCGTGCGCAGCGAGCCCTGGCCCCGGAGGATCACCTTCTCCACCCGGCCTTCGTCGATGTCCACGATGATGCGGCCGTCCTCCGCCGCGGTCTCGACGCGCGCGATCTCGTAACCGGCGTTGTGCAGGAACGACAGGATCCGCGAGCGGACCATGTCCGCGCCACTCTTGTCGGGCACGAAGTCCGCGGGCAGATCGAGGATCGCGAGATAGACCTCGTCATTGAGGGCGAGGTTGCCGCTGAAGACGAGAGGAGCACGGCGGCGGGCCGGCTCCTCAGCTCCCGCTGAACCCGCGAGCGCGAGCATCAACCCGAGCATCGCGAGGTAGGTCTTCGCTCCGGGGTAGCTGCGCCGGCACATGTCCCTTCGACTCGTCATCCAGGCCCGCCGCTGAGCGGCGCTCTCCCCGGCCCTCATAGTATCCTGATCTCCTTTGACTCCAAGGAGGCAGTCCCTGCGTCGCCTGATCCTCTCCTTCGTCCTCGTTCTCTCCGCGTGTGGTTCGGACACTGACCCGCCGGATCCCGGTCCCTCGGCTGGCCCCCAGGTTCAGACGATCAGCATGCCGGCGGGCATTACCGCCAACTCGCCGCGCTTCTCTCCGGATGGGCAGCGGATCTCGTTCGACTATGGCGACAGTAACCAGGATGACTCGCTCGCGGTGGTGGGGCGCGATGGCCAGAACCTTCAGGTCCTCGCTGACGGCTGCACCACCTTCTGTGAGAGCGCTTGGCATCCCACCAGTGGCCAGATCTTCTTCTCGCGGAGTGACGGCGTGTACTCAGTGGCGGCCTCGGGGGGCACTCCGAGCCTCGTCTACGATTCGTTCGGATCCGCGGAGAGCGTGGACGTGTCGCCGGACGGCCAGTACCTGGTCTTCCGGGAGTTCAGGCCGGTGCTGCTCAAGCTCTCGGACAGTACGAGGAAGGAGCTGTCCACGCAGGACAACGCGTATGGGATCCGCTTCTCCCCTGACGGCAAGAAGCTGGTCTACCTGGACTTCTCGACTGACTCGATCCGCATCCGGAATCTCGAGACGGATGAAACGACGACCTTGATCGACACGGACAACTATCTCAGCTCGGCCGACTGGTTTCCGGACGGGAACCAGCTCGCCGTCATCACGGATGATGGCATCGAGCTGTTCACGCTCAACGGGACAGCGCAGCCGGAGCGCAAGATGCTGAAGTCGGGGTTTGCGCTCAAGGACGTGGATGTGTCCCCGGACGGCAAGTCGATTGCCTACTGCGTCAACGGCCAGCGATCGATCTACGTGCTCACGGACTTCTGAGCTCCCGAAGCACGCTCGTGCCCTGGGCGACCACGGCCTGGAGGAGGATGTCGAGGTCGGCGCGCGTCGTCCGGTGGTTCACGTTGCACGCCCGGATGGCGAAGGCGCCGTTCACCACGGTGGAGGAGGGCGTCGCGGCTCCGCTCTCCTGGACCCGGAGGAGGGTCTCCAGGTTGAGCCGGTCGAGCTCCTCCGCCGAGAGCCCCTCCGCCCGGAACCGGAAGCACGCCACGTTGAGTGGCGCGGGCGCCAGGAGCTCGAGGCTTGGGTGCTCCTGGATCCGCTGGACGAGGTAGCACGTCTGCTCGACGTTCTGCTCGATGATCCGCGCGAAGGCGTCCACGCCGTAGGCCTTCATGCACATCCAGGCCTTGAGCGCCTTGAAGCTGCGGGTCAGGTCCACGCCCCGATCAGAGAATGGGAAGCCCCCCGCGCTGACGCCGCGAGCGAGCCGCGCGATGTAGCTCGGCGCGAACGCGAACGTCCCCGTGTGGGCCACGGGATCGCGCACGAGCAGGCAGGCGATCTCGAAGGGGAGATACATCCACTTGTGCAGATCGAAGGCCAGGGAGTCGGCACGCTCCAGGCCCGCGACCAACGGAGCGAGCCGCGGCGAGAGCCGGGCGAGCGCCCCGAAGGCTCCATCCACGTGCAGCCAGAGCCCCTCCGCCTGACAGAAGTCGGCCAGCGCATTCAGGTCATCGACCGCGCCCGTGTTCACGGTCCCTGCTGAGCCAACGACACAGATCGGCTGGTGCCCCGCGGCCCGATCCGCGGCGACTGCCTCCCGGAGCGCTCCGGTCTTCATCCGGAACTGCTCGTCAACGGGGATCCGCCGCAGCCAGTCGGTGCCGATCCCCAGCAACTCGACACCCTTCTGCACCCACCCGTGCGTCTCCGTGGAGCAGTACACCGTGAGCATGGCCCGTCCGCCCTGCAGCCCCTGCTTCCGCACGTCGACGCCCGCCTTCGCGTGCCGGGCGACGGCGAGCCCGAGCCCTGTGGGGACTGCGGGACGGGCTCCTCCAGGAGGCTCGCCCTGACAGGCTCGGGCACCTGCCTCCATGCAGGCTGCTCACGCAGGGTGGAGAGGTGGTCCAGCATGTCATCGAGCATCCGATGCCCGAGCGCCCGGAAGGACTCCCAGTCTTCCGGATCCAGGGTGAGCTCCTTGGCGCCTGTACCTGCTGCCGTGTCACGCGTCATGCCGCCGAGAGTGGGCCAGAAGCAGGCCGCACTCCACCCGAATCTTGCGCTCGAGGTGGGGACGCGTGGCGGCCGGGGCGAGCTCAGGCCTCGTTGAGGTGTTCGAGGATCTCCCCCGCGCGCCGCGTCTCTCCTGGGAGCGTGGCGATGTCATCCAGGCTGATGATGCCCACCATCCGGTGCCACGAGTCGAGCACCACCAGGCGCCGCACCGCCTTCTCCTCCATCAGGCGCTCAGCCTCGGCGACAGGGTCCTCCTCTTGGCAGGTGACGACCGTGGCTGTCATGCACTCTCTCACGAGGGTCCTCTTCGGATCCCTGCCCAGCGCGGTTGCTCGCACGGTGATATCTCGATCCGTGAGCATCCCTATTGGCACTCCCTCCTCGAGGACCGGCAGGACACCGATGCCACAGCTCCTCATGCGTATGGCCGCCGCCTGCAGGGACTCCATCGGGTCGACTGTCTCTACACGTCGGGTCATCACATCACCAATCAACATGACGTCCTCCAGGGCGCCCTGCGCCCGAGTCCTTCTGTGGCGGTAGACACGCAAGCCCACAAGCTCTGCAGCCGGAGTGCCAGCGAGCGACCGAAGGGGTGAGGACACCGCTCCCCCGAAAAATCTGCGCGGTGAGCCCGGGAACCGAAAGGTTTGCGCAGAGAGATGGCAGACAGGCGCACCTGTGCCCGCGTGAACACCTCCAAGAGGAGAGAGCTGTTTCTGGGAGCCCGGACCGGGCAGGCCGTTATGGACCGGCGTCGGGCATGAAGGGCTCGATCAGGCCGATGACGTTCCCCTGGGGGTCCCTCATCATGGCGCAGTGGTAGCCGTCGACGATCGTGGGCTCGACATAGGTGCTGCCACCCAGCGCGTGCGCCTTGTCGAGCGTGGCCTGCAGGTTGTCCACGAGCAGGTAGAAGTTCCGGCCCGGCTCGAAGCCCTGCACCGAAGGATCGCCCTGGCCGATGCCTCCCATGAGCGGCTGTGGCTGGAAGGGGAACTTCACGTAGGCGAAGCCGCCGCTGCCGAACCGGTACTCCCAGCCGAAGAGCGCCCGGTAGAACTCGAGCAGCGAGCCCTGATCCTGGGCAAGGATCTCGAACATCACCGAGGGGTGGCGATTGGCCTTCACGGAGGGACGCGGGGCGGCAGAGGAGACGGCCTGCCCAGCCCCCGGGAGCACCGTGTTCCAGTAGCTCACGCTGAGCTGGCTCGATCCCTTGGGCCGCAGCCCGAGCCCCGCGTACGCCTGGGGGCTCTGAGGAGAGGTCCACTGGAGCTGGTAGCTCTCGAGCGCCGGATCCGTGCCGCCAGGGAGCTCCGTGACGTTGAGCGTTCCCTCGAAGATGGGGGGCTTCGAGGTGGGATCCCCCGGCGCCCAGATACGGACGTGGTACTGGCCCGCAGGCCCGCCTGGGGGGCTGCCGAGCTTCTCGGCGAGCTCGATGCCCGTCCGGCCGTTGTAGCCGGGCACGGACGCGGTCCATCTGCCCTGCAGCCTGCCGGGCTCGATCTGGTAGAGGGCGACGCCATCCACTCGCTCGGACTGGCGGGTGAAGCCGTCCTGGAGCTCGAGGAACTGGAGGACCACGAACGGGCTCCTCGGTGCCTCAGAGGCGGCCTTGCCGGGGAGGACGTCCGCTGGCGAGAGGAAGAGGTCTCCATACTGCTGGAGGAACTTCGTGAAGAGGGGGCCCTTCACGTGGGCCTCGAACGCGGCCCGGTTCCGGTAGGCCTCGTAGAACACCACCTCCTGCGGGCTCGCCGTCGGCAGGGACGGGAGCGCGGGGTCGCCCACCCGAGGCGTGTGGAAGCTGTACACCAGCGTATCGGGCTCGTTGGCGAGCACCTCTGCGGCGAGCCGCTTCAAGGCGGCAAGCCCTTCCTGCTCGCGGCCCTTCAGCAGCGTCCACCGGGCGATCAAGTGGACGGGGGCAGTGGGCGAAGTCGTCACGGTCACCTCCTGGGGTCGGCTGGCAGACCCCACCATATTCGCCAGCCCGGCCCCCCGCAGCTTCTACGTGTGCGGGACTACGGCGAGGGCTGAAACCTGGACTTGTTGCCAGGCAGCGGCTTGTCGGCGTTCTCATAGCGCAGCATCGCCAGGTCTTCGGCGAGCCTGCCGTTGCTGGCGGACTTGGCTCAGAAGATGCCCTGGCCCGGCGTGAGGATGTTGTCTGGATCGAACGACCGCTTGGCCTTCTGGAAGCGCTCCCAGAAGGGCTGGAAGTGCCCCTGCCAGTCAGCAGTGCGCATAGGTATCGAGCCGGCGCCGTAGCGTTTCCCCCCTACGGCCGTGAGCTGCTGGAAGATGACCTGGTTCTTTGCGGTGAGCGCCGCCACGTTCTCCGGGGTGGGAGGAACAGCCGTGCGCAGCAGCGAGAAGAGGAAGGCCGTCTTTCCGGCGGGCACGCGCATGAACGGCGCGGTGACGGCGGTGGGACGGAAGGCATAGAGCAGGATGGGGCCCTGCCCCATCTCGGCGTCCGTGGTCTCGGCGAGCACCTGTTGCACGAAGGCCGCGGCGGCCTTCTCTGGAACGAACATGTCGATCCACGGATGCGGCAGCTGCCAGGCGCCGTTGCTCTTGAGGAACTCCACCAGCGGCGCCAGGCGGTTGGCGAAGTCGAAGTAGCTGCTGTCCTTCACCTCCAGCGTGGGGGGCTGGAAGGACAGGCCTGAGAGCAGCCGCGCATCCTCAGGCTCGGCGCCAGGAGTGAAGTACTTCACCGCCTCGAGCTGGAAGGCATGGCCGCCGTCCGCCCTCACGACGAAGCCCTCGACATAGTCGAAGCGGCTGTCCGCGATGAGCTGCTTCTGGTCCTTCAGGAAGAGGGAGAGGTCCTGGTAGAGCGCGGTGTACATGCGCGCGCGCGGCGGCACCTCCACCAACCGGATCCTGGCGCGGACGATGATGCCGCACTGCCCCAGCCCTCCGCGGACGGCGTCGAACAGCGACCGCTGCCGAGAGCGCGAGCACCGCACGAGCTCCCCGCGGCCGGTGACCACCTCCAGCTCCAGCACGTTGTCCACCTGCAGACCCCAGCGGAACACCTGCCCGCCAATGCCTCCCACCGACAGCGTCCCGCCAATGCTCAGGTCGATGTAGTCGGTCAGCGTCGGAGGGCTCTTGCCGAGCGGCACCGAGGCCTCCAGCAGCTGACGCCACCGCACGCCTGCATCCACCCACGCGCTCTTCGCGCTGATCTCGTGGATGGTGGAGAGGGCGGACATGTCGATGACCGCGCCGGCCTCCACCTGCGCCTGGCCGTAGGTGCTGTGGCTCTCGCCGAGGCCGCGGGCGGCGGCCACCTTCAAGCGCTGCGAGCGCGCGAAGCGGACCAGCTTCACGATGTCCTCCACCGATCCAGGCACGAGCATGGCCCAGGGCGTGCGGTGGACTTCATGGCCAAAGTCGTCTGCGGCCCTGGCGCGCGTCGCCGCATCCATCAGGAGTTGCCCGTCCAGCGGTGGGAGGCTTACGGTGCCGGGCTCCGGACTGGCCGCCCAGCTCCGGCTCACGGGGTTGAACGCGGCGACCGTCGCGGCCAGTGCACCCTGGAGAATCGTTCGACGGGGAAGGACTCGACTTGGCATGGGCGGCTCACTTCCTGGAGCGAGGCAGCTGAGACACTACCCTGCTGCGCCTGGTGCGGTCTCGAATCCGTGGTGCTGACGCATAGAGGGATGAGGGCCCAGTAGCGGGCTTGGGCTCGACTTCACCGGAGCGGAGTCGCTCAGACTCTGCCCCGGCCTCACATCGGAGCGCTGGGCTGGTGCTCGTGGCGGATGGGATTGTCCCGCCTCGCGAAGACCGTGCGAAGCCATGCCTCCAGGGTGATGAGGAGCCAGATCTTCACCCCATGGCGAGGGCGCAGCCCGCCCAGCTTGCCGGAGAGCAGCCGCTCCAGCCATTTGCGGTCGAACAGCTCCCACGGCCCGAGCCCGTCTAGCAGCCGTGCTCGGGCCTCGGGCAGCAGAGGGCCCTGAAACCATCCCTCCACAGGGACGAGCATCCCGCTCTTGGGGCGGTCGATGATCTCGCGCGGCAGGAGATCCTCCACTGCGCGCTTCAGGAGGTACTTCTCCACCGAGCCCTTGAGCTTGAACTGTGGCGGCAGGTTGTAGGCCAGCTCCACCACCTGCCGGTCGAAGAGCGGTGCCCGTGGGAGCATTCCGAACGGGGCGCTCACCTCGTCCACCTTGTGGAGAATGTGGTGGGCGCCCTTGAGGATGAGATTGAGCGCCGTGAGCTTGCCGACGAAGGTCTTCCAACGGGGATCGGCGAAGAGGGGCTTGAGAGAGGCCTCGAGCGGCCGTTCCGCGACCACGCTCTTCATCTTCGATGAGAGGGCTTCCTCGAAGTCATCGAAGCACTTCAGGTGGGCTCGCACGTAGCTCCGCTCTCGCGCCAGCGGCGCGTCCTCCGCGACCGCCACGTCACCGTAGAGCTCTGCCAGCAACATCGGCAGGTTCTTCGGCCCACCGAAGCAGGGATCGCCCCCCTCACCGTTGAGCACCACGCCGACCTCGGTGCTCGCCTCGCGGAACAGCAGGGAGTTGGGCACGGTGAGCGGGTCGCCGATCGGATCCGAGTGCAGCGCAATCGTCTCGTCCAGGTGGTGGAGGATCACCTTGGGAGAGAGCTCGACGATGCGGTGCGTGGTGCGGCAGTGCTCCGCCACCAGGGTGCTGAAGGGCAGCTCGTTCCGGTACTCGGGGCCGAACGAGACCGAGTAGGTGATGAGCTCCTGATCGTGCAGCCGCTTCGCCAGCGCGACGACCAGGCTGGAGTCGATCCCTCCCGAGAGGAAGGCTCCCACCTTCTCGCCCGGCGGCAGCCTGCGCGACACCGCTCCCTCCAGCTCCGCGCGCAGGTGGTGGCGCAGCGCCTCCTCCTGATCCGGTGAGACGGGAGCCTGCGTGTCCCCCTCGGGCGGTACGGACCAGAAGGTCTCGTGGCGAGGCTGACCTCGTCCGCGCGGCAGGAGCACCACCTCGCCCGGAAGCAGCTCCGAGACCCCCTCCACGAGCGTCTCCTCCCCGGGGAGGTAGGCATAGCTGAGGTAGGCCGCGACGCCGCGCAGGTTGAGGGCACGCGGCACGAGCCCGCTGGCGAGCAACGCGTGAATCGTCGAAGCGAAGATCCATCCGTGAGGCAGCCTCGCGTAATAGAGCGTCCGCTCGCCCACGCCGTCGCGGGCGAGGTGGAGCTCTCCGTCAGCGAACCACGCGAGGGCGAACGCTCCGTTCACCTCGCCCAGGCGGCCTGCCGCCACGAGGGTGCTCCACTGAGCGAGAGTCTCGATCCGCCGTCCGTCCAGCCAGCACGCGTCCCAGTCCGCGACGAGCGCCGGGCCATGGTCCGGATCGAGCAGCTGCGCACCCGGTCCTAGGGCCCGCTCGAGTCCCGCGGCGGCAGCCCGAGTCTGCTCGGCGGTGCCGCTCGTCCACACCAGCCCGCCCACGCGCCTGGAGGGCCGGCGGCGCGTCACGCCGGTCCCGAAGGGGGGCCCTGGCTTCGGCTTGAGCAACAGCGGCTCGGCCATGGCTACCCGAAGCTATCCGCACCGCCATCCGAAGCATCGGAATCGGCGGAGAAGGAGTCGATATCGATCTCGAACCCATCGGAGCTGGAACTCGAGCTGCTCCCGTCCCCGCCCTGAGCGGCCTGCTGCTTCTTCTGCAGCCGGGCCTGCTCCTCGGGGGACATGTGCCCCGCCATGGCGGCCGTGGGCAGCAGCACGGCGGCTCCGGCAGCACCCGCGGCTGCGGCTCCAGCGGCTCCTCTGGGCAGGCGAGACTGCGCGCCGCGGGCCGCGATCGGAGCCTCAGGCGCACGGGCCGCCTGGGTGCTCTGGCTCATGGAGCGGAAGAGCCGCTTCACCACCTGCTCGGGGCGGATGACAGCCAGCTCGAGCAGGTGCTTCGAGAGCCAGCGCGCCTCCTCCGGAGAGATGCCCTCACCCGCAAGAGCGGGCCGCGCGCTGGGCAGGAGCAGGTTCTTGAACGGCCCGGCGTGGATCGGGCGCAGCCCCACATCCACGATGCGGATGCCCATGCCCTTGAACCACTCGGGATCGGTGGCGAGGCGGTGGGCCAGCCGGCAGCCCTCCTGGGTGATGTCATGGAGCACGAAGACCTCGAGCCTC
>Ga0247825_10001472_pt1 | contig 15434 bp, 8 predicted proteins | sample 13C_Vanillin_Day_FD_194413 | JGI IMG/M metagenome (GOLD analysis project Ga0247825, IMG submission 194413) | Soil microbial communities from agricultural site in Penn Yan, New York, United States - 13C_Vanillin_Day48 | ecosystem: Environmental > Terrestrial > Soil > Agricultural land | place... | reverse complement strand
ACGAGGCACTTGGCAAACGGGATCTCGTAGAGGCGGTGGAACAGCTCCCGATCCTCGTGCGAGCACGCCAGCACGAGATCGGCGCGCCGGCACAGTTCGCGCTCCACCGCGGCGGCGTGCCTCACGATACGGAGACCGACCTCGCTGTCTCCGAGCAGCCGGTATCGCAGCACGCTCTCGACGTTCTGGGCGTCGTAGACGATCAGCTGGTCCTGCCAGCGGATCACGTCGCTGACGAGCGGGTACACCCACGGATGCGAGAACACCACGACGTCCGCATCGGAGGCCGCGGTTCGCGCAGCGTCCACGAACTCCGGCGAATGGTGGGCCAGCATCGCGAACGACGCGTCGATCACGGTCTTGCCGCCGCTGAGCCGGCGCCATTCCTCCGATGCCGCGAAGTGGCGATCGCTCAACGGTACGTCGATCTCCCTGAGCGTCGGCGTCAGCTGGTGATCGCGGTAGCCGGGGCCGGGCCAATCGTAGGTGCCGACGTAGGTCGTCGGCGCGGCTGCACCGAGGTTGTGATACAGCCCCAGCAGTCGCAGGCGGCCGCCACCGACGGCCGGCTCGATGGGCTGCATGTCGAGCACCGTCACCTTTGTCGCGGAGTGGGGAACCGGTGCCGGTGCGGACCTTCGAGGGGACTTGACGACCGATCTCACGGGCACGGTTGCGCGACGTGGCGCCGTCGCCGCGCGCAGGAGCGCCGCGACGATGCGCTCCCAGTTGATGTGCTCGACGGATCGGGCGCCGCGCTTCCCCATACGCGCCGCTGTCTTCGGACGATCGATGAGGAACTCCAGGCGATCAGCCAGCGCCTGTTCGTCCGGTTCGACCACGAAGCCGGTTTCACCATCCTTCACGAACTGCAGTGTCTCGCCGGAGTCGCTGCACGTGATCACCGGCTTGTGGCTCTTGAACGCCTCGATCGTGATGAGGCCGTAATCCTCCTGCACCGGAACGAATGGCACGACGAGCGCCCCGGCGTAGAGATCGAGCAGTGTCTCGTTGCTGACCTCACCCAGGAATCGAATCCGCGGGTCGCCGTCGGCCGCCTTCCGGAGGCGTGGCTCGTCCTCTCCGGTCCCGGCAATCAGCAACGGGATTTTGTGCTTCAGCCGCTTGAAGGCACGGACTACCAGGTCCGCACGCTTCCATCGATGCAGCCGTCCCGGAAGGAACACGTACTCGCCCGGGCGCGGCGGCCGAAACGGGCCGAGCGCCGGCGGATGGTGCAGTGCCTTGAAGGGGACCTGCTTCCACCACGAGTCGGCGTCGTACAACCGCTGGAACGTCGTCCGCCCGTTGGCAAAGTGTCCTCGCACCCGCGCGGGGTGCAACGCGGCCTTGTCGAGCTGGTGGATCAGCCGGCGCTGTTCCCGCCGCGTCTGACTCGCGTTGCCGTACTCGGCGTCGAATCGATCGTAGAAGACGCGCAGGGTATGAAGCAGATAGGAGACATGCCGGGGATGCCGGACCATGTAGGTCGGTGCCTTGGTAGAGATGACGACATCGAAGTCGCTGGCGTCCACGGCGTAACACCGCGAGTACGACCCAAGTACCGACTCGAAGGTCGACTCGTCAATCGGGATCTCGAGCGCAGAGACGTCGTGCCCGGCGGCGCGCACGGCTGCCACCAGACCGGCGTACAGCGCTTCCGCGCCTCCACGCTCGCCCGAGCGCATCGCTGCGGTGACGACGGCAACCTTCATGACCGCGGCTTTCCTCCCTTCGTCGCGTGACTCCCACGACCAGCTCGGCTCGATGCGAGGGTGCGCCGTCGGCGTGCTGCAGGAGCCGATGGCTTGCGGCGTGCCGACACCGCGCCCGGCGTCGTGCGCAGTTGCCGGACGAGTGCCGACAGCTGACCCATCTCCTGACGCAGGCCCTTCTCAGCCTCGGCCCAGTCGTCGCGCACCATCTTCAGGCACTCCAGCAGATCGACAAGGGCCTTCCGTGTGTGCTCGTTCCACTGGCTTTGCGCGTCGATGACCCTGATCAGATCGGAGTCATGGCCCGCCGCGTCGCAAGGCGCGGGAGCCGCGGCGCTGCCACTCGCGCCGGTGCCCAGTGCCGCCGCGCGGACGCGAGCCATCAGCTCATCGAGATCACTGTCATCACCGACGTCTCTTACAAACGTGTCCACTGTTCACCCCTCGGCAGGCGGCACCGCCAGCGCTCAAGCCGCGACGCCTGCGTCATCCAGCAACCGCCCGACTACAAGATTCGAATCGAAGTACTCCTCCGCGAGCGCGCGCGCCGCCCGCCGGTGATGGTGTGGGTCGCGTTGGATTGCGTCCACACCGCGTACGGCCTCCTGGAGCGTGCGAAACGCGATCAATCCGTCGCCCACCGGCAAGGTCCGCGTGAAGCCGGTGTCCTGCACGAGCGTCGGTCTTCCCGCCGCCAGGTACCGCACCGTTCGATCGCTGAACCAGCCGCTATTGGTGGCGACGTACACGCCCTGCGCGGCAGACCATTCGGCATCGGACCCGGAAATGTAGTCGTCGAACGATTGGGGATCCGGGACCACGGACCGTGGGTCCACTACCCGCCAGCCGTGCCCGCGCAACGCATCCAGGTCCCGTCCATCGGCGGGATGAATGTCGAGCGCAACCTCGAACTCGGCCGCGGTGCGTTCCGGTAGCTCGATGAACTTCCTGAACTCGTGGACCTTCAAACCGAAGGTCGTCGAACCGTACTGAACCGGTCCGTAGCTGCCACGCCAGCTGGCGATCGTCGTGAACCGCCCCGTCCACGGTGAGACCTCGCGTGAGCCCGGCGTGAGGACGATGGGCTGACGTGTATGCCGCCAACGGATGTCACCCGTTGGAATGGAGCAGTCGGGCGTGCCGATGTTCTCGCCGATCGTGAAGTGGACGTCGTGGCCGCTCAATCGCGCGCCGGTATTCCCGGACGCGTACCAGAACTGCGTGTAGCCTGGATCGAGATCGAGATACGCCTTGCGGCGCAGGCGGCGCATGACCGGGTCGAGCGTCAGGTGCCCGCTGATGTTCAGGAGCAAGTCCGTGGCTTCGGCCGAATCCAGCACTTCGCCGTACGTCATGCCCGCGGTCCGTTCACCGGCATCGCAGATCAGCGACGAGACGTCCGTCAGCCCGGCGTCCCGCATCACGTGCTCGAAATACGCGACGTTGGCACTCCGTTCGAACGGGACGACAAGGCCGTGCTCGTCGACGCAGTGCTCCGACGCGATCTGCTCGACGTAGTACGTGCGCACGCCGAGCCGTCGGAGCCCGTGCACCCAGTTCAGGACGGCGCACGCGTTGCCCCCGTTTCGACACTTCGTCGCAATCACGCTGGCCACCATGACTGTAGTCATCTCAGCACCGCCGCCGGCCGCGGCCGGCGCACGTCGTACAGCACGCACCGGCGGTCCGACCAGAGCCGCGTATAACAGGCGTCGAGATGCACCCGGAGTTCCGCGTAGTGATCGAGCCACCACAGCGCGGTTCCAGGAAAGAGCAGGTACTCATGCCCCTTGTCGATGGCCGATTCGAGCGCCGTGATGGCGGCCGAACTATCCGCAGGGTGGTAGCCGGCGTAGACGCCCTCGTCGGTTGCCGGAAAATGACACGCGGTCCGGCCATCGAGCTGCAGCAGGGTCTGGTCGCCCTTGCTGACCACCATCACGTCGCCGCCGGCCGGGACGACGCGATCAACGACGTCCTGAATGTCGCGCACCAGGTCCCGGTATCCGGAGACGAGCGCTCGCACGTCCCGCTTGAATTCGTCGAAGCGGTGTCGTTCGCCGATGATATCGAGGCGCTGCCGGATCAGCCTGGCAATTGCCTCCTCCGAGTAATCGCGCTGGATGGTCCGGCGTGCCGCATCGCCACGTGCGCACGCCTCGTCACGACGATCGACGACACGCCGCATGAGTTCCGCGGCATGTTCCACCGAGGGTTCCGCCCAGGTTTCGCCCTGTTGGTACGGTCCGACGTTCTCTTCGATTTCCACGAGCCGGTAGTCCACCGGGAACGCGTTCGACACATCCATGAAATCGGTATTGCCCGACCACCCGGTCGCGATCACGGGCTTACCGAGCCCCATCGCATCGGCGATGGTCAGGCCTATGCCTTCCGACCGATGCAGCGAGACGTAGGCGTCGCAGCTCGACATCAGGCTGCGGACCTGTTCGGAGGGGACGTATCCGTCGTGAATCTCGATCGCCGCGCCCGCCGCGCGATCGTGCAGCGTCGCAAACCCTGATGGATCGGATTCGGCGTTCACACACTTCAGGATCAGGCGCACCGGTTCCGAAGGCCGGAACGCTCGTCGAAACGCTTCGATGACCGCGAGCGGGTTCTTGCGCGCGATGTGACTATGCACGTCGAACATGAACAGAAACAGAAACTCATCGGGCCGCCGCTTCCAGTCGCGTGGCGCCTGCTCGTGCGCGACCGGCGTGGCCGGTGCCATGACGGGCGGGATCCGAATCACCGGGATCGGCGAGATCGGTGCGATGGCCGACGCAATGAACGAGCTCCCGACCCAGATCTCGTCGTAGTAGGCGAACCGGTCGTACCACCGGTCGGGGAATCGCGGTAGCTCCCACGCCCAGGCTCCGATGGTGTAGCGGCGATCGAGCAAGTTGGCATCGGCGTGTGACAGCACCGCAAAGTGCTGACCGGCGTCGATACACATCAGATTGACGTCCCAATCAGTGAGCGCCTGTCCCGACAGCACCGTTCGATCGCCGGAGCGATTGGACGTCAGCCCGGAGAAATCTTCGAGCCGCGTCGGCACGCCCAGGCGGCGAAGGGCACGGATGTACCCGCGCGCGGACGCGCCCCAGCCACTCTCGTCCCGGAGGTACCCGCTCACGCTGATCGACAGCGGCCGCGGGTCGCTATCGGCTTCGGGCGAGAAGCCGTCGAACCAGCCGTTGAAGCGCCGGAGTTTGCGCAGCGTGGCGACCGGCGAAGAGGCCGTCATCGGCGGCGCTTCGCTTTCTGGAGGGCGTAGATCACCGCCGTCCGTTCGTCCCGTACGACTAGGCGGCCGTGTCGATCGAGATACTCGCGGAATGCCACGTAGTGGTCGAGCCACCAGAACGCCACTTGTGGAATCACCAGGTAGGCCGCGCCGGCCGCGCGACAACGCTTGAGCGCCGAGATGGCTGACGCGCTGTCGGCCGGATGATGGCCCGCGTACACCCCTTGTTCGTTCCGGAGGAAATGCCACGCCTTCCGCTGGCCGAAAGCCAGCAACTGCTCGTCGCCTCTGCTCACGACCAGTGCGAGCGCGCCCTTGGGCAGTGTCGCCTCAACCAGAGTGCGCACGCGCAGAATCAGCTGTTCGTACTGAAGGCGCTTCAGGTCCCGGCTGATCGCCGCCAGCTCAACGCGCTCGCTCGTGAGGCGCTGGTGAGCGCCGGCCAGAGATGGCTGCAGAAGGCTGTCGCGGGCGGTCATGCGGTCCAGCCTTCCGATCGCGTTATCGACCGCCCGTTTCAGCTCCACGTATCGCGCCTCGAGACTCTCTCCTCGATCGGCAAGCTGTGTCATCTGCTGCGACGCGCGCTCGTGCGACTCTGCGAGATCCCGTACGCGCGTCTCGAGGAGCACCCGGCCGGTGAGCGGGAACACGTGCGCCGCGACGACGAAGGTCCGCGTCGTCGCGTCGGGATCCTGCAACAGCGCGTCGGCGAACTGCGGCGGCACCGTCGCCTCGAGCGCTGCGCCGCCGTGGGTGAACGCCTCCGTCAGGCGCTCGAGCCGCGTGATGACCAGGCCCGCCCGCTCGAAGGTGCGTTGCAGCGCGGCCGCGTCGTACCAGTGCGATGGCGGGGAAGTGGTATCCGGCGCGAGCAGTTCCGCCGGTGATTTGCCGGTGAGGAACCCGAGCCTGATTCTGCCGTGCATGATGTTGGGAACCGCCGCGACGACGGCGCCGTCCGCAGTCAGATGCTTGCGGAGCGTCGTCAACATCCGCACAGGATGTCGCACGTGCTCGAGCAGCTGGACGACCACGATGCTGTCGAACTGCACGCCGTCGAGCGCCGCTGCAAGATCCAGCGTTTCGGGATCGCCGACGATCACGCGATCCGAGAAGCTCACGGAGCCGGCCGGCGCATCCTGCCGTGTCTCGACCACCGAGACGCGACATCCCGCGCTCGACAACGATCGCGACAGCGGCGACGTATCGCGGCCGATCACGAGCACGCGGGTATGCGGGCTCACGAACTGCAGCAGCGCCGATTCGAGGGCGTCGCGCCGGGCAGCGTCGTCATGCGCCGGGCCAGCCACAGGTTGCCGCAGGGCAGTCGTGGCCGCTTTCCCGGCAATCGGCGCCGATCGCTGCACGTCCCGCCGCGCGACCAGCTGCCGGGCGCTGGTGCGGGTGCCGGCGAGTTCGGCAGCTGCCGCCCTCAACGCCGGCGTCCGCCGCGCCGTCGCTTCGAGCGACGTCTTCTTACGGGCCATATCCTCCGTCTCCTTCCGAGCGGTCGTCGATCGCTTCTTCACGCGTCCTCTACACGCCGCAGTCCTTCAGCAGACGCGTGAGCACGAGATCGGAATCGAAATAGGCTCGCGCGAGCTCTCCGGCCGCACGCGAGTGCTGCTCGTAGTCGGCGTTGATGGTCTCGACGGCCGCCACTGCCTCGTCTAGCGTCGAAAACCCGAAGAGTCCGCGCCCGGTCGGGAGCACGTTGCCGAAGCCCGTGTCCTGCGTGACCACGGGGCGTCCGGCCGCGAGATACGTGGCGCTTCGATCGCTGAACCAGCCGCTGCGAAGACGTACGTTCTGGTCCTTCGCGACGGTGAACTCCGCCCGCGAGCGCGCGATGTATGCGCGATAGGTATCGACGTCGTCGGATACTTCGGCGGCGTCGCGGATCCGCCACCCGTGCTCCTCGAGCACCCGGCGGTCGGTGTCGTTGCAGCCCGCCAGGGCCAGCTCGAGCGCCTGGCTCGTGCGAGACGGCAGGTCAACGAACTTCATGAATTCGAAACTCTTGCTCCAGCGATAGAGCTCACCATTCAGCACCACGTCGCGCCATAGCTGCTGCCATCCCGCAATGGTCGTGAACGCATTCGACGGCTCGGGTGGCGTCGACTCCCAGAGATCGATGACCACCGGCTGCCGGGTCGGGATGAACCGGAACCGCTCCGATACCGGGATCCCGCAGTCCGGCTGACCGTAGTTTTCGGCCCAGGTGAACAGGATGCTGTGCTGTTCGAGCAGCTCGATCGTTTCCTGCTGCTGCTGGTGAAGCTCGATCTCGCGGTTGACGGGATCGGTGCCCAGATACACCAGCCGCCCGGTTGCCACGTGCTCCGGCAGGGGGTGCGTCCCTCCGTGCAAGTTGAGCAACAGCGTCGCGGACTGGTAGAGCGAGTTCACCTGCAGCTCCGACATCCCGTAGTAACGCCCGTCGGAGTGGCGCGCATGAAACGCCCAGCGATCGCCGAGGTCGAACCGCCGCATCATCCCATCGAGGAACGCAGAGGCGAGGGCCGACCCGTCGTTGTCGATGCTCATGAACATCTTCGGCGACGCGCCGTGCGCCTCCACGTAGTACGCCTCGTACCCGAGCCGCTCCAGGCCGATCAGATACTGCATCGTCAGCCAGACCATGCCAGCCACCGGGTGCCGGCTCGCCATCCCGAGGACGACGATCTTCTTTCTGGCGCTCACGCCGTCGCCTCCCCGTGCCCGCCGACGAGCGACGCGACCAGCTTGCGCGTCCGTTGCCTCGCCTGCGCCTCGTGCATCTGGTGATACAGACCGGCGCGGGCGATCAGTTCGTCGTGGGTGCCCTGTTCGGCGAGCCGCCCTCGATCGAGCGTCGCGATCAGATCGGCATGGCGGACCGTCGACAGGCGGTGCGCGATCATGAACGTCGTGCGGCCGACCATCAGCTCGTCGAGCGCATCGAGGATGATGGCTTCGGTCCTTGAATCGATCGACGAGGTGGGCTCGTCGAGGATGAGGATCGGCGCATCCTTCAGGAACGCGCGCGCCACGCAGATGCGCTGGCGTTCGCCGCCGGACAATCGCACGCCACGCTCGCCGGTCTCGGTCTGGTATCCGTCGGGCAGTCGCTCGATGAAATCGTGCGCGTTAGCGGACTTGGCCGCTGCGACGATCTCGTCCATCGTGGCCCCCAGCCGACCGTAGCGGATATTGTCGGCAATCGTCCCCGAGAACAGGACCGGCTCCTGCGGCACCATGCTGATCTGCCGGCGCAACCCGTCGAGGCTCAGCGTCCGCACGTCGAGGCCGTCGAGCAGCACGCGGCCGCGCTGCGGATCGTAGAAACGTGGGAGCAGGTTCATCAGCGTCGTCTTGCCGGCGCCAGTCGGCCCCACGATGGCGACGACCTGGCCCGGTGCGACGTCGAGCGAGACGTCGGTCAACGTGTCGGAGCGCCCCGTGTACTCGAAGTGCACGCCCTCGAAGCGCACAGCGCCGGTCGCCCGTCCGATCGACACCGGCTCGGGCGCTTCCCGCACGACCGGCTCGGTGTCGAGGATGTGAAACGCCATCCGAAGGCCCACGAAGTTGTCCTGCAGGGCGCCGACCGTATAGCTGATCGTCTCCAGCGGTTTGTAGACGGCGGCGATGTAGGCCAGCACGACGAGGAGCTCGCCGGCCGTGATTGCGCCCTGGATGGCATGGTACGCACCGACGCCAATTACCATGGCCGTGCCCATGCCGGTCGTGGTAGTCACCGCCAGCGAGAAGAGCGTCTGACGGACGGTGACGTCGACGCGGGCGTCGATCGCGCGGGCCGTTTTCGTCCGGAAGCGCTGCACCTCGTGGTCCTCGCGCTGGAACGCCGTAATCACGGGCAGCATGGATACGGCGTCGTGCACGATGGACAGGCAGTCGGCCTCCATGCCCTTGACCTGCAGCAGCCGGTGCTGGATATGCATCGCGTAGTAGCGAATCGCCCAGTACAACAGCGGCACGACGGTGATCGAGAGCAAGGCGAGGGTGCGGTCAATCTGGAACGAAATCCAGACCATGCCGACCAGGGTCAGGCCGGCCTGCGCCAGCGGCTGAATGGACAGAATCAGCGTTCCGGCTGCCGCCGCCTCGAAGTTGATCGCGTACATCAGTCGTGCGGTGCTGACTTGATCGCGATAGGCGACCGACAAGCGCTCGGTATGCCGGAACAGCTCACCGCGAAAGTCGGCGATGATGCGCTGCTCCAGTTTCGTGTTCACGTAACTGATGAACACGTGAAGCGCGGCACCGACGACGGCGATGACGAGTCCCGCGACGACGGTCAGCGTCAGCAGCAGGAGCCGGTTCGACTCGAGTCCGGCGAACAGGCGGGAGGCGTCCGGCAACGGCGCCTGACCGATCACGTTGTCGATGAGGATCTTGAGCGGCCATGGCGAGAGCAGACCAAACGCCGCGGCGGCTATCGTCAGCCAGATCGAGCCGACGGCAAGCCGCCAATATGGCCGGACGTACGGCAGGAGCCGTCGGAGGTAAGCAAACATCAGACGTCCACCGGATCGGATGGCATCGCGCGGATCACTCAGTGACCCCGTTGGCTGCGGTGTCCGGCATGACGGCCCCTGTTCGGCGGCGCCGGAGCGAAAACCACCGCGCCGATCGCTCCGACAAGGGCTGCATTTCGGCCTCCCGCGCAAGCTCGGTGATGACGTGAGTGACCACCGACAGCGAGCGAGTGGTGCGCCAGAGCGCCGCGCCGGCAACGACGACCCCGAACAGTCCGATGGCGGCGGCCCACGGAAACATGTCGCCGCGTACGCTGAGCGACGTTCCGGCGACCATGGCCAGCGCCGCGACGATCGACAGCGTAGCCGGCTGCCACCGGTGTCCGACACGAACCAGCGATCGCCCGGCGCCATGGTTCTCGACGAGCACCAGCAGATCGAGCCAGCCGAACGGTCCGATAGCCAGGCGAATGTCGCGCGCAGTCAGCCAGCAGTCCTCGATCTCGAGAGTTCGCGTCAGCGGCGACTCACGAAACTGATCGGCCATTTGGGTCAGAAACATCTCGGCGCCAATCCACTGCTGCGCCCAGAACCGCGACTCGATCGTGCCCCGCGCGACCAGATAGAACGTCCGCGCGACATCGCCCGCTGTCGGACGCGGCGCCTGAGCGGTCCGCGAGGCGGCGTCGTTGGGAGGCGACAGGACACCGCGCACGCGACCGGTGGTCCGCGCGAACGGCTGCAGGAGGTGGAGCCAGGTGATCATCCCGCGGTAGATCGCGCGGCTGACGCGTCGCGAATGGCGCCCGATGTTCGGCAGCGCCTCGATATCCGAGGCAAACGCATAACGCACGCACTGGAGGACGGTGATCGTCAGGCCGACCAGGCCAACCGCAGCGACTGCCGCTGTCGCCACGGACTTGATCGCGAACCCGGCGACGAGAGCGGCGAATACGAGAACGGCGCAGGTGATCTGCCACCGCACGGTATGCGGCAGGAACGCCCAGGAGAATCTCCGCATGTGATAGACAGACGGGAACGCGGCGGTGCCCCAGACGCCGACGTTGACGCGCGGCCGCGACAACGACCGCACGAACGGCAGCGGGCTGTAGATGTGCCCCTTCCACGCAATCCTGGCGCCCGTGAATTTCTTGCGGTGACGCGGCACGAGCCAGGACTCGCCCTCGCCGTAGCCCACTTGCTGTCGCCAATATCCGCGCACGGTGGCGCGATGGTGGTGCCAGACGAGCGCCGCCGGCACGAACTCGATCTTTCCACCGGTCGCCTGAAGCCTCCAGCAGACGTCGACGTCGTCACCCGCGCGCAGGTAGATCGGGTTGAACCCGCCGATTGCCTGAAGCGCCTCGCGGCGGACCGCGAGGTTGCAGCCGGGCACGTGCTCCGCGATGCGATCGTCGAGCAGCACGTGCGTCGGCCCGCCTGGTGCCCGCGCGACACAGTGCGCCCTCCATGGACTGTCGAGCGGCGGAAGACTGAGCCCTCCGGCCGCCGCGACCTCGGGGTTGAGGAACGGCTGGACCAGATACGTCAGCCAGTGCGGGTCAACGCGGACGTCCGCATCGGTGTATGCGATGACGTCGCCCGTGCTAGCGGCGAATCCGGCGTTGCGCGCGCGGCTGAGGCCGCCGTGCTCGACATCGAGCACCCGGCAGAACGAATGCTGTCGCGCGATATCGCCCGTGCGATCACGGGAGCCGTCGTTCACGACGATGACTTCGAAGTCCGGATATGCCAGCTGTTCGAGCGACGTGAGGCACTCGTCGAGCGTATCGGCTGCGTTATAGGCGCAGACGACGACCGACACCTTTGGCGTCGTCCAGGGGTTCGAAGAGGGGAACGGCACGCTCGAGAACACGTCCGCTACCGATTGGAGGACGGGTTTCGGGCGCCGCTCGGTATCGACGAGGCCGAACGCCCAGTCGCCGATGGCGTGCCCGCCGCGCCACCATTCGTCGGTCCAGGCAAACGCTACGGCTCCGCACGCGCCCTCGGCGAACGCCGCCCGAAGCTGCATGGCGGTCAGCGCCGCCTGCCCCGTCACACCCTCGCGCAAGCTGTCGGCTCCCGCTTCCGCGACGAGCAGGGGCTTGTGACCAGCGATGTTCTGCAGGCGGGCCAGATACGCGCGGAGATCGCGTTCGCGATGGAGGTACACGTTGAAGGCGACCACATCGACGAACGGCAGGTTGAGATATTCGGTTGGCGGATAGTTGACGTAGGTGAACAACGTCTCCGGCGCGATGGCCTTTGCGTCGTCATGGAGGTCGGCCAGAAACCGTTCCACCCGCTCCGGCCCGAGCCAGCGGACGACGGCCGAGGGGATCTCATTGCCGAGCGCAAGCAGCAGGACGGCGGGATGCGACGCGAGCGTGCGCACATGGGCGATCACGTCGCGGCGAATCGTCCGCGACATGGCTCGATCGTTCAGAAACGCGACGTGATCGGCCCACGGCACGCCGACCATGACGCGCAGGCCGTGCTCGGCCGCCAGGTCGAGAAACCGGTGATCGGGCACCGTGTACGTCCGAACCGTATTCACGCCGGATCGGCGCATCAAGGCGAAATCTGCCGCCGTGCGAGAGCGAGGTGGAAAGTGCCGGTCCGCCGCGTCGGGCGCGAACGTGCCGTAGGTGACGCCCTTGACCCAGAACCGTTCCCGGCCCAGTTGCAGAAATTTGCCCGCGACGGTCGCTCGCAGGCGCCATGCATCGCTCGTCGGGCGATCAACGTGTGTCTGAGGCTGATCACGACCAGCCCATTGCATCGGCTCGTTCGGCGTTGGCAGCATTTGGGCCTGAGTAGTGGCCAACTTCAAGGACTGCGCCAACTCAGCGGTGCGCATCACAACATGGCGGTGCGCATAACAACGTGGCGGTGGCATCACGTACGTGGCGTTTGAGACGCAAAAGTCACCACGCGCGGCGAATTTTCACACGTAAGCATTCGCGTTTCTTACACGCTCTTTCCGCTTCTTACACTGTCGACCCGCGACCTCACGCTCGCGATGAAGGTGGGCGCAGCGTCTCGGGACGATCCGGTCTTGGACCAGACGCTGCAGGCACTAGTCTGCCTCTGTAGCTGCATGTGTCACGTTTGTCCACGCGTGTCATTTACTGACCACGCTTGTAACATTCAGGGCTAAACAGGCCGATTGTGTTTCACAATGACACCTTTACGTGGCATTTATCAGTGAACACCAATGAGAGATGTCTTCAACGACTTCGACTGGCCCGTGGCGCCGAGCTATGAGTGGCAGGACTGTGTGACGAAAACGGGCCGACGGGTGGTTGCGTCCGGCCGCGACCTGGCACGACTGTCATTGCCGCCAGGCCTAGGGGCTACTGCGGAACCCAGCTGGCGACGGCGTGACGAGGCCCATGCGCGCCGGGCGAGGGAAACGGGGCCTGTCCTCAGGCCGGTGCGTCCCGACCAGGCGCGCGACGGCTACCCCCTGCGGCAGCATCCCGTGCTCTTTCAAGAGTTCGCGGCAATCGACTACACAAACACCACCGCGATTCTGGCGTTTGCGAAGGCGCACGGCGCCCTCGGGGTACCGTTTAAGCTCCGCCCCTCGGTCGCCATTAAGAACCCCTCGGACGAAGTGATTCACAGGCACTCGGCGCACGGCAATTCGCACTTCGCTTGGGCGATCGAGATTGCTTACATGCGAGAGGCCATCCGTCTCTCAGAAGTTCGGGCGACGAAAGAACGACTTCGCCGCCTGAAGTGGCTTTGCGACCGCGAACTGCGGCACGTGGCGGCGCGACTCGGCTTCGACAGCGGCGAACCACGGCTGATGCTCGCACCAGTGAGCCTCATCACCGCGCTGTGGCTGCAACTCGCCTTGGCAATTACCGGCGACAAGCGATTTGTGGCTTGCAAGTTCTGCGGTCGTCCGATCGAACTATCCACGGACCAAACAGGCTCCCGACGCGATCGCGAGTTCTGCACCACCGCTTGCAAGACCAAGGACTACCGAAAACGCAAGCAAACGGCGGCGCGATTGGCGAACAGTGGCGCACCTCTGGCCGAAATTGCCGATCGAATTGACACCAACACGGCGACGGTCCGCACATGGCTGGATCTCTTCCGCGCGCACAAGAAGGGGAAGAAGAAGTAATGCTCTACCGCCGAGATTCTCTCCAGCTGTTCTGCGCTCGAAGACCCGCGGCGCGTTCAATCAGATGGATGAACTCGGTTCGATAACCCTCTTTGTCCTCGCCACGGAATCGATGTGCGCGTTCGGCCGCTGCAAGAAAGCTGGCATTGCCGCGATCGGGCGAGTCGCGAAGCACCATCCCAAACTCGGCGACGGCTGATGCGAAGCCCACGTTGGCCGTCATTGCGGACGTTCCATTCATCAGGATTCTGCTGAGCAAAAGACTCGTATCGCCATCAGGCTCCTTGTAGCGCACCTTGACCGTCAGCAGCTCATCGGACGAGGCCGCACGCGACGGTCGAGTGTCACGCTGGTACTTGAGTGGGTCGACGTGGGACGCCTCCACCTCCACGCCGAACGGCACGATTTCGTACAGCGCGGTGACGGAATGACCGGCGCCGATCTCGCCCGCATCTTTCTTGTCGTCGTTGAAGTCCTCGTTGCGAAGCACACGGTTCTCGTACCCGATCAGCCGGTACGCCGCCACCTCACGTGGATTGAACTCCACTTGGATCTTCACATCCTTGGCAATCGTGTCGAGCGTGCCGCCCGCCTCTCGCACGAGCACCTTCCTCGCCTCGTGGATGGTGTCCAGGTACGAGTAGTTGCCGTTCCCCTTATCGGCCAGCTTCTCCATCGTCGAGTCATTTAAGTTCTCGGTGCCGACCCCTAGGACCGACAAGAAGACGCCGCTCTCGCGCTCGCGTTCGATCAGGCGAACGAGTTCGCTCTGGTTGGTGACGCCGACGTTGAAGTCGCCGTCCGTCGCGAGCACGACCCGGTTCACGCCGCCGGGAATGAAGTTATGGCGCGCGACCTGATACGCCAGCGTGATTCCCGAGGCACCGTTGGTCGAGCCGCCGGCCTCCAATCGCGCGAGTGCCTGGTGAATGCGCTCCTTCTGATCGCCTGACGTCGACGGCAGCACGAGCCCGCTGGCGCCGGCGTAGACAACGATGGCGACCCGATCGCGCTCAGTGAGGACGTCCGCCAGCATACGCATGGCGGTGCGCACGAGCGGCAGCTTGTCAGGCGGCATCATGGAGCCGGAGACATCGATCAGAAAGACCAGGTTGCGCGGTGACGGTTCACGATCCTGGATCTCGCGTCCCTGAAGGCCGATCAGTGCCAGTTTGTGACGTGGATTCCACGGGGAGGCAGTGAGCTCAGTGGTAATGGAGAACGGAGCATGACCGGAGGACTGTGGGTAGTCGAAGTGGAAGTAGTTGACGAGCTCCTCGATACGCACGGCGGCTGCGGGCGGGAGCGAGCCATCAGTGATAAATCGCCGGATGTTGGCGTACGAGGCGGTGTCCACATCGATCGAGAAGGTCGAAAGCGGGTCGTTGTCGACGCGGCGGAATCGGTTCTCCTCGACCTGATCGTACGATTCGGTACTGAAGGGACCGGCTTGTGGGTGGAACAGGCCCGCGGCCAGTTCTTGTGGGTCGAACACGCCTGTGGCCAGTTGGGTGACCGCGCTGCGACCGAGCGGTCGGGCCGCTCGGGCCATCTCCATAGTGATGGCCGGGCTCGCGGCAGGGGCCCTAACAGGCTCCGGCGCGGCGATAGCCGGCGTCTGGATGGTGGGGCGTTCGATTTGTCTTGTCGCGAGCACGAGAAGCGCAACGACGAACGCCACGACGACGACCGAGGCCCAGATGCGTGTACGCATGTACCACCTGCTTCCAACACCCATGTGAAACTCCTTTCAAACGCCCGGCCTGTCTGCCGGACTGTGCCCGGATACCGGGCGTCTGCTCCTTTGAACGGAGTCACGCTGATTTCTTGCACGCAGTGGCGCTCGG
>Ga0247825_10001471_pt1 | contig 15439 bp, 10 predicted proteins | sample 13C_Vanillin_Day_FD_194413 | JGI IMG/M metagenome (GOLD analysis project Ga0247825, IMG submission 194413) | Soil microbial communities from agricultural site in Penn Yan, New York, United States - 13C_Vanillin_Day48 | ecosystem: Environmental > Terrestrial > Soil > Agricultural land | place... | reverse complement strand
GCGCCTACACCTTCGAGATCAAGGCCCTCCCCGGCGACAAGCTCTCCTTCGTGACGATGTACGGCATGTCCAACGACTGGTTCTTCGGCACGTCTCCTCAGGGCATCGAGCTCTTCGACGCCGAGGGCATGCCGCGCACCGGCGACTTCAGCACCTCGCTGCGCCTCTACGACGCGGGTACCGAGCGGTCCGAGGAGCTCGGCATCGGTCCCAACACCGGCCCGCAGCAAGCCGCCGCGAACACCGGCCTGGCTGACATCGACAACACGATCCGTGAGGTCTCCTCGTCTGACTACGCCACCCCGGTCACCAGCCACCTCAAGCTAACCATCAGCCGCTAACCGGCTCGAAGCAGCACCCGGGCGTGGGAAGCCTCTCTGGCCTCCCACGCCCGCTCTTTTTTTGCGGTGCCATTGGCGGGGCTTTACGCGCCTGGTTCACGCAGCAGGGCCTGAAGATCCTCGGGAATGGGCATGGGCGTGAAGATGCCGACGGATGTGCCGCCCGTATTGCCCAGAGGGGCACGCCCAAGGAGAGAACCTGGACCTGCGAGGAGCAGGCGAGGGATCTGACCCAGCAGCTCGCGCCAGCTCCGTGCGCGCCATGCGAAGGTGAACATCGCCCAGTGGACTCGGAGGTGCGGTCCCGCGTGGGCCTGGCTGAGGACATGCGCGCGCTCGAGGAAACGCCAAGCGGCAACCCTTTCGCGGCGCCCCTCCGCCTCGGCGGCGTCACGGAGCTCCTTCTCGAAATGAGCACGCAATCTGCGATTCATGATCCCCTCAGTCCCTGGATGGTGCTCCGACGGGGTGCACGGTTCGTATCACGGCCCTCGCCAAGCATCTTCGTTCTGAGGGCATGGAGACTTGAGTCACCATGGTGACTGCCGTCATCAGGACTCGACTCCTCAGCTCCGAAGCGGCCGCACGCGCTGGCGACGTCCTCACCTCCCCTTTCCTCTATCATCACGCGGACTTGGCTTGGTCAGCCCTCTGCCACCAAGTGTGGCCCTGAAGTTGCTTATCCCACAGGGTAAGTCAGCTTGCTCAAGGAGCCTCCCCCATGGCCGTGGACACCAGCATCCGTTCCTCAGCGAAGCGCCCGGCGACGACGCCGAGCACTCCCTCCTCCGCCAACACCTCGTCCGCCAACGCCTCGTCCACGAAGAGCGCCTCCTCCCAGACGAAGGCTCCCGCCGCCCAGCCAAACCTCCCCGCTCAACGGCTCACGATGGCGGATTCCTTCGAGTCCGCGAAGCCGAAGGCCGGCCCGAACCTCTCCGGTGAAGCAGCCAAGCCGCTCAACTTCATGCCGGACGTCTCCGGGAACGGGGTGACGGTGTCGGGCTCCAGCTCGTCGAACGGCGTGAGCACGAACGGCTCGGTGAGCGTGGGCACGGATGGCATCAGCGCGGAAGGCTCCGTCGAAGTCAAAGGCCTGAACATCAGCTTCGGCACGGAGATCACCCAGACGTCCAATGTCGAGAGCGAGGACGGCTTCACGACGGTCACCGCCGAAGGGACCATGTCCGTCAACCTCGGCGGCGAAGTGGATCTGGGCACCGTCGGCTTCGGCGCGAACTACACCGAGGGCGTCAGGACGCAGTACCAGGTCCGGATGTCGGACGAGGACTACGCCAAGGTGCAGTCGGGCCAGGCGCAGATGCCGGATCCGTTCAACCCGGACAGCATGCCGGAGGGCAGCTCGGTGCTGCTGAACAGCACCGACTTCCAGGGCACGGGCTTCGAGGCGAGCTACCGCGCCCTCTCGCTCGAGACGAACGTCACCCAGGAGCAGGGTGTGTCCGTGGCGGTGGAGAAGACGGGCGAGAACACGGTGCGCGTGACGGCGGGACCGACCGAGGCCATTGAGAATAGCTTCCAGCTCGGCCTGAGCCTGGGCCCCGCGAGCGCCCACATCGGCAACACCACGGAGCTGGATCAGTTCACGCTGAAGACGGCGGAGTTCGATCTCTCCACGGAGGAGGGCCGCGCGGCCTACAACAACTTCCTCGCCACGGGCGAGCTGCCCCAGGACAACAGCACGGGGATCTCGAACGTCGCGACAGTGGAGAAGATCGACTACAACTCGACGACCAGCGCTGGCGTCGAGCTAGGGCCCTTGGGTGGCTCGGTCGAGCTCGGGAGCAGCAACCTGAACATCGTGAGGACCACCTATCCGGATGGGTCGGTGGATCAGGTCACCGATGCGAAGCTCCACGCGGGCACGCCGGTCCACCTCGAGCAGCACTTCAACCCCGATGGGACCGAGGATCACTCCAAGACGGAGATCTCGATGTTCATGGTGGGCGCGGACGGGGGCGCGGAGTCGGAGTTCGCCAACGCGTACGGTGTCGACCAGAGCGACTTCGATGGTGACAGCGACATCTACCTGTCGTTCACCCCAGAGCAGGCGATGGATCTGACCGAGCGCGCGCAGCAATACGTCGCGGAGTGGGAGCAGCGCACCGGGCAGAAGTGGGATGAGGTGGACCACCTGCAGGACGAGGATCTGATCGCTGAGTTGGCCAACGCGGAGAATCCCACCGAGGTGGCGCGCGCCCTCGCCAATGCCTACGGCGGCCCGAACTGGATGGGCTCCGCGTTCCAGATGATGGCTTTCACCGAGGATGGCTACGCACCGCTCCCTGGCACCATCGAGGCGCGGGATCGGAACGAGTAGCTCAGCCACGGACCGCTTTAGACCATCGCAAGAGCATGCCCACCTCCACGAGCACCTGGCCTCGAGCGTCTACGCTGCAGGCTGCGCCGCACCGCTCGTTCAACACCGGTGAGCGCGCCATCGACCGCAGCCGCCAGGGACGCGTCCTTCGCTTCGAAGATCACGCTCGGCAGACCGCTCAAGACCACCTTGATTCGGCATGCCTGGTCCACGCCGCCACGGGGTCCGTTGATATCCTCCACGCGGACGCTGACCCGTTCGATGGAGGTCGCGAACTTCCCGAGTTTCATACCCAACTTCCGGCGGATGTACCTCCGGTCGTCGGGAGAGAGCTCGACCCCCACCAGGCGGATGTGCGCGGGGGTCTGTGAGGCCCCCGTTCGGCCGGTCTCTTGCTTGAGCGATTTGGAGCGTCGGCCAGCGAAGGGGGCGCGCTTGGGGCTGTCCGGCTGGCGGCGACGAGTGCGTCCAGTCCTTCCGTGCGCGCGAGGCTGCGGGAGTGCGATTGGGCGGCCTCCCAGCCGCTTGCTACTCGCGGGCAACCGCAGTGTTCGATGCTTGGCCTTGATCGCCGGCCGGCTCGAGCCACGTCCAAGCTCGTCGAGGACGTCCGTGGCCGTCACGATCCCCACGAGCCGGCCGTCCTCGAGAACGGGCAGGGAGCCGACTCGGCGGGCTCGCATGAGGTTGGAGGCCTGGCGAAGGGTCGTCTCGGGCTCCGCGCTTACCAGGCTCGAGGTCATCAACTCTTCAACGGTGCGTCCTCTGCGAAGCGCGTCTCCGCTCCGTCCGCCAAGGTCCCGCTCCGAAACCATTCCAACGAGGTGCGAGCCGTCCAAGACCACGAGGTGCCGAATCCGGTGGCGCTGCATTCGAGACCACGCGACGCTGGCCGGTTGCTTGGCCTCGATCGTAATGACCCTGGATCTCATGATCTCGCGAAGTCGCATTCCATCCCCTCAGGAAGCAAAATGCCCGCTATTCCGACACTTTATCGCGATAACGATGGGCACGAGATTCGCCAGCGCCAAGTCTCAGGGCTCCGCGCTCGCTGTTCTCTGCTTGGGGAAGCTCTTGCCGTGGTCCCTCTCAATGTCCAGATTAACTGTCTGCGAGATTTGGCCATGGCTCCGGACATACTCAGGTTCAGAGAGGACGCGACACCGTGATCCAAATCAAGCGGACCTATGACCCTCCGGCACGAGGAGACGGTCGGCGCATCCTGGTGGAACGGCTGTGGCCACGCGGCCTGAAGAAGGAGGCTCTCGCCGCCGACGCATGGGTGAAGGAGGTCGCGCCCAGCACCACGCTCCGGCAGTGGTTTGGCCATCGGGTGGAGCGTTGGGAAGAGTTTCAGCGGCGGTATCGGAACGAGCTGGACTCGAACCCCGGTGCCTGGGAGCCGATTCTCGACGCCAGCAAGCGTGGCCCCGTGACGTTGCTTTACAGCGCGCACGACACGCTCCACAACGGCGCCTTGGTGTTGCGCGACTACTTGATCGAGCGCGGGGCCAAGGTCTCGCCGGCGCCGCGCGTGAAACGCCCCGGTCGCCGCGTGGGAGCGAGGGGTAAGGGACTCGGCTCAGGTAGGGGACGCGCCCATGGCGGCACTGGATGACAAGCTCGGTAGCCGAAGCGGCGACCCGCCGGATGCTTCGCAATGGCACGCCATGCGGCTGGGCACGGTAAACTACCCGTCCTCGAGCGCGCCCGCGAGGATCCACGTCTGGATGCTGTCGAGCTGGTCTGCGGGCAGCGCGCGGCTGCCGTTGTTGAGGGGATCCAGCGGCATCTGACGGCCGGTGATGCTGCCGTCCCCGGCGAGCTTGAGCCACAGGTAGCTCTGCTCCGGACGGCCCGGATCGATCAGCTTCTTCTCGGGGTTCTGCGTCGAGAAGCCCCGCAGCCGTGACCACGCCCCCGCCGAGAGCATGTCCAGTCCGGCCTGTGGGTTGGCGCCTCCGTGGCAGCCGCCACAGCTCGCCTCGAGGATGGGCTGCACGCGCTGCTTCCACGTCACCCCCGCCCCCACCAGGTTGAGCGCCTGCGGGTTGGCGCTGTACGAGCACCCCGCGTAGTTGATGGGCGTGGCCAGGTTCCACGTGGTGGCCGCTGGATCCAGCCCCTGGATCCAGCACATGAGCGCCAGCATGTCCATCACCGAGGGCGGCTGGTTCGCCAGCGGCATCCGGGTGCCAGGGATCGGATCGCCCACCATGTGTCCGCGCAGGCGCCCGACCAGGTAGCTCTCCTCCGGGTTGCCCGGGTTGATCAACGGCACGGTCGGCTTGCCATCGCGCGCGCCGAAGTTCCCGTTGCGGTTCTGATCACCCTGGATGATGCCCACCCGCTGCAGCTCCTCCATGTCTTCGGCCTGGTAGTCACGCACCTCGCCATAGAGGTGACGCCCGTCATCCAGCACCCACCACCGCGTGTTGTAGGTGGCGAAGGACAGCAGCTCCTTGTTGCCCTGCGCGTTGACGAAGCTGCGCAGGAAGGTGCCCGTGCTCCAGTGCGCCCGTCCCTGCGCCAAGGGCACCGGCTCCCTCAGGTGCAGGTGGAAGCCGACGGCATCCGAGGGCGGCGTCTGGTCATCCTCGTACTCCACGTAGGGGCCGACGATCACCTCGAACCAGCCGATCTCGATGTCCTTGATCTTCTGCTCCTCCATCAGGAAGCGATCCCCCGGCCGCTCACATCGGTCGAACACGGAGAAGTACGTGCCGGGCTGCAGGTTGCACGGCGCGTTGATGGCGGACGCAAAGGTGCCCGTGGTGTGCAGATCCGGGTACTCCTTCTGGTTGTGGCACACCCCGTTGGTGGGCCCGCAGGTGCGCAGGACCACCTTGCGCTGCAGCTCCAAGCCGTTGGGCAGCTTCGTCTGCGCCTCCAGCACGATGGGGTCCGAGCCGGTGTACGGCGTCACCGTACCGGGCGTGCCCAGGTCTGGGCGCTGCGGCTCGAAGGGGATGTTGCCCTCAGGATCCTGGTAGGAGCTGGTACCGCACCCCAGCAGGAGCGCGGTGAGCACGGCGGCAATCGTGGAGCGCATCATACGAAGAGATCCTCGATCGGGTTGTCTGCGGGGAACACGGTGCTGTGGTCCGCGCCGAGCAGATCCAGCATCGTCTTGAGCACAGCGCGGTAGGAGTACACCTGGCCCTCGGCCCTCAAATCCGAGGAGCGCGTCCGGCCCAGGCTCTTGCCGCCCTTGCCCGCCGCGTCGATGACACCGCCCATCATCGGCATGGACATCCAGCGCGTGGCCAGATCGCTGGAGTGATCGCTGCCACCGGCGGAGTTGAACTTGTTGCCGTTGGCCGTGCGGCCGAACTCGCTGCCGAGCACCACCAGCGTCCTCTCCCAATAGGTGCCGCCCTTGGGGTGCTGCATGCGCTTGAGCGCCGTGCGCAGGCCGCTGATCAGCCGGTTGGCGTTGTCCATCTCGGCCGTGAGCGACTCCTCCTCCTTGGAGTGGTAGTCGTAGAAGCCCTGGTTCATGAAGACGGCGGGGCAGCCGAAGTGGAACAGGCGCAGCGCGAGCACTGCCGAGCGGCCCGTGCCGTCATCCCCGAGCATCGACACCAGCTCCCGGTTGCTGATGCCGTCCACCGCGTCCCCGTTGTTCGCGTCCACCCGGAGGATCGGATCCCGGAAGATGCGGCCGTAGGCCCGAGTGGCCTCGCGCGTCTGCTGGTAGGCCTCGACGCCCGAGCGCACGCCCACGTGGGCCTTGTCGCGCAACCGGCTGTCCAGGTTGTTGGCGATGCCCACCGCCCACTCCGGTAGGCTCGCGTCCGGATCGAACCCGAACCGCTCGAAGCCGCTGCCGTCCAGCACAGGCGGCCGGTAGCCCGCGTAGATGCCGCTGCCCAGCGCCATGCCCGCCTCGCCCAGACTGAAGGCCGGCAGCACCGTGCGCCCCTCGGCAGCCTCCTGCGCCACCTTCTCGCGCAGCCCGTAGTTCAGGTAGGTGAGGAAGCTGGTGGTGCCGCCCACGAAGCCCGTGAGGAAGCGCTCCAGCCCCGTGCCGTGGTTGCCGTCCGCGCGCGCGGAGAAGGGCTCGTGGTCCACGCACGGCAGCACGCACATCTCATTGGAGAACTCCGTCACTCGCTGCATGCCGAGATCGACTCGCTCGACGTTCTCCTCGCCCTCCAGCCAGGTGGCGCCCTCCAGCAGTGAGCTCGGGCCCCACTCAGTGCCGGGGGCCTTCGACGAGGCTCGGCCAAAGGGGTTGAACTCACTGGCCACCTCTCCGTTGAAGGCGGCGGTGAAGCGGAAGCCGCCCCCGAGGCGGATGTAGATGAGGTGCTCCACGCTGCCGCGGAAGGACGTCTGAGCGTAGGCCTTGCGCGGCAGCCACAGCGTCGGGAAGGCGGCGGCGGTGCCGGCTGCTCCCAGCGCCTTGAGCAGCCCGCGGCGGCCGATCGGAAAGAGCTTCTTCGTGTCGTCGGACATGGGCAATGGCTCCGTGGATCAGTAGAAGAGACGCTCCGCGCTGGACAGCAGCGCGAAGCACAGCGGCCGGGCGAACTCCTCCGCGCTGCACGAATCGAAAGAACACCTGCGGCCCGCCTCCTGCGCCTCGGTCAGCTCCTCGTCGGTCGGCGAGCGTCCCAGCAGCTGGCGGTACTGGTGCGCTGCAATCTGGCCGGCCAGCTCCGGCGACATCGCTCTGGCCGGCTCCACGCCCCCTGGCAGCAGCCGCTCGATGGGAGCGCCCTGCACGTCGCCATCCATCGTGGGGTTGCACAGGTCGCCCACGAAGGCCAGCTGCGTGCCGGTGGTGAGGATGCTCACCACGCGGAAGCGCCCGCCCACGATGTTCTCCGGGCAGCCGCCCAGGGTGCGCGCCAGGTTGGCGTAGCTCTGGTCGACCCGGCCCTCATCGTCGATGCGCCACTTCGAGGCCTGGAGCACCCGGTACGAGGCGATGCTGCCGTTGCGCAGCAGGTTCTCCGGCTGGGAGATGCGGTGGTCACACCCGGAGGTGTCATAGCCGCTGTTGACCGCCATGGAGTCGATCCACACCTCCGCGTCCATCTGCTTGAGCGGCCCGTACGACCACCGGTACGAGGTGGGCGTGGTGCCGTAGGCGGACTGGAGGTAGGCGGCGGAGGTCAGCACCGCGTAGTGCACGGAGCGAATGTCACCGTTGTGCTCCAGCAGCCAGCGCACCAGCTCGGCGCGCACCTCTGGCACCTTCGGAGACAGCTCGTAGCCCAGGTAGCGCTCGAGCACCTCGTCCACCGCGTGCTCCCAGAAGGGCAGCTCCCGCGACAGCACGCGGCCCGGCACCTGCACCAGCGCCCACTCGTCCGGGCTGAGCAGGCCGTTCCACATGGTCAGAGCGTTGATCTGCCGGTCCGTGGCGGCGCGCACATCCGGGATGAAGGTCAGCTCCTGGTAGCCCCACACCACGCTGGTGCACTCGCCCTTGGCCACCTGATCCACCGCCTTGTTGTCCTCGGTCAGACAGCGGTAGCGCAGGTACGCGTCCGGCATGCGCCCCAGCTGCGGGTGATCGTAGTAGCCCGAGTGCCACAGCCCGTAGAGGCGCGCCATGTCCGCGCGCTCATGCTCGAAGGGCGGCCGGCCCAGGAACAGTTGGAAGAGCGCCTCCACCTTGTCGCCCGGATCCGCGTGGCGGCGCGTGTGCACCGGGTGCGCGCTCACCACCGCGGCGAACTGGTCGTACGGCACCTTGCCCCGGTAGAGCTTCTCCACCAGCCGATCCATGTCGTAGATGGCCTGGATGTTCACCACCTCGTTGCTGTAGAGGAACTTGTCGGCGGCGCGGCGCTGGTTGATGAAGATGAACTCCGGGGTCTCCATCAGCCGCCTCACCGTGTCGCCCCAGCCGCCGGTGCAGGTGGCCTCGGCCTCCTCCGCGGAGGGCACCCGGCCAATCATGTCCACGAAGAGCCGGCGGCACGCCTCGGCATGCTGGATGGGCCGGTGGCTCAGGCCCACGCCCCACAGGCTGCGGCACAGCCCGCGGTTGACCGGGTTCTGCAAGCCGGCCGCGTTGCAGTACGCCACGCACGCCCCATCACAGTCCGGCGGGCGGGTATCGTCCGGCAGCGCCTCCACCTGCCGCGCCGCGGGCAGCGCGTCGTCTCCGCCCGCGAAGTCGCCCGAGGAGACTGGATCGCCATTGCCCACCAGGCCGCCTGGGCCCACGGCGAGCTTCTCTGGATCAAAGGCCGGCTCCCCCCAGCAGGAGATGCCGAGGACGGCCAGGGTGGTGCATACGACGGTGAGGGAACGCTTCATTCGCGGCTCCCGCGTTGGGGGTGAAGCCCTCGTCAGAGGGCGAACTCGGCGCCCAGCGTGAAGCCCAGGCGCAGACCAAAAGTGTTCCAGTTCTTGTTGAAGTCGAGCCCCTGGATCTCCTGGCTCGTGGCGAACAGGAAGAGCCTCTGGAGCTGGGCGGAGAAGTCCCCGCGCAGCAGCAAGTGCTCGCCCATCCTGCGCCGCGCGCCCACGGAGATGCCGCCCAGCCAGCCCACGCGCGGCACGCTCCACACGTCCACGTCCTGTTCCTGCAGCCGCTGGATCTCCAGGCTGAGCTGCTTGCCCGGGACCAGCAGCGCGAAGCCGCCGCGGGCGGCGAACACCGCCTCCGTCTTGGCCGCGATGGGCAGGCCGTACTCGCCGCTCACGAACACCTCGTTGAGCAGGCCGAGGCCGAACTCCGGCTGGCCCTCGCCGCCCGAGCCGTAGTTGCCGAAGACGCGCACGCCGGCCCCCATGCGCGCCCGCTCCGGAGAGATGGACGCGGGGATGCTCAGGCTCAGCGTGGCCGATAGGAAGCCCTTGCTGTTGTAGTCGAAGGACTCATCCTGGCGCGAGGCGTTGATCGTCTGGTGGCCCGACAGCCGCGAGCTCTCCGTGAACAGATCCAGCCCAAGGCCGATCCGCGTGTCCGCCTGAGCGGGCCATGCGGAGACCAGGAGCACCAGGGTGAGAAGAGCCTTCCAGGAATCGGGGAGAACGGGCACGGAGCGCATGCGAGGCACGAGGAAGCGGTGGGCTGCCTGAAGCCTAGACCATAACGGCCACCTCTCGGTGCTCGCCCGGTTGCTCGTGCGTGAGCATGTGCGTGCGGGACAGAAAAGTTCCACCACGCCGCAGGCGCGACCTCAGCTGAGTGAGGAGCCAGTGTCGGCAGGGGTATGGGCCTCGTCCACCGCCGCGAGCAGCGTGGACAGGGGCACGGGAGGGATGCGCAGCAGCCGGGCCGCCATCCAGGTGGACACCTCACCGATGTACCAGAAGGCCACGCTGGCCACGGCGAGCACCGTGAGCCAGTGCAGCGGTGAGCCCGTGAAGACGACAGCGACGACGATGGCGAGGGTGGCAGGGATGAAGATCGTCCACTCGAGGCTCCGGCCCTGCATGCGGCGCACGAACGTCACCACCATGGAGCGCGAGGCGAGCGCGAACTGCAGGCGCATGGAGTCATGCGACGGGATGGTGGTGCCACGCTCCCGGGTGATGGCGTCCACGCGAGCGGAGTGCTTGCGCCACAGCCCCTCGGGGCTGTCGTTCGAGGTCTCCAGCAGGTACGCGCACTCAGGGTGGTGCAGGCGCGCGCGCCGGAAGAGACGCGCCAGCCCGGTGTAGCCGGTGGAGGTCTCCACGATGGTGCCGTCATGGAGCAGGGTGCGTATCTCCGCGCGCGGCTTGTTGTGGAGATCGTACTCCACCACGAGAAAGGCCCGGCTGTCGGGGCTGCGCCACACCTGGTGGACGTAACCGGGCTCCTTGCCCATCCGATAGAAGCCTACGGACTGGAACCCAAGCGCCTCGAAGGCTGGAACGAGCTCGGGCACGCCCTTGGCCCTGGCTCTCTCCTCCGCATTGGCGCTGACGTCGAAGACCTCGAAGACATCCCGGAGGATAGAGACGTACGGCGAGCCAGTCATGCACCTCATCTTATGTAGGGCGAGCACCTAGCGGTACGCCTACCCGCAAAGTCATGAGAAACAAGAAAGGCAGTGATAAAAAGCAGGAGCCTTCCACCGGATGAGGTTGCCATGCGGAGAGAGAGCGCTGTCAGGGCGAGCGGCGTGCTGGCGGTCCTGCTGGGCATCACCCTGGCGGCAAGCTCCAGCACCGCCACGGCCCAGCCACGGGTGGCCGCGGGCTACCGGCACTCCCTGTACGCGGCACCGGACGGCTTCGTGTGGTCCTGGGGCGACAACAGCTCCGGCCAGCTCGGTGATGGGTCGTTGAGCAACCGCACCGAGCCCATGCAGGTGCCACTGATCAGCGATGTGGTGACGGTGGCCGCCGGGTACCGCCACAGCCTGGCCGTGCGCGCGGATGGCACCGTCTGGGCCTGGGGTGACAACCGCTACGGCCAGCTCGGCGACGGCACCACGGTCCGCCGCCCCTATCCGGTGCAGGTGCCGGGGCTGAACAATGTGGTCGCTGTCGCGGCCGGCTACTACCACTCGCTGGCCCTTGGCTCGGACGGCACGCTCTGGGCCTGGGGCCACAATGGCTCGGGCCAGCTGGGCAACGGAATGTTCGCCGTCAGCTCCTTCCCCACTCCGGTGGTGATCTCAGGCGTGGAGAGCATCTCGGCCGGGCGATACCACTCGCTGGCGGTGACCAGCGACGGCTCCGCTTGGGCTTGGGGCGAGAACGTCTACGGCCAGTTGGGCAATGGCTCCACGGTCAACAACCCCATGCCGTCGCAGGTGTCGGGCCTCTCCAACGTGACGATGGTGGCCGCCGGGTACCGCCACAGCCTGGCCGTGCTCGAGGACGGCACCGTCTGGGCCTGGGGTGATAACACCCAGGGACAGCTCGGCGATGGGACGGGCTTCCGCTCCCTCCATGCCATGCAGGTGCAAGGCCTCAGCGGGGTGAGCTCCGTAGCGGCGGGCGGTGCCTACTCGCTGGCAGTGACGGCCAACGGTGAGCTCCTTGCGTGGGGCGACAACAGCGCCGGCCAGTTCGGCGACGGGACGCGCACCAGCAGCTCCCTCCCCGTGTTGATCGCGACTCTCCCCGCGGGCGTCTCGACGGTGACGGCCAGCTATGCCCACGTGCTGTCCGAGCTCTCGGACGGCACCCTCTGGGCCTGGGGCGGCGGGAGCACGTCCCCAGCACAGGTGGAGGGGGCTTGGCCGCCTCCGCCTCCGCCTCCGCCTCCACCTCTGCCGCCTCTGCCGCCTCTCCCGATGACGCATGTCCGCATCGCGGCCGGGTGGGAGCACTCCCTCGTGGTGAGGGAGGACGGGACCGTCTGGGCCATGGGTTCCAATCACTACGGCCAGCTCGGAGATGGCTCGACGCTGCCTCGCACCGCTCCAGCGCAGGTGGTGGGCCTGACGGACATCCAGTCCGTCGCAGCGGGGAGTTTCCATTCACTGGCCCTGCGCTCGGATGGCACTGTCTGGATCTGGGGCCGCGAGTGGACCTGGGGCCCCGAATTCCTGGCGACCCCGATGCAGGTGATGGGCCTGACGGACATCGTGGCCATCGCGGCGGGCTACTCCCACTCGCTGGCCTTGCGCTCCGACGGCACTGTCTGGGCCTGGGGCAACAACACCTCTGGCCAGCTCGGGCCGGGGTGGGCGAGCCTCTACGAGTTCGCACCCGTCCAGGTGGTGGGCATGTCGAGTGTGGTCTCCCTCTCCTCAGGCGACAGCCACTCGCTGGCCGTGCGCTCCGATGGCACTCTCTGGGCCTGGGGCAATAACAACTATGGCCAGCTCGGCAATGGGACGACGTTCAACAGCAACGTCCCATTTCCGGTGACGAGCCTCACGAACGTCAGGACGGTCTCAGGGGGAGCGAACCACAGCCTCGCGGTGCTCGAGGACGGCACGGTCTGGGGCTGGGGCAGCTCTCAGGGAGGCCAGGTCAACGCAGGTCCCTCTCCCACGCAGCTGCCCGAGCTCGCAGGCGCCGTGGGGGTCGCGGCGGGGGTGTCTCACTCCCTGATCCTGCTCGAGGATGGCAGCGTCTGGGGCATGGGCATGAACGACTCCGGCCAGCTTGGCGCCGCGAACTTCGCTGGCTCGGCTGTGCAGCTCCCCGGTCTGTCCGAGATCACGGCCCTGGCCGCGGCGAGGCAGCACAACCTGGCTGTGCGCGCCGACGGCACCCTCTGGGGATGGGGACACACGGGCACGGGCCGGCTCGGCAACGGACTGGGCAGCCGCGCATCACCCGCCGTGGTGGCCGGTATCACCGGCATGGCAGCCTTCTCGGGAGGGATGGACCACTCGCTGGCGCTGGGCCTGGATGGCGTCCTCTGGTCCTGGGGCGACAACAGCGCCGGCCAGCTCGGCGATGGGACGGCCTCACGCCGCGCCACGCCCTCTGCTCTCTTCACCCTGGCGAACATCACGTCCATCTCGAGCGGGTGGGATCACTCCCTGGCCCTGCGAAGCGACGGGACGTTGTGGGCCTGGGGGGACAACTCCTATGGCCAGCTCGGAATCACCGGGTGGCATGGCACGCCTGTCCAGGTCTCCAGCCTCACAGGCGTCACCGGCATGGCCGCGAGCAGAGACTTCAGTGTAGCCGTCCTCTCCGATGGCACCGTGTGGGCCTGGGGCTGGAATGGCAATGGCCAGCTCGGGAATGGGTCGGTCAGCAATAGCCTGCCACATCCCACGCCCTCCCAGGTCGCGGGCCTCACCAACATGGTGGCCGTTACGGCCGGGTCGAACTTCAGCGCGGCCCTTCGGAGTGACGGCACCGTCTGGACCTGGGGCAACAACGCGCGGGGTCAGCTCGGAGATGGAACGAACACCCAGCGCCTGACTCCCGTGCAAGTGGTGGGTCTCACGAACGTCATCCAGATCCGCGCCGGTGAGAACGCCATGCTGGCCCTGCGGGCCGACGGCACCGTCTGGGCCTGGGGCGACAACTACAATGGACAGCTCGGGGATGGAACGACGACCCCACGCAGCACTCCCGTCCAGGTGACGGGCTTGACCGGCGTGCAGCAGCTCGGCGCGGGCTGGAGCTTCTCCATGGCCTTGCGCAATGACGGCACCCTCTGGGCCTGGGGCAACAACTATGTTGGATATCTCGGCGACGGGACGGTCACCCAGCGCTCCACCCCTGTGCAAGTCCTCACTGACGTGACGGTCGTGGGCCTTGGACTGTTCCACACGATGGCCGCGCGCAGCGACGGCACAGTCTGGGCCTGGGGCCAAAATCATAAGGGCCAGCTCGGGCAGGAGCCGATCCACTACAACCCTCTGGCCATCACGCTCCCCTGAGCGAGCACGAAGCCATGAAAGGGACTTCACAATGAAGCGTCTGTGCCTTGGCCTGGTGCTGCTCGGCGTCGCTGGGAGCGCCTTCGCGCAGCTCGGGACCTACAGCGAGAGCCCCGCCTGCTGTCAGCTCACCACAGCCCTGATCCAGGACGTGGTGTACGGCAAGGACCAGCCGGCGGACGAGCGCCTCCTCACTGACACCACACCGCCCAATGTCCACTTCCTGATCGACACCTCGGGCTCGATGCAGGAGCTGCCGCAGGTGCTCGACAGCAAGCACTCGCAGTTCTTCGCCCTCACCGTGAACGGGTGTGAGAACCCGCGCCTGGATGCCTTCGCGCTCGCCTTCAACTGGGACCCCACCTTCCAGTACCCGGTGCCGGATCAGGGCACGGGCCTGGGCTCGGACTTTGGCTTCCCCAACCTGTTCCAGGACGACAAGTTCTACGGCTACCTGTACTGGGGCTCCTCCAGCAACCCTTCCCCCAACTGGTACAGCCGGGAGGAGGCCTGCCAGACGCAGATCCCTGGGGGCAGTACCGGCAACCCGGCCGAGTACGCCCGCTGCCTGACGTGCTTGAGCACCAAGGGCTACTACAAGGTGCCAGGGACGGTCGGCCGGGACACTCCGCCCCTGCAGAACCCCAAGTTCATCCTCTGGGGCCGCTACCTCAACTTCAACCCGCCCAAGTACGTCACCGCCCGAGCCGCACTCAAGCAGGTGCTCAAGGACATGCGCGGCATGCGGGTGGGCATGAGCGCCTTCAGCAGCAGCTCGCCCAACACGATGCTGCTCAGGCCCCAGAACCCCTCGTGCTCGCAGATCATCTCGGATTCCAACGCCTTCGACAGCCACCGCGCGGCCTACATCAGCTCCATCAACGGGCTGGCGTTCAGCACGAGCACTCCGCTGGCGCGCTCGCTGCTCAACATCGGCTACTCCTTCACCTCGAGTGACGACATCTACCGGAGCGTGTTCGGCTTTGGCTCGGGCTACAGCTATCCGTCCGCCTTCCGGAACGCTGCGCTCACCTCGCAGAGCCGCAGCGTGTGCTGGGGCTGCCAGGGCTCCTCGGTCATCATCATCGCGGACAGTGAGCCCAATACCGACAGCCTGAGCAGCACGGTGGTGACCCGGCTGCGCCAGCACAACGGCGGCCCGGTGTACTGCCCGGACACCGAGCCGTGCGGGACGGACTTCCCGGACGGACGCGACATGGGCATCGACCCCGTCAGCTACAACGACGACAACCCCGACTACTACCTGGATGACGTGGCCAGGCTGCTCTTCGAGCAGGATCTGCAGAGGAACACGCCGCCCATCGTTGGAGACTTCAACACCGCCGGCAAGCAGAGCCTGCGGATCCACACGATTGGCCTCGGCCTCCACAGCAACCTGCTGAGGAACACCGCGCGAGTCGGCGGCGGCCTGTACTTCTCCGTGGCGGATGCGGCAAGCCTCAGGGAGGCGATCACCTCCATCCTGGAGACCCCCAACC
>Ga0247825_10001470_pt1 | contig 15439 bp, 14 predicted proteins | sample 13C_Vanillin_Day_FD_194413 | JGI IMG/M metagenome (GOLD analysis project Ga0247825, IMG submission 194413) | Soil microbial communities from agricultural site in Penn Yan, New York, United States - 13C_Vanillin_Day48 | ecosystem: Environmental > Terrestrial > Soil > Agricultural land | place... | reverse complement strand
GAATAGAGCTGTGACGCCGGTCTCGGTCGGGACACTCACCATCGGCGGCGGGAGCCCGCTCGCTTTCATCGTCGGCCCCTGCGTGATCGAAAGCGCGGCGCACGCGATGGAGACGGCGATGGCGATTCGCGAGATCGCCGCGCGTACGCGTCTCGGCGTCATCTTCAAGGCGTCCTACGACAAGGCCAATCGGACGTCACGGCATTCATTCCGCGGCCCGGGGCTCGACGAAGGCCTACGGGTTCTTGCTGACATCAAGGTCAAGACTGGCCTGCCGATCCTGACCGACATCCACGAGCCTGCTCACGCAGCCGTCGCCGCGCAAGTCGTGGACGTGCTGCAGATCCCGGCGTTCCTCTCGCGCCAGACCGATCTCCTGGTTGCGGCGGCGCGCACGGGCAAAGCGGTGAACGTCAAGAAGGGACAGTTCCTTGCCCCCCGCGACATCAAGCATGTGGTGGACAAGATCACGGCCGAAGGCAATCCTTCGGTCCTCGTGACAGAGCGTGGCGTCAGCTTCGGCTACAACAACCTCGTGGTGGACATGCGCGCCTTCCCGATGCTTCGGGAACTCGGCTATCCAGTCGTCTTCGACGTCACGCACAGCCTGCAACTACCTGGTGCCGGCGACGGCGTCACAGCCGGCCTCGCTGAGTACATCGACCCGCTTGCATCGGCAGGAGTGGGCGCTGGCGTCGATGCGGTGTTCATGGAAGTGCACGAGGAGCCCGGACGCGCCAAGAGCGACGCCGCCAATGCGCTTCGCCTGGACAAGCTCGAAGCCTTGATGATGAAGCTCACTCGGATTGACGCTGCGGCGCGCAACCTGCCGGCGCCTCAATCGAAGCCGCACGCATCACACGGGGTGACGATGTGAGTGACGACGTGATTGCGCCCCCAGGGGTCGATCTGACACTCGCGCGCAAGGTGCTCCAGACGGAAGCGGCCGCCATCCTGGCGCTCGTTGATCGTTTGGGCCAGCCGTTCGAACACGCCGTACGCCTGCTGCAGGAATGCAAAGGCCGCGTGATCGTGACCGGCATGGGCAAGTCCGGCATCATCTGCCGCAAGGTCGCCGCCACGCTGTCGAGCACCGGCACACCGGCGTTCTTCCTTCACCCCGCCGAAGCGATTCACGGAGATCTCGGCGTCCTGCAGTCGCAGGATGTGATCATCGCGCTGTCCTACAGCGGTGAGACCGACGAACTGCTGCGACTCCTCGAGACGATCAAGAGACTGGGCGCAAGCCTGATCGCCATCACGGGCGACTGCCGCTCGACTCTTGCCCAGGCCGCGGACGTGGCGCTCGACTGTCGCGTCTCTGAGGAGGCGTGCCCGATGAACCTGGTGCCGACTGCGAGTACGACGGCGGCCCTCGCGCTCGGCGACGCGCTCGCCATGACGCTGCTTGTGACGAAGGGATTCAGCCAGGAGCACTTCGCGAGCCTGCACCCGGGCGGGAAACTGGGCAGGCAATTGATGCGAGCAGAACAACTGATGCAGGGCGGCGACCAGGCTCCCATCGTCAGCGCCAGCACGCCGATCCCGCAAGTCATCTACGAGATCTCCAGCAAGGGCCTCGGCATGACGTGCGTCGTGGACGAGAACGGTGCCCTCATTGGCATCATCACCGACGGCGACCTCCGTCGCCATATGACGGGGACCACCAATCTGCTCGATCGCAAAGCCGGCGACGTGATGACGCGCAATCCGGTCACCATCCGGCGCGACACCCTGGCGGCCGAGGCGCTGTTGATCCTCGAGCGCCGCAAAATCACATCCATTGTCGTCGTCAGCGACGATCAGCGAATCCAGGGCGTCGTGCACCTGCATCACCTGTGGCGCACCGAGATGTTTTAGTGGACCGTATGTGCCGAAGGAGTACCAGTCACAACCCGTAACCCGCCATGAGTGACTACGCCTTGCTTGCTGTGCTGCTTGCGCTGCTGCTGGGCCTCGTCGCAGGTAAGGCCTGGGAGCGATACAAGCTGCGCGACGGTCGATGGATCGACCGACGTCGGCTGCGCGAGACGCCTCATTACATGCTCGGGCTCAACTGCCTGGTCGACAACCATATCGATCAGGCCGTCGACGAACTCACGCGCGCCACCAGCACCGATACCGACGCGCTCGAGATCCAGATGATTCTGGGCAACCTGTATCGCCAGAAGGGACAGGTTGGCCGGGCGATCACCGTCCATCAGGGGCTGCTGCAGCGCCCGGACCTGAGGCCGATCGAGCACGCGCATGTGCTGCTCTGCCTGGGCCTCGACTACAAGCACGGTGGCTTTATCGACCGCGCGCTCGAGACGTTCCTGGAGGTCGTCCGCCTGGATCCGCGGAATCGCTATGCATTCGTGAACCTGCAGAAGCTTTACGAAGACCAGCGGCAATGGGTAGAAGCCGCTGCCGTGCGCGAGCAGATCGCGGCCATCGACGACGACAAGCAGGAGTCCAACAGCCAGATTCTCGGGTTTCTCCGCAACGAGGTCGGCGAGTCGCAGATGCGTGCTGAGGATGCCGCCGCCGCAAAGACGTTCGAGGCGGCCATCGACATCGACAAGCGGACGGCGCCGGCGTATCTCAACCTCGGTGACGCGCGCGAACGAATGGGTCGGGCCGCCGCGGCGGTGGAGGCCTGGGAGAAACTCGTGCAGACGGTGCCGGAGCGCGCGTATCTCGCGCTCGATCGCCTGGAGCGGGCGTACCAACGGTCCGGCACGCCTCATCGATTCGCCGAACTCTGTCAGCGACTCATCGATCAGAATCCGCAGGACTGGCGGACACGACTCGTGCTGTCACGGCATCTAGCTGCGTCTGGCCGTCATCGCAAGGCGTTCGACCTTCTGCTCGCGGCGTTGCCGCACAATCCGCACGGCCTGACCATTCACCAGGAAGTGTGGCAGGCGCTGCTCGCGCTGAACCTGGATCCGGCGCTGATCCAGGAGTACATGCAGCTCACGCGAAGCGCGGTGTTCTATCTGGATCCGCATATTTGCGTGAATTGCCGGTATCGAAGCACGGAGTTGCTCTGGCAATGCCCGCAGTGCCACGAGTGGAACACGTTCGTTGAAGAGCGCCTGTCACCGGCGAAAGACGCTGTCACCGCGGAGTTAGGGGGATGAAGCGCATCGCTCTGACCGGCGGCATCGCCACTGGCAAGAGCGTCGTCCGCGCCGAGTTCGAGCGCCTTGGAGTGCCAACCGTCGACGCGGACCTGTTGGCAAGAGCGGCAGTCGCGCCCGGCACTCCGGCCCTGGCCGCCATCCTCGCGCGCTTCGGATCAGAAATCCTTGACGATCGAAAGGAGCTCGATCGGCGCAAGCTCGGGGCGATTGTGTTTGCAGACGAGAGCTCCCGTCGCGACCTCGAACGGATCGTGCATCCAGCCGTGCAGGCCGCGATCAACACGTGGCTGGCGGCAACGGAACGCGAGGGCCATCGCCTGGCGATCGCCGTCATCCCGCTGGTCTACGAGGCCGGACGCGAACGCGACTTCGACATTGTCATCACGACCGCATGCGCCGCTGATGAACAACTGCGGCGCGTGATGGCTCGTGACGGCTTGGGCGAACTGCAGGCCCGGCAGCGGATCGCTGCGCAACTATCGACGGAAGAGAAAGTTCGTCGCGCGAACTACGCGGTCTGGACCGACGGGACGATGGATGACACGAAACGCCAAGTGCTCGAGACGCTCGAACGCCTGGCGAGGCCGAGCTAGATCGGTCCCCGGTCCTCAGTCCTCGGTTGGACGCACAGGCGGGTCTAGTAGACTAAGACTAAGACTAAAGACCCGCCTCTACTCTCTGCTTGGCTGCAGTCAGGGTGTTCATCATCAACATCGTGATCGTGAGAGGGCCCACACCACCGGGCACAGGCGTCAGCGCACCGGCGACGTCCGATACCTCGGGGTGCACGTCTCCGACGAGCACCGAACCCTTCGACTGAAACGACGCAAGCCTGGCATGACCAGCCGGAAAAAGTTGCGCGACAATTGCCGGATCGGTGACGCGATTCATCCCGACGTCAATGACAGCCGCGCCCGGCTTCACGAAGTCCTTCGTAACGAGTCCCGCTCGGCCGACCGCGGCCACTAGGATGTCAGCCTGACGGCACACGGATGGCAGATCCGGCGTCCGTGAATGACAGATGGTGACGGTCGCATCACGGTGCAAAAGCAGAAGCGCCATCGGTTTGCCGACGATATCGCTGCGGCCTACGACGACGGCGTGACGTCCGCGAATCGGAATCTTCTCGCGCTCGAGCAATTCGATGACGCCTGCAGGGGTACAGGCGACGAGCTTCGGACGATTCTGCGAGAGCAACCCGACGCTCTCCGCGCTGAACCCGTCCACATCCTTGTCGGCCGCGATTGTGTCGAAGACCTGCTGTTGTGCGCCGGCGCCCATCGCCTTCGGCAACGGCGACTGCACGAGAATGCCGTCGATAGCGGAGCTCTTGTTGAGTCGATCGACCAATGCCAGGACTTCGGCGAGCGTCGCCGTTTCCGGCATGCGTTCAAGATCGACCCTGAACCCGACGTCACCGCCAGCCTTGACCTTGTTTCGAACGTAAACCTGCGACGCTGGATCGTTACCGACGAGCACGATGCCGAGCCCGGGCGGGCGGCCATGCTTCTTCACGAACTCTGCGACCTGCGGCTTGATCTCCTCTTGCATGCGCGTTGCGAGCGCCTGTCCGTCCAGTACCCGTGCGGTCATAGGTCTCCACGAAAGAGTTACGCTTCCAGCCGACTGTGCTGTCGGGCATATCCGAAATAGAACACGAGGCCGATCGCCAGCCAGGCGATCAGCCGCAACCAGTTGGTCCAGCCCAGCCCGTAGATCATCGCGCCGCAGACGAGAATCCCGAGAGTCGCCACCAGCGGCAGCGCCGGCACCGTGAAGCTGCGCGGGATATCCGGTCGCTTGACCCGCATGATCCAAACGCCCGCGCACACCAGGATGAAGGCAAACAACGTCCCGATGCTGGTCATCTCCCCCACGATATCGCCGGGAATGAACGCCGCGAAGAGCCCAGTGAGCACGAAGAACAGAACGTTCGACTTCCACGGTGTCTGGAAGCGGGGGTGAACTTCGGAGAACACCTTCGGCACGAGCCCGTCCTGGCTCATCGCGTAGAAGACGCGCGACTGGCCCAGCAGCATGACCAGGATGACAGACGAGAACCCGGCAAGGATCGCGATGGTGACAAACTGCGACAGCCACTCGTAGCCGGTCATGTACTTGCTGATCGCGAACGCAACCGAGGCTTCCCGACCGGCGGTCCGAAAGTCTTCCACCGTCGCAACGCCGCTGAGCACGTAAGAGAACAGGACGTAGAGGATCGTGCAGACGACGAGCGAGCCGAGGATGCCGAACGGCATGTCGCGTTTCGGATTCTTCGTCTCCTGCGCCGCTGTGGACACGGCATCGAACCCGATGAAGGCAAAGAAGACGACGCCGGCTGCCCCGAGAATCCCCATCAGGCCGCCGTAGGTGTGCGTGACGCCCTGGGCCGTCGTGTAAGGCACCGGCGGCGGGATGAACGGTGTGTGATTGGCCGGGTTGATGAAGCCCCATCCGATCGCGATCACCATCAACACGATGGTGACCTTCGTGATCACGATGATGCTGTTGACAAACGCGGACTCGCGCGTCCCTCGGATCAGGAGCGCCGACAGGATTGCGAGGATCACGATCGCGGGGATGTTCATGATCCCCTGGACACCGCCGGCCGACTCCCACGGCCCATGCCGCCATTCGTAGGGAACGTTCATCCCTACGAATTCGAGAACGCGGTTGAAGTACTCACTCCATGCGATCGCAACCGTCGCGGCCCCGACTGCGTATTCGAGCACCAGGTCCCAGCCGATGATCCAGGCGACGAATTCGCCCATCGTGGCGTACGAATACGTGTACGCGCTGCCTGCGATCGGGATCATCGACGCGAACTCTGCATAGCAGAGGCCGGCAAACAGACAACCGACCGCCGCCACCAGGAATGCCACTGTCACGGCCGGCCCCGATCGCTCTGCGATGGCGGCCGCCGTCCGCACGAAGAGACCGGCGCCGATGATCGCGCCTATCCCGAGCGCCACGAGCTGCCATCCCCCGAGCGTGCGCTTCAGAGTCCGCTCACCTGACTCTGCTTCGGCCATCAGGCGGTCGATCGACTTCGTTCTAAACAGTGAGCCAGCCACAATCTCCCCTCTCAGTTTTCCAGCGGCGCTGGTGTCTCAGGACTGGGTCGCTCTGCGACTATACGCGATGTTGAACGAGCGCTTGAAGGTAGGCGCGCGTCCGGCCGCGCACGTCGGGGACAGCGACCAGATCCCCGATCACGGCTACGGCAGCGGCGCCTGCGGCGATTACCGACGACGCGTTCTCGAGCGTGATTCCTCCGATCGCGACGACCGGCACGGAACCGGCCATGCGCGCCACCGCGGACACGAACTCGAGCCCAACGGCCTGATAGCCGGTGTCCTTCGTGCGCGTCGCGAAAACGGGACCGACCGCGAGATAGGTGATCGGTTCGCGCAGAGCCGTCTCCACCTGCGCTGACGTATGCGTCGAGACTCCAATGATCGCGTCTTCGCCGAGCAATCGTCTCGCCTGCGCCGGCGGAAAATCGTCCTGACCGACATGGACGCCGGCAGGGCGGGACATCAATGCGAGATCAGATCTGTCGTTGACGATCACGGCAGCTTCGTAGGACGCCGCTGCTGCGGTGATCGTGTCGCAGAGATCGAGAAATGCGCCGGACGGGAGTTCCTTGGCGCGAATCTGAAGACACCGGGCTCCCCCGTCCATGAAGGCACACGCCAGGTCTGCCGGTCGCCATCCGGCGCGATGTGCGACGTCGACGTCGACGATGGCGTGGAGCGGGGACAGGGAGATCAGGCCGTATCCGCCAGGCTGGTTTTCTTGGGCTGCGGCATGAACCGCTCCATGAAGGACGTACTGAGCCGCCCGGCATGGAAGTCCTTTTCGTTCAGGATCTTGAGATGCAGCGGGACGGAAGTGCGAATGCCCTCGATGACCGTCATGTCGAGCGTTCGCTTCATGCGCGCGATCGCTTCCTGACGGTCGCGACCCCAGGTGATGATCTTGGCGATCATCGAGTCGTAGTAGGGCGTCACGGTGCACTCGGAGTGCACGAAGGTGTCGATGCGGACGCCAGGCCCGCCCGGCGCGCTGAACGCGTGAATCAGACCGGGTGACGGGGCGAACGTCTCCGGGTCTTCAGCGTTGACTCGGCACTCGATGGCGTGCCCCGTGAAAGTGACCTCGCTTTGTTTGAAAGACAGCCGTTCGCCAGCGGCGATGCGAATCTGTTCCTTCACAATGTCGATCCCGGTCACCATCTCGGTCACCGGGTGCTCAACCTGGAGACGCGTGTTCGTCTCCATGTAATAGAACTTGCCATCCTTATCCATCAGGAACTCGAACGTCCCGGCGTTCGTGTACTGGACCGCTTTGGCTGCATCCACGACAACGCTGCCCATCTTCTTGCGGATCTTGTCGCTCAGTGCCGGCGAGGGTGCTTCCTCGATCAGCTTCTGATGGCGGCGCTGAATGGAGCACTCGCGCTCACCGAGGTGCACAACGTTGCCGTGATGATCTCCGATGATCTGGAACTCGATGTGGCGCGGGCTCTCGAGGTACTTCTCGATGTAAACGTCGCCGTTACCGAATGCGGCTTCAGCCTCTCGCGTTGCCGTTCGAAGCGCGTTGGCCAGTTCGCCAGCCGATCGAACGACGCGCATACCGCGTCCTCCCCCACCGGCCACCGCTTTCACGATGATCGGATAGCCGATTTCCTTGACCACCTTGAGCGCGTGCTCCTCGCCGGTGACCGGACCGTCGCTGCCGGGCAGCATCGGCACGCCGGCTTTCTTCATCGCCTTCTTCGCGCGCGCCTTGTCGCCGAGCAGCTTGATCACGCTCGGGTCGGGACCGATGAACCGGATGTGGCAGGCCTCGCAGACCTCCGCCAGGTAGGCGCTCTCGGACAGGAAGCCATAACCGGGATGGATTGCGTCGGCGCCCGTAATCTCGGCGGCGCTGATGATCGCCGGGACGTTCAAGTAACTCTCGGCACTTCGCGGCGGTCCGATGCAGACATCCTCGTCGGCAAAGCGAACGTGCAGCGAGTTCTCGTCGGCTTCGGAGTAGACAGCGACCGTCTTGATGTTCAGTTCGCGGCATGCATGGATGATTCGCAGCGCGATCTCTCCGCGATTGGCGATGAGGATCTTCTTGAACATGACTTAGGCCGGTTTGATGGCGAACAGCCGTTCGCCGTACTGAACTGCGCGCCCGTTCTCCACGTACACCTTCACGAGTTCACCATCACATTCAGCGTTGATCTCGTTCATGAGCTTCATCGCCTCGATAATGCAGAGCGTCTGGCCAGTCTTCACCATCTGTCCGACCTCGGTGAAGGGCTTGGATTCCGGATCGGGCGCTCGATAGAACGTGCCGACAATGGGCGACTTAACGATCGCCAGATCAACGTCTTCGCTTGCCGCCGTCAACGGAGAAGAGGCCGGTTCGCCGGCGCTTGCCGATGTCGCAACCGCCGGCGGTGGCGCGTAGGCCGCGGCAGGCATCACGGACGCCTGGCTGTTCAACTGCGGAGCGCTGTTCTTGCGCAGCCGGACCTTGACGCCGTCCTGCTCGAGTTCGAACTCGGCGAGGTCGTTTTCGCGCATCAGGTCCAGAATCCTTTTGATCTCGTCTAGATCCATTCACCTTGTCCGGCGGGTCCACACATCAGGAGCCGCCCTACGCTGCCTCGGAGGCGGGTCGTGCTCGTGAGACCCGACACATCTACCCCAGCGCCAGCAGTTCCCTTGGCACCGACGTCAACACGTCGCAGCCGTCCCCGGTCACGAGCACATCGTCTTCGATCCGCACGCCGCCCATTCCCGGCAGATAGGCGCCTGGTTCAATGGTAAACACCATGCCAGGCTCCAGTTGCACGGAAGCTGAGTGCGAACGCGGTGGGCCGACTCGGGGTTCTTCGTGGATGTCCAGACCGAGACCGTGACCGGTCCCGTGTCCGAATGCTTCTCCAAGCCCGCGCGATTCCAGCAGGCCTCGCGCTGCACGATCGACTGAAGTTGCGGGGACTCCGGGCTTTACCGCCTCGATGGCGGCTCGTTGAGCATCTCGGACGGCCGCATGCAGCCGGAGGGCGTCTGGAGTGGGCGCCCCTACCGATACAGTCCGGGTCAAGTCTGAGCAGTATCCGTCCAGTACACCGCCGAAGTCCAGCACGACCAGGTCGCCCGGCTTCAGGATCCGGGTGCCGGCGCGGTAGTGAGGCAGCGCCGCGTTGGGTCCCGAGGCGACGATCGTGTCGAAGGCAAGCCGCTCGTAACCGGCCGCTCGCATGGCCATTTCGATCGACCCGGCCACCTCTCTCTCCGTCACGCCGGAACGAATCGATCGAAAGGCGGACTCGGCGACTCCGGTGATCCGGGCGGCCGCGTCGCGCAGCGTGGCGATCTCGCTGGCGTCCTTAACCAGGCGTGGCTGTTCGACGACGCGTTCGGTCGATGTCCAGGTCAACGCCAGTCCGCGGGAGGTCGAAGTTCGTTCGAGCCATTCCTTCCTGGCTACGGTTAGATGGGCAGCCTCGATCCCGAGTTTCGCTGGCATCATCAGACCCGACAGCATGTCGATCAGCGCCTCGTCGTAACTCGCGGGCACCGGCCAGGTCCGCAAGCCCGGGCAAGCCGCATCAGAGGCCTGAACGGAACGGACCGACTCCTCATAGCGGAAGTCGATAAGCAGGTGCACTTCGCTGTGCGTGACGACGAGTGTGCCGGCACTGCCCGCGTGATTCGACAGGTACCGGATGTTGGTGGGATTGGTCACAACGAGGCCGTCGAGACCAAGCGCCGCAAGCCTGTTTCTGACCGCGCGATGCCGCGCCGTCAGACTGTCCGAACCGGGAAACCCCATCACCGTTGCCGTGCAAGTCGTCGCTGGCCGATTGCATCCAGCCAGGCCTGGAGCTCCGAGAGCACCCGTTCGTCCGCCGACCGGACATCCCGGTTCTGCCCTGGCGCCTGTGTCTGATTCACCGACGCACGCCGGTAGACGGCCTGCTGGGTGCGCTGATGGATCTCTGCGAGATTACCTACCGCAACGAGATTGTCGGGGGCAGCGTCGAGCACGCGCTGGAACTCGGTGCGCGCATCGTCGAGGCGCCCAAGTTCGACCAGGGCCCGACCGAGTGTGACCCTCGCCGACAGATACGCGGGGTGCTGAGCCAGACCGGCCTCGCACACCCGAACGGCCTCTTCGCAGTTACCGGCCCGCCGGTATTCCTCCGCGAGCTGCGCAAACGCAATCGACGCCGGATCCTTCAGGACCCGGCGTCGAAGATCCTCAATCCGAGGGTTATCCGTCACGCCTAGATTATTGCGCGCGTTCGCGCCGGCGCACTAGCGCCTCACGGCATCTCTTCTTCCGCGGGCACTACTGATTCGAGCACGGTCACCGCGATCGTCCTCGTTGCGATTCTCCCCAGATCGTCCGTGACTCTGAGCGTCACCGGATATGTGCCAGCCGAATCGAACTGCTTGGTGACAATCGCTCCTTGCGCGCTGTCGCCATCGCCGAAGGTCCACACATAGGTGACGAGGTTCGCACCGTAACCGACCGTCGAGGTAGATCCATCGAAAACGGCCTGTGCACCAGGCGTCGGCACCTCCGGCGTTACGGTGAACCGCGCCACCGGGACTCCAGGACCGAGCACTTTGATATTCAGGGTGGTAGACCGTACATTCGCGTAGTCCACGCCCACAAGGGATGCTTTGATGGTCACGACGTCGACAGATTCGTTTCTGTTCGGCGCGACGAAATCCACCGTGGCGGGCCGGTTGACATCGGTCGTGGTGGTCACCGTCGTCGTGGTCACCGAGTCCGAGTTGGAGGACAGCCTGCCGAAGTTGGTCTCGAGGATCACTTGTCGTTGCACGGCGGCGCCTGACTCGTCTCGCGCAATAACCGCGATCCTGGAGGTCGAAGTGCCGTCACGCTGGATTATGTCCGGCGAGGCTGTCAAGCCGAGCGACAGCCCGAAGCCGGACGGACCCGCCAACCCCGGTGCCGACTGATCCTGCAGTGTGCAGCCGGCCAGGGCCATCACTGCGCAGACCGCTGCCACGACTCGCACGTTCGTCATTCCAAGCTCTCTCGTACTCTGCATAAATATTCCTAAGACTCAGTCGGGGTCCGCGAAATTGCCAAAGTCGATGCCGACCGATGCCGTGGCGCTGACCTCATTGCCGGCCTGGTCGCGCCCATAAAACGTCACGCTAGCAATCGTCGAGATGATCTGGTTGTTGACCGCCAGTGCCTTGAGCGGCGATTCTTCTTTAGCCGAGTGCCGCACGAGCTGAAACGCGGCAGACTCGGTTCCGTCACTCGGGATCGTCAGCGTCAACGCTGAATCGAATGGGAACGGTACGTCCTGCCCCGGCACGTTGCGGCCGTCAGCTCTGCGATACTCGACGCGGTAACGCGTGATCGTGACGGTGTTGAGCAGGCTCGGAGTCGAAGGCGCGCCCGCTGCGCCCGGGTCCTTGACGATCAGGTGCATCTCGACTACAGCCATGTCGTTGAACGTCGAGCCGTCGGTGATGACGTCAGACAGCAGCGTGCCCTGGTCTTCGCCTACCGACACGCGATCCACCACCATGATGACCGGCGCGCGCCCATCGCGTGTGAACTCTCCGCAGGCGGTCGTCAACGCGACCAAGGCGACAAAAGCGACGATTTTCAAGAGTTTCGCAGTCACGTGCATCTCTCTCCTAGAGCCTCATGATCTTGGGGGTGATGAAGATGAGGAGCTCACGGCTCTCATCGCTGAACTCGTTGCGCTGGAACAGCCAGCCGAGGAGCGGAATCCGGTGCAGTCCGGGCGTCCGGTCCTGACTTGCCTGCTCGCGGCTGACGTAGATGCCGCCGATGACCGTCGTGTCGCCGTCGCCCACCAGCACCTGCGTCAGCGCACGCTGCGTGTCGATGGGCGGGATGCCGTTGATGGCGCGGCTGAAGTCGGGCGACGCGTTCTCGACCGAGATGCGCATAATCACCGTGTTGGTCGCCGTGATCTGCGGGGTGACCCTGAGCGTCAACGCCGCATCACGGAAGGTCACGGTGACCGTGTTGTTCGCGACGGTCTGAATAGGAATCTGGACGCCCTGAGTGATTTCGGCCTCGACGTTGTTCTGCGTCGAGACACGCGGTGTCGAAAGGATCCGTCCCTGGCCAGTCGATTCGAGCGCTGTCAAGGCAACGTCGAGGTTGACGGCACCATTCACCGCGCCGAGCGCCACCCCGATGGCACTCGTCGCCGGGCTTACGCCCAGGTTCACCATCGAAGCAGTCCCGTCCGGTCCAGACGTGGCCCCGGTCCGGCCCCCAACCGCAGCCTGGTTCGGGAATGACAGCGGCAGGGTATTCCCGAGATCCCCGCTGGCGCGCGCCCCGATACCCCACTGGACGCCGAGGTTCCGCGCAAAGTCACGGGTCGTCTGGACGATGCGCGCCTCGATCTCGACTTGCGGCTCCGGACGATCCAGCGTCGTGAGGAGGCCATTGGCGCGCTCGAGGCGCTCGGGCAGGTCGTTGATGATGAGCGTGTTCGTACGCTGATCGAACTGGATCGATCCGCGCTGCGAGAGCACCGTCTGCGTGAGCAGCTGGCGCAGATCCTCTGCGCGCGCGTAGCTGAGCGAGCGCGTCAGCACGCGCAGCTCGCCGGCGAGCGCCTGCTCGTCCGACAGCTTGCGGCGCTGCGACTCTTCCTCAGCCAGGACCGTCAGCGGCGCGACACGCACGATCGTGCCGTCCACGACGTAGCCAAGCTTGTTGGCGCGCAGGATGATGTCGAGCGCCTGATCCCAAGGCACATCGCGAAGTGCGACGTCGACCGTGCCCTGTATCGTCGGGTCGATCACCAGGTTGAGGCCGCTGATCTCCGAGAACGTCCGGAGCACGGCGCGGAGGTCCGCACCCTGGAAGTCGAGGCTGACCGGATTGCCCGTGTATCGCGGCTGCACGGGAACAACCGGCTGCTGCGGCGGTGCCTGTGCGGCAGGCTGCTGCGCCGCACCTGCCGGCGCCGGAGCCTGCGCGGCAGGAGCCGGCGCGGCCACTCGTTGAGCGGGAGTGGCGACGGGTGCCTGACGCGGCGTTTCAACGTTGGACACAGACACCTGCGGTGCGTCAACGCGCGTCGCAGACGTGCGCGGCGTCTGAAGCGCGCTGAACGGATCGGCGGCCGGTTCGTCGAACACGAGCGTGAGATCGTTGCCGTCCTGAGATGACTCGACGCGATACGGTGCCGAGCGCGAAAGGTCGACGCTCACCTGCGTCATCAGCGGCGCCTTTGGATCGAACCCGATCCGCACGCGCTCGACCGGCCCCTGACCCACGTTGGTCGTGGTCGGCAGGGATGACGTCACATTCGGCAGATTGACGACGACTCGGCGTGGTCCATCCTTCGGCTCGATCACGCTGGTCGCGATCAGGCGCGAGGTGCCGAGCAGCGTCACCGCTGTGGCCTCGCCTCTCTTCTGGATACGGAGGTCGCGAATCGCAGACGACGGACCGGTGAAGCTGATGCCGGCTGCTGTCGCTGCTGTCGTTGCGGCTTTTGCAGTCGGTTCCGCCGGCGCAGCGGTCGCTGCTGTCACCGCGGCGGCAGGCGCTGGTTGAGCCGCTGGTGCCGCAGCCGCCGGAACGATCGGCCCACCTGCTACCCGCTCGGCCTCAACGTAGATGACGTTCCTGGTGCTGCGCACGCGAGGCCGCATCGGCTGATCGAGAGTGAAGCGCACCCGCGCGACGATTGTCCCGTCGTTGGCGGCGGCGTTTTCCACCTGGACGGCCGCGATCGGGTGACGCGGGTCGGCAGCGAACTCGTTCTGGAAACCGAGCGCCACGACATCACGCAATTCGACGACGAACGTCTTGGGATCGGGCTGCGAAGCGACGTATGGCACAGAGGTCGAGGCCTCGATGGCGATGACCCCCGTTCGTCCGTCGACGCGGGACGCAATCCGCTTCAGCATCGCGGTATCGGTCCCCGCTCCGCTGACTCGCATTGGATTCATGACGCCGAGCACTGTCGCGAGACAGAGCCCGAGCAGCATCGAAAATCGGTACGTTAACGGCATGGTTCGCCCAAACCTCTCCACTACTTCCCCTCTTCCGTGTGTCGAAGGACTTTCCGCACCTCGTGAACCTTCTCGAGCGAGAGCGGATCGTTGACCTCCTGCAGAATGACCATCGAGTCGGCAGTAATCGCTCGAACGGCGCCGTCCGACAACTTGTCGCCCGTGCGCACGATGTAGGTCTTGCTGTCGACGCCCTGGACGATGGCGACGAAGCCGCCCTGGCTCAGGACGACTCCACGCAGGCTGACTTCAGCGGTTCCCAGTCCGGACAGGCCTGCGCCTCGCTTCGTTTGCGATGAATCCACACCGCGACGCAGCAAGCTGACGAATGGATCGCGACGTCCTTCCGGGTTGTACGCAAATCCCTGCGCCTCAACGGCATCGGCCTTCGCTTCGGCAGCGGCAGGCTGGGCCGCTGGCGCCCCGGCAGGCGCTTGCCGTGTCGCACTTGGCGCAGTTGCAGGAGCCGCCGGCGCCGCTGCTTGCGGAGCCTGGGCCTGCGCTGCTCCAGTCGCGAGCAGAACGGTCAACGGGATGAACACGAGAGCGCGAGTCACGGCGTTACTCCGTCACCGCCGCGCCGGGCGCCGGTGCCGCTGCTGCAGGTTGCGCATCAAGCAACACGAACGTCGTCGCGGTGCAGTCCGCGGTGATCGTCGCTGTGCCGGATTGCACGTCCGGCGCCTTGATATGAATGGTGCCCACGTTGATGATTCGCGGGAACTTGCTCACCCGCTCCAGGAACGTGCCGAGGTCGTGATAGGTCCCTTCGAGCTGCAGACCAATCGGCCATTCCGCGTGCATCTGCCGGCGCGTCACCGAGCGCGGCGTGAATCCCCGAATCGTCAGGCGCGACTCTGTCGCCATCGCCTGAACGCGGCGCAACAGATCACTCACGTCCTGTTCTTCCGGAAGGACCGCACGCAGACGATCGAGCTGCGCTTCGAGCGATTCGACTTCGCGACGGAACTCCGGCAACCGCTTCGCCGTGTTGAGACCGCGCTCGATTTGCTGGTTGATCGTGGCGAGCTGTGTCTCGCGCGCGGCGATGTCTGCCATCGTCTTGTCGGCGTAGAAGTACCAGAAGGCGCCGACCGCCGCCGCCGACAGCGCGACGAACACGCCGACCTGCGCGTACCACGGCAACTTGTTGAGGCTAAGGTTGATCGCCACTACTGGACCCTCACTCGACTCTCGATCGACGCCGTCACGTGACCTACTTGCCCGCCGGGGACG
>Ga0247825_10001469_pt1 | contig 15446 bp, 14 predicted proteins | sample 13C_Vanillin_Day_FD_194413 | JGI IMG/M metagenome (GOLD analysis project Ga0247825, IMG submission 194413) | Soil microbial communities from agricultural site in Penn Yan, New York, United States - 13C_Vanillin_Day48 | ecosystem: Environmental > Terrestrial > Soil > Agricultural land | place... | reverse complement strand
CTTGACCCTGGCGCTCCGGTCCTCGAGCTCTCGCCGCTCGCGGCAGGAGAGATGTACGGCGAGCCGGTGCCCGCCGCCGGCCTGATCACGGGCGTCGGCAGCGTCAGCGGGCGGACCTGCGTGGTGATCGCCAACGACGCCACGGTAAAAGGCGGCACCTACTATCCGCTCACCGTGAAGAAGCACCTGCGCGCGCAGGAGATCGCGCTGAAGAACCGGCTGCCTTGCGTGTACCTGGTGGATTCCGGCGGCGCGCACCTGCCGAGCCAGGACGAGGTCTTCCCCGACCGCGATCATTTCGGGCGCATATTTTACAACCAGGCCAACATGTCGGCGTCCGGCATCCCCCAGATCGCCGTCGTGATGGGATCGTGCACTGCGGGCGGCGCTTACGTGCCGGCGATGTCCGATGAGACCATCATCGTGAAAGACCAGGGCACGATCTTTCTCGCCGGCCCGCCGCTGGTGAAAGCCGCGACCGGCGAAGTGATCACTGCAGAGGAGCTGGGCGGGGCCGACGTGCACACCCGCATCTCCGGGGTGGCCGATCATCTCGCCAACGACGACCGCCACGCGCTCGAGCTCGCGCGCCGCGCGGTGGCAAACCTGGGCGGCGCGACACGCGTGGAGCGCGCGGTACGCGCGCCGCTCTACGATGCGCAGGAGCTCCACGGCGTGATCCCGCAGAGCGCACGCACGCCGTTCGACGTGCGCGAGATCATCGCGCGCGTGGTCGACGGCAGCGAGCTCGACGAGTTCAAGGCGCGCTACGGCGCGACGCTGGTATGCGGCTTCGCGCAAATCGACGGCCACCCGGTCGGCATTCTCGCCAACAACGGCATCCTGTTCTCGGAATCGGCGCTCAAAGGCGCGCATTTCGTCGAGCTGGCCTGCCAACGTCGTATACCTTTGATTTTTATACAAAATATTACCGGCTTCATGGTCGGCAAGAAGGCCGAGCACGGCGGCATCGCGAAAGACGGGGCGAAGTTGGTGACCGCGGTGGCATGCGCGCGCGTGCCCAAGCTCACGCTCATCGTCGGCGGCAGTTTCGGCGCCGGCAACTATGGCATGTGCGGGCGCGCGTACTCGCCGCGCTTCCTGTGGACCTGGCCCTCCGCGCGCATCTCCGTCATGGGCGGAGAGCAGGCAGCGAACGTGCTGGCGCAGGTCCGGCGCGAAGCGCTGGAAAAGCAGGGCAAGAAATGGAGCGAGTCCGACGAGGCGGCGTTCAGGGAACCGATCGTCAAGCAGTACGCGCGCCAGGCCGATCCCTATTACGCCAGCGCCCGGCTGTGGGACGACGGCATCATCGATCCGGCGGAGACGCGGCGCACGCTCGCACTGGGTCTTGCCGCAACACTCGGTGCACCGGTCGAGGAGACGCGCTTCGGTGTGTTCCGCATGTAGCAAGATCGTGGCTTGTGGTTCGTGGCTGGTGGCTGGGGCTAAACATCGACAGTCGAGCCACGATCCACGCTTTTCAGAACGTATAATGAGCGCCTCCCGGTCCGCACTGCCATGAGCCAGCAGAAAGTCCTTTCCCAGGTCGACGCCGATGGCAACGCCACGGTGACGCTGAACCGGCCGGACGTGCACAACGCGTTCGACCCGGAGACAGTGGAACTTCTTACTTCGACGCTGAAAAAGCTCGAGTCGGACGACGGCGTGCGCGCGATCGTGCTGACCGGGGCTGGCCGCAGCTTTTCCGCCGGTGCCGATATCGCGCACATGAAGAAGACCGCAGGCTATTCGCGCGAGCAGAATCTGGAGAACGCGCGCGCCACGGCACGGATGCTGCAGACGCTCCACCACCTGGAGAAGCCGACCATTGCGTGCGTGCAGGGTGCCGCACGCGGTGGCGGCGTCGGCCTGGTCTCGGCCTGCGACATCGCGATCGCCGCGCGCGGAGCGACATTCCGCCTCTCCGAGGTGAAGCTCGGCATCATCCCGGCCATGATCAGCCCGTTCGTGATCCGTGCCATCGGCGAGCGCTACGCCCATCGCTACATGCTCTCCGGCGAGGAGTTCGATGCCGCCGAGGCCTACCGCATCGGGCTGGTGCACGACATCTGCGAAGAGTCGGAGCTCGCCACCGTTGTCGGACGCATGCTCGCGAGTCTCTATTCGAGCGGACCGCGCGCGGTGGTCGCCATCAAGAAGCTGATTTCCGAAGTCGCCGGCGCGCACGTGGACGACCGCCTGATGGAAACCGTCGCGCAGCGCATCGCTGGGATCCGCGTCACGCCCGAGGCGCAGGAAGGCTTGTCTGCCTTCCTCGAGAAGCGCAAGACGGCGTGGTCCACGCCGGCGTCCGGCCGCGGCAAGTCAAAACCGGACGATAGCCGCCAAGACGCCAAGGCCGCCAAGAAAATCAAATAATATCGGGGGGTTGTTTCAGCCAGCCAGCACGGGACGAATTGATTTTCGCCTATGAATATAAATCTTCCGAAAGTTATTCTATTGTTCAGGCTTCCCTTGGCGTTCTTGGCGTCTTGGCGGCTAACTTGATACGGTCTTTTACATGACGCTTCCAAAAAAGGTGAAGCTGGTGGAAGTCGGCCCGCGCGACGGGCTGCAGAACGAGGCCGCGCCGGTCTCGACCGAAGTAAAGGTCGAGCTGATCCACCGGCTGCAGGACGCCGGCCTCACCGTGATCGAGGCGACCGCGTTCGTCTCGCCCAAGTGGGTGCCGCAGATGGCGGACAACGCCCAGGTGATGGGCGCGATCCGGCGCAAGCCGGGAGTTTCCTATCCCGTGCTGGTGCCGAACCGCAAGGGGCTCGACGCCGCGATCGCGGCCAGGGCCGACGAAGTCGTGGTGTTCGGCGCGGCGACCGAGGCGTTTTCGCGCAAGAACACCAACTGCTCGATTGCGGAGGGGCTCGCGCGCTTCTCCGAAGTGTGCGAGGCGGCGCTTGCCGCCGGGCTGCGCGTGCGCGGCGATATCTCGGTCTGCCTCGGCTGCCCGTACGATGGCGAGGTCGCGCCCGAGGCGGTGGTGCGCGTCGCGCGCGAGCTCGACGCGATGGGCTGCTACGAAATCACGATCTGCGACACCATCGGCACCGGCACGGCCGGCAAGACGCGCGCCGTGCTCGAAGCCGTGATGAAGCACATCCCGGCGCGGCGCCTGGCCGGGCATTTCCACGACACCTACGGGCAGGCCGTCGCGAACGTCTACGCGGCGCTGGAATGCGGCGTGGCGACTTTCGATTCCTCGGTCGCTGGACTGGGCGGCTGTCCCTACGCCAAAGGCGCGACCGGCAATGTCGCCACCGAAGACGTGCTCTACCTGCTCGACGGCCTCGGCATCGAGACCGGCGTGAACATCAGGAAGCTCATTGCCGCCGGCGAGTACATCAGCGGCAAGCTTGGCCGACCCACCAACTCGCGGGCAGCGAAGGCCATTGCATCCAGGGCGGCCGCGTGACGGAAGAGGCGGAGATCGAGTCGCCGTGCGTGCGTGACTGCCGCGTCGACCAGGTCACGGGCTTCTGCGTCGGCTGCTTTCGCACGCTCACGGAAATCTCCTATTGGGCGAGCTACACGAACATTCAGCGGCGGCGCGTTCTGACGTTCGTCGAGGCACGCCGCACGGCCCTCGCCGACCGATGAACGAGAGGCGCCGGGCGAAAGACGAGAGACGGAACGCCACTCTTTTCCGCCTCTCGTCTATCGTCTATCGTCTCTCCTGAACTCGCGGCGACCGATTGGAGAATCTGGAGATTGAAATGCCACTGAGCAATCCTGCCCCCCGCAAACTGATGCACACGCGCGCAATCGAGTGCAAAGGCTACGAGCGCGAGGACGGACTGTGGGACATCGAGGCGCACCTCACCGATACCAAGACGACGGCGCACACGCGTCACCACGGCGGGCGCGAGCGCGAGCCGGGGCAGCCGGTGCACGACATGTGGCTGCGGGTGACGATCGACCTCGACATGAAAATTCACGAGGTGGAGGCGAGGACCGACGAAGGCCCATACCCCGTTTGCGGTGACATCACGCCCAACTTCAAGGCGCTCGCCGGCCTCACCATCGGGCGCGGCTGGAGAAAGCAGATCGCCGAGCGCGTGGGCGGCGTGAAAGGCTGCACGCACATGGTCGAGCTGCTCGGCCCGCTCGGCACCACCGCGTTCCAGGCCACCAACCGCGCGCGCGCGGCGCGCAGCGCCGGGAAGCCGCAGACCAAGGCGCCCTACCAGCTGAATTCCTGTCACGTCTACAAGGACGATTCTCCCGCCGTCCTCGAGCGCTGGCCGCAGTTCTATACCGGCCGCCGGCCAGGCTGAGCCGGCCGTCGGGCGGGACGCCCGCCGGAGCGGCCTGCGCTATGATTTGCCCCTTCGCCCGGCATCAGGGAGAGGGCTCACGGTGAACGACACTTCCACGCACGATTCCGCCGGCACGCGCGTGCTGATCACGGCCATCACCGACAACATCGGGCAGGTGATGTCGGGCCAGGCTGGGTCGATCCGCAACATCCTCGCGGCCTTCCTCGCCGGCGGACACGTGCTGCTGGAGGACAATCCCGGCACCGGCAAGACGACGATGGCGAAAGCGCTCGCCCGCACCATCGGCGCCGATTACCGGCGCGTGCAGTTCACGCCCGACCTGTTGCCGTCCGACATCCTGGGCGTCTCGGTCTTCAACCCGCGCGACCAGTCGTTCCAGTTTCACGCCGGACCGGTGTTCACGCAGATCCTGCTCGCGGACGAGGTCAACCGCGCGAGCCCGCGCACGCAGTCGGCGCTGCTGGAAGCGATGGCCGAGCGCCAGGTCAGCGTCGAGGGCAAGACGCACGCGCTCGACGATCTCTTCTTCGTCATCGCCACGCAGAACCCGGTCGAGTTCCGCGGCACCTACCCGCTGCCCGAGGCGCAGATGGATCGCTTCGCCGTGCGCCTCGCGCTGGGCTACGTCGGCGCGGAAGAGGAAGTCGGGATACTCACCGCGCAGGAGCACGACCATCCGCTCGAGCGCATCGGCACCCGCGTCTCCGTGGACGAGGTGCGGCGGCTGAAGGAAGCGGTGAAAGCCGTGCGGCTTGCGCCGGAGCTCAAGCGCTACGCGGTGGACATCGTGCGCGCCACCCGCGACCGCCCCGCCGTGCAGCTCGGTGCGGGGCCGCGCGCGGCGCTCGCCCTGGCGCGGCTCGCCCAGGCGCTCGCCTTGATCGACGGCGCAGGCTTCGTTGCGCCCGACCACATTCGCGAGATGGCAGTGCCGGTATTGGCGCACCGGCTGGTGCTCGACCCCCAGGCGAAATTCTCCGGCGCCACTGCGCGGCAGGTGGTCGCCGACGTGCTGCGCGCGGTCCGGGTGCCCGCCTGACATATTTCGGCAAATGATCGGCAGAGAATTTGCCGCTGACTATTTCCCCTCTCCGTTCGGGAGAGGGGGAAGGGGTGAGGGGCGCAGGTAGCCGTGGCCATGGTGGTCAAGCGTCTCTCCTACTTCGCCTTCCGCTTCGTCACCGGAGCCACTCACTGGTCGAGCCAGCGCTTCACCGCGGCCGGTGCGCTGGTCATCTCGTGTGCCGTCATCACCGGCGCCATCGGCGTGGACACGACCCAGAGTGTTGCGTACCAGGCGTTCGCCCTGTTCACCGCGATGATGGGAATGGCGGCGTTGTGCCTGCCGTTCGTGAGCACGCGCGTCGCCGTGGAGCGCGAGCTGCCGCGCGTCGCCACCGCGGGAGAGGCGTTCACTTACCGCATGCGCGTGAGCAATCCCGGCACGACGGCGCTGGACGGGCTGTCGCTGATGGAGGATCTCGCCGACCCGCGACCGTCGCATGACGCCTACAACGCCGCCATCGGCATCCCGACTTATCGCAAGTGGAAACGGCTGGTGGCGGCGAACCAGCTCGCGCGGGTGCCGCTGCGGCCGGTGCCCGTGCTCGCGCCGGGCGCGACGGCCGAGATCGAAATCGAGGCGCGCGCGCTGAAGCGCGGCGTCGCGCACAGCCAGGGCGTGATCGTCGGGCGTGCCGACCCGCTCGGACTGGTGCGGGCGATCGCGCGGGTGCCGCGGCGCTCCAACTTCATCGTGCTGCCGCGGCGCTACCCGCTGCCGCCGTTCGACCTGCCCGGCTCGCGCCGCTACCAGCCGGGCGGCGTCACGCTCGCCACCTCGGTCGGCGACTCCGAGGAATTCGTCGGCCTGCGCGATTACCGCCCCGGCGACCCGCTGCAGCGCATTCACTGGAAATCCTTCGCGCGCGCCGCGCGGCCCATCGTCAAGGAATACCAGGACGAATACTTCGAGCGCCACGCGCTCGTGCTCGACACCTTCGGAGCCGGGGGTGGCGAGCGGGCATTCGAGGAAGCCGTCTCGATCGCGGCCTCGTTCGCCTACACCATCGACACCCGCGAATGCCTGCTCGACCTGATGTTCATCGGCGCCGAGGCCTACACCTATACGGCGGGCCGCGGGCAGATGCAGGCCGCGAGCCTCCTCGAGATACTGGCCGGCGTGAAGCCCTGCCGCGACAAGCCGTTCTCCACACTGGGCGAAGCGGTGCTGATGCGGCGCGGCGCCCTCACCGGCTGCATCTGCGTGGTGCTGGGCTGGGATGAAGAGCGCGCGCGCTTCTTCCGGCAGCTCCAGGCGCATGGCCTGGCGTTCCGCGCGATTGCCGTGTGCAGCGCGCCGGTCGCGGATCCGCCCCCCTGGCTGCTCGCGGTCGAGCCGGGCAAGGTGCAGGAAGCTCTGGTGCGCCTGTGATGAACACACCGCCAGGGCTGCTGGCAGCCGCGTGCGCGCTGTGGGGCGTGCAGACCAGCAACTGGCTGATCGCCGCGCTCGCCGCTATTGCGCTCGAAGCGCCCCGCGTGGTCGCCCTGCGCTGGAATATCGCGCAGGCGCATTTCAACCGCCTTTCCGATTTTTGCACCGCGCTGGTCCTGGCGGTGGGCGGCTATCTTTATGTGACCTACGGCAACCCGCGCGCGTTGATGCTGCTGTTCCAGTGGCTGCCCGTGCTGCTGTTGCCGCTCGCCGCAGCCCAGGCCTGGGGCAACCTGCGCGAGGTAGACGTCGCGGCTTTCATGTGGACACTGCGCCGTGCCGGGTCCGAGGAGCGCTACGCGATCAATCTCGGCTACCCCTGTATCGCCGTATGGGTGGTCGCCGCGGCGACGGCACATACCGGCGGACCCGTGTTCTATGGCGGGCTCGCCGTGCTTGCAGGCTGGGCGCTCTGGTCGGCGCGGCCGCGGCGCTACCCGCTGGTGCTATGGATCGCGCTGTTCGTCACGACGGTGGGCGCGGGCTACGGCCTCCAGCAGGGACTGTTCCGTGCGCAGGCCTGGCTGGAGGAAGTCGTCCCTGAGTGGATCGGCGCCAGCGGCTCCCGCACCGATCCATACCGCAGCCGCACCGACCTCGGTCACATCGGCGACCTGAAGCAGGACGACGCGATCATCCTGCGCGTGCGCCCACGCGGCGAGCACGGCCGGCCGCTGCTGCTCCACCGCGCGAGCTACAACGCCTACTTCGGCGGCACCTGGAGCGCGCGCAACGCGCCGCTGGTCGCCCGCCTCCCGGATGCGGGCGCGCGCTGGTCGCTTGCGCGCGATGCGGCGCCGGCGGCGCGCGTGACCGTCTTCGACTACTCGCCGCGCGGCAACCCGGTGCTGAGCCTGCCGCGCGGCACGGTCGAGCTCGACGGCCTCGAGGCGCTGGGCCTCAGGCTGAACGCCCTGGGCACGATCCAGGCGGAGCTGCCGCCAGGCTACTTCTCATACGTGGCAACTATCGGTGGCGCCGGCATCGAAGCCGCTCCGAGAGAAGACGACCTGCGCGTGCCCGCGAGCGAGAGCAGGCTTTTCGCGGAGATCGCGCGGGAGATCGGCCTTGCCGGCCTGGAACCGGCGCGGGTAACCGATGCGGTCAAGCGCTACTTCGCCGCGGGCTTCGCTTACACCACCTATCAGAAGACCGGGACCGCAGGACGCTCGGCACTCGCCGATTTCCTGCTGCGTTCGAAGGCAGGGCATTGCGAGTACTACGCCACCGCGACCGTGCTGCTGCTGCGCGCCGGCGGCGTGCCCGCGCGCTACGCCACCGGTTTCTCGGCGCAGGAGTACAGCCGACTCGAAGACGCGTACATCGTGCGCGTGCGCCACGCCCACGCCTGGGTCAGGGCCTGGCTGGACGGCCAATGGATCGAGATCGACACCACGCCGGCGACCTGGGCTGCGGCCGAGGAACGGGACGCATCGTGGTGGGCGCCGCTCTCCGACCTGTGGTCATGGCTGCGCTTCAAGCTGTCGCAACTCAACACCGGCGCCAGCAGCGAGGAGCGCACCGCCGCCGTCGCCGCGGTTGTCGCGCTGCTCGTCGCTCTCTGGTTCGGCTGGCGCCTCTACCGGCAGCGCGGCCTCATGATGTTCGGCCGGCGAAGTAAACGCGAAACCGGCGTCGCTCGCATGGCAGGCGCGGACTCGGAGCTGCTCCTGGTCGAGCGCGAAATGGCGAAAGCCGGGCTGGGCCGCGCTGACGATGAAACGACGCTGGCCTGGATCGCGCGCGTGCGCAGCAAGCTGCCCGATACGAATGCCCTCGCCCGCATCGTCGAGTTGCACTATCGCTATCGCTTCGATCCCCTGGGCTTGCCAGCCGCGGAGCGCGCGCAGTTGCGGGAACTCGCCATGCAATGGCTGGCCCGCTGGTCGCGAAGCTAGGAGACCCCATGCTCAAGACGCTCTGGAAGATCGTGCAGGTACTGTTGATGCTGCTTGGGCTGCTCGCCCTGCCCATCCTGTGGATGAAGTACCAGGATGCAGGGTTGAGGCGCTCGGCCGAGCCGCCCTGGGAGGTGCGCACCCTGACGGATTTCCGCAAGTGGCGCCCGCAGCACGACCAGGCGATGAAGCTCGAATCCGGCGGCTTTATCTATTACCTGGTTTTCGGCGAGCGCTCGCGTGTGCTCGCTTCGGGCAAGAGCGGGTATCTCTTCGACGAGCGCGGCAACCTGATCGGCTGGGTCCTCGACACCGGCGACGACAGTTACCTGCGGGTAGCCATCGATCAGTCCGCGCGCAAGGGCTCGCTGAGCACGGGACAGATTGTCGTCAGCCCACCCGCCGAGGCGAAGAAATAGCGGTTATTCGATCGCCCACTCGTGCCCGCACGCGCGGCAGCGCACCCCGACGGGCGCAGGCGCGTCGCTGCCGGATCCCGGCGTCTGCATCGCATTGACGCCGCTCAGTTCCAGGCCGCGGTAAGTCGCGCACTTTTCGCAAACGGAATGCTCCGCGGCATACTCAGCGGCGTGAAGCATCACCAGGTAGCGCCGGAACGTCCACAGGCACACCGCACTGCCCGCGATGACCGCGGCAAGGCGCAACAGCACCTCCCACAGGGGAAGGCGCACGTTGAATCCCTCGAAGCTGGCGATGACAGTGAACAGGCACAGGATGCCGCTGATGAGGTAGAGGTGCCCCTCGATCAGCTGCCGCTCGTACCAGCGGCGGAAACCGATCTTGCGTATGCCTTCGGCGAGTTCCATGCGGTGACGAGTGACGAGGCTAACACCAGCTGCGGGACAATTCATCCGGGCTGCTTGCGCTCGTAGAGCCAGCGCGCGAGCGGCGAGAGAGCGCCGAAGATGCCGATGCTGGCAAACGCTAGGCCCCAGGCAGTCAGGCTCTTGTTGCCCCCCGCCAAGTCGAGCACGACGCCGAAAATCAGCGGCGCGAGGCAGGCCGAGCTGAAGCCCACGAAGGAATAGACCGCCATGGTCGCGCCGCGCTGCTCGGAGGGGGCCGAGGCGATCGCGCCCGAGGTAAGCGCCGCCGAATCGCCCAGCATCAGCCCATAGTGCAGGCACATGATGAGGAATACCAGGATCCACGGCAGCGCGGCGGTGTAGCCCAGCACGCATGCGAGCAGGCCCGAAGCGGCCATGAACGTGAAGATCACGCGCGTGCGGCCGAAGCGGATGGCGAGCTCGTTGCCGGACACGCTCATGACCGGCCCCAGCATGTTGATGGTCGCCGCCAGCGTGGTGGCCGCGATCAGCATCGGCGCTTCCGCCGGCTGCAGCGACGCGGTGAAGACCAGGAACGCCACCATCCAGGAACGCTGGCCGAACAGCTCGTAGTTGTGCGTCGAGTAGCCGATCACGTAGAGCAGCGTCCTGCGATTCTTCAGTACCGGGCGGAAATCGAGCAGCGCGTGGGGCGCCGGCACGTCGGCGGCCCGGGTGCGCGCGCGCGGCATTGCGAGCATGACGATGAGCGCGGCCAGCACCGGACCGACCGCGCCGTAGGCGAATGCAGCTTGCCAGCCGTGGGCCGCGCCGATCCAGCCGCAAACCAGGATGGAAAAAGTCGAGCCCACCCCGAAGCTCGCGGTATAAAAGCCGACCGAGCGTGACTGCACCTGCCCTTCGAGCTGGTCGGCGAGAATCTTCAAGCCCGGCATGTAGCTGCCGCCCAGCCCCGCGCCGATCAGGAACTGGAAAAAGAGCGCGCTCCACAGCCCGCTGGCGAAGAGGGCAAATCCTGCCGCGCCGGCGAGCGACAAGCTGCAAGCGAGCAGGTACACGCGCCGCGCATCCACCCGGTCGGTCAGGCTGGTCAGCACGGGCGTTGCGGCGATGTAGCCCGCGTAGAAGATGCCGCTGATGAGTCCCGCCTCGGAGTTGGACAGGCTCCATTCCTTCTGCAGCGCGGGCAGCAGCGTGGTGAAAGCGGCGAAGCCGGTCATGCACAGCGTCTCCGCCACGCATATCAAAAGCGTGAGCTGGACCGCTGTCAGGCGCGTGACGGCCGCGCTCAAAGCGCGCCCGCTTTCTTCAGCAGCGCCGCGATGGCTTCGGCCATCTTGCGATAGCCCTGGGCATTGGGATGGATCGGGTCGGACTTCAGCGCGCGCTGGTAGAGCACGTCGGTCACGATCTTGCCCTCGTACGGGATGTCGAACTCCGCGGCGATCTCGGCATAGAACGGAGCGGCATCGGTAATCAGTGCGGGCCTCGGCACGCCGACCAGCACGACCGAAGCGCCGCCGGCCTTGATGGTCTTGATGATCTCGCGCAGGTTCGCCTTGGTGCTCGCCTCGTCGCGCTTGTGCAACATGTCGTTGCCGCCGAGGCAGACGATGACCAGCGCCGGGCGATGCACTTCGAGGACTTCTGAAATTCGCGCGAGCCCGCCCTCCGTCACCTCGCCCGGCACGCCGGCGCGCACCACCTTGCGACCGGTGAGCTGGGCGAGCACCGCCGGATAGCTCTCGCTCGCGCTCGCGCCGGTGCCGTAGGTGAGGCTGTCGCCGAACGCGAGGATGACGTCGTTCGGTCCGAGCGGCGAGACTTTCGGCACTTTCAGCCCACAGCCGGCGAGCGCCGTCGCCGCGACGAGCAGCGTCGCGAGCAGAACCCGGCCCAGGCAGGGAGATATGAACATAACTAACTGAATATTAAAGTATTTTTAGTCTTTTCGCTTGCGCAGGTCGCGCACGATTTCGCGCGCCGCGTTGTGTCCCGGCAGCCCCGAGACACCCCCGCCGGGATGCGTTCCTGCGCCGCAGAGGTACAGGCGCGCCACCGGCGAGCGGTAATCGGCGTGGCCGAGCACGGGACGCGCGCTCCAGATCTGGTCGAGCGTCAGCGCGCCGTGAAAAATATCGCCACCGGTCAGGCCGAAGTCGCGTTCGAGGTCGAGCGGCGAAAGTATCTTGCGGCCGAGCACCGCGTCCCTGAAATTGGGCGCGTAGCGCGTGACGGTGTCGATCACCAGGTCGGCGGCGGGCTCGCGGATCTCGTCCCAGTCGAGTCCATTGGGCAGATCGTAGGCGAAGTGCTGGCAAAACAGGCTCGCCACGTGCTTGCCCGGCGGCGCCAGCGTGGAATCCAGCGTGGACGGGATCAGCATTTCCACGATCGGCGCGCGCGAGCAGCCGAGCGTGCGCGCGTCGAAATAGGCCTGCTCCATGTAGCCCAACGAAGGGCCGATGATGATGCCAGATTGGTGATGCGCCTGCAGGTGCTTGCCCGGCAGGCAGCTGAAGTCCGGCAGCTCCGAGAGCGCGACGTTCATGCGGAAGGTCGCCGAGCCGCACTTGTAGCCCTGCATGCGCCGCAGAAAATCCGGATCGAGGACCCGTTCGTCCACCATCTTGAGAAACAGCAGCCGGGGATTAACACCCGCCACCACGCAGCGCGCGTCCACCATGCTGCCGTCGGCGAGCTGCACGCCTTGCGCCCCGCGGTCATCCACGCAGACCTTGTGCACGTCGCACTCGGTGGTGATCTCGACGCCGCGGCGCTCCGCCTCCTTCGCCATCGCCTGGGTAATCGCGCCCATGCCGCCGATGGCATGGCCCCAGGCGCCGCGCTTCCCGTTCACTTCGCCGATCACGTGGTGCAGCAGCACGTAGGCGCTGCCCGGCGCGTACGGGCTCGCGTAGTTGCCGACCACCGCGTCGAAGCCGAACGCTGCCTTGATCGGTGCGGACTCGAACCAGGTATCGAGCAGGTCACCCGCGCTCTTCGTCATGAGATCGAAGAAATCCCGCTGCGCGGCCCTGCCGGCCTTGCGCAGACGGTAGCCAGCGCGCAAAGCGGCAAACGCGTCGCGCGCCCCGCCGCCCACGTTGGGCGGAGTCTCGAGCAGGAGCTCGCGCAGCACGCTGCCGGCGCGCTCGAGCATCGCGTAGTAGTCGGGCAGCCGCTCGGCATCGCGCGCCGAGAATCGCCCGACCTCGGTTTGCGTCTGGCCGAGCGAATTGCCGATCTTGAGGTAACCGTTCTCCGACAGCGGCAGGAAATTGGCGATCGGGCGTTCGATGATCTTCAGCCCGTGCTCGGCGAGCTTGAGGTCGCGGATGACCTTGGGGTGGAGCAGGCTGACCGTGTAGGCCGCCGTGGAATTACGGAATCCGGGGAAGAATTCCTCGGTGACCGCCGCGCCGCCCACAATCGAGCGGCGCTCGAGCACCCTTACCTTCAGGCCCGCGGCGGCGAGATAGCACGCGCAGGTCAACCCGTTGTGACCGCCTCCGACGATCAGCGCGTCGTACGGTTTATGGTTCGTCATTCAGGAGTCCCCGGCACGATGAAACACGCGCTGCGCCGTCACGATTTTGGCTGGGCGAGTGTGGGGACGATTCGATTCAAAAGGAGTTCAACCTTTGCGAAATCGCGCGGTATCGGCCAAAATCGCGCCAGCCCTCAAGGGGTTGCGGCCCAAATCGCCGCTAGCTTTGTCGCTCGACTTGCCAATATCGGCATATTGGCTTCACCTCGCTTCGCGCTATCGACAATTTCGGCTCGCAACGCACACGCGTTTCACCGTGCCGGGGACTCCAATAAGTTGGCGCGCTCGGCGGGATTCGAACCCACGACCCTTGGCTTCGGAGGCCAATACTCTATCCTCTGAGCTACGAGCGCGTGCGGATGAAATTTTATCACGACACATACAATCGCATCGGAATCAAGGTTTTATGAGACGAAGTTTGCCGCTATAATGGGCGCCTTTCGTGCTTCAGGGGGCACGCATTCATGCCTGACGAAACTCACAGCAACGAGCATTCCTCGCTGATCAGGACGCCGAAGCAGCTGATCATCGTGGTGGTGCTCGCGTTCCTGGTTCCAATCGTGTTGATCTCGATGATCGCGCACCTCGTCACGAGCGGGCCGGACACCAGCAAGAACAATCCCGCTCTCTCGGAAGAGGCAGTCGCGAAGCGTCTGAAACCGGTGGGCGAAGTGGCGGTGGATCCGAACCAGCCCAAGCCGGCGCCCGTCGCGGCAACACCGGCGCCCGTTGCGGCGGTGCCCGCAGCGGTCCCCCCGGCCAAAGGGGGCGCGGATACCGGCAAGGGCAAGCAAATTTACGACGCGACCTGCATGGTCTGCCACGCCGCCGGCGTCGCGGGCGCGCCCAAGATCGGCGACAAGGCCGCGTGGGCGCCGCGGCTGAAGGAAGGAATGCCAGCCGTTTACGCCATCGCGATGAAAGGCAAGGGCGCGATGCCACCCAAGGGCGGCAACGCGGGGCTCTCCGAGGCCGACGTGAAGGCGGCGGTGGATTACATGGTCAGCAAGGTCAAGTAAGCGGTGAGCGGTAAGCAGTGAGCAAAAGGCGCAGCGATCGCTGCGCCTTTTTGCTTTTCGCGCGTTTCCGCGCAACACTGGGTTCCGCTTACCGCTTACTGCTTACCGCTTACCTTTCGGATTGAGCAATGGCAACCATTGCGATAGGAGACGTCCAGGGCTGCTACGACCAGCTCATGCGCCTGCTCGAGCGCGCGGGCTACGACGAGCGGCGCGACGTGCTGTGGTTCGTCGGCGACCTCGTCAACCGCGGCCCGCAGTCGGCCAAGACCGTGCGCTTCGTGAAGGGATTGGGCGATCGCCAGGTCACGGTGCTCGGCAATCACGACCTCGCCCTGCTGGTGATCGCGGCGGGCATCAAAAAGCCGCACCGCGGCGACACTTTCGATGAGCTGCTCGCCGCGTCCGACCGCGACGAGTTGATCGACTGGCTGCGCCGTCAGAAGCTGATGCACGCCGGCAACGGCTACGCGATGGTGCACGCTGGGCTGCTGCCGCAATGGAGCGTGGAACAGGCCCTCGCCCTCGCCGGCGAGGTGGAGACCGTGCTGCGCGCCGCGGACTACCGGCAGTTCCTCGCGAACATGTACGGCAACGAGCCGGTGCAATGGCGCGACGATCTCGCCGGCCACGACCGACTGCGCGTCATCGTCAACGCGATGTCGCGCCTGCGCCTCGTCACGCCGAATGGCGCCATGGAGTTCAAGCACAAGCTGGGGCTCGATCGTCTTCCCGTCGGCTACCTCCCCTGGTACGACGCGCCGGGACGCGCCAGCCGCGGCGAGCGCGTGATCTTCGGACACTGGGCGGCGCTTGGCCTGCTCCTGCGCGAGGACGTGGTGTGCCTCGACAGTGGCTGCGTCTGGGGACGAGCGCTCAGTGCGCTACGGCTGGAGGATCGCCAGATATTTCAGCTGGATTGCCCGGAACTGGAGGGAATGGCTTCCGAGCCATAGAGCCCGTAACGCAATGAAACACGCGTGCGTTGCGCGCCAGAATCGACGATGACGCGAAGGACGGTGCAGGACAGTATCTGGAATACGACCAAGCCGGCCGACAAAGTGTCCCGCGCAGGGCGGAGCAGGTTCCAAGCGTTGTGTGCTTGGATGCGACCCCGGAGCGGGACGGAAGAGCGCCGTAATGCGCGGGACTTACACACGCCTACGCGGTCGCATCCCCGAAGACGGGGCCCCTGCTCCACGCTCCGGCGCGTCGTCGATTCTGGCCGCAACCCCGGCGCAGATATTTGAATATCAAACGACATTTCAGGGGCTGGCACGAGTTTTGGCCCAGGGCTTTGTCGCGAGCCTTGCTAATATTCCAGATATTGGCTGCGACTCGCTTCGCGCCCTGAGCCAAAATCGTGACAGCGCAT
>Ga0247825_10001468_pt1 | contig 15473 bp, 14 predicted proteins | sample 13C_Vanillin_Day_FD_194413 | JGI IMG/M metagenome (GOLD analysis project Ga0247825, IMG submission 194413) | Soil microbial communities from agricultural site in Penn Yan, New York, United States - 13C_Vanillin_Day48 | ecosystem: Environmental > Terrestrial > Soil > Agricultural land | place... | reverse complement strand
TGACCTGATGTACGAATCCCAGCATTGATCAATAGGTGAGAGCATTCAGAGCGCTGGTGTGACGCATATTAATTGGGGGTATGCCAGCGTCTTTATGAACATACGCAAGACTTGCCGTTCATGACAATCGGGTCGAAGGCCGTCTTGATGATCTTATTGGACTACGCCGGGGGAGCCCTGTCCCACCCAAAGTGTCATTGTTTGGCCGGCGCGACCGCATACGCCCGTGAGCCAACTCGATGAGCTGCTGGTAGAGCGCGAGCCGTGTTCGACGCGATCAGGAACTCAAGTTTGGCGACGAAGGCTGGGCCATTGTCATGGTACCGCGTGCCACATGGTAAGGCGTGACATGGTGCGGCGTGACGGGGAAGGGCGTGACGTGGTACCACGTCACGTTGTTACAAACCCTAGATGCTCATCTCCAGCACATACAACCCGCCCGTGAACCGGTCCCCCGCATACACGATTCTCCGGTCGTCCACGTAGACATCGTTGATCTGGATGGCCCCCTTCGGCGACAGCGCCGGCGCGCCCGGCACGAAGTAGGCGATCTCCTTCGGCTGGTACGGGTTCGACACGTCGTAAGCCCGCAGTCCGCCGTTGAAGAACGTGCCGAGGACGATGCTCTCCGAGCGCCACGCGCAGGGACCCGGATAGTTTTCGTAGAGATTGTGCGAGCCGTAGCGGCCTCCGCGCTTGCCGAAGACTTCCACCGGTGGAATGGGCAGCGTGGAGATGGGCACCGGGTTTCTCTCGTTGCGCATGTCGAACACCCAGGTGAGCTTCGGCCAGTCCTCGCCGCTGTCCTTGTTGCATTCGTCGGCGACGATGAGCAGTTCCTTCTCGAACAGCGGCAACGCGGTGTGCGTAAAGCCGTTGTAGGGCGGCGAGTAGTTGTAACGCGAAACCACCTTTGGCTTCGATTTGTCGCTGATGTCGAGGATGACCAGCCCGCCGTCGATGTAGGCGACGTAGGCGCGGTCGGGACGTTGCGGATAGACCTGGATGTTGTGCGGGCGGTAGCCGCCGTCGAAGCGCGGGTGCCGCGGCAGGGGCGGCTCGGCATCGCCCTCCCGCTGGCCGGGATACCACCAGCGGCCGACTTCGGTGGGTTTGGAAAGGTTGCGCACGTCGATGATGCGGTAGAACTGGTAGTCCTTCGAGTTGCGCGCCTGGAAGTCAGGCGCTCCCGAGGACATGTGGATGTATTCGCCGTCTCCCGTCCACAGGCAATGCACGCCCAATGAATGCGGGCCGGACGCGTCGAAGTGCGCGATCTTCTTCGGTTGCTCGGGCGTGCCGATGTCCCAGATGTCGAAGCCCGCAGGCTTCAGGCCGAACTCGCCGCGGATCTGGTGCGCGACGAACATCGTGTCCTCGAAAACCTCGAGGTTGTTGGAGCGCATCTGGTGATGCGGCAGGTCCGTCTGGATGATCATCTTCGGCTTGCGCGGGTCGGTGACGTCGATCGCGGTGAAGTTCTTGGGCGCCGCCTCGTGCCCGAGCCACATGACGCGCCGGCCGTCCCTGGTCTTCTGCATGCCCATGCCTTCACCCACGCCGCCGAAGCCGCCCATGTCATGGTGCGCGAGCAGCTTCATGTTGAGCGCGAGCGTCTGGGATGCCTGCGTGCCCGGGCTCATCGATCCGCTTGTTGCCATGCTTTCCCTCTCTGATGGTGATAAATCAAATTAAATGGACAGGATTAACAAGATCAAATCCGAAAGTTCCAACAGGGCTGAAGCGACACCAGATCGTAAAGCGGTTCTAGCTTGTTGATCCAACCCTGTACATCCTGTTAATCGTGTCTATTCCTGTCTCTCATTCCTTCGCCCGTCGTGCAAGCCCATATTGTGGCCAACCGCAGCGCGGCACGCCGGACAATAGCATTTCCCGCGCGGTTTAAACTAACCGCCCACGACCTAAAGGCGAGGCCAACATGAAGCTGCTGTTTTTCGATGAATTCAGGCTGGGCGTCCTCAAGGGCGACTCGGTGGTGGACGTCACGCCGGTCGCGAAGGACATTCCGCATGTCCATCCGCAGGATCTCATCAAGGGCGTCATCGAGCGATTCGCGGAACTGCGCGGCGCGCTGGAGAAGGCCGCCGCGGCGGGCAAGGGCGTGCCGGTCGCCGGTGTCCGCATTCGGCCGCCGCTGCCGCGTCCCATGAATATCGACTGCATGGCGGTGAATTACATGGAGGACGGCACCCGCGCGGAGCCGGCGCCGATCAACGCCTTCCACAAGTCTCCCAGCGGCGTCATCGGCGACGGCGATACCATGGTGCTGCCCGACGCGCCGGCGACGATCTTCGAGGGAGAGGCCGAGCTGGCGCTCGTGATCGGGAAGCGGGCCACCCGCGTGCGCGCCGCGGACGCGATGACCTACGTCTTCGGCTACACCGGCTTCATCGACGGCTCGGCGCGCGGCCTGCCGCCGTCCGGCAACACGTTCTACCAGATGAAGTCGCGCGATACCTTCGCGCCGATCGGACCGTACATCGTCACGGCGGACGAGATCCCGGATCCTCACAAGCTGCAGATCAGGCTGTCGGTGAACGGCATGCTGATGCAGAACTTCAATACCGACGACATGGCGCACAAAATCCCGCGCTGCATCGAGTGGGTCACTTCCATACACACGCTGGAGCCGGGCGACATCCTGGCAACGGGTACCAATCACCGCGGCCTGAACCCGTTCCAGGACGGCGACCAGGTCGAGCTCGAGATCGAGAAGGTGGGGCGCTTGTGCTTCAAGGTGCGCGATGACCTCAAACGCACCTGGGCGCGCGAGACGCGGCTGCAGCGTCAGGAAAAGAAGCTGGAAGGACAGACGCCGCAGCTTACCGGCAAGTACTCAAAAGCGTGAGTAGTGAGTAGTGAGAGGTGAGTGGTGAGTGGTGAGTGGTAACGGAGAGAGTGCTGACTGGTGGAATTTCAGTCACCATTCACCACTCACCACTCACGCAATCAGGAGAACCGCATGGCAAAAGGCAAAGGCGCCGTCGCGCGCATGGACCGGGTGGTGAACGACTTCGTCGCGCGCTGCCGGTTTTTCCACGAGCCGATGACGCGGGGGCGCGCGAGGATGTTCGTGATGCAGCACCGGCTCAATACGCGCCAGCGCAACTCGGTGCTGAAGCTGAAGGTGGCGACCAACTGCACCGACTGGGACACGCGCATCCGCATCATCAAGGCGTGCAGCGAGGAGGTGATCGCCGATCACGAGCACGGCGGCGGGCGCCCGCACTGGGCGATCCTCGAGGATCTCGGCGTGCGCATCGGCATGAAGCGGGCGGAGATCCGGAACGCGCAGCCGCTGCCTTCGACCCAGCTCTGCTGGAACGCCTGGGAAGGGCTCATGGCCAACAAGCACTGGCTGGAAGGCATCGTTGCCAATACCTGCGCGGAACGGATCAACGTGCCGGGCTACGGCACCGGGCTCTTCAGGAAGGTCGGCTGGTTCGGGCTCGAGCGGCACCGCTGGGGCAAGCTCTTCAAGCTGCCCGACGAAGAGCTCGATTTCTTCGAGCTGCACGAGCAGGCCGACATCGAGCACAGCAACCAGGGCTGGAGCGCCGTCGAGCGCTTCGCCCGCGAGTACCACATGGAGGACGCGGTCGTTGCCGCGTGCGAAAAGAATCTTCACGTCTGGGAGCATTACCTTAACGGAATAGCCGCCGGCGGCGACCAGTTGAGGTGACCTGATCGCCGGTAGCGAAAGACTTTTTTAAGACGTATCGCGAAGGACGCCAGGATCGCGAAGGAATAGCGACGACGGGTCGCAAAGGACGCAAAGGACGCCGAGGAGATATTTGAAGGTCCAAGGACGCCAAGACAACGCCCAGGGAGTAGCGGGTACCGAATTGGGGATTACGGCAGACGAACCGAACTCTGGACCCGCGGTCTTAAACTTCTTCGGCTGAAACGTAGTGCCCGGCGCGCCGCACCACGTCACGCATCATCACGTCACGCTGCACCATGTCACGCCGCACCACGTCACGCCGTCATGACGTTCTGATTCTGGGCGCCGGTGCCGCCGGCCTCGCCGCCGCCGCCGAGCTGGCGCGGGCGGGACGGTCGGTGCTTTTGCTCGAGGCTCGAGGCCGCATCGGCGGGCGGGCCTGGTCGCACAGCGAGCATGGGCTGGCGATTCCGATCGAGCTGGGCGCGGAGTTTATCCACGGGCGGCCGGCGGCGACGTTCGATGCCCTGCGCGCCACCGGACTGACCGCCATCGATTCGCCGCGCACGCGCTGGTTCGTCCGCAACGGCGCGCTGCGGCCGATGGGCGGCATCCGCATGGAGATCCGCCGCGCGATGCGCCTGACGCCCGCGCTCGAGCGGCAGGACATGTCCTTCCAGCAGTTTCTCGCGGGCAAGCGCGGCCTGGCGCCCGACGTGCGGGCATTCGCCCGTCGCATGGTCGAGGGCTATGACGCCGCCGATCCGGGACGGGTCAGCGCGCAGGACATCGCCGAGGAATGGACGGGCGAGGGCGCGACCGACATGCCGCAGTTCCGCCCGCAGGGCGGCTACGGTGCGCTCATGGACCGGCTGCTCGAGACTGCGGGCGAACGCGTCCGTTTATGTCTCGGTTCGGTGGTGCGCGGCGTGCGCTGGGGGCCCGGGCGGGTGGAAGTGACGGGCGAGACGCGCGGGCGCCCGTTCCGTTTTGCAGCGCCGCGCGCGATCGTCACGCTGCCGCTTGGCGTGCTGAAGCGCCCGGTCAGCGCCGTCGATGCCGTCCGATTCGAGCCGGCACTGGAAAGCAAGCAGCCCGCGCTCGAGCGGCTCGAGGCCGGCTCCGTGTTGCGCGTGGCGCTGCTCTATGCGGAGGCGTTCTGGGAATCGCTGGACGGCGGGCGATACCAAAACGCCTCGTTCTTTCACTCGCCGTACTCGGCTTTTCCCACCGTCTGGACCGCGCTGCCTGCGCGCGTTCCGCTTCTCGTCGCCTGGTGCGGCGGCCCGCGGGCGCGCGTCCTGTCCAACGCCAGCGAGGGCGATATCGTGCGCCGAGCGGTCATGAGCGTTCGCTCGCTCTTCGGCGACAGCGTGGGCGACGCCGCGCTGCCGGTCGCCACCTGGGTGCACAACTGGCAGCGCGATCCCTACGCGCACGGCGCCTACAGCTACGTAGCGGTCGGGGGCCACGACGCCCGCCGTCGGCTCGCCGCGCCACTGGGCGGCACTCTTTACTTCGCCGGCGAAGCGGCGGACTACGAGGGGGAGGCGGGCACGGTCGCGGGCGCGCTGCGCAGCGGCGTGCGAGCTGCGCGTGAGCTCAGCTCGCGCTTGTAGCGCTCGATGAGCTCAGCGGGCGGGTGGCGGATCGCGGGTGGCGGGTAAGCCGGTCTCGCTTTCCGTGGAGCGATAAAAAGCTGGAATGCGCGTGGATTTTTGCGGCGTGCGTCGAGCGGTGCACCAGAGGCAGCCCACCCGCGACCCGCGAGTCACCGGCGTGCAGTAGACTACGTCCACCCGCACGCCCAAGGAGAGTCCATATGCCGTATTCGCTCACCGTCAGCCACGTCGGCCTCTACGTGAAGAACGTGCAGCCCGTGGTGGATTTCTACACCCGGGTCATGGGATTTGCGATCAGCGACCGCGGCATGCGTCCCGCCGGCGAAATCGTGTTTCTCACCCGCGACCCGCACGACCATCACCAGTTCGTGATCGCCAGCGGCCGGCCGGACGATCTCAACTTCAACGTGATCAACCAGGTTTCATTTCGCGTGGACAGCCTGGAGACGCTGCGCGAGCTGCACGACGTCCTGCAGGAGGAGGGCGTCAAGGAGATCACCACGCTCACGCACGGCAATGCGCTCTCGGTCTATTTCCGCGATCCCGAGAACAACCGCATCGAGGTGTTTATCGACACGCCGTGGTACGTTCCGCAGCCGCACCACCTGATGGTGGACTTCAAGCTGCCCGATTCCGAGTTGTGGGCGCTCATCGAGAAGCACGTTCGCGCCAATCCCGGCTTCAAGCCGGTGGCGGAGTGGTCGAAGGACATGGAGCGCCGTATCGCGCAGGCCACGGCCAACCGGAAGGGCGCGAAGAGGCAGAAGGCGCACGCCTGAGCTGAAGTCGGAAGGCAAAACGATGACGTCCGGAGAACGGCGGGAGCGACTGGAGAAGACATCTTCCTTCCGCCTTTCGCCTTTCTCGCTCCTCCTGGTTTGTGCGCTCGGTCCGCTGCTCGGCACGGCGGCGAGCGCGCAACCGTACCCATCCCGCCCGCTGCGCATCGTTTCGCCGTTCTCCGCCGGCGGCAATTCCGATATCGTGGGCCGGCTGCTGGCGCCGAAGCTGGCGGAGCGCCTGGGCCAGAACGTCATCGTCGAGAACCGTCCGGGAGCCGGCGGCATGATCGGCACGGCCTACGTCGTCCGCGCAACGCCCGACGGGCACACCATGCTCGCCATGTCGGGCGCGTTCACCGCGGTGGCGGCGACCGTGGCGAGGCTGCCCTATGATCCGGTGCGGGATTTTTCCTGGGTGACGATGATCGTGACTTATCCGTTCGTCGTGGTCGTCAAGAACGACTCGCCGGTCAAGACGGTCGGCCAGTTCATCGCGGCGGCAAAGCACAGTCCCGGCAAGCTCGCCTACGGCTCGGTCGGAACCGGCTCCGTGTTCCATCTCGCCGCCGAGCTGTTCAACACGATGGCGCGCACGGAAATGACGCACGTTCCCTACAAGGGCGGCGGCGAGCCGACCGCCGAGCTGATGGGCGGACGGCTGGACGTTATTTTCACGACGCTGACCGGGGCCTACGGACACATCGAGGCGAAGCGGGTGCGGCCGATCGCGGTCACCTCAGGCCGGCGTGCGCCGCAGCTGCCCGACGTGCCGAGCGTGGCAGAGACGCTCCCCGGTTACGAGGTGACGTCGTTCCTGGCGGTCGCCGGCCCGCGCGGCGTCCCGGCGCCGGTCGTAGCGCGCCTCAACCGCGAGTATCACGCAGTGCTGGCGCTGCCCGACATTCGCCAGCGGCTGACGGCCTCCGGAGGGGAGGTGCGACCCGGCACGCCCGCCGAGCTGGCGCACCACGTGACGGACGAAATCGCGAAATGGAAGCGAGTGGTTGCGGAGAAGAAAATCGAGGTGCAGTGAGTCGTGAATCGTGATTCGTGACTCGTGAGACGAAATTTATCGACGTTCATCTGCGTTCATCGGCGGTTATTTCTGTTTTTGGCTCTGTCAATCAGTATCAGTAATACATAATCGTTCATAAACTGGCGGCTCACGAGGCCGTGAAAAGAGGAGATGCCATGCGCAACGCAATATTCGGAAGCGTCATCATCGGCTGCGTGGTCGCCGCGGCGGTGGTTGCAACGGCGAGCGCTCAGCAGTACCCGACGAAACCGGTGCGCATCATGGTGGGCTACGTGCCGGGCGGAGGCGTGGACACCACCGCGCGTATCATGGCGGCGTCGCTGACCGAGCTATGGGGCCAACAGGTCATCGTCGAGAACCGGCCCGGCGCGGCGGGCAACATCGCCACGGAATACACCGCCAAGCAGCCGCCCGACGGCTACACGTGGGTCCTGTGCAACATCGGCTCGCACGCGATCACCCCGGCCCGCTTCAAGGCCAAGCTCACGTACGATTCGATCCGGGATTTCGCCTTCCCGGCGATGATCGGCGGCGTGCCGAATGTCTTCATGGTGCATCCGTCCATGCCAACGAAGAACCTGAAGGAATTCATCGCGTATGCCAGGGCGCATCCGGGCAAGGTGAACTTCGGCTCCTCCGGCGTCGGCGCCTCGCCCCACCTCTCGATCGAGCTGTTCAAGACGCTGGCGAAGATCAACATCGTGCACGTGCCGTACAAGGGGGCGGCGGAGGCGCTCTCCAACGCCATCAGCGGCCATATCGAAGCGTCCGTCGGCAATCTCGCCGGCGGCCCGCTGGCGGCGGTGAAGTCGGGCCGGGTGCGCGCGCTGGGCGTCACTTCGGGGACGCGCAATGCGCAGCTCCCGGATGTGCCGACCTTCGCCGAGCAGGGGGTCAGGGACTATGACGTGACCGGGTGGTACGGCCTGTGCACGCAGTCCAAGGTGCCGCAGCCCATCGTCGCCAAGATCAACGCCGACGTGAACAAGCTGCTCGGAAGCGCGGCGCTGAAGAAGCGCCTGGAGGATCAGGGCATTACGCTCAGTCCCACCACGCCGGAAGCGTTCGCGGCGCACGTCAAGGCCGAGACCGAGAAGTGGACGAAGGTCGTGAAGGAAGCGAACCTGCCGGGAGAATGAAGCGCCGTTTCGTGGGATGAGTAAGGTAAGGAGAGCCCGAATCCTGGCTTTCCATGGGGTCTGTTATCTGACTTGATAGATAAGGGAGTGCAATGGAAGCCGCAAGGAACACGGTGAGCGAGTACCCCGAAAACGCGCCGGACCTGGGTTACAAGCCGGTTCCGGACATCTTCAAGATGCCGCCGGGGGTGAATTTCGGGCCATGCTCCTGCGTGGCGGTCAATTCGAAGGGCAACCTGTTCGTTTTCAATCGCAGCGAGCACGCGCTGATGGAGTTCAACGGGCGCGGCCGCTACCTGCGCTCGCTGGCGCAGGGTGTTTTCACCAACCCCCACGGCCTGCGGATCGATGTCAGGGACAACATCTGGGCGACCGATACCGGCTCCCATATCGTGGTCAAGATGGATCCGCGCGGGCGCATCCAGATGGTGCTGGGCATCCGCGGTAACACGAAAGAGTGGCACCCGGCCGGCCATCTGCGCTGCTTCAACGAGCCCAACGACGTGGCTTTCGGGCTGAAGGGCGAGATCTATATTAGCCAGGGGCACGGCAAGGGTGAATCGCGCCTGCTCAAGTTCGACGCCGACGGCAACTTCCTCAAGACCTGGGGCGGCGAGGGCGCGGGCCCGGGGCAGTTCAACCAGCCGCACTCGATCATCACCGATGCGAAGGGCCATCTTTACGTTGCCGACCGCTCGAACCAGCGCATCCAGGTGTTCGATGCCGACGGCAACTTCCTGCGCGAGACCAGCCATCCCGGCACGCCGTGCGGACTCGCCCTCATGCGCGACCGCAAACACATCATGATGGCGCATGGCCACACGGGGAAGATCATCAAGCTCACCCTCGACGGCAAGGTCCTCGGGGCGACGGGCGGGCAGGGCAAGGGCCCCAACCGCTACGGCGAAGCGCACTTCCTCGCGCTCGACCGCAAGGAAGACATCTACGTGGCCGATACGCTGAACTGGAAAGTGCAGAAGCTCGTCAAGAACCGGTAATGAGCGCCGGGCTACGCGTCAATTCGTCTTTTGCATCGATTGCCGCGCATGACCCGTTACGCTTTACCCCATTACGCGGTTAGAATCGCGTCGTGGCAAACGATTTCGAGCTCGACCTGAGCCTTCAGGTCGGCAAATACGAAGTACAGAAACTGCTGGGCAAGGGGGCGACCGGGACGGTCTACCTCGCCAAGGACACGTTCTCGGGACGGGAAGTCGCGCTCAAGACGATCGAGCCCGAGGTCTTCCGCGACCCCGAGTTCGGGACCGTCTATCGCCAGCAGTTCCTCAATGAGGCGTCCCTCGCCGGAAAGCTCAAGCACCCGCACATCGTCGGCATACTCGACGCGGTGGTGCAGGAAAATTCCGGCTATATCGCCATGGAGATCGTCATCGGGGGCGAGCTCTCGAAGCACGCCAAGCCCGGCCAGCTCCTGCCCGTCGAGGACGTGCTCCAGATCGGATTCAAGTGCTGCGGCGCGCTCGACTATGCCTTCAAGGAAGGCATCGTTCACCGCGACATCAAGCCGGCGAACATCATGATCGCGCAGGGCACCAACGTGAAGATCGCGGACTTCGGCGCGGCCTACCTGCGCAAGAGCCAGGCGATCCAGACCGCTTCGATGGGCTCGCCGTTCTACATGTCGCCCGAGCAGATCCGCGGGGAGCCGCTGACGTTCCACAGCGACATGTACTCGCTCGGCGTCGTCCTCTACGAGCTGCTGACCGGTCAGCGGCCGTTCACGGCGGACAACATGGACGCGCTTCTCAAGAAGATCCTCGAGCAGCCGCCGGCGCCGCCTACCAAGCTGCGCGCCGACCTGCCGAAGGCGCTGGACGCAATCCTGTTCCGGGCGCTCGCCAAGACGCCGGAGCAGCGCTACCCGACCTGGCACGACTTCTCGGTCGAGCTTTCAAAGATCGGCGACAGCATCCTGCCGACCGGGGTCATACCGGACAGCGAGAAGTACATCGCCCTGAAGAAGGTGCCGATGCTCTCCGGGCTGTCGGATGCCGAGCTGTGGGAGCTTGCGCTCGCGGGCAAGTGGTCGGAGGTCCCGGCGAAGAAAGTGATCATCAAGGAAAACGACAAGGGCGTGAGCTTCTTTCTCGTCGGGCGCGGCCAGGTCAAGGTCACGCGCCAGGGCCGCCTGCTGAACACCCTCGACGAGCGCGAATGCTTCGGCGAGATGGCCTACATCCGCGGCGGCGACATGCCGCGCCACGCGACGGTGGAGTCCTCGACCGAGCTGTTGCTCGCGGAGTTCGACCCCGAAACGCTTGCCAAAATGAGCCTCGGCGCGCAGCTCCATCTCACGCGCGCGCTCGTGCGCAACCTGGTGGACCGGCTCGAGGTCGCGAACACGAGGATGGTGCACTAGCTCACTGCACGGGTTCGGGCGGGTCGCAGGTCGCGGATAGCGGGTCGTAGCCGGCTAATGCTGAAACCCGCGGGCCGCTGCTCCAGGCTCAACCGCAACGCGCGACTCGCGGTCAAGTGCTCAATACCACCGCGACCCGCGACCCACTGGTCACTGCTTGATCACACCCAATTCCGACAGCGTCTTCTGCAGCATGGCGTATTCGCCGTCGAGGAATTTGCGCGTGGCGGCGCTGTCGAGATAGCCGCTGCCCCACGCGTTCTTGAGCTCCGCTTTTTTCCACTCATCGCTCTTCACGATCGTGGCGAACGCCTGGTCCCAGAACGCGCGTTGCGATGCCGTGATCCCCGGCGGGCCCTGCCAGCCGCGGAACGCCGCGTAGACCGCGTCGATGCCCTGCTCGCGGAACGTGGGGAGCTCGGCGGCGTCTCCTGCCTGGCGCTTGTCCGCGCTGACGCCGAGCACCTTGACGCCGCCGCCCTTCTGCGCGCGGGCGATGGCGCCGCCGACTGTGCCGGCCCAGACATCCACGTGCCCGCCGAGCGCGGCCGTCATGCCCTGGCCGCCGGAGGAATAGACCACGATCTTCAGCGCCTTCGGATCCACGCCCGCCGCCTTCGCGAGCATGCCCAGCACGATGTGATTCTGGTTGCCGAGCGCCGGCGACAGCCCGAAGCTCACCGACGAAGGGTCCTTCTTCAGGCGGGCGACCAGGTCCTTGCCCGAGGCGATCGGCGATTCGGACCGCGTCCATACCGCGATGTATTCGCGCATGAGGATCGCCAGCGGCGTGAGATCACGGTAGGTGACCTTCGATACGCCGAGGATCTGGTTGGTGAGCAGCGCCACGTTGAGCGTGGTGATCGTGTGCGCATCGCCTGCCTTCTGGATGACCGAGCTCCACGCCACCGTGCCGCCGCCGCCCTGGCGGTTGATGACCGAGATGGGCGGCATGCCGGGGAGCTTTTGCAGGAAGTGCTGCGTCTCGCGCGCCTCGCGGTCCGCCGCGCCGCCCGGGCCCGAAGATACGATGATCTCGATGCTCTGCGTCGGCTTCCACTCCTGCGCGGCCGCGGGCGAGAACGCAAGACAGGCCACGAGGCCCAATACGGCGTGCATCGTGAGTCGTGAGTCCTGAATCGACTTCATTTCATCTCCTCGATTTGTAAATTTCTTTACCAGCCACCAGCCACCAGCCACCGATCACCGTCCACCGTCCACCGATCACCGGTTCTTAAGGCGCTCATCCAGCCAGTCGGCAATGACGTCCACCGCCAGCGTAAGGTAATCGCGCTGACAGTGCTGGGCGCCGCCTTCCTCCTCGGTGAAGATGCGGAAGGTCTTGTCCTTCGAGCCGATGGTGTCGAACAGCTTCTGCGCCTCGGGTATGGAGACCTGCGCGTCGGCGGCGCCGTGCATCAGCAAAAAGGGGCATTTCACCTCCTGGGCGACGCCATCGAGCCTGAAGCCCTCGATCTTTTTCAGCGCGTCGTCGTAATTGTCCACGCCGCAGGCCCACAGCAGGTGGTCAGCCGGCACCGGCAGCGCGGCCTGCTTGATGCGCTCGAGCCGCTTCACCCAGGTCGCGTGGTAGTCCCAGATCGCGCCCCACGCGATACAGGCGCTGTAGCGCGGGTCCATCGCGGCGATGCGGGGCGCATAGTAGCCGCCGAGGCTCATGGCGAGAATGCCGATGCGGTCGGGATCCACGTCGTCGCGCGTGAGCAGGTAGTCGAAAGCGGCGCTGCCGGCGATCTCGAAATCGTGGCGCAGGTGCATATTGCGGAACCGGATCGATTCGCCCTGGCCGGGGCCGTCCACCAGCAGGTAGGAGATGCCGCGCCGGACGAGCTCGGGCGTGCCGCGCAGGTATTGCATCTCCTTCTGCGTGTCGAAGCCGCCGAAGCGCACGACGCAGGGATTCTTCTTCCGGTCCGAGTTCACGGCGTGCACGAAATACGCGGGGAAGGAGCCGCCCTTGAACGGCAGCTCGACGACCTCGATCTTCGGGCGGTCATTGAGCGCGGCGAATTTGCGGAAGCAGGCGAGCGATTGCTTGAACGTCTCGAGCGCCTTCTCGTCCTTGGGCTGGCGGAAATGATCGGCGGTCTGGTAGTAGAAGTTCGCGCGCAGGTAGTTGGAGGCGGCCGTGAGGCCGTGGCCGTTCTTTTCCAGCATTTCCGCCCGCCGGCGCAGCATGCTCGCGCCGTCGCACCACGCCTCGAACCACGCCTCGTCATCGCCCACGCGTTCGCGCAGCGAGCGGCCGATGCGATCTACTTCGGAAAGCTCCGCGCCGCCGTACGGCGCGGTGCTCAGGATCACCATCATCTCCGCCGACCACCGGTAGTTCCCGGGGTAATAGGTGAAGTGCCTGGGTGCGGCGGATGCGGGCGCGCTCACGTATAAATTCCTTTATGTGGTGCGGGCGCTGAAGCCTATAACGCGACTATGCGACCGTCAATCCTCCTGGCCAGAGAGGAGAGAGAGCATCAGGAGAACGAGAGGCGGGAAAGGCTCGCGACCGGGCGCGCGCCCGGCTAAACTGCAGGACTTCTTTTTTTCTGCAGGAAAGTCCGGAATATGAGAACTCGATTCGAGCTCGGCATCGTCGCCTGCCTGATCGCGTGCTTCGCGGCCGCAGCCTGGTCCGCGCAGCCGGAAGCGGCGCGCTACCCCGTGCGACCCGTCCGCATCGTGATCGGCTTCACCCCGGGGGGCACGCCCGACATCACGGCGCGGCTGATCGGCGTGAAGCTGGCCGACGCGCTCGGCCAGCCGGTCGTCGTGGACAATCGCCCGGGCGCGGGCGGCACGATCGGCGGGAAGCTGGTCGCCGAAGCGACGCCCGACGGACACACGCTGCTGTCGGTCTCCGCGTCCCACGTGCTCCAGCCCTCGATCTACGCGAAGATGCCGTACGACACGCTGAAGGATTTCGCCGGCATCACCCGCACATCGACTGCGTGCTACCTGCTGGTCACTTCGCCGTCGTCCCCGGCGCGCACCGCGAAAGACCTGCTGGCCCAGGCAAAGGCGAAGCCCGGGCAGCTCAACTTCGCTTCCGCGGGCAGCGGCAGCGGCACCCATTTCGCCGGCGAGATGTTCAAGCACGCCGCCGGGATCGACGTGGTGCACATCCCGTACAAAGGCATCCCGGAGTCGCTCACCGACACGATGGCGGGGCGGGTGCAATTCTTCATGTCACCGCTGTCCGGCGGCATTCCGCTGATGAAGGCCGGGAAGCTGCGCGCCCTGGGCGTCTCGTGCCTGAAGCGCGTGGCCGCGATTCCGGACGTGCCGACGCTGGCCGAGACCGTTCTGCCCGGCTTCCAGGCCGACACGTGGTCCGGAATCCTGGCCCCCGCGAAAACGCCGCGCGCCATCATCAACCGTCTCCATGCGGAGATCACGCGCATCCTGGCGCTGCCCGAGATCGAGCAGAAAATGACCGCGCTCGGGGTGGACCCGGATCCGACTCAGCCGGCGGAATTCGACAAGCTGATCGCCGAGCAGGTCAAGGCGATGGCGAAGCTCGCGCGCGCGGCCGGAATCCGGCCGCAGTAACTGCGGTCAGCGCGGGACGAGCGGGGCAGGGCGCTCCGGCGGGCGCGGCGTGTAGCGCGTGGCTTGGGAGCTCAGGCCCGGCTGAACCGCGTTCGGGCCCGTCACCAGGCCGGCGGTCGCGCCCCGCGGCAGGTCAACCTGCGGGACCGGCCGCGCGTGACGCCAACGACGCAAGTGACGCGCCGGCCCGTAGTGTGGATAAGGGAAGACCTCTTCCTGAATAAAGGACGGCACGCTGGCCGGCGCAGGCGCCGGCGCGTTGAGGGCGGTGACGGCAGGCTGGCTTGGCGCCTGCGCGGATTCCTGCCCGGCGCGGCGGGTCCGCTCCTTCTCGGCCTCGATGTCGCGCTGGAGCGCCGCATCGGGCGTGTACACCGACACGCTGTCCTTGACCTGTTCCACGCGTTTCCCTGCCTTCGCATCCGTGGGCGGCTGGTTGGAATAGTTCACCACGCCGCGCTCGTCCACCCATTTGTATAACTGGGCCGAAACGGCTGCCGGCGCAAGCAGCGCGAGCAGTAACGCAGAGGCGCGGAAGACAGGCGTCAGGCTCATAGGTGTTTACGATGCTAGCAGTCTCCCGCCGTTCCTGCTGTAACAAACTATTACCGGGCGGCGGCCGTGAGGCCGGCTTAGGAGCTGACAGGCTGCCGCCCTGCGCCTAGCGGCAGTCTTCTGCGGTTTTCTTGAGTGACGTTTGTAGTTGATGGTCAGCCGCCGGTGTTCACAACGTGAACGCTGTCGTCATTTCACGACGAGGCGTCCGCTTGCCAATTATCACCGTGACATCCGCGGCCATTGCGCGTACGTTCAAGGCTGGACATTCCAGTCGCTATGCCTATGCCATTGGTCCGGAGCGGAGTCAGGTTGCCTTTCCCATCAGAGAACAGCTCGAAGACCGACCGATATTCCTGGCGCGGCCTGACGTTCATCGATCGCATCGCCAAGATGATCTGCAGGGAATGCCACGCGGGCTGGCACTGGGACTACAGCCGCGCTCCGGATTTTTACAGGCTCGCGATAACCGACGGGCGCAACACGCTCGAATACGAGATTGCGGCGGAGACTCTGTTCAATCACGATGACGAGGAATTCAGGGAGTTCTGCCTGGAAATCCTCGGTGACTGCAGGCGCGTTTTCAAGTCGCCGGCATAGCGCTTTTTCGAACACGCACCTGGCGGGGTGGCAGAGTGGTCATGCGACGGCCTGCAAAGCCGTATACGCCCGGTTCGAATCCGGATCCCCGTCTCCCCTTTTCTCCC
>Ga0247825_10001467_pt1 | contig 15479 bp, 12 predicted proteins | sample 13C_Vanillin_Day_FD_194413 | JGI IMG/M metagenome (GOLD analysis project Ga0247825, IMG submission 194413) | Soil microbial communities from agricultural site in Penn Yan, New York, United States - 13C_Vanillin_Day48 | ecosystem: Environmental > Terrestrial > Soil > Agricultural land | place... | reverse complement strand
GAGCACGTCGACGCCGTTCGTGTAATCGCTGGGTGCTTCCGTGGTGTACGAAAAGGTCGAGCACTCGACCACCACATCCGTGCTCTGGCGGCGGCCGTCGGTGCTGCCCTTTACGAGCTGTTGGCCAGTGTCGGCGATGTGGACACCATGAATCACGACGCGTGAGACGCCGTTCTCGCCGCGCACCTGGATCCCGTGAAAGCCCACGTCCCTGATGGTGAGATCTGCCAGCGTGACGCCCGACTCGTCGATCGAAACCGCCACGCCAACCTGTCGTTCCTGCACGCCGACTCCTCGGAGCACCACATCGGCAGGATTGCCGGTGGCACCGCGCAGCACGACATCCGGCGTGCGCATGCTCACGGTGCGATCGAGGCGATAGACACCGGGTTCAATCAGGATGGTGGTGCTCTTCTTCGCCTGGACGAGCGCGCGTTGAAGATCGTCGATCGACCGGACGCGCACAGTCGTCCTGGTGGCCGGCGTGTTCCACCGGCACGGCTCGGCCGGAGGCGATGACGGTGGGGCCTGCGCCAGCGAGTATCCGCTGACGCCAACAATGGCCGCAGCGAGCAAGAGCGCCTTCACAGGTTCTCCTGCTGCCACAGTTCGAGAATCAACAGGACCTGCAGCAGGTAGCTGTGATCGCGCTGGTTCTGGCGCGTCTCGTCGAGGAGACGGCGGACCCCTGCCTCGCGCAAGACACCGCGCTGCAACGATGTGTCACTGAGCAGTACGCTCTGAACAGATTCCAGCAACTGCTGACGCATCCAGGCCGCGAAATTGTGGTAATGGCGGTAGCCGTGCACGTTCAGCCGCTTGAACAACGAGTTCACTTTGTCCAACGCGTATTCGGTCCGCGGGCCGGCGTCGGCCCGGGCGCCAGTGTTCGAGTTGCGCACTCGGAGCAAGGCTGGATTGCCGGCGCCCGTCAGCGCACGATGGATCGAGGTATCGGCGCGCCACTCCGGTCGGCCGCGGAACAGGACGCTGAGAAACCCCGAATCGACGAACGGCAGGCGGATCTCCACCGCCTCGCGAAACAGCTCCAGCGACGGGACGGTCGATCGGCGATGGTGCTCCGTGAGATACAGGTAGCTGCACACCTCTGCGGGGCCGACGCTGGTGCCTTCGACCGATTGCTCGAGCGAGTGTCGTGCCGCTCCCTGGATTGCCGCCGCCCAACGTTCCGTGAAGAGGTTGTGGCCGTCGAGCCCCGGACTGATGTAGTTGATGCGCTCGAAGAGGTACGGAACGACGTCGCCCGCGGTGGAAGCCGCCATGATGCGGTCGTCAGTATGGAGCGGCCACGCGAGATTCGTCTTCGCGAGTTCACCGCCGTGCCCGCGCACGAGCACCGAGAAGGGCGCCTGCTCGAGAAAGCCAAGCGCCAGCATTTCAGTTAGACCGTGGCTCAAATACATGCCATCGGTCAGCGAGACCATCCGGCGCAGATGCGGCAGGAATTCGCGCAGGTAGCTGTTGTCCAGCTCGTAGAAGTTGTGGCGCGTCCCCGTCATGCGCGCCAACTTGTCGGCGATGACCTCGTCCGCGCACCCCTTCACGCCCAGCGTGTAGGTGCTGATTTGCGAGGCACGGCCGTTCATCGCGCTCAGGATGGCGCGACTGTCCAGGCCCCCCGACAGCGACACGCCGAACTCATGCCCACCGGACAGCGCGCGCTCCACCGATTCGTGAAACGCCGTCGCGAGGGCTTCGAGATATTCCTTGCGTGAACCGGCCCACGGTTGAAAGTGTTCCTCGACGTGGGTCAGGCGTTCGACTGTTGCACGGCCCGAGTCCCAGTCGAATGTCACAGCTGAACCTTGAGGAACCAGCTCGACACTGTCAGCAAGTGTCTTCACACCCAGCGGAAAACCAAACGCGACGTAGTCGGCGACCGCAGCTGGATTGAGTTGGCGTGATACGCCAGGCAGACGGAGCACCGAACGGACGGACGATCCGAATATCAGGCGGCCGTTCGCAACGGTCCAATAGAGCGGGTAGGCGCCATAGCGGTCGACGGCGAGCAACGTCCGCCGCCGTACAGTGTCGACGATGGCCAGTGAATATGCGCCCTCGATCCGGGCCAGGCCGGCGGCTCCATGACGTTCGTAGACCGCACGAACCAGTGCCGATGCCGATCCGTCGCGAATGTGCGTGGAGGCGCTGAGGGCGGCGGCATTGTGCAGATCGCCGTGAAACAGCACGTGAACTGCATCACCTGCCGACAACGCGCGGCCCGGCTGTAACACGCCCAGGTGCGCGCGGCCTATCGACCACACACCGGCGTGATCGGCCAGGTGCTCGGTGTTCGCATTACCGGCAAGCGCACGGAACTCGCCGTCAAATGCCGTCGGCACCGGCGTAGCACCCGGCCCGTTCACGACTCCCAAAAGTCCGCGCACCTTGTTTCTATGCTCCGGGAATGCCGGACTTCCGTGTGGCCAGCCCGACCGGCGGCATGACGATGCTGCCTGGGTTCCAGGGAACGGACCGAACAGATTCGGCGACGGGAACTGGCGTAGCCAGCTTGGCGAGGCGCTCGCGCGCCATGGCGTCAATCGCGATTGAGACGCCGATCAGGTGCCACAGGATTTCGTGGTACTGGAAGATCACGAACGAACCGCCGACCGCGAACGCGACTAAGGCTCCTTCAGTGCCGACAGCGAAATGGGCCAGTGTGGACAGCTCCGGATGCTTCCTGGCCAGCCGCTGAACTCGAATGTTGGTCCAGAACGTCCGACCGATCAGGGCCACGAACAGGAAAAGACCCGGGAAGCCGAGTTCAGCCATCACGCCGAGCCACGCGTTGTGCACCGAACGGGCGCCCGGATACCTTCCGTTCGAAAAGTCGTACTTCATGTAGGACGCGTTGTAGGCGTTATGGCCCACACCCAGCAACGGGTTGTCTTTGGCCATTTCCCAAGCCACGGCCCAGAAGTGGAGGCGTCCAGAAATGGAGGCATCCGCCTCGGAGGTGTCGTCGAGGTCGACGCGTGACTCGTTAATCGTGCTCATGCGCGCCCAGAATGCATCGGGAAGCACCGGAGCGATGATCGCGAGCACGACCGTGACCGACAGGATGCCTGCGAGGTTTCGCCGGGAGCGGGCCAAGTACTGCAGACCCAGTGCGCCATACCCCAGAAAGCCCCCGCGCGAGTACGTGGAGATGCCGCGGTACAACACGCCAACGGCGCAAAACTGTATGAACAAGCGCTCAGCGCGCGTCGACGCGGTCCGCACGAGCGGCACCATCATCGACAGGGTCATCGCCATGCCGACGGCGACGAAGTTGTTGTCGCCGAACGCGATGTAGTCGTTCGCGTTTTGGGCGCCGGGATTCAGAATCAGTTGCAGCCATCCCTGCTTGACGGCTTCGATACAGACGGTTCCGACGATCACCGCGAATAACAGGCGGAGGCGTCGCTCGTCTTTGACGAGCGACGCGATCATCAGCGTCATGATCGCGCACTTGACGAAATCGAAGTAGTAGGGGAGCGCGTAGTCGGTGTGCGGTGACAAGAGCGTCGACAGGGAGCTCTGCACGACGAACAGCGTGATCAGAAACGGGTTGAGCCCGTAACGCAGTTTCTCGTTGGGTGAGATGATCATCGAACCAACGACGGTGATCCCCACGAGCAACGACAGGTTCAACTGGGAATAGAAATCCGACCACAGCCAGAATTCCGGACGGAAGTATGCGATCCAGAGATAGAAGAGGAGGGCGTAGAACGGGCCCTTGACCGATTTGGCGCACCCGTAGCAGATGATTCCGATGACGAAGAGTGCGCGCAGCATGTGCCTACTGACCTTCTGCCGCGAGCGTCCACAGCGGACTGGTGGTGGACGGCTCCACGTTGAACAGCGAGTACAGCACCGGTATACGCGTGAACATCAGCAGGATGAAAATTATCGCTGCCGGTGACATGTAGGCGTTCAGCCTCAGCGCCAGCGCGGTCGGATAGCCGGAGAGCGCGCCCACGGGGACCCGCTGCTCTCGCGACGTGTTCACGTCGGCCACGGCCGTGTCACGTCTGGCGGTTACAGCCATGCCTGCAGCAGTGCCTGAATTCGTGCCGCGTCGCGAAAGAGTACTTCGTGACTCCAGCCGGCAACGAGCGCGACCATGAGAACGATCGATACCGTCGCCGTGCCCGGGCTCGCGACGAGCGTGCGCCAACTTCCGCGCGTCCAGGCTGCGGCCGCGTAAACGGCGAGAAATGGCACGAGCGGCAGGTGATATCGCGAGTGTCCGAACACGATGGTGTGAATAGCCGTGATGAAGACGATGACGGCCACAATCAGCCAGTGAGCCCGGCGCTCTGCGGGCACCGCCAGCCCCACGCCGAGCGCGGCACTCAACACCACCAGCGGATAGGCGAGCAGCACCGAGACCATGGCCAGGAGGGCAAACCAGCGCGGCGGCCTGTACAGGCCAGCCTGGAGCGCGGCGATCATCTCCCGCTCCTGGCCCCAGAAATCGGCAAACTTGAGGACGCTCCGCCGAAACGTAATCCACGGGTGATCGACCATGTAGGCGATCGCCGCCCGCTGCGCCCACTTGTCCTTTTGACCGACCGTCCAGCTCAACACGTCGGGATGGGTCTGTCCCAGCTCGTAGGACCAGTTCTTCTCGCCGGTCAGGCGCACGGCGTCCCACATCCGGTCCTCGGGCGTGTACTCGTAGTTGCCCATCCGCAGATTCATCCCGCCCATCGTCTCGACCACCGTAAAGGTGTGCTGCAGCCGCGTATTCCGGACGGCCCACGGCCCCACGATCGCCACGAACCCCGCGAAACAGCAGCCGGCGATGGCGAACCGCGTTCGCAACGGCGCGCGGATTACGACGAACAGCAGCGGCAGCAGGACGACCGGAAACGGCCAGAGCACGCTTCGCGTCAGTGCCGCCATGCCGAGGACCGCTCCCATTGTCACAGCGACCAGGGCGCGCGGCCGCTCGAGCAGTGCCAGGAAGAGCAGAACGAACCCCATCACGAACGTGGTGAACAGGACTTCTGTGAGGACCAGGACGCCGGCGTACAACAGGGACGGGTAGAACGCGACGACGGCTGCGGCGAGCAGTGCTTCCCGTCGTGAATACAAGCGCAGCGCCAGCCCGTACGTGACCACGACGAGCAGCAGTCCGAGGCCAAGTTGCACACTTCGCACGACTTGGGGATCCTCCCGGCCGGCCAGTGTCCACAGCGTCGCCACGAACGCGGGATACAGCGGCGGGCGCATCGACGTGAGTTCACCCGGCGCGAACGCGAACTCCCGTGTGCGCACAAGGTTCGAGGCGATCGCCGCGTAATGCTGCTCGTCCTCAATCTGCAGCGGCGTCGCGGCGGAGGATGCCAGGAGCACGAGCCGAATGACGAGCGCCGGCAGCAACACGAGCAGCAAGGCTCGGTGCGTCCGCAACTGCTGCGCGAGCCCGGACCTACCCGACGCTCGAACGGCCCCCGGGCTCGGGGCGATCGACGGAGAATCAGTCAGCATCTGAAGTTGCGGCCCGGGGCCGAGCCACCAGGGGAATGGAGCAAATTGTCCGCCAGCTACGGTACGGCTGGCGCCATGACGAGGGGGCCGGGCCCCCTGTCTTTCAGCCTGAATTCAACGAAGGCGACTTCGGCGGACCGACAAAGGTCGCCAAATCGGCGACTTTTTGTCCCGAATCGCCTCATCCCGGCAGGTCAGACCACGCGGGCGACCAGTTGCGGGTCCGCGGCCAACCGGGCCACATCCGCATCGACCATCATCGCGACGAGGTGCGTGAAAGTGACCGTCGGTTCCCACTTCAACTGGCGCCTGGCCTTGCTGGCGTCGCCGATGAGCAGATCGACTTCGGCCGGACGAAACAGCGTCGGATCGGTGCGCACGTACTTCCGGTAATCGAGACCGGCATGGCCGAAGGCCGCCTCGACCAGTTCGCGGACCGTGTGGGTTTCGCCGGTCGCAATCACGTAATCATCGGGAGCGTCCTGCTGCAGCATCAACCACATGGCGCGAACGTAGTCGCCCGCAAAGCCCCAGTCGCGTTGCGCGTCGAGATTGCCGAGCGAGAGATGGTCCGTTAACCCCAACTTGATACGTGCCACGCCGTCGCTCACCTTCCTCGTAACGAACTCGAGTCCACGGCGCGGCGATTCGTGGTTGAACAGAATGCCGGAGACGCCGAACATCCCGTAGCTTTCGCGGTAGTTTACCGTGATGTAATGCCCGAAGACCTTCGATACGCCATACGGACTGCGTGGATGGAACGGCGTGGCTTCGCTCTGCGGCACCTCGCGCACACGGCCATACATCTCGCTCGACGACGCCTGGTAAAAGCGAATCGACGTATCCACCTGGCGAATCGCTTCGAGCATGCGCGTTGCGCCCATCGCATTGAACTCGCCCGTCAGGATCGGCTGATCCCACGACGTCGGCACGAACGACATGGCGGCGAGGTTGTAGATTTCGTGCGGCTGCACGTCCTCGATCAGGCGAACGAGCGACAGTTGATCGAGCAGATCCGCTGCCCGGAGCGCGATCCGGTCGAGGAGGTGTTCGATGCGGCTGAAGTTCGGCGAGCTCACGCGTCTGACCACGCCGACGACGTCGTATCCCTTTTCGAGCAGCAGTTCGGCCAGGTACGACCCGTCCTGTCCAGTTATCCCCGTGATAATGGCGCGTCTGGTCATCGGTTATGCGGTCTATCCATGAGCGTTCAGGAGTACGGCCGGAGGCTGCCGGATTGACATTTCCTGCCTGGCGTTTGAGAGCAATCTGCGGACCGTGCGTTTTGCCCGCGAAGGTCCGGGTTAGTTCGTCGGACCAAGGAATAAAGGTCTTCAGTCTGAAGGATTTGTCTGCGTCCAACGGCGTCGATGGCCCGGTATTCAGGGCGATCCCGGGCACGGAATTGGCTTCGTGGAGTCTGGCGTGGCACGGGACCTTGGGCTGTCCCGCCGATTCAGCCAGTTTAGATAAGGGAGCGTTGGACGCATGAATGTCGCGGTATTCGGTCTGGGATACGTAGGCTGCGTGTCCGCCGCGTGTCTTGCCGATCTGGGCCATTCCGTGACTGGTGTAGACATCGGCGCCGACAAGGTCACCAAGGTGAATGCCGGCATCTCGCCGATCGTCGAGCCTGGCATTGGCGATGTTGTGGCCCGTGCCGTGGCAGACGGACGTCTCCGTGCAACCACGGACGCTGCCGCCGCGATGCAGGACGTCGACATTGCTCTTGTTTGCGTCGGGACTCCGAGCACGCATCATGGCGCCCTCGACTACCGGCAACTCCTGCACGTGGCCGAGCAGCTCGCGCCGCAGCCGGCCACCGGCGGTTCGCGTCCCGTGATCGCGGTCCGCAGCACGGTCATGGCCGACATCCTCCTTCGCGAGTTCCTGCCGCGCCTCGAAAAGCACGGCGCCCGGAACGGCCGCGACTTCGACCTCTGCGTGAATCCGGAGTTCCTGCGCGAGGGGTCGGCGGTGAGGGACTTCCAGTCGGCGCCGATGACGCTGATCGGCGAAATGGATCCGCGGAGCGGCGATCGGCTGGCCTGCCTGTATCAGAAGGTCGACGCGCCGATCGTGCGAGTGGACCTGGCTACCGCCAGCCTCATCAAGTACGCGAGCAATGCCTACCACGCGATGAAGATCGTGTTCGCGAACGAGCTCGGCGTGCTCTGTGAGCAGCTGGGGGCTGACAGCCACACGGTGATGGACGTGTTCTGTCGCGATACCAAGCTGAATATTTCGAAGGCGTACCTCAAGCCAGGCTTCGCGTTCGGCGGTTCCTGCCTGCCGAAAGACTTGCGCGCGATGCTCTACCGCGCCCGTCATGCCGACGCCGACCTGCCCGCGCTCGGGGCGCTCCTGCGCAGCAACGAGCTGCACATCCAGCGTGCCATCGACGCCATCGTCGCAACCGGCTGCCGGCGGCTGGGGATCATCGGCCTCAGTTTCAAGTCGAACACCGACGACTTGCGCGAAAGCCCGATGGTGACCCTCGTCGAGCATCTGATCGGACGCGGGTTTGATCTGAAGGTGTTCGATCACGATGTGATGATGAACCAGGTGTTCGGTCGCAATCGCGAGTACATCGATCGCACGGTTCCTCATATTGCGACACTGGTGTGTGATTCACTCGACGAACTTGTCGCCAGCAGCGACCTGATTGTCGTCGGTAAGAACGTCAGCGATCTTGAAACGGCCCTGGCCGCGCACGGCCGTCACGACCAGCAGGTGCTCGACCTCGCGCGTGTGTGGCCGGCCACGACGAGCGTGGTCGCGGGTCGGCGCGTGTCGCGGATCTGCTGAGGCGCTGTGCGTGAGAGTCGCCTGGGATGCTCGAGTCGTCTACGGCCGCGAACTGCGCGGCATGGGTACGTACGCGGCCAACCTGTTGCACGCCATCGGCGCCGCCCGGCCAGAGATCGACCGTGTGCTGTTGACGGACGAATCCGCTGGCGGCCGTGATCGCGTTGCCGGTCTCGAACCGCAAGTGGTGGGCCCGAGTCGCGGTTACCGCTGGCAGTTATGGGAGCAGGTGGGACTGCCGTGGCACGCTGCCCGGTTGCGCGCCAACATCCTGCATTCGCCCGCAAATACGACGCCGCGGTTCGGCGTGGTGCCGCGTGTGGTGACGGTGCACGACGTCATTCCCTATCTGCCAGAGGTGTCGGACGCCACGCTACGGGGCCGATACTGGCTGAAGACGGTTCCGGAGGCGATCCGTTCGGCAGCGGCCGTCATCACCGATTCGGACGCATCGCGTCGGGACATCATTCGTGTCCTCAACGTGCCTGAGGACCGGATTTCGGTGATCCCGTTGGCAGTAGGTCTCGACGTCGAGCCGCCGTCGACGGCGACGGTCGCTCAGGTCCTGGCGTCACTCGACGTGCGGCCGCCGTACGTCTTGTCCCTTGCGGCGCCCGCGCCGCGCAAGAACACGGCGGGCGTGCTGCGGGTGTTCGGGCGCGTCTCGCGGGTCGATCCAGGCCTGCAACTCGTGCTGACTGGTGTCGGTCCGGCATTTCGGCGGAGAATCCTGGAGATTGCCGCGGCCGAAGGCATCCCCGAGAGCCGCTTGCGGCTGTTCGACTACGTGGATGCGCCGACACGGAACGCGCTCTACGGAGGCGCTTCGGTGTTCCTGTTCCTGACGCTGTACGAAGGCTTCGGCCTGCCGATTCTCGAGGCCATGCGGTGCGGTGCGCCGGTGCTCTGCTCGACACGTTCGAGTTGCCCCGAGGTTGCCGGCGATGCCACGGTGCTGGTCGATCCCCGCGACGAGGCGGCGGCGGCCGACGCCTTGCGCGGAATGCTCTCAGCCTCAAGCGTGCAAAGACAGGAGTGGAAGGCGCGAGGGCAGGCGCGCGAGCGGGAGTTCACCTGGACGCGAACCGCGGAGATGACGCTCCGTGTCTACGATGTTGTTGCGCACTGACGTGGACCGGCCGATGAGGATGGAGGTCGGGCACGCCGACGGTTCGCTGCGCCTCCTGTTCGTGAAGCACGATCTGGGTTATCCGCGGTCGCGCGGGCACGATATCCGGTCGTACAACATGATGAGGGCCCTGGCCCAGCTGGGGCATCGCGTCGGTCTGTTGACGATCGAGGAGCCGACCTCGCATGCAATCGAGGGGTTGCGGCTGGATTGGAGCGGGACGCTGGCATCGGTGACTGCGGAAGCGATTCCGGCACCCAGGCTGCCCCGCCTTCAGGCGAGCTTTGCCTCTTACTTCGGCGTGTCGGTGGAACAGATGCGACGAGTGGCCGCTGCCGCGGATGCTTTCGGCGCCGACGCGGTGATCGGCATGGGGCCTGACATCCCGCCCTATCTCGCGGCCACGTCGGCCCCGCGTGTCTGGTACGTCGGCGATGAGTGGGTCTCGCATTACTCATCACTCGTCAAGCCGGCGCAGATCGGAACCTGGATACACGTGAAGACCGCCGCGGTGTGGGGGCTGTACGAGCGCGCATTCTCCGATACGCTGCATCGGATCTGGGTCGTGAGCGACCGAGAGGCCCGGCACATGCGCCGCTGGGCGGGGACGAATCGCGTTGATGCACTGCCGAACGGTGTCGACGCTGATTACTTCGCGCCGATGAGCGTGGCGGTTCGGCCGCGTTCCGCGGTGTTCTGGGGCCGTCTTGATTTCGCGCCGAATCTGCAGGCGCTGCGCTGGTTCTGCGGCGAGGTCTGGCATACCCTCCGTCGCCGCTATCCGGACGCGGAGTTCCGGATCATCGGGTTCAATGGCGGCGAAGAGGCCCGGGCACTGGCGCGGGTTCCAGGCGTCAGCCTGTCGACCGACTTGCCGGACCTGCGTGGCGTTGTCAACGAGCATGCGGTGGTGGTGATGCCGTTCAACTCCGGGGGCGGCGTCAAGAACAAGCTGCTCGAGGGCGCGAGCATGGGCAAGCCGATCGTATGTTCACCGCTCTCCTGCAACGGCCTGCGCGGCCAGCCAGCCGTCATCGTGGCCGACCTTTCGCGTGACGCCTGGGTGACGGCGATCAGCCGGCTGTGGGACGACGACCACGAACGTGAGCGGCTCGGAAAACAGGCCAGAGAGTGGGCGACCCGGGAACACTCCTGGACCAGGACCGCGACAGACGCGGTCGCGTCGCTTCGTCCCGGTCTTCTCGCGATGACTCCAAGCCGTCCGGTGCGCTCGTGATGTCGCATTCGCCCAACGGCTTGACCGATGTGTTCACTGTCTCCGCCGCCCCGGGAGTGACGTTTTGGATTGCCGTTCCCGACACGGATGACCCCAACGTGCAGACGATCCGCAACGGGAAGTATCCACCGTCGCTGCAAGGGTTGTTTACGGCGCTGACTACGACCCTTTCAGCGCCTGCGCGCGTCCTCGATCTTGGAGGCTACCTCGGTGGTTTCGGGCTCGCCGCGGCGGCGGCCGGATACGAAGTGGCAATCGTCGAGGCGAATCCTCGGAACGCGGAGTGGATCCGCAGAAGCCTCGCACTGAACCGGTTTGCGTATCCTGTGCAGGTCATTGAGACGGCTGTCGGGGAGGTCGAACGCTGGGTGGAGTTCCATGCCGAAGGGCCGTACGGTCACGTGCAGCAGGAGCATTCGGAAGCGAACATCCGGGTGAAGCAGATCACGCTGCCGGCGCTGATGCAGACGATTGGCTGGGAGGCGCCGTCGTTCGTCAAGATGGACGTCGAAGGCAGCGAAGGGGGAGTCTTGCGCGGTGCCCGCTCCTGGTTTGCGCTCGGCCATCGACCGACCTTCCTGTACGAAGCAAACGGTCACACGCTTCACTGGTTCGGCGATTCCCAGGTGAAACTCCGCACGATGCTGGCGTCGCTCGGTTATCACCAGTACGAGGTAGAGCCAGACGGCAGCATTCGCGTGCCGACACGCCTCGAGCCTCGCGTCGTCGTCGATTACCTCGCCTCGGCGCAGCCGCTGTCGGCTCTTCCGCACCGGTCGGCGTGGAAAGTTTTGCGTCGTACGGCGGCAGCGCTGCGTCGGAGGTCACGGCCGTCACGCATGCATGTGCTCCGCATGGTCGTGGGAGTAATGAAGGGTCACTTTGGTCCACGTTGACGCCGTTCACCGTGGAGGTCCGGAGATGCACTCTCAGTATTTGTATGCGCGGACGCTGCGAGCGGCGCTCCGACGGGCCACGACGTGGCTCGACCTGGGTTGTGGTCACCAGTTCCTGCCACAATGGCTGCCGGAACCGGATCGGCAACTGGCGCTTGGACGGTGCCGCGCGGTCGGGATCGACATGGACGCCTCTGCGCTCCAGGCGCATCCGGATCTTCGTCTGCGAATCGTCGGCAGCGTCGAACGGCTGCCGATCGCCGACGCAGCGTTCGATCTCGTGACGGCGAACATGGTGGTTGAGCACGTGGAGCGACCCGCGGCGCTGTTCGAGGAAGTCAGTCGCGTCCTGAAGCCGGGCGGCGTGTTCCTGATCCACACGCCCAACGCGCAGGGATATACGACGCTGCTCACGCGGGCCATTCCAGCGAGCTGGCGCCCGAAGCTGGCAAACCTGCTGCAGGATCGAATGGAACAGGACGTGTATCGCACGTACTATCGTGCCAACACCATCAAGGCGCTCGTGAGCGGTGCGCTCGACCAGGGGCTCCGGCCTGTTGACCTCCGGACGGTGGAATCGTCGCCACAGTTGTACCGAGTGCCGGTTCTGCGCTCCATAGAATCCAGTTTTCTACGGATGCTCCAGGCCGACTCGCTGGCACGGTGGCGGCCGTGCATCATCGGGCGCTTCGAGCGATCGGTGTGATCCGGCGCGCTGAGGATTGAGTTTCGGTCTATGACATCGAGTCTTTTCGCTGACGCCAAGGAGATGGTGGTCGAGCAGTTCGCCTACCGGGCGCTGCTCGTCCAGATGATCAAACGGGACCTGCTGCTGCGCTACAAGCAGACGGTGATGGGTTTCGGCTGGGCGGTGTTCATGCCGCTGCTGAATACGGCCATCTTCTCGGTCATTTTCATCCGTGTCGCGAAGATCGACACGCCGGTCGCCTACCCGCTCTATGCGTATTGCGGGTTCTGGGCCTGGAACTTCTTCGCCTCGTCCCTGCGGTTCTCCGTGACATCGCTGACGAGCAACTCGAACCTGGTGCAGAAAGTGTACTTCCCGCGCGAGATCTTTCCGTTCTCGATGGTCGTCACCTGTCTCGTCGATTTCGCGGTCGGTGCCATTGTCCTGATTGGGCTGATGATCTGGTACGGAGTGCCAATCACCGCGAACCTGGCCTGGTTACCCGCAGTCGTCGTGGTAAACATCGTGTTCACCGCCGCGATCGCAATGCTGCTCTCGATGGGCAACCTGTTCTACCGTGACGTGAAGTACCTGTTCGAGATCGTGATTACCGTGTGGATGTTTGCGACGTCAGTAGTCTATCCGGTCGATCAGGTCGGCGGGGCGCTGGGGGCGGTGCTCGCCGGGCAACCGATGAGCGCGATCATCGACGCATATCGTGCGACCCTGCTCTACGGCCAAGCGCCCACGCCCGCGTTTTTTGTCGCCGCGCTGACGTCCGGCGTGCTTTTTGCCCTGGCGTGGCTGGTGTTCCACCGGTCCGAATTCAAGTTCGCCGAGAGAATCTGAGCCCGATGGTCGCCGTTACGTTCGACAACGTTTCCAAGAAGTTCGCACGCGGCCTGCCGCCTGACTCGCTTCGCGATCTCATTCCATCGCTGGTCAAGCGGGGCCTGCAGCGGCGTCGTACCGAGGCGCTCACGGACAACGAGTTCTGGGCGCTTCGCGACGTTTCGTTCGAGGTCGAACAGGGGAAGGCGCTTGGGATCATTGGACCGAACGGCGCCGGCAAGTCGACGGTGCTGAAGCTGCTGACGCGCATCCTGAAGCCGACGATCGGACGGTGCGTCGTCCGAGGGCGCACCGGCGCCTTAATCGAAATCGCCGCCGGTTTTCACCCGGATCTCACAGGACGCGAGAACGTGTTTTTGCAGGGCGCCATCATGGGGATGAAGCCCAGGGAAATCCAGCAACGGTTTTCGGAGATCATCGACTTCTCGGGCATCAGCGCCTTCATCGACACACCGGTCAAGCGCTATTCATCCGGGATGGGGGCGCGGCTCGGCTTCGCGATTGCCGCACACCTCAATCCGCAGGTTCTCATCATCGATGAGGTCCTCGGCGTCGGCGACATGGCGTTTCAGCAGAAGTGCATCGACCGGATGAACGATTTCAAGCGTCAGGGAGTCGCCATCGTCTTCGTCTCGCACAACCTCGAAGCCGTATCGAACCTGTGCGATTCGACGCTGTACCTGAAGTCGAGCGTCGTCGCACAGGGTGACACCGTCGAGGTGCTGCGGCAATACGTGTCCTCGCAGGCGAAAGGCACGTCGACGACATCGATCGACGAGGCGGAGATCCGTGACGTATCGCTGTCGGATGGGTCGGGTCGGGCGATTTCCAGCGTGGCGCCGGGCACGCCGCTTGAATTCCGGGCGACGTGCGCGATTCATCGTGACGTCCGGGAGGCGCACTTCGGTTTCCTCGTTCACCGCTCGACGGACAACCTCGTCGTCTATGGCGGTCACTTTCACGCATCGGAACTCGGATTCGAGGGTCTCCGGGCAGGTCAGGTGCTGCGGCTGGCGTTTCAGTTCCAGCCCCATCTGACCCGCGGGCAGTACCACATCGAATGCTACGTGCACGACGACGTCGGGGGTGCCCACTTGGCCTGTCTGAGCCCGGCCGCAATCTTTGGCGTCAACGAAACGCGCAGTTGCAGTGGCATCGCAGACCTGGAAGTCCAGGCTATGGCGCAAGCACTCGATGTTGCGATGAGGCCGGTGGTGTCATTGGTTCGGTGATCGCCAGCCGGAAGGACGAATTAGCCTTCCGGGCAATCGACGAGCGCGGTCCGGTGAAGCGAGCGTTTCGATATTCAGGAGGCGGCAGGATTCGCGATGCGACTCCATGTGGGGTCGCCCGGAGACGGTTGTTCTACGACACTCTCACACCTTGACGGTCCGGCGGCGCTTCATGTCGCCGAGGCGGATTGCAATTCCTGTTTGTTGCACACGATCTCGCCTACCCACGATCGCGGGGACACGGCATCTGCGGCTACAACGGTCATGCGGGCGCTCGGGCAGATGGGCACCATGTCGGGCTTGTGACGATCGGCGAAACGCCAAGGCGATCGATGGCCTGCGACTCGCATGGCAAGGGACGGTCGAATCAGACGGGTAAGTTACGCAGCCGGCGCCGAGGCTGCCGCGTCTGCAGGCGGTGTACGCGTCGAACTTGCAGGCTCTCCGTCTGCTTCCGGCCAGATTCATTGCTGGCAACGGTCAGATAGCTCCCGATACGGATTCCGTTGCGCCTCCGTGGACTCTTCGCGAATGCGCGTTCCAGCCCGCGTTTTCACGCCGATCGGCTGAATCGAGACCGTCCAATCCACAGGAACAAACGTTGCTCGGCCTACGAGCAAGCAACAACAGTCATCTCGCGAAGCAGTACCACATCGAATGCTGCGTGCACGATGACTTCAGTGGTGCCCACATGGCCTGTCTGAGCCCGGCCGCAATCTTCGGCGTCAACGAAACGCGCAGCTGCAGTGGCATCGCGGATCTGGACGTCCAGGCCGTGGCGGAAGCGCAGGTCGATGGTGCGATGAGGTTCAGTGATCGCCGGCCGGGAGGTCGAGGACGCCTTCCGGGCTTTCGACGAGCGCGGTCGGGTTGTTCGAGCGATTCGGTATTCACGACCGGCAGGATTCGCGATGCGACTCCCATGTATGTTCGCCCCGGAGACAGTTGTCTACGACGCCCTTACAGCTTGACGGTCCGGCGACGCTTCATGTCGCCGAGCGTGGATTGCGACTCCTGTTCGTTGCACACGATCTCGCCTACCCGCGATCGCGGGGACACGACATCTGCGGCTACAACGTCATGCGGGCGCTTGGGCAGAGGGGGCACCATGTCGGCCTTTTGACGATCGATGAGC
>Ga0247825_10001466_pt1 | contig 15481 bp, 13 predicted proteins | sample 13C_Vanillin_Day_FD_194413 | JGI IMG/M metagenome (GOLD analysis project Ga0247825, IMG submission 194413) | Soil microbial communities from agricultural site in Penn Yan, New York, United States - 13C_Vanillin_Day48 | ecosystem: Environmental > Terrestrial > Soil > Agricultural land | place... | reverse complement strand
TCTCGTGGATTCGCCGCCCGAGCCGAAGACGACGACCTTGAGTTTCCTGGCATCGGCGCCGGCGGCCCGCGCGGCCAGTCCCGCGGCGATGTGATTGGTATTGCCGGCCGCGGTGGCGATGCCGATCGGCAGCGACTCGGGGTCGGCCTTGAGCGCGGCGAGCAGGTCGGCCCCGGTTCTGAGCGGGGAGTCTTCCTTGACGAGGAAGCCGAGGTACTCGTCGTAGAGCATCGCGATCGGTGTGTATTCCTTGTGGCTGTGCGCGCTGCGCCCGGTGATATGGTTGGTCAGCAAGGAGGTTGCAGTGATCTCGAAAAAGTGCGCGTCCCCTGCGTGCTGGTTGAGATACGCCTGCGCGATTGTCCCGCCACCGCCGGGCCGGTTGACGACGGCCGCCGTCACCGGAAGCAGGCGTTGTTCCTGGAGGATTCTCTGCAGTGTGCGCGCCGTGCGGTCGATGCCGCCGCCCGGGCCGACGCCGACGACGATCTCGACGTTGCGCTCGGGTTTCCACGCGGTGCCCTGCGCCAGCGCGAAGGGGCAGAATGCAACGAGGCAGGCGGCCAGGAAGCTTCGGGCGATCGGTTCCACGATGGGGACTGGCGGTTAGCAACGGGGAGTCGTTAGCGATAGAATCTACCGCAGTTTCTCCCGCCGACAAAGCCGCTCCTGCCGTCCGGCGCAGTCGGGAAAACCGCCCCGCGCCCAGGAAACGCCGGGCAACCGTTTCCTTCATTATTTCCTAGAGGAACCGCCATGGCCAACGATCGCCTGAGCATCATGGGCACCCGTCACGTCATTTCCGCCGGCCACTATCTCGCCGCGCACGCCGGGTTCGAAGTTCTCGAGGCAGGAGGCAACGCGATCGATGCGGGCGTCGCCGCGGGCATCGCCATCGGCGTGCTGCAGACGGACAAGGTGAACTTTGCCGGCGTGGCGCCGCAAATCATCTACACGGCGAAGAACCGGAAGGTGCATTGCATCGACGGGCTCGGCGTCTGGCCCAAGGCGATCACGCCCGACTATTTCCAGAAGAAGCACGACGGCAAGATCCCCAAGGGCGTGGAGCGCTGCGTCGTGCCCGCCGCTCCGGATGCGTGGATTACCGCCCTGGAGCATTTCGGCACCATGAGCTTCGGGGAAGTCGCGTCCTATGCGATCCGCTTCGCGCGCGACGGCTTTCCCATGCATCCGATGATGTCTGAGTTCATCAAGAAGAACGAGCAGCAGTACAGGGCCTGGCCGGCGAGCCGCAAGGTATTCCTGCCGAAGGGGCGTCCGCCCGAGGTGGGCGAAGTGTTCCGGCAGCCGGATCTCGGGCGAACCATGCAGTACATGGCGGACGAGGAAAAGAAGGTGGCAAGGCGCAAGGGCCGCAAGGCGGGGCTGGGCGCCGCGCGCAACGCCTTTTACAGGGGCGACATCGCGCGCACGGTAACGAAGTTCATCGAGAAGGAAGGCGGCCCGATGCGCTATGAAGACTTCGCGGAATTTCGCGTGAAGTTCGAGCCGACGGTGCGCACGCGATTCAACGACATCGAGCTGCATGCCTGCGGGCCGTGGTCGCAGGGACCGGTGCTGCCGATGGCGCTCAACATCGTCAAGGGCTTCGACCTGAAGGCGATGGGCCACAATTCGACCGAATACATCCATGTCGTGACCGAGGCGCTGAAGCTTGCCTACGCCGACCGGCACCACCATTTCGGCGATCCGCGCTTCATCAAGGTGCCGATGAAGGGGCTGCTCTCGGACCGCTATGCGCAGCACCGCCGCTCCATGATCAGCCTGGAGAAAGCGTGGCCGGAGATGCCGCCGGCTGGCGATCCCGAGACGCTGGCCGACCTCAGGCACCGCTGCGTGCCGCCGCCGATGCCGGAAGATTCACCCGGGCCGGGGGATACGTCCTACCTGTGCGTGATGGATCGCGAGGGCAACGCCTTTTCCTGCACGCCGAGCGACGGCTCGGACAAGACCCCGATCATTCCCGGCGTCGGCATCCTGTGCTCGGGGCGGGGCACGCAATCCTGGTCCGATCCTTCCCACCCGTGCTCGGTGGCGCCGGGCAAGCGGCCGCGCCTGACGCCCAATCCCGCGATGGCTTTCAAGGGCGGAAAAGTCTACATGCCGTTCGGCACACCCGGAGGCGACGTGCAATGCCAGGCCATGTTGCAGGTTTTCCTCAACATCAACGTCTTCGGCATGTCGCCGCAGGCGGCGGTCGAGGCGCCGCGCTTCGCCGGCTACAGCTTTCCCGGCTCCTTCGAGCCCCATCCGTACTATCCCGGCCGGCTGCATGTGGAGGCCTCCATCGCCGAGTCGTGCGGCAGCGGCCTGAGGGAGCTCGGACACCAGGTTTACGAGTGGGAAGACGAGACCTGGCTCGCGGGCGCGGTCTGCACGATCGTCAACGACACGAAGAACGGGGTGTACCACGGGGGCGCGGATCCGCGGCGCCCGGCTTACGTGCTCGGCTGGTAAATATCGAACCGCCAGGGCGCCGCCTCGGAGGTTCGATTTCTCAGTATCGACTGTTCCCGGCGGCCTTGGCGTCTTGGCGGTGGGTCTGGCTGCTGGGTGCCTGGCTGACGCCGACGGCGTTCGCAGCGAGCATCGCGATCGACGTCGGCCACCATGTCGGGAGCCCGGGCGCGCTCAGTGCCCGCGGCGTCCCGGAATTCGAGTACAACCTGAGGCTGGCGGGCGAGATTGCCGCCGCCCTCCGTGCCGCGGACCACAAAGTGCTGCTGATCGGCGACGACGGTCTTGCCGGGGACCTCGCGGGCCGCGCGCCGCGTGCCCGAGGAACGGATCTCCTGATCTCGATCCATCACGATTCCGTCCAGCCTCGTTTCCTGGAGCCGTGGCAGCCGGCGGGCGGGTCCCAGCTTTACAGCGACCGGTTTTCCGGCTACTCGCTGTTTGTCTCCCGTCTCAATCCGCACCTCGAGGCAAGCCTGCGATGCGCCTCGGCGATCGGCGCCCATCTCAAGCGCGCCGACTTCAGGGCGTCGCGCTACCATGCAGATCCGGTCGCCGGCGAGAACCGCCCCTTTGCCGACGAGCCCAATGGCGTGCATTATTTCGATTATCTGGTCGTGCTGCGGACGTCCGAAGTGCCGGCACTGCTGTTCGAGGCCGGCGTAATCGTGAACCGCGACGAGGAAATGCGCCTGCGCGACCCGGAGATACGCAAGCGCATCGTGAGTGCGGTGATTGCGGGCATCGAGCGCTGCCTGCGTGCCGATAAACCATAATGACTGACGACGGATGAATTCGATGAAACGACATGCGAGCGATGAGGCGCGAGCATTCTGGCGGCGCGTCGCCCTTCTGCCTTCTGCCTTCATTCTGGGCTGCGCGTCGGTCGCTGGCGCGCAGCCGTATCCGGACCGCCCGATCCGGCTGATCGTCGGATTCCCGCCGGGCGGGGCGGCGGACATCCTGGGCCGCCACGCCGCGCAGCAGCTCACCGAGGCGCTCGGCCAGCAGGTCGTGGTGGACAACCGCGGCGGCGCCGGCGGGCTGATCGCGACCGAAATCGCGGCGCGCACCAACCCGGACGGCTACACGCTGCTGTTCACGTCGATCCCGCACGTCATCAATCCGCATCTCTACCGCAAGGTGACTTACGACGCGATCAAGGACTTCTCGCCGATCGTGCAGTTCGTCGCAGTGCCACTGATGATGGCGAGCCACGCCGAGTTGCCGGTGAAATCAGTGAGGGACGTGATCGCGCAGGCGAAGGCCGCGCCGGGCAAGTTGAACTACGGCTCCGGGGGGAGCGGGTCGTCCAGCCATCTGGCCATGGAGCTTTTCAAGAGCATGGCGGAGATCGACCTCGTGCACATCCCCTACAAAGGCGTCGGCCCGATGATCACGGACATGCTCGCGGGCCAGGTGCGGCTGACCATCTCGAGCGCGGTGCCGTTGTCGCCGCAGGTCAAGGCGGGACGCTTGCGCGGTCTGGCCGTGACCAGCCCGAAGCGCTCGCCTTCCTTTCCCGACCTGCCCGCGATCGCCGAGACCGTCAAGGGCTACGAGGTCGTGAACTGGTTCGGAATCGTGGCGCCGGCGGGCGTCCCCAAGCCGGTGGTGGCGCGTATCAACCAGGCGCTCAACGCGGGTCTCGCTTCCGCGGCACTCAAGCAGCGGCTTTCGGCGCAGGGCGCCGACCCGGTCGGTGGCACGGCCGAGCACTTTGCCAAGGTCATACGCGCGGATTTCGCAAAGTGGGCGAAGGTCGTCAAGGTGTCCGGCGCGACGGTGGACTGACATGAAGTCCCAAGTCACAAGGCACAGGGCACAAGGGAAAATCGGCACGTCCTGTTCCCCTGTGCGCTTTGCACTGACTTGTGCCTTGTCCCTTGTGCCTTGTGCCTTGGGTTGGGCGGCGCATCCCTTCATCACCGACGACACCGGCACGCAGGGCGCCGGGAACTGGCAGCTGGAGCTGATGGCCCAGCGCGACCGGCACAGTGCGCTCGCCGACGCGGGGGGCGGTCCCGTGCAGCAGCGCAGTCGCTCGACGCTGTTCAATCCCGTGCTGACTTATGGCGTCAGCGAGACCGTGGATCTTGCCCTCGGCTTGAACCTCCTGCGTAACCGCACTTCGGAAAATGGCGTCGTCGCCGAGGACGTGCGCGGGAAGGGCGACTCCACGCTGGAATTGAAATGGCGCTTCTACGACGGTGACGGCGTGAGCCTTGCTTTGAAGCCGGGCCTGTCCATGCCCACGGGGAACGAGGACAAGGGTCTCGGAACAGGCCGCGCCTCCTGGAGCGTCAACCTGATCGGCATGGTCGAGCCGAAACCCTGGGCCGTCTTCGGCAACGTGGCGTATGGCCGTCCCCGCTACAAGCTGGCGCAGGATGCGGCCGACAATCGGAGCTCGCTGTGGCGAGTCTCGGTCGGCGCGACGCTCGACGTAGGCGGCAACGTCAGGCTGGCCGGCGAGGCGGGCGCGCGCACCAACGAAGCGCGCAACGACCCGTTCCTGCCCGGACGACACGCGCGGTTCGCCATGCTGGGCGCCATCTATTCGCCGACGGACAAGATCGACCTCGATATCGGCGTGCGCAAAGGGCTCAATCACGCCGAAACCGATACCGTGCTGCTGCTGGGCGCGACGTTCCGCTGGTAGCGCGGCGGTCCAGCCCTGCTGCTTCCATGCCATGCCCGGGAAGACTGAATGCGCCGCATGCCCTGGAATGTCCTGATCTCCCTGGTGCTGGCGTACGCGGCTGTCGTGCTGCTCGTCTTCCTGTTCCAGTCGCGGCTGGTGTACTACCCCGAAGTCGGACGCGAGGTCGCCGCCACGCCGAAGGCCTATGGGCTCGCGTTCGAGCCGGCCGAGATCCGGACAGCGGACGGGGAGACGCTGCAGGCGTGGTGGGTACCGGCCGAGAACGCCCAGGGCAGCGTGCTCTTTTTCCACGGCAATGCGGGAAACATCTCGCATCGCCTCGACTACCTGCAGATGTTCAACCGGCTGCGCTACTCGACGCTGATTGTGGATTACCGCGGCTACGGCGGCAGTACCGGGCGGCCCTCGGAGGAGGGCACGTACCGCGACGCGGAGGCGGCGTGGGATTACCTGAGGCACTCGAGGTCCGTGCGATCTCGGGATCTGGTGGTGGCGGGCGAGTCGCTGGGCTGCGCGGTCGCGACCTGGCTCGCGGCTCGCGTGCAGCCGCGCGCCGTGCTGCTGTTCTCGCCGTTCACGTCGGTCAACGACCTCGGCGCGGAAATCTACTGGTTCCTGCCGGTGCGGCTCATCAGCCGGATCCGCTACGACAATATGGAGAATCTGAAGCGCATCCGCGCGCCGCTCTTTGTGGCGCACAGCCGCGACGACGACATCATCCCCTACCGTCACGGCCGGCGCCTGTTCGAATCCGGCGGCGAGCCGAAGGCGTTTCTCGAGATGCGCGGCGGGCACAACCAGGGCTTCATCTTCACGCGGCCGGAGTGGATCGCCGAGATGGCGGCGTTCCTCGAGCGCTACGCAGCGCGCTGAGCCGCTGACATCTACCTTTGAGCAGGCACCCCATGGCTGCACGCAGGCCGAAGATCGGGATCGCGCTCGGCGCAGGGTCGGCCCGCGGCTGGGCGCATATCGGCGTGCTGCAGGCACTGAAAAAGTCGGGGATCCAGCCCGACGTTGTCGCGGGCACCTCGATCGGCTCGCTGGTCGGCGCCGTGTACGCGGGTGACCGCCTGGACGAGATGGAGCAATGGGTGGGTTCGCTGACCTGGCGCAAGGTCGTGGGCTACTTCGATCTCGCGTTCAGCAGCGGCCTGCTGAAGGGCAGCCGCCTGTTCAATTTCCTGCGCGGCGATTTTCTCAACAAGTCCATCGAGGAGCTCACGCGTCCTTATGCCGCGGTGGCGACGGACCTGGAAAGCGGACGCGAGATCTGGCTGCGCTCCGGGCCGGTCGCCGACGCCGTGCGCGCGTCCATTGCGACTCCGGGCCTGTTCACGCCGTGGCCGAGCGAAGACCGGCTGCTGGTGGACGGCGCGCTGGTGAACCCGGTCCCGGTTTCGCTCGCGCGGGCGATGGGCGCGGAGTTCGTGATCGGGGTGGACCTCAGCTCAAACCTGATCGGCCGTTACGCCGGCACAACGGAGGGCGGCCGGCCCCCGAAGGGGCCGAGCATGGTCGAGATCATGACCGGCAGCCTCAACATCATGAGCGTGCGCATCACCCGCAGCCGGCTTGCCGGCGAGCCGGCGGACGTCCTCATCCAGCCGCGCCTGGGACACCTCGGGTTGCTGGAATATCACCGCGGCGCGGAAGCGATGAAGGAAGGCCGGGCGGCAGCGGAGATTGCCTATCCCCACCTGCGCCAGGCGCTCAAGGATTTCATCTGAAACGAGCTCAAGGAGCCAATCATGGCAGAGAAGAAATTCATCTTTCCGCAGGGCCTGATGCGTCCTCCCACGTATACGCCGGTCGTGGCCGCGCGCGGCGGACGCACGATCTACATCTCGGGCCAGGTGCCGGTCAACGAGAAAGGCGAGCTGGTCGGCAAGGGCGATCTGGGCGCGCAGGCGGAGCAGGTGTTCCGCAATATCGACACCGCGCTCAAGGGCGCCGGCGCCACGTTCGCCGACGTCGTGAAGATCAACACCTACGTGGTCGACTACCGGCCCGAACATCGCCCGCTGATGCACCAGGTGCGGTCGAAGTACGTCTCGAAGGACAATCCGCCCGCAAGCACGCTCGTCGGCGTGCAGTCGCTCGCGCTCGCGGACTATCTCATCGAGGTCGAGGCGATCGCCGTCGCGGCTTGAGTGACGTTGGCAAGGAACGGGGATGAGTGGCGGTTTACCGCAAGGTGGGGCACTCGAGTGACGAGTCACCAGCCACCCGTCACCGGGTCACAGGCCGAGCACGGCCCGCACGCCCTCGACAATAACGTCCGGCTTGAAGGGCTTGCTGATGTAGCCACTGGCCCCGTGGGCAAGAGCGGCGACCACCTCGTCGCGCCCCTTGGTGTTGGACATGACGACGATGGGCAGGGTCTTGTAGCTCGGATGCTGGCGCATGCGGCCCAGCAGATCGATCCCGCCGACATCGGGCAGCGCGACGTCCATGATGACCACGTCGGGCGGCGGCTTGCGGTTGAGCTCGGCGATGATCTCCTCGCGCTTGCCCGCGGTGCGCGTGTCGAATTTCGCCAGCAGCAGCGCGCGCGTCACGACGAGGGCGTGGTTGTCATCGGCGTCGATAATCAGCACGGTGTGCTTGTCGCCGCCCGCCGCCGGGGCGAGGCGCTGGGCGGGCCGGTTGATGATCTTCACGTGGAAGCCGGCCTTGGCCGAGGCGCGGATGCCGGCGATCGTCGCTTCCGCCAGGCGTTTCTGTTGCAGGGTCGGCTCCTTGACCGGCCGGCTCATGAAGCGCGTGAAGTCGAGATCATTGTCGGCGGGGCCTGGGGGCGCGGCCACGCGTTGCAGGAATCCGTCCTTCACGAGGGCGTCGAGCGCCGCGGTGAGCTTCGCTTCCGGGACCTGCGGCAGCCGGGCTTTCAGGTCAGGGAGGACTGCGCCATCGCCCACGAGGCCGAGGAGCGTTCGCAGCCCGGTGCCGAGCTTGCCCGGCTTGACAGCCATCTCGGCCTTGCCCTTCATGGTCTGGCTGAAGCTGTCCGTCATTGACCTGTCCCGTAGCTGATCGCTGCCTTAACGACAGGCAGAAATCGCGCAGGTTCCCATAATATGGAATCCGGTTGTTCCAGTATGCCACGGGCATGCCGTGCGCGCTCGTCGCCCCGCGGTTCACCCGTCCAGCAGAGCAGCCACCTGGTCGGCAATGGCCAGCGAAGAAGTCAGGCCCGGTGACTCGATGCCGTAGAGGTTGACGAGCCCGGGCACTCCGTGTGCCGCCTTACCCTGGATCAGGAAATCGGGAGCGGGCTCGCCCGGACCATGAATTTTGGGACGGATACCGGTATAGCCGGGCTGCAGCGAGCCGTCTTTCAGCGCGGGGTAGTAGCGGCGTATCGCCTGGTAGAAAGCCGCCTCGCGGCTCTCGTCGAACCGGTAGTCGATGTGATCTATCCAGTCGAAATCCGGCCCGAACTTCACCCGGCCCCCGAGATCGAGCGTGACGTGCACGCCCAGCCAGTCCTGCCTCGCCACCGGGTACACCAGGCGCCGGAACGGCGCGGCGCCCGACAACGAGTAGTAATGGCCGATCGCGTAATGGGTCGCCGGGATCGTGCGGTCGGGAATCCCCGCAATGGAGCGGGCGACGCTCTGCGCGCTGAAGCCGGCGCTGTTGACCACGTAGCGGCAGTGAATCGCCATCGGCTCCGTGCCCCCGACCTCGAGCACGATGCCCTCGGCGTTTACCCGTCCGCCCACGACCCGGCTGCCGAGTGCGAGCGAGGCCCCGTGGCTCTCGGCGTCGCCCAGGTACTCGAGCATGAGCCCGTGGCTGTCGATGATGCCGGTCGACGGGGACAGGAAGCCGGCCACGCAGCGCACCTCAGGTTCCATCTGCGCGAGCTCGTCGGGCCCCAGAATGCGCAAATCGTCAACGCCGTTGATCTCGGCCTGCTCCTTGTACTTGCGCAGGCCGGCCAGCTCCGACTCGTCGCATGCGACGACAATCTTGCCGATTCGTTCGTGGCGCACGTCGTGCTCGGCGCAGTAACGGTACAGCGCCTTCCGGCCGGCCACGCACAGACGGGCCTTGAGCGAGGCGGTCGGGTAGTAGATGCCCGCGTGGATGACTTCGGAATTGCGCGAGCTGGTGTGCGTGCCGAACGCCTCTTCGGCCTCCAGGATCACGACCTCGCGGCCGTCCATCGCCAGCCGCCGCGCGACGGCGAGCCCGACCACGCCGGCGCCGATCACAGCGCATTCAACGCGTTCTGCCATAATCTCCGGTCAAAAATGAAAGCGCGACAGTTTACCGCGCCGAACCTCGTGATTGGTGAACGTCAGCGGAGCCTTCGCGCGCTCTCAGGAGACTGATTCACCGCCTGCGATTCACTTTTTGCCTATAGGCATGGACTGGGATCCGGATTTTCTCGAGCGTTCGCCGATATTCGAGCCCCTGCGCCCGCATGCGCCGGCTTTCGCTTTCGGGGCGCGCTGGCCCACGCTGGAGGACTGGCAGCAGGCCTTCGACGCGCGCAGGCCGCCTGTCAGCAACGCGCGGGGCGCGCGGCTGCGGCCAATGCAAGTCGGCCGCAAGGCTGCGACGCTCGAGGAACGGTACGAAGCGCGCATTTACCTCGCGGGCGAGCTTCCGCTGCGCAAGCAGAACTGGCACGACTGCTTCAATGCGCTGGCATGGCTCGCGTTTCCCCAGGGCAAGGCGGCGCTTAACGCGCGGCATTACGCTGCATTGCAGGAGCAGCATGCGGCAGGCCGGTCAAATCGCGGCACCGTGCAGGATGCCCTCACCTTGTTCGACGAGGGCGGCGTCGTCGTGGCGTATTCCGACGATGAGTTCGCGGAGAAGGTGCGCCGGTTTGCCTGGAAGGACCTGTTCTGGGCGAATCGCGGACGGCTCGCGGGCCGCATGCGCTTCGTGCTCTTCGGCCATGCCCTGTTCGAAAAGGCGTTGCGGCCCTTCCTCGGGATCACGGGACGGGCGATCCTGCTGAGGACGGAGACCGGGCTGCTCGCGGCGCCGACCGACACGCTGGTCGGCGATTTGGACGCAAGAATTGCGGGGCACCTGTCCGATCCCCGGCGCCTGCTCGCAACGCGGGAGCTCGACGTGCTGCCGATATTGGGCGTCCCGGGGTGGTGCGCGGACAACGAGCGCGAGACGTTCTACGACAATGCAGACTATTTCCGGCCCGGCCGCGGGCCGGAACCCGGGAGTCGTGATTCGTGAGTCGTCATTCGACTTGACGGTTTCCGTTCGAGATCGACTAACGACAACGTGTTCAGGCCGAAACCACCGTGATCCGGTTCTTCCCGCCGGCCTTGCTGGCGTACATAGCCTGGTCCGCCTTTTCGAGCACCGTCTCGAAGTCAGGGCCGTGCGTGGGATAGCAGGCGAGGCCGATGCTGACCGTGGCCGTGATCGTCTGTCCGCGCGACGAGATGGGCGTGGACTCCATGCCCTTGCGTATGCGCTCCGCCACGCCGGCGGCGTTGCTGCATGGCGTCTCCGGCAGCAACACGAGAAACTCGTCCCCGCCATAGCGAGCCACGATATCGGGCGGCCGCATCGGGTTCTTGCGCAGCTCCTTCTGGATGCACTGCACGGTCAGCTTGAGCAGGCGGTCGCCGGCCTCGTGTCCGAGCGTATCGTTCACGATCTTCAGGCTGTCCGAGTCGATCATCAGCACGCTGAAGGGGCGGGCGTAGCGCTCGGCCTGGCGGAAGATCTGCTCTCCCGCGACCGTGAGGCCGCGCATGTTCATCACCCCGGTCAGCTCGTCGGTCTCGGACAGCACTTTCAGCTGGCCGTAGCTGTGCCCGTAGGCCGCGCGGATATCCGCCGACAGCATCGTCGTGATGTAGGCGACGAGCATCATCGGCGAGACCTGCGCAAGCAGCTTGGTGCCGAAGGGCAGGGTGAGCACCTCTTCGCCGCGGGCCGGGTAGCCGAGCCAGATGTAGCACGCCGTAATCAGTGCCATTTCAAGCAGCGTGGCGATCTTGCCGAGCGTGAGCGCGCTGACGACGACCACCAGGATGTAGAGATCGTGCAGCGGGCTCTCGATTCCGCCGGTATAGGTGAGCACCCAGGTGATGAACACGATCATCACCCATGTCTCGAGGGCGATCTTCCAGGGCGTTTCCTTGCGGTAGAAATTGGCGTAGTGGAAGGCGAGGACGAAGGCGGCGAAGAAGAACATCGCCATCATCAACGCGGCCGACGCCTCGGGGTCCGGCGCCAGCACGACCTGGTAAAGCATGACCAGGATCAGCAGCAGCCACTCGATCTCGGCGACCGTGCGCGCGAACCCGCGCAGCTCGTCCGCGGACAGGGCGGGATCGAATATCAGGGGCGATTGCATTCGGTGCGAACGGGACTTTCAGGACGGCAGCATAGCATTACTGCGCCGCGTGCACCGTGACGCGGTTCCTTCCGGCGGCCTTGCTGGCATAGAGCGCGCGGTCGGCGTTCTTCGCGACGATATCGAACTCGTCGCCGTGCTCGGGATAGCTCGCGATCCCGATGCTGACGGATGTCGCGACGGAGGTTCCACGGTCGCTCAGGGGGGTTTCTGCGATCCGCTTCCGGATGCGTTCGGCCACGATGGCGGCTCCCTGGCTGCCCGTCTCCGGCAGCAGGCATATGAATTCGTCGCCGCCGTAGCGGGCAAGCACATCGGTGGTGCGCAGGCTGTCGCGCATGCACTTCACGACGAGCTTGATGAGCTGGTCGCCGGCGCCGTGCCCATGGGTATCGTTCACCTTCTTCAGGCTGTCGGAATCGACCATCAGCAGGCTGAAAATCCGGTTATAGCGGCCGGCGAGCGCGCATTCCCGGCGGGCGATCGCGTCGAAGGCGCGCATGTTGTAAACCTGGGTGAGCGCATCGGTCTCGGAGATGAGACGGATGCGTGCCATCGCGTTCAGGATATCCTGCGACAGCATGGTGGTGATGTACGCGACGAGGAGCATCGGCGCGAGGGCGGCCGCGAAGTTGCCCGCGGAAATGATCGAGAGGAACGAGAGATTGGTCGCGAAACCGAGGAAAACGTAGCAGGCGGCGATCAGGCCCACCTGGAGCAGCGTGACCATCTGCCCGAGGGTGAGGGCGCTGGTGACAATGGGCAGCAGGTAGAGGTTGAGCAGCGGGCTGTCGAGGCGCCCGGTGTGATAGAGCACCCACGTGATGAACAGGATCATGATCCAGGTCTCCAGCGCGAGCGACCAGCGTCCCGGCCTGCGGACGAAATTGAAATAGTGGAAGGAAATGATGGTCGCCGAATAGGCGATCAGCCCGGAATAGATGGCGACCGCGTTGTCCCCGGCGCTTTCCTGGAAGATGTGGAACAGCAGTACCAGGATGACGAGCAGCCACTCGATCTCTGCAATCGTGCGGGAGAAGTCCCGCAGTTCGGTGGCGTCGACCAGGTCGTCTGCCGCCTGGGCGGGGGCTGGAATGCCTTCGGGCACCCGCGCGAGCTGGGATGTTTCGACACTTGCGGCTCGCACAGGCTCAGGCACCACGATGTTGCGTTCCCCCCGGAATGCCTCTTTTCTTGATTGCAGCGCGCGCGGGCGCGCGCTCGGCTCGCTGTCATGTTAATCGAAATCCTCCTTGAGCGGGAGCCGACACACTCCCTGCGCGCCGCGTGCGCATCGGACCCGCGGCGTCGTTTCAGGCGCCGCGACGCTGCGGCTCCTTGGCCATCGAACGAGTGGCAGGGCGCGTGGTGGAGCGGTTAGTCGCGTTCCCGCTGACAAATCTCCAATGCCGCACGGCGATCCCACTTCGCGTTCGGTGCCGGCCCGAGCGCGGCGAAGCGGCATGGCATCGAAAAGCCAAGTGCGTGTCCTGCGCGCTATGCGAATGCCATGGCGCCGGATGGCGGAGGCGGCGCTGTAAGCGTGACGTCAGGAAATAACGATTAGAATTCATGCAGATCCGGGCGCACGCGCCAGTTGAACTCGGCTGGTTCGCCCTCATCTAACGACCAGTTCCATCCATTCCCATATTGGAAGGGGCCTAGCCCAATGAAGCGGATTTTCCTCTACGTTGCGACGAACTTCGCCGTGCTCGCAGTGCTGAGCATCACGATGCAGCTGCTCGGCATCGATCGCATGCTGGCGCAGGAGACGGGCCTCAACCTCCAGGGCCTGCTCATCATGGCCGGGATATTCGGGTTCGGCGGCTCGTTCATCTCTCTGCTCATGTCCAAGTGGCTCGCCAAGATGGCTACCGGCGCCCACGTAATCGAGGTGCCCTCCAACGACAGCGAACGCTGGCTCGTGGACACGGTGCGCCGTCAGGCCGAGAAGGCGGGCATCGGCATGCCCGACGTCGCAATCTACGACGCACCCGAGATCAATGCCTTCGCGACCGGCTGGAACAAGAACAGCGCGCTGGTGGCGGTGAGCACCGGCCTGCTCAACAACATGACGGCGGACGAGGCCGAGGCCGTGCTGGGGCACGAGGTGAGCCACGTCGCGAACGGCGACATGGTCACGCTCGCGCTGGTACAGGGGGTGGTCAACACCTTTGTCATCTTCCTGTCACGGATCGTGGGATACGTTGTCGACCGCGTCTTGCTCAAGAATGAGCGCGGCCACGGCCCCGGCTTCTGGATCACGACCATCGTTGCCGAACTCGTGCTCGGGATCCTCGCGAGCATCATCGTGATGTGGTTCTCGCGCTACCGCGAGTTCCGCGCCGACGCGGGCGGGGCCTCGCTGGCCGGGCGTGGCAAGATGATCGCGGCGCTCGAGCGGCTGAAGCTCAACCACGAGCAGCCCGCCCAGTTGCCGGACACCGTGAAAGCATTCGGGATCTCCGGCGGCGTGGGGGCGGGCTTGAAGCGCCTCTTCATGTCCCACCCGCCGCTCGACGAGCGCATTGCCGCCCTGCGCGGCGCGGCCGAGCCCGCGAGAGTCTCTCCCGTTCGGCGCGCCTGAGCACCCGTCACGCGCGACGCCCGGATTCGGGTCGCATCAAAAGAAAAGCCCGCTTTCGCGGGCTTTTCTCGTTGCGCGCGCGGGCCTGCTGATCAGGGACGAAGCGACGGGGTCTTCAGACTGCCGCTGACGGACAGCGAGCCGCGCGCGACGACGATCGTCTTGGTGCCGAGCTCGGCGTTGACGCGGCCGGAAAGATCGCCGTCGGCCCCGACTTCGACGGTGCCGTTAGCGGTCATCGGTCCGGAATTGAGCTGCAGCTGGCGATAGGCGTAGCGCTTGCCCGCGGACTGCACCGAACCGGTGAGCGTGTTGAAGCGCGTCGTGCCGCCACGCACGCCATCGCGCGAGGGCGATTGGATGGCGCGCACCAGGTCGACATTATTGAGCACACCCTGCTCGATGTTGAAGGTGGCTTCCGCCCGCGTGTCGGAAAACAGGTCTTCCAGCGACTTGCCCTGAAGCAGGTAATTGCCGTTGGCGGACAGCGTCCCCGTCGCCGTGAAGTCGCGCGTATAGGCGGCCAGCAGCTTGGCGAGATCGCCCTTGGTCAGGTTGAAATCGCCTTCGACGCGTATGCCATTGGTGCCCCAGACCGCCCGCCCCGTGCCCTTGACGGGCGCAAAGCCGATCTTCCCGTCGATGCTGCTGATCACGGCCTGGCGGGACTCGAATATCGCTTCCACCGCCAGATCCGCGAACTCCAGCCCCGGACCCAGCGGCAGCTTCCAGTCGCGCGCCTCAAATGCGACGCGCATCGTCTTGTCCTTGGGAGTGAGCTCGGCCTTGAGCCTGCCGTCGGTCAGCACCGCGCGCTGCAGGGTTCCGTCGGGCCCCAGCACGACGTCGCCGTCGAACGGCTGGAGATCCAATGCCTTTACGGCGAGCTTCACGCCCTTGAGCCGGAGCCGGCGCACGTGGAGCGGCGCATTCGAGGACTGCGGCTGCAGCCAGCCCGGCACCAGGGAGAGCGCATCCTGTTCGGCGGAGACAGAGCTGACGACGACTTCGTTCAGGCTCTTGTCGTCGCCGAGCAGCGTGGTGGGAAAGGCGCTCGCCGTGATCTCGCCGGCCTTGATTTCCTGCAGCTTGCCGATCGCCACGCGCTCGAGCTTCAGTTCCTGCCGCAGCAGCGAATAGCGCACGGCCGAGACGGTGACGGGGACGCCCAGGCGCTTCGACAGCACCTGTTGCGCGCCGTTGACATAGTTGTTGAGCGGCACTACCTCGAGAATGCCCACCGCGGCGGCGATCAGCACGACCGCGCCGATGCCGATTCGCAGCGGCCAGTTCCCCGGTTTCTTCGCACGCACCGGCACGGCGGCCGCCTTGTTTTCCTCCTCGCGCTTGCGGCGCTCCTCCGCGGACGCCTTGGCTCGCGCGGCGGCTTCCTGCCGGT
>Ga0247825_10001465_pt1 | contig 15483 bp, 12 predicted proteins | sample 13C_Vanillin_Day_FD_194413 | JGI IMG/M metagenome (GOLD analysis project Ga0247825, IMG submission 194413) | Soil microbial communities from agricultural site in Penn Yan, New York, United States - 13C_Vanillin_Day48 | ecosystem: Environmental > Terrestrial > Soil > Agricultural land | place... | reverse complement strand
ACGCGGCGTAGCGCCGCTTCGGCCTCGGCGTCGCGCTCCAGGCGCATCAGGGTCCGGCCGTAGTTGTACAGCGCCTCGGTCCAGTCGGGCTTGTCGCGCAGCACCGTCTCGAGCTGGGCGGCGGCGGCGGCGAAGTTGCCTTGCGCCTCGAGGATATGGAACAGCGCAGCGCGCGCGACGAAGTCCCCGGGCCGCTGCGGCAGGGCGGTTTTCAGCTGCGCGGCTGCCGCCGCTAGTTCGCCCTGCGCCTGCAGCGCGTACCCAAGCACGATGCGTGCTTCGGGGAAGTCCGGCCGGCTGCGCAGCGCCTGCTCGAGCAGCTGCCGTGCGCGCGGCAGCTCGGCCCGCGCGTAGAGCAGCTTGCCCAGGTTATAGCTGGCGTAGGGGTCGGCGGGAGCGAGCGCGAGCGCGCTCTCATAGCAGCGGACGGCGCCGGCGTCGTCGCCCAGCGCCTCCAGCGCGATGCCGAGGTTGAGATGCGCCTTGGCATAGCGTGGCGCGCTGGCCACCGCCCGGCGATAAAGATCGCAGGCCCTCTGCAACGCACCCGCGGTCTCGGCGCGGGTGCCCTCGGCAATCAACTGCTCCGCGGCCTCATTGCCCGACACGCGCGGATTCTACCCGCGGGGGTGCGCTGGACCCGCGCATATAATCTGCCCGCCATGGGCTGGTTTTCTGGAATAGCCATTGACGAATTCGCGGACTCGATCGTCGCCGAGTTGCTCGAGCGCTTTCCGCCGACGGGCATCGAGCTGTCGACCGAGAAGTCGGCACAGCGCGCGATGAAGAATCTGGAGCGAATCCTGTCGCTCATCGGGGTCTATGCCACGGAGCACCGGCCCGGCATCTACCAGAAGGCGCGCTTCGGCAACCGCGTCAAATGGGCCTTGAAGGAAGCTGGCTATCCCCCGTCGGTGGTCGAGCTCGTCACGCACGAGGTCGTGGCCAAAATGGCGCTTGCCACCCGGACGCGGCCCCCGAGGTGACCAAAGTCGGCAGTCGGGCGCGCGAATGGGCAGGTCGGCGTGCGGAAAACCCGCTTTTGGACGTGAAATCCTTGGCGAAAGAGCGGCTTGGCCTATGGCACGGGAGTTGCTCGACAGGGATGCGTCAGAGAATAATGCTGACCGAATTAATTCACCAAGAGAGGGACACCACAATGAAAACGTTGCAGAAGGGCTTCACCCTGATCGAACTGATGATCGTGGTTGCGATCATCGGCATTCTGGCGGCGGTCGCGCTGCCGGCGTATCAGGACTACACGATCCGCGCGAAGATGTCGGAAGTGATTCTGGGGATGAGCGCCTGCCGTACCTCGATTACCGAGGTGTACCAGTCCGGTCCGACCGTCGCGCCGGGCGCAGATGGCTGGGGCTGCGAGATTAGCGCCTCACAAGCCACTAAGTACGTAGCGGGCATCTCCACCAGCGCTAACGGCGCGGTGACGGCGACCGTGACGGGCATCAGCTCCTCGGTAAACGGCTCGGTGGTCACGCTGATCCCGATGTCGACTTCGGCGGCCGCGGCCACCTTCACCACAGGCAACAGCCAGAGCTTGTTTGGCTGGACCTGCGGCGGCACTGGCACCAACGTGACGCTGAAGTATCTGCCCGGCTCCTGCCGCGGCTAACAAGTCGGCTTAGCTTTGAAAAGAGGTACCCTTCGGGGTACCTTTTTTTTTGACCTGGGGGGGACACGCTGGGGGATGACGGAGCTGACGATTCTGATGCCGTGCCTCAACGAGGCGGCGACCGTCGGCACCTGCATCGCCAAGGCGCGCGAGTTCCTGCAGCGCACCGGCATCGAAGGCGAAGTGCTGGTCGCGGATAACGGCTCGGATGATGATTCGCGAGCCGTAGCGGAGCGCGCGGGGGCCCGCATCGTGGACGTCGCCGAGCGCGGCTATGGCGCGGCGCTGGCCGGTGGTATCGCCGCGGCGCGCGGCCGCTACGTGATCATGGGTGATGCCGACGACAGCTACGACTTCGGCCGCCTCGAGCCTTTCGTCGAAAAGCTGCGCCAGGGCTATCCCTTGGTAATGGGAAACCGCTTCAAAGGCGGCATCCGGCGCGGCGCCATGCCGCCGCTGCACCGCTATCTCGGCAACCCGGTGCTCAGCTTCCTCGGCCGCCTGCTGTTCGGTGCGCGGGTCGGGGACTTCCATTGCGGCCTGCGCGGCTTCGACCGCCGGGCCGTCGGCGCACTCGACCTGAGGACCAGCGGAATGGAGTTCGCGAGCGAGCTGGTGGTGAAGGCGGCGCTCGCCGGATGGCGCGTTGCTGAGGTGCCGATCACGCTGCATCCCGACGGCCGCGGGCGACCGGCGCACCTGCGCAGCTGGCGTGACGGCTGGCGGCACCTGCGCTTCCTGCTCCTGTTCAGCCCGCGCTGGCTGTTCCTGTATCCCGGGCTCGCGCTGCTCGCGTCTGGCAGCGCGCTGACCACGGCGCTGTATTTCTCCCCGCTGCGCGTTCTCGGCGCCGGCCTCGACGTCCACAGCATGCTCTACGCTTCGGCCGGCGCCTTGCTCGGCTTGCAGCTTTGCCTGTTCGCGTTGTTCGCCCGGGTCTCGGCGCAGAACGCCGGGCTGCTGCCACGACGGCCGGATCTCGACCGGCTGCTCCAGGCGCTGACCCTCGAGCGCGGCCTGCTCCTCGGACTCGCGGTCGCGGCCTGCGGCCTGTTCTGGAGCGCGGCGGCGTTCTGGCAATGGCGCGAGACCGGCTTTGGAGCGCTCGACCCGCGCGTGGTCATGCGCGACACCATCCCGGCGACGTCGCTGATGATCGGCGGCATGGAGCTGGTGCTGGCGTCGTTCCTGCTGAGCGTTCTGCGGCTGAGGGAGGTCGGTTAGGCCGATCATGCCGCAGATCACGGTGGTGGTGCCGGCGTTCCGCGAGCGGGAGAACATTCCGCCGCTGCTGCAGGCGCTCGGCCAGGCGCTGGCGGGTGTCGACTGGGAAACCATCGTCGTGGTTGACGATGCGTTCGACGGCACGGAGGACTACGTGCGCGAGCGCGCGCAGCAGGATCCGCGCGTGCGCTGCATCCATCGCATCGGACGCCGCGGCCGAGCCTCCGCGTGCCTCGAGGGAATGATGGCCAGCTCGGCGCCCTACGTGGCGGTGATGGATGCGGACCTGCAGCACGATGAAACGCTGCTGCCGCGCATGCTCGACACCCTCCAGCGTGGCGACGCGGATATCGTCGTCGCCAGTCGCTACATGGAGGGCGGAAGCACCGGCGCTTTGCCGCCGTCGCGCGTCTGGGTCAGCCGCACCGCGCGCGCACTGAGCCGGCTGCTGTCCAGCGGGCTGAGCGATCCCACCACCGGCTTCTTCATGGTCCGAAGGCAATACCTGGAGCGCGTGGTGCGCCGCCTCTATGGCCGCGGCTTCCAGACGCTGCTCGACCTCATCGCGGCGCAGCGAGGCGCGGTGAAGGTCGAGGAACTGCCCTACCGGATGCGCGGCCGGCAGCACGGCGAGAGCAAGCTCAGCCTGCGCGTGATCGCGGAGTTCTTCATGCTGGTGCTGTACCACCTGACCGGACGGCTGGTGCCGGCGCGCTTCTTCCTGTTCTGCGCGGTGGGCACCACCGGGGTCGGCGTGCACCTTGCAGTGCTGTGGGCGGCATTCAATGCCACCGGCGGGCAGTTCCTGGCGAGCCAGGTGCTGGCCACGCTCAGCGCGATGACCAGCAACTTTTTCCTGAACAATGCATTTACCTACGGCGACCAGCGCCTTTACGGCCGCAAGGTCTGGCGCGGCCTGCTGAGCTACTACATTGCGTGCGGGGTGGGCTCGATCATCAACCTCGCGATCGCCGACTGGCTGTTCCGCAATTCGGTGCGTTACTGGGTTGCCGGTCTGGCCGGCGCCGGCATCGCTGCCGTCTGGAATTTCTACACCACCGCTTCGCTCACCTGGGGCGCGGAAGGCTCGCGCAAAGCCCGATGACCATTGCCCGCCTGGAACCGTTCCGCCCCGCGCGCGCCGACTGGCTGCACGCCGGGCTGGTCGCGCTGGCGCTCTTCACGCTCTACGCGGCGACCAGCCCGCGCAGCGTCGCCCTCGAGGACGATTCACTGTTCGTGCTGTCGAGCTATTTCCTCGGCGTCGAGCATCCGCCCGGCTATCCGCTGTTCACGCTGATCGGCCATCTCTTCACCTACCTGCCGTTCGGCTCGGTCGCCTACCGCGTGCATCTCGCGAGCGCGCTGTTCGGTGCGCTCTCCGGTGCCGCGGCCTGGCTGTGCGCGCGCAGTCTGATCCACGGGCGGCTGCCGGCGTACCTGGCGGCCTTCGCGCTCGGTCTGTCGCCGGTATTTTGGTCGCAATCGATCATCGCCGAGGTCTACACCCTCAATACGTTCTTCTTTCTCGTCCTGGTCTATCTCGGGCTGCAGGCTTCGGCCAGATCCGCGCAGGCGCCTCAGCGCGAAGCGGGCGGCGTTCTTCTCTGGATGGCGTTGGTTTTCGGGCTAAGCCTGAGCAACCACTGGCCGCTGATGTTGCTCGTCGCGCCGGCTTTCGCCGTCCTGCTCTGGCCGCTGCGCAACGAGCTGCTGAAGCGCTTGGGATTGCTGTCCTGGCTGGCGATTCTCGGCCTGGTTCCGTATCTGTGGATGATCCGCCGCTCGTGGATGGCGGTGCCCATCAACTTCGACGGCCCGCTCGAGACGTTGCCCGAGATCGCGTTCTTCATCAGCCGCGCAGGCTACGCCGGCATCGACACTTCGGCGTCCGCGGACTGGATGGACCGCGTTAAGTTCATCCAGTTCTTCGGAGGACAGCTCTTCCTGCAGTTCGCGGTCGTCGGCACCCTGCTCGCGGCGATCGGGTTCACGGTCCAGTGGCGCCTGCTTGGCCACCGCGTGGCCGCGTTTCTGACGCTGGCTTTCCTGATGTGCTCGGCCGTGCTGCTGCTGCTGCTCGGCTTCGACTACAGCGCGGCGACCAAGCACATCTTCCACGTCTATCCGTTGCCGGCCTATGCGGTGTTCGCGCTCTGGATGGGTCTGGGCTTCGCCTGGCTGGCGCGCCGCTACGCGCTGCGGCGCGGCCACGCCGCAGCGGGCGGCGCCGCGGTGCTCGCGCTCATGCTGGCGCTCGGCGCGCGGACCAACATGCTGACCAGCCACGATTGGGGCGCCCGTTACGCGCAGGCGATCCTGAGAATTCTGCCGCAGAACGCGGTGGTATTCGGGCAGGGGGAAGCAGACCTCGGGCCGATGGCCTACTTCCACATGATCGAGAACTGGCGGCCGGACATCACGCTGTACCAGACGAAGGGTCTGGTACTGGGAAACCGCCTGTTCCACCCGCTACGGACCGATGAGGTGAGCGCGCAGCGCAAGCTGCGCGAGATGATTGACCAGCAGACCGACCCGGTGGTTTTTACGCTCGACGCCTACAGCGGCAATGCGCAGGTCGATCGATGGCTCTACATTGCGGTCGACAAGTCGTCTACCGATCCGCTGCAGGTGACGGTCGACATTCCCGACGAAGCGGTACGCTTCTTCGAGGAATCCATCGCCGGCGCGGAGGAGCCCAACGCCTGGGTCGCCTTTTTTCAGGGCGAGCTGCGCCGCCGCTACGCGCTGCTGCTCGCGCGCTCCCTGCAGCGTGATCGCGCTCCCGACGAGCGCACCCGCCGCCATCTCGACCTGCTGGCCAAGGACTTCCAGGGAGCGCTCGGCATCGCGGAGGGCATGGTGCTGAACAAGGAGGGATACTCGGTCGGCGCTGTCGCCAGCTTGCTCGACGCGGCACGGATTGCGATGCCATCGGATGCCGGCAAATCGCATGTATCGCGTTTTTTCTATCTGCGGGCGGTCGTTCGAGCGAACATGGGGGACAAGCGGGGCGCTGCCCAGGACCTGGAAACGGCGGTTGCCGTCTGGCCGCGGGAGGACAACAAGGCAATCGAGCAGCTCGAGGATCTTTACCGCGAGGCGGGCGATGCGGCCGGGTTGAAAGCCCTTCAGGGGCGCATCAAACGCAACAAGTCGCTCAACCTACCCGCATCGTAGCGCGCGGGAACGTGGGACGCGCGCCGCTCGTCCTGGTGTTTTGCGTGCCCGCCGCGCTCTGCGCGGTGTGGACCGTGTTTGCTGGCAAGGACCTTAATTGGGACCTGCTCAACTATCACTACTACCTGCCGTTCGAGCTGCTTGCCGGCCGGCTGCAGCAGGATTTTTTCGCCGCCAGCGCGCAAAGCTATCTCAATCCGGTTGGCTATCTGCCGTTTTTCCTGATGCTATCCTCCGGCTGGCACAGCGTGATCGCCTCGATCGCGCTCGCCGTGGCGCACAGCGCGAGCATCGCTTTGCTCCACCTGATCGCGTGGAAGCTTTTCACGCACCTGCCGTCGCGGCAGCGCATCATCCTGTCTTCCCTCGCGAGCGCGCTGGGCGTCGCGACGGGGGTGTTCTGGGCGATGGTCGGCAGCTCGTTTCTGGATCCGCTGCTGGCGCCGCTGATCCTCGCCGGCCTGCTCGTGCTGCTGACGGAAAGCGGGGCGCGCGGCGCCGCGCTGGCCGGGTTCCTGTTCGGCGCCGCCGCGGCGCTGAAATACTCCAACGCGGTTTTCGTCCTGGCGGCGTTTCCGCTCGCGCTGGCCATGCCCGGGCTTGCGGGCAGGTCGCGCTGGCTCGCTGGCGGCGGGTATCTCGCCGGCGCGGCGTTGGCGATCGGCGTCGTGGCGGGGCCTTGGCTCGCCCTAATGCAGCGCGAATTCGGCAACCCGGTGTTTCCGCTGACCAACGCAGCGGGTGGACGCTTCATGCTGCAGGACCTGGGCGCCGCGCTCGCCTTTCCGTTCCGCATGATCGCGCTCGACCGCCATCTGTACAGCGAAACGTTTGCGCCCGACCTGCGCCCCGCCGCGCTGCTCGCCGCGGCAGCCGCCTTGCCGCTGGCGGCGGCGCTGCGCCGCGCGCCGGTCGCGCTCACCGGCAGTGACTGGCGCGTGCTGGCGTTCCTTTGCGCCGCCGGGGTGCTGTGGCTCGCCACCTCGGCGAATGCGCGCTATGGCTTGGTGGTGTTGCTGCTCACCGGCGTCTGTCTGGCGCGGATTATCGAGCGCCTGCTGCTGCTCACGGCCGCGCGGATCGCGCTCGCCGTGCTGCTTCTGGTCCAGCTCGGCACCACCGTCGTCGCTGCGCCGCCGCGCTGGTTCCTCGCCGAGCCGTGGACCCGGCACTGGCTCGCCTATGACGTGCCCGAGCGCGCGGTGCGCGAGCCGGCCCTGTACCTCACGCTGGAAATCCTGCCGATGGCGGTAGTCGCGCCCTTCGTGCATCCCGCCTCGTCGTTCGTCAACTTTCGCGGGCAGCACAGCCTGCCCCCCGAGTCGCCGAGGCTCGCCGCGCTGCTCGAGCGCCATGACGGCAGAGTGCGCGCCTTGGGCCGCGGGCTGGAGCTGGTCGAGGGGCGGCCGCGCGCCGAGCAGGTGACGGCGTACGACGCCACGCTCGTGCGTATTGGCTACCGGGTGGACGCGGACAATTGCGACACCATTGCCTGGCGGCGCGACACCGGTGACCTGCTGTCACGCGCCGCCAACCGCTTCGCCGGACTCGGGCCGGCACAGGAGCCGCTTTCGGTGGTGAGCTGCGCACTGCGGCCGGCGACGCGCGATCCGGTCGACGTTCAAAAGGAGAAGCGTGCTTCGACGCTCTTCGATCGCATCGAAAAAGCCTGCCGGACGCTGTTTCGCGGACAGACTGCGGTCACCGAGCCGCTGGGCGGCGGCTGGTCGCGATACTACTCGGGGCTCGATGCGCGGCTGGAGGCGTACGCGGACCGGATCATTCTCAACCGTTTCCGCTCCGCAACCCATCTAGATCTCGGGCGCCTCTCCGACTGGGAGCGCGAGGGCGCCGCCCCGCCGGCCGCCTGCGGCGCGCAGCGTGTCGACTGAACAGCCGATGAACGAGCGCGACTACCACGACCTCCACTACGCGGCCGACGCGGCCAGGATCCAAGGCAGCCCGCTCTTCCGGCGCGTCCACCAGCGCAGCGCGCGCCAATTCCTGCGGCGGACCGGCGCTGGCCGCGGGCACCGCATCCTCAGCCTGGGGTGCGGTGACGGCTCGATCGAGCGCCACCTCGCCCCGCATGTCGCCGAGATCGTCGGATTCGACCTCTCGCCGGTCGCGATCGAGCAGGCGCGGGCGCAGGCCGAAGCCGCAGGCCTGCGCAACGTCACGTTCGCGGTGTCGGCAGCGGGCGCGCCACTGGAAAGTTTCGGCCGGTTCGACTTCGTCGCCGCCTTCGCAGTCCTCCATCATCTGGGCGACGCGGAGATCGGCGATACGCTGCGCGCCGCGCGCAAGGTGCTGCGCAGCGGCGGCGCGTTCTACTCCAGCGACCCCAGCCGCAGGCGCCTGGTGCGGTACTTCGCCGGCCTGGTGCGCGGCACGTACGACCGCTACCACAGCCCGGACGAGCGGGAGCTCGATCCCGCGGACCTTGCCGCGCTCGCCGCGGCGGCCGGCTTTTCGCGGCCGGCCATTTCCTACACGGACTATTTTCTCGGCCCGCTCGCCTGGCTGGCGCCAGCCACCCCGGACTGGCTGGGCGCGGGACTCGAGGCGATCGACAATCTGGCGCTGCGCATGCCGCTGCTGCGTCGCTACGCGTCGTCCTTCAGCCTGCGCGCCACGCGCGAATGACTTAGGGCTCGAGCCGCCAGACCTGGCCGCGGCGGTCGCTGTGCACCAGGCGCGCCGTGGGGAATCGCACGCCCATGAAATCCGCATCGCTCCGCGCACCCAGGCTGACCATGGTCCAGACCGGGTCGCGCAGGAGCAGATCGTTTTGCACCAGCGTGTCGCTGTAGGCCGCCCGGTCGTAGGCGATGAAGACGATCTGTCGTGCATGGGGCGCGATTGGCGGGCGGCCCGCGAGATGCAGGGCGACCTCGCCGTGAATCTGCACCGTGCGCAACGCCGTCGCGAAGACCAGGCTGAGAATGGCGAGGGAAGCCACGCTGGCGTGCAGCCGCTCGCAGACGTGGCGCGGCCGCAGGTTGACGAGCGCAACCGCTGCGAGGATCGGCAGCGCTCCCCAAGGTGGATGGAAAAAGCGTGCGCCCCAGCCAAAGCCCTGAGTGAACGCGACGAACGAGTATCCTGCCGCCGTGCAGAGGAAGGAGAGGCCGAGCAGCCGAATGCGCAGATCGCGGCGCCCGATCCACCAGCCGGCGGCAGCGAGCAGGAGAAGGCCGGGTACCGCCCAGTTCCACAGCCGGGTGAGCTCCGCGATCCGCGCCCCGAGCGGATCATCGGCCGGGCCGGCGATCGCGCTGCGCACCCGGATGTGCCAGTCCCAGAAGAAATTGCCGATGCGGTGCAGCGGGTTGCTGTCATACGGAAAGTAGCCGTAGAGCGAATTGCCCTGGATGCCGCTCAGCACGAGGGCCCAGCCGAAGCCGACGATCAGCGCCAGCGGGGCATAGCCGGCAGCCAGCGCGAGCAGGCGGCGATAGCCACCCGGACCCCAGGCGAGCCAGGCGATCCATGGCAGCGCGAACAGCGCGTGCGGCACCGGGTTGTGGAGGATCAGCGCCAGCGAACCCACGGCACCGGCGAGCACCAAACGCCGCTCGAGCAGCAGCCAGACGAACACGAGGTTGAGCAGCAGGTGCGCGGTCATCGAGAAGTAGCTGATGGCCATCGCCGTGAATCCGGGTGAGGCGAGCGTCAGCAGCATCGCCCAGCCGGCGGCCTGCGTCTCGCCGGTCACGCGTGCGGCAAGGCGGCCGATCAGGACCAGCGCGAGGGACGCGAGCAGAGGATTGCACGCCCACGGCACCTGCAGGAAGCTGAATGGCGTGAGCACGAGGGCGAACCCAGGCCAGTAGGCCGAGGCCACGTCGCCGGTCTCGAACGAGCCGTACAGGAAATGAAGCATGAAATACGGCGGGATTAGCCGTCCCATCAGATCGGGCGGAAAGTGGCCCGTCAGGTGCCCCGCGGCGAACACCCGGCTCTGCAGCAGCGGCGCATATTCGTCGGGCACGAGAGGATGGTTGTGCTCGACGTAGAGCGTACCCAGGCAAAGGACGACGAAGGTCACGGCGGCGGCGCGCCACGGATGACGCGACATCGCCTCGACCACGGCGAAGCCGGCGCGGTGTCCGGGCGCGAACCAGGCGGCGAGGGCGAGCGCCGCGAGCAGCGTCGCGCCCACCAGGTCCTGGGTGCGCAGGCTGTATTCGAGGATCCAGAAGCGGTTGAGCGGGTGCTCCCACCAGGTGTAGTTGAGGATGTAGAGGATCGATAGGCTGGCGGCGAAGATGCACGCCAGGACCAGCACTCGGGTACAGACGTCGGTGCGCATGCCTTAGCGCCGCAGCGCGAAGCTCCAGCGGTCGTTGACGATGAAATTGGTGGCGAGCAGGACCGCGGTCACCAGGACGTTGGCAGCGAGGTACCAGACGCCGAGCAGCGAAACCAGCACGTACATCAGCCCCAGGTGGGCAAGAAAGGTCGAGCCCATGGTGGCGAAGTACCGCGGCCACTCCACGCGGGCGGCGGCGCCGGGAGTGCGGAAGGTGATCAGCTTCTGCAGCAGGAAACCGACCGGCGTCAGCGCGAAGAACGAGATCGTGTTCGACAGCAGGTAGTGCACGCCGGCGACGGACGTTAGCAACCAGAGCACCGCTAGGTTGAGCAACGCGCACGTCCCTCCCACGCTCGCGTACGCGAGGAACTTCACCGCCGCTTGCGCGCTTCGATCAGCAGGCAGCCGGAATGCCGGGATAAGTCCGGCGCAACGCCTGCCGAGAGCGCCGCGGCGAGCGCGGCGGCCGCCCACGCCGGCAGGCGCAGGCCGCGCCGGCGCAAGCGCAGGCTGCGCTGGATCTCGATCGGCTGCAGGCGCTCCCCGGCGACGGCGTACAGCACGCCGGAAGTGAAGCGCGCGAGCGTCTCCCAGCGCTGTACTTCGGGCCGCGTGAGGTAGGGCTTGGCGTGCACCACGTCGATGCCGTGACGGCCGAGGCACTCGCGCCATTGTGCTTCGCCCCAATAGCGGCGGTGGTGGCAGCGGCGATCGACCATGGCCAGGTAGGTTGGCCGGTCGCTCCAGGGAAAGAGCGGCCCCGCGAGGCACTCGTGCAGGCCCGCGCTCGGCACGGTGAACAGGAACGTGCCGCCGGGCCGCAGCAGGCGCGCGGTCTCCGCCATGACCGGCTCGAGCTCGTCGATGTGCTCGAGCACCGAGTTGGAGAACACGAAGTCGAACGACGCGTTGGGTTCCGGCACGCGATCGCCGGGAACCGTGTGCACGCGCCGGTACACGCCCGAGGCGCCCGCATCGCGGGCCTCGAGCGGGTCGGGATCCGCGCCGACCAGCGTCGGCGCGGCTCCCGCGGCGTCCAGCAGGATGCGCATCAGCTTGCCGTCCCCGCAGCCGAGGTCGAAGCCCGTGCCGTGCGGCAGCCCATGCTTGATCAGCACCGCGAGTTCGATCGACCGCCACCAGCTGGTCGCAGGCTGGAAGGGGTTTTCGCCCAGGAGGCGACGCAGCAGTTCGCGGCGCATGGTCACAGGGTCAGATTCTTGTTCTCCTGCCGAACAGGCAGGCGGGAGATTAATCGGTTCGTCAGTGCGCCGCTAATCATGCCCGGCATTACCGGGCGCAGCGGCGCAGCAGCTGTGCGTACTCGTTGGCGCAGCTCGCCCAGGACCAATGCGCCGCCGCGTAGGCGGCGGCCGGGGCGCGCAGGGCCGCCAGGCCGCCCCCCGGGGCGGTGAGCTGCCGGATGCGCGTCTCCCAGCGCGTCACAGCGTCGGCTGCGCCGGTGTCCTCGCTAAGGAGCGTCGCGGCCGCGTCGGGGCACCCGGCTGCGGTATCGGTTTCCACGAGCGCCGGCGTTCCGCAGGCCATCGCCTCCTGGACTACCAAGGGAAACCCTTCGCCCCTGCTCGGCAGGACGAGCAGGTCTGCCGCCTGGTAAAGCGGCGCAAGCTGTCCACCGGACAGCCCGCGCAGCACGCTTACGTGCGCGAGCGCCCACCGCCCCGGGTCGAGCGGGCCCCATCCGGCAAATAGCCAACGCGCCTCCGGAAATCGCGCGGCAAGCTCCCGCAGGACGAGTAATCCCTTTTTCTCGACGAAACGGCCGACGAACAGCAGCAGCGGCGTGCCGCGGCCGGCACCGAACCCGGCGCGCAGCACGTCGCGGCGAGCCTCGTCCACGGGATGAAACAGCGTGTGATCGACGCCATTGGGCACGAGCGCGGGCGGCGCCTTGAAGCGGACGAAAGCCTCGAAATAGCGGCGTACCGCCTCGCTCACGAACGCGACCTGCGTCGCGCCGCCGAGCACTGCGCGACCGAGCACGCGGTACGCCGCGAACAGCAGCGCGCGCAGGATCGGATTGCGATAGGGCACCATGCCGACATGCTGGGTGACCAGAATCGGCCGGCCGGCTAGCCGCGCCGCGGTGTAGGCAACCACGTTCGGCAAATAAAGGCAGTCGTGGATGTGGAGCGCGTCAGCGGCGCGGGCCGCTGACGCGAGCTGCCGCAACGCCTTCGGCGACCATAGCGGGTAGGGCACGCCCAGGCGGCGCTCGATGGCGTTGCAGGCGTGCGCGGGCACGCAGACCACGCCGGGAATCGCCGGTGGCGGATCGGTGTCGCTGGCGTGCCAGGAAATCGCCATGCCGTGGCTCGCGGCGAGCCGCTTGGCGAGCTCCGCCGCGACCAGCTCGACGCCGCCGCGGTGCGCGGGAAAGTAGTGGGTGACGAGCGCGATGCGCACGCGTTAGCGTAACCGCGCGGCGTCCAGGAGAATGTCCGCGCGCAGGAGGATCTCGTGCTGCATCCGCAGCACGGCGAGCGCATCGCCGGCACCGATTCCCTCGGGTTCGGCCGAGGTCTGCGCCGCAGCCGCGAAGCGGCGGAACACTTCGTCGTTGCCATAGAGTAGGGTGCCGCGCAGGTGACGCGGCCCGCTGACCAGATGTTGCGCCCAGTGCGCCCACGTGGCGGAGAGCGAGGTGCGCAGGACCGGCCAGGCGGTATGCCGCCCATCGTTGGGAATGCGCACGTAGATATCGCGGAACACGTCCACGTCCCCCAGGTAATGCTCGCCGGCGACCGACACGTGCCACTCGCTGAGCGGCGCTTCGAACCCCATGTCCAGCTTGACCGGGATGCGGCCGGGTCCGGCGGCGTAGTGCGCGCTGATCCACGCCGGGGTGCGCTTGCCGAGCGTGCTCGGATGCACCTCGGCACGCAGAAACTCCAGGGGCGCGGGCGCGAGCGCGCGCAGCAGGTACAACATGTGCGGGCTCTCGTCGTAGAACAGGCCCAACGGCAGCTCGTCGTACCATGCCGGCAGGCGGCGCCGCGGATTGCCCAGCTGCCGGGCATGCACGAAACGCACGGCGCCGTAATGCCCCGCGGCGAGGTCCGCGAGCAGTGCGCGCGTCGAGCGCGCGAACTGGAAGTTGTGGATCACTGCCAGCAGGCGCCGCCGCTCGCCGGCGAGCGCGACCAGCGCCTCGCCTTCGGCAGGGTCGAGCACGAACGGTTTCTCGGTCAGCACGTGCCGGTCGAGCGAGAGGGCTTCGCGGATTAGCGTGCCATGCGAAGCCGGGGCGGCGCCGATGACGAAGGCTTCGACCTCGGCGAGCCATGGCACCTCCGCCAGCCGCTCGCCGGCATGATGTCGGCGCAGCCCGGCCCGCGCGGCCACTTCGCGGGCGCGGTCCGGGTGCCGGTCGACCACGCCGACGACGTCGAACGCCGGGTTGCGCTGCATCGCCGGCAGGTGACGGTTCTGGCTGACCCAACCCAGGCCCACCGCCGCCGTTCGCAAGCGCGCCGGAGCGCTGGAGCCGCCGGCGCGCGTCATCGCGGGCTGGCGGGTCGCAATGCCAGGGACAGCAGGTAATAGGCAATCGCCACCAGGATCAGGTAGTTGAAGCCGAGCACGAGCGACAGATGCTCGCTCAGCCCGCCGAGGATGATGCCGGCGACATTCCAGCCGAAATCGACGTCGGGCTGCCGGCTCTCGCGGAAGACCGTGGCGAAGATCACGCCGGCGAAGAACACCGGCACGAAGACCACCAGGCACGAGACGACGGTGCGCTCGAGCGGCTGCAGGGAAAGAAACAGGTTCATCGGCACCAGCGCATTGACGAGCAGCGCGGCCACCAGCAGCAGGTAGTAGGGCGCCAGGCGCCGGGGCTTCGCCTTGATGACGTAGAGATTCGCGCACAGGATCATCACCAGGATGGCGAAGAACACGATCGAATTCACGATCCAGGTGCTGCCAAAGAGCAGCGCCATGTGCACCACACCCTTGGTCTCGAGCAGCATGAAGCCGGCGCCGAGGAAGAACATCTGCCAGTTCGGGCGCAGGCGGCCTCGCGGCGCGAAGGCGAGCAGGATGGCGAGCGACAGCAGCGCGATCACCAGCATGCCCTGGCCGATCGGCGCCCAGGGGATCTCGCGCTCGCGCAGATAGAGCTGCGGCCAGTCGTCGCTCGGCAGCCGGTCGATGCCCGCCACATCGAGCCGGGCCGGCGCGCTGCGGAACCAGTCCTCGTTCGCCGGCGCGGCGGTCCTGAAGGCGTTGATCGCCTCGTTCATCGGCGGCTTGGGATTGAGCCAGAAGCTCTCACCCTTCGCGAATCGCTCCCGGATCGCTTGCAAGCGCTTGGAATCGCTGCTGACGAGCAGGAAGGTGATGTGGCCGAACTGGTTGTCGCCGGGCCCGATGGTGTCGCGCTGCGGCAGCGAGATCACCAGCGGCTTCTCGCCGAACACCTCTTCGGCCATTTTCGCCAGCCGGCCGACCACCCAGCCCTGGCGATAGAAGTTGTACATCGCAAACACGCCATCGGGCTTGAGCGTGCGTTTCACGTCCTCGAGGGCCTCGCGCGTGAAGAGAAAGTTTTCCAGGCGCAGGCTGGAGTAGCCGGAGTGCAGCACCAGCGAGTCGACCAGCGCATAGACCGCGAGGTCGTATTTGCGCTCGGTGTTGCGCGCGAAGCTGCGACCGTCGTCGAGGTGGATGGACACGCGCGGGTCGGAATAGGGCTGGTCGGGATGCGCGCGCCGGCCGATCGAGTTGATGCGCGGGTCGATCTCGACCGCGTCGATGTGCTTGACGCCGCTGCGCAGCGCGCCGGCGACGTCGTTGCCGCTGCCGGCGCCGATGATCATCACGTCCTCGAACGGCTTGCCGCCGGCATCGCGGTTGAGCAGGTGCGGCAGCACATAGGCCACGCCGTTGTGCTCGATCTTGAGCATCTGCTGGTGGCCGATGTCGTTGGTGGCGATCTGGCCGAATGCAGGCGTGTAGGCGACCTTGTAGTAAGGCGACCACGACACCTCTCCGTTGACGATCAGGCCATGCGAGCCGATGGCGACGAGCGTGAACAGGGTGCCCGCGGCGGCCAGCTGCACCGGCTTGCGCCAGCCCGCGAAGTGCAGCATCAGCAGCACGATGGGGA
>Ga0247825_10001463_pt1 | contig 15492 bp, 17 predicted proteins | sample 13C_Vanillin_Day_FD_194413 | JGI IMG/M metagenome (GOLD analysis project Ga0247825, IMG submission 194413) | Soil microbial communities from agricultural site in Penn Yan, New York, United States - 13C_Vanillin_Day48 | ecosystem: Environmental > Terrestrial > Soil > Agricultural land | place... | reverse complement strand
CCCCTATGAGTGCCTCGATCGATTCGTGCCCGGCAAATAGCACACGCGTCGGATCCTGAAGCGTTACGAGCCGCTCTCGGAGCTTTCCGTGAGCGGCTTCCCAGCGTGAACGGTCAGCGTCTGCTGGTTCGTGCCCGCATTCAGTTTCGCCGCTTCGGCGCCGGACAGATTCCGCGTTCGCGCCCACACCTGCGTCAGCTCCGTGGGAAGGTCGGCCATCACGACGGCACCCTTCGCATCGGCGTTGACGGTGCGCGCGCCGTGGATCGTGTAGATGGTCACGGTCGCGTTCGGAACGGGTGAGTTCGTCTCGTCGACGACGGTCAGCCGGAGCTGGGCGCGTTGGTCGTTCTGCGCAAGCGCTGGAATCTGAAACGCGGCAAACGAGGCCAGGAGGACGGCGGCAGCAAGCTTGTTCATTCGCATACCCCTATTAGACGGGGCCCCCCGGCGAACTGTCGTCAAGCCACAGCAAACTCTTTGTAAACAATGCAAAGAGTCTGTAGCAAAGGCGTAAACCAGACGGCAATCTTCGCCAGGCGTGCGTGAGGCGACGTCAGCGGCTGACAGCCTGATAGAGCCCGAAGGCCGCTCCTTGCGGGTCGTCACATGCGGCGACGAGATTGCGCCCGGCGGTCACGACGACTGGCAGCGTCAGTCCTCCACTGGTACGCACTTGCGCCAGCGACTCGTCCAGATTTTCCGTTGGGAAGAAGAAGAGCCACTGGGGATGAACATTCGGCAGTTGCGCGACGTTCGAAGTGCTGCCTGCTGCCTCAGAGGTCCCATCCCATGAAAACGTCACGTGGCGGCCCCTCTCGGGGCCGAGGTCGAGCGCTTGGAGGGACGTCCAGCCGAAAAGCTCGGCGTACACACCGAACGCAACGGCTTCGTCCCGCGCACTGAGCAGATGCCAGACCACGCGATCCGCAATCGGGACGGGGCTCGAAGGCGTCAGCGCGACGATGGCTCCGAATGGATCGCGCAGGATGATTGGGGCGTCATTGTTGTCCGCGTGTACGGCCGGGCCAAGCCGGGTCGCGCCACTTTGGACGAACCGACGTGTCGTTCCCACGACGTCATGGACGCCGATGTGGCCAAGCCAGTGCGGCGGCGCCCCGCGGGCCGCGGCTTGCGCCGGGAGCTCTCCGAGGCTGATGCTGTCTTCCCAGAAACGAGCGCCGAGAAGGTCTCTGTAAAAGGCTCGAGCCGCATCCACATCGGTCGTACGGAGTTCGTAGCGACAGAACCTGTTCATACCCGACCAGACTCAGCGCTTCTTGAGGGCGTCTCGCAGCTTGTCGGCCATGGACCCCATCGGCGCTGCGGGAGCAGCGTCGGACCTGGCGGCATACTCGCGCAGTTCGGCCTGCTCGCGCTGCTGCGAGACCGCTTTCCGACTGAGACGAATACGCCGGCCGCTGGCATCGGCCTCGAGCACCGCCACCTCGACCTCGCTGCCGACCGGAAACGCTTTCGCCAGGTCCGCGTCGCGATCCAGGCCGGTTTCGGAGAACGGCATCAGGCCGGTTCGCCCTGGCGAGAGGAACACGAACACGCCGAATCGTTCGTGGCGTTCGACCTTACCGGTCACGATCGTGCCGGGCGCGAGTGCGCCGCCACTCTGCGATTCTGCGACACGCGCGCCACGCGAGGATCCTTCCTCGACGAGCGCGATGCCGATGCGCTTCTGCGCGAGGTCGATGCTGAGAATCTCGAACGCCGCGGTCGTGCCGACGGGAACCGCCGTGGCCCAGCTCCCAGGCCGACCGGTCGGAGGGAATGTGGAGGCGTGCGCCAGCCCCTCGATGCCAGGCTCCAGCTCGACGAAGGCACCGAACTCCGCCACCCGTGTCACACGGCCAGACCGCACCTGGCCCACCTGGTACGTCGTGCCCACCGTGCTCCAGGGATCGTCCTGCAGCTGCTTCAGTCCGAGCGAAATCTTGCCCGTGCCCTCGTCAACGCGCAGAACCTTGACGGTAATCTGATCGCCGGCGGCGACGACCTCGCCAGGGGTGGCGACGCGTGACCAGCTCATTTCGGAGACATGAAGAAGACCCTGGATGCCGCCGCCCAGATCCACGAAGGCACCGAAGTCGCGCACCGACACGACGCGGCCGGTCAGCACCGCGCCAGCCACGATTGACGTGCGTGCCGCGTCAGCGCTCGCCTGCTGTTCTTCCTCGAGTTGCTTTCGCCGCGAGACGACGATGGACTTGCCGTTGTCTTTGTATTCGATGATGCGGAACGTATAGGTCTTGCCGACGTGCACGGCAGGATCTGCGGTGCGGACGATGTCGATCTGCGAGAGTGGACAGAAGGCACGCTCACGAGCGATGCGGACCTCGTACCCTCCCTTGTTGACGCTCTCGACTCTGCCTTCCACCGCGAACCCGGCATCGAATGCGTTCTCCAGCTCGCGCTGCGTGGCGGCACTTCGGACGCCTTTGCGCGACAGGATGACTCCGCCTTTGGTCGAGATGACGCGGGCTTGAAGGCGATCGCCGATCGAGACCTCGATGTCGCCGTCTTCGTCCTTCAGCTCGGCAACGTCAATCTGTGCCTCGCTCTTCCCGCCGATGCTGACGAGGGCCACCTCGGGCCCGATCGACACAATGGTCCCCTCGATGGTCTGTCCCTGTTCGACTCGACGCGCCTTGACGGACGCCTCGAACATCGCGGCGAAATCTTCTTCCTGCTCGCTCACTGCCACTCCATGAGATCACCACCAACGGCGATCTGCGATCATACGAGACTGTGCTCTCTCTTTCGCGCATCAGCAAGCAGTACGGCCGCCAGGTGCTCTTCGTTGACACCTCTTTCCAGCTGAACCCCGGAGAAAAGGTTGGGCTGGTCGGCCCGAACGGCGCCGGCAAGACCACCATCTTCCGGATGATCACTGGCGAGGAGTCGCCCGACGAGGGCGAGGTGTCGGTGCCGAAGAAGATGTCGATCGGCTATTTCCGCCAGGACGTCGAAGAGATGTCCGGCCGTTCCGTCCTGGACGAGGCCATCGCCGGCAGCGGGCGCCTGGGCGACCTGCACCACGAGCTCGAGGCGCTCGAGCACGCGATGAGCGACCCGGCACGGGCCGGCGACATGGACCGCATCCTGGAGCGCTTCGGCGAGGTCCAGGAAGAGTACGACCATGCAGGCGGCTACGGGCTCGAGGCGCAGGCCCGCGAAGTCCTCCACGGCCTGGGGTTCGACGATGAGCGGATTGATGGGGACGTCGGTCTGCTTTCAGGCGGCTGGAAGATGCGCGTGGCCATGGCGCGCGTGCTGCTGGGGCAACCGGACGTGCTGCTGATGGACGAGCCGACGAACCATCTGGACATCGAGTCGATCATCTGGCTCGAAGGGTTCCTGAAGTCGCGGCCGGGCGCGCTGCTGATGACGTCGCACGACCGGGAGTTCATGAACCGCGTCGTCTCGAAGATCGCCGAAATCGACGGCGGCGAAATCACCGTCTACTCGGGAAACTACGACTTCTACGAGCGTGAGCGGGCGATCCGCGAGGCGAACCGTGAAGCCGCGTACGCCCGTCAGCAGGCGATGCTGGCCAAGGAGCAGCGCTTCATCGAGCGCTTCTCGACGCATGCGGCCAAGGCCGCCCAGGTCCAGAGCCGCGTGAAGGCGCTCGAGAAAATCGAGAAGATCGAGCTGCCGAAGAAGCGCCAGGCCGTGAAGTTCGACTTCCGGACGCCGCCGCGCTCGGGGGACCAGGTCGTAGTCGTCGAGGACGTCTCGAAGGCGTATGGGAGCCGGGTGATCTACGACGGCTTCGATATGACGATCCGCCGCGGCGAGCGCTGGTGCGTGATGGGCAAGAACGGCGCGGGGAAGACGACGCTGCTGCGAATGGTCGCCGGCGTCCTGAAGCCCGACGCCGGCAGCGTCACGCTGGGCGCGAGCCTGAAGATGGGTTACTTCGCGCAGCAGGCGTTCGATCTGCTCAAGCCGGACCTCACCGTCGAAGAGCAGCTGCAGCACGACTTTCCCAACGAGTCGATTGGCACCCTCAGGAATCTCGCCGGCGCGTTCCAGTTTTCCGGCGACGATGTCGGCAAGAAGATCCGGGCGCTGTCAGGCGGCGAGAAGACGCGGCTCGTCATCGCACGGATGCTGCTCAACCCGCCGAACTTCCTCGTCCTCGACGAGCCGACGAACCACCTCGATCTCTTCACGAAGGAGATGCTCATCGACGCGCTGAAGGACTACGAAGGGACGATGCTGTTCGTGTCGCACGATCGGGCATTCCTCCGGGCGCTGAGCAATCGCGTGCTGGAGCTGGGCGGCGAGAGCGGCGTTGAGCGAGAGCCGCATCTGTATCCAGGCTCCTACGTCGAGTACGTCGCGCGCACCGGGCGCGAAGCTCCTGGCGTCCACGCGTAAGCGTGGAGGCAGCGATGGGGTCCTGCCTCCCGATCCCGAGGTCCACGGCAGGCTTCGAGCCACTAGGAATCCCTAACAATTTGACAGAGTCGTGGAGGAACAGCGCAATTTTGCAGCGCCACACCGAAGGTCGAATTGAAGAATCTGACAGTCCGCCTTCGCTCGCTTCGCGAGCTTCGGCGCGACAGCCTCCGCGTGTTCTGGAGTTCGCCAGTGCTAGGCAGGGCGTCACAGAGCCTGACTAGCCGTAGCTCACGCGAAGCGTGAGCGGAGGCTGGCTGGGAGGCAGGGATTCGAACCCCGATAACGGCGTCCAGAGCGCCGTGTCCTACCGTTGAACGACCTCCCAGTTCTAGGCCGCAATAATCCGTGGGGCAGGAACCTCTAATTGTATCGGCACGCTCGGGGCAGGGGCAAGGCGGCCGATGGCCGCCCTGATTGGCTCGCAGGAAAGACGTCAGGTGCTCTGTAACAGCCTCGCTACTTCAGCCGGTTCGTCGAACCCTGGCCGGACGAACGCGCGCGCCTTCGGAAATGTGCGCTCGAGCGCGCTGCGCAGCCAGACGAGATCGTGGAGAAACGGTGCAGCCTCCGCGGGCGGGACACGGCCAACTTCCACGAGATCGCGCCACGCGCGGTGCGATTGGTCGATGCCGATGAGGGCGACCTTCGCCGAGCCGTCATGATCGGCGGGCCAGTCGCGCCACGAGCGATCGTCTTCTGCAAGGCCGTGCAGTGCGCGCATCGCCTTCACGTGAATCACCATGTGGAACCAGGAGATGACCGCGAGCGGCTCACCGGGACTCGAATGCGGCTCGGAGTCGCTGCGCTGAAGCCATGCTCTCGTACGCCGCAGGTAGGCGTCCGCGCGCTGCTCGATCGCTTCGCCCTCCGGCACCACGCGCGGCAGGCGCCTCGCGGAATCCGCTTTCGGTGCACGTTCGGACTCGATGTTGATCTCGTCCAGCAGCTCCTGCAGCCACGACGGCGTTGGTTCGGGCTCATCGTCCGGATGCCGGGGCGCGTCGACGACCGGCTTCAGATTGGGATCGTCCGCCGCCTCCAGTTCGCACATGTCCGCGAAGACGCGGCAATGAGAGGTGAGCGTGCACCGGTCGCACCACGCATCGCAGTAGTTGTGCACGCCGACAATGAACCCGTCGCGAATCTCCATGGCCCTGAGGTGGAGCAACCGGTGTGCCTCATGCGCGTCCGCGAAAACAGGCCGAAATCGCGCGGGTCGGCCTCCGCACGTTGAAGGATTTGCGTACACGGGCGGCGCCGCCGTACGAAGAAACTGCGCGGCGTACAAAAGAACGCGGCCCGGCGCTTCGCGCCTGGGCCGCGAAAGATGAGAACCTGAACGCAGATCAGCGTGTCTGCTCGTTCATGTCGTCGCCGCCAGCGCGCTCCAGGGATTCCGGAGCCTGCGCTTCCATGGCAGACGACGCGCTGCTGCCGTCAGGCTGGTCCCCCATTTCCTTGCGCCGGCGATGGCTCGCCATGCCGCCTTTCCGACCGGCCTCGCGCGCCTCTTCGCTGGTCCACTCGTGAGCGGTACCCTTCTGATGGGCAGCCTTGCCGCCCTTGCTCGCAATCTCGCGCTGCTTGGCGCGGTCCATCGAGGCGAATCCGCGATCCTCTTTAGCCACTCTTCCCTCCCTGAGTCGCTCGGGTCTCCACAGATTGATCGCAGGAGAAGCCCGTCCTTTTCCGCCTCTCCCAAAGGGTTCGGCGGACCGTTCAAAGGTCAGGCTGCAACGGATGTGCCACGGCTCAGGAGTGGCACATCCGGGACGTCAGCGTTCTGTGCTGTAACTAGGAGCGGGCAGCGAGAAACGCCAAAAGAGCGCGTAAACGCGCGGTGGTTTCGTCTCGTCCCAGGAGCGCCATCATCTCGAAGAGACCCGGGCTCGCGGTCCGGCCAGTGAGGGCGACCCTGACCGCGTGGATAAGCGGTCCGGCCTTGATGGCCCGATCGGTTGCCGTTCCACGCACCACGGCTTCCACATGTGATTCATCGAACGGACTCAGGCGTTCGAGCGCCTGAGCGAGGGCGGCGAGATGCTCCGCCATATCGCCGGAGGAAAAGTTTTTCTCAATTGCCGCAGGGTCATACTCGACCGCTGGGGCAAGAAGCGGCCGCCCCTGCTCGACGAAATCGCCGAGACGCTTCACACGCGGCCGCAGGAGCTCGAGCAGCCGATGAAACCGGAGTGTGTCGTGGACGATGGGACTTCCGGTCAGGCCGGCCTCTTCGAGCACCGTCCGTGCGTGCGCGGCAAGCTCCTCCACGGACATCCGCGCCACGTACTGCGCGTTCATCCAATCGAGCTTGTCGGTGTCGAACACGGCATTGCCGCCGCTGATGCCGTCGAGCGAGAAGGCCGCGATCAGCTCTTCACGCGTCATCACCTGCCGATCGTCGCCAGGCGACCAGCCCAGTAGCGCCAGGAAGTTGACCATCGCGTCGGGCAGATAGCCCTGCCGCGCGTACTCCATAACCGACGTGGCGCCGTGCCGCTTGCTCAGTCGCTTCTTGTCGGAGCCGAGAATGAGCGGAACATGCGCGAAGCTCGGGACCGCCGCGCCGAGCGCCTCAAACAGCAGCACGTGCTTCGGCGTATTCGAGATGTGGTCGTCACCCCTGATCACGTTCGTGATCCCCATATCCACGTCGTCGACGACCACGGACAGGTGATAGGTCGGATGACGATCCGAGCGCAGGATGACGAAGTCCTCCACGTGCGCCGTGTCGAACTCGATCCGTCCGTGCACGGCATCGATGAAACTCGTATGTCCTTCGCGGACGAGAAAGCGAACGGCGTACGGCGCACCTGACGCCTCGCGCGAACGGCGGTCGTCAGCCGACAGCTTCAGGCACGCGCGGTCGTACTGCCATGCTTCGCCGCGTTGCTCCGCCCGCTCGCGCTCCTCGCGAAGCCTGTCCGGCGTGCAGTAGCAACGGTACGCGTGTCCGGATTCCAGCAGGCGATCCGCGGCCGCGCGGTGCCGCTCGTAACGCTGCGACTGGAAATACGGTGCGTGCGGACCATCCTTCTCCGGCCCCTCGTCCCAGTCGAGCCCCAGCCAGCGCAGGCCGTCGAGGATTCCCGTGACCATCTCGTCAGAGGATCGTTCCGCATCCGTGTCTTCGATGCGCAGCACGAATGTGCCGCCGGTGCGACGCGCCAGCAGCCAGTTGAAAAGCGCCGTCCTGGCGCCGCCGACATGGAGATAACCGGTTGGCGATGGAGCGAACCTGAGGCGAGGGGGCACCTGACTAGGGTACTAGGACCGGCCGCCAAACGCGGCCCGCGCCGTGGCCGGCTCGATGACGAAAGCCGCGACGACGATCGCCACCGCCGCCGCGATGAAGATCATCGCAAACTCCGGATGGCCGTCGCTGATTCCCAGCGCTGCGGCGATCAGCGTCGCCGCGAAGACGACGTCGCAGAGGCGCGTCCACCGCTGCGTAGACGACTGCTGCTCCTCGAAGTACGGCGCGAACGTCGACGCGGTAAACCACAGATGGAGCCGCAGGCTGACCGTTGCGGCGGCAGCCGCGAGTACGCCGAGCAGGAAGGCCCTGTTCCACGGCGTCGGCAGCCAGGCGCGTGCAATCCAGGCGGGATAGATCAGCGCCAGATAGACGATCGACATGATCACTTGATGGTTGATGAGCCAGCGCCGTCGCGAGCCCCGTCCTGGCTGCCAGTCACGGGAAGACGTCGTGTCGCCAAGGCGCTCGAGATCGCTGACGATCTCGTTGGTCGAGCGATACCGCGCCGCCGGATCCTTTCGCAGACAGCGTTCGAGGATCCGATCCAGCGCCGGCTCATCGTGCGGCCGCACGTCGGACAGCAGCGGCGGGTCTTCGTCGACGATGCGGGCGATCGTGGCGGGAATACTCTTCGCGGCGAACGGATTGATGCCGGACGCCAGCTCGTACAGCAGAAGGCCAAGCGCGAAGATGTCCGTCCGGAAGTCGGCGTCGTGCCCGAGCGCCTGCTCGGGCGCGAGATAGGCCGGCGTTCCCACGAGCATCCCGGTCTGCGTCAACCGCTTCTGCATCATGTAGTCGGCTCTCGCAAGCCCGAAGTCGAGCACCTTGACGACACCGCTTGGCGTCTTGATGACGTTCTCCGGCTTGATGTCGCGATGGACGATGCCTTTCGTGTGCGCTTCGGAGAGCGCCCGCGCCAGCTGCAGACCGATGTCGATCACGTCTGCGATCTCCAGCGGGCCCGAGTCGACCAGCGCCCGCAGCGGTGCACCAGGCACGTACTCGCAGGCGAGGTAGAGCTCGCCATCGATCTCTTCCAGCGCGTAGACCGTCGCGATGCCGGGATGGGAAAGTGAGGCGGCCATCTTCGCCTCGTTCAGCAGCCGTTCCCGCACTGTTGGCGACTGGCTGTAGGAGGGGCTGAGCGCTTTGATCGCGACGGTGCGTGACAGGCGCAGATCGTGGGCGAGGTAGACGATGCCCATGCCACCGCGACCCAGCTCGCGCTGGATGACATAGTTGCCGATCCGCCGGCCTTCCAGGTTTGAACCCGCGGACGGCCCGCCGAAATCGGTCGTCATGCCTGTCCGCGCCTGCCCGATGTCCAATCCATGCGATTCGAGCAGGCTCGCCACCTGCGCACGGATCGCCGCGTCATCGCACGCGCGCTCCAGGTATCTGCTGCGCTCTGCCGGCTCGTGCTTGAGCGCGGCAGCGTAGAGTTCCCAGATCAGGCGTGCTTCGGAGTCGGCCATGAGGGCGAGGCGGGAATGCTATCGCGAGCCGGGGGATTGGGGTAGTGTGGACGGCCAATGGTCGAGGCACCCCGCGAGTCCGGCACCCTGCGCTCAATCCGGACACTCTTGCTGATCTCGCTGGTACTCGGCATCATCGGGACGGCTGGCGAACTGGCGCTGCTGGGCCACGTCGAGTCGGCGACGCAGTGGATTCCTCTGATCGCGCTGGCGCTCTCGGTGCCTGTGCTGTTGTGGCACGCTGCCGCGCCGGGCCGGGTCACGGTCAGGGCGCTTCGGCTGCTGATGGTGGCCTTCATGGCCATCGGAATCATCGGCGTGGGGCTGCACTATGATGGAAATGTCGAATTCGAGCGGGAGCTTCATCCGAAGGACGCGGGCCTGACGTTCCTGACGCACGTCATGGCTGGAGCGACTCCGGTGCTCGCGCCCGGATCGATGGTGTTACTTGGACTTGTGGGGATCGCCCACGCATATCGGCATCCCTCAGCCGCCCGCGGCGCAGACCGCCAGGAGACAGTGTCATGAAGAATCTGATTCAGACAGCCCTCACCGCGCTCGCGATCGCCGGCCTTGTCGTCGTCGCGGATGCGCAGACCGGCAAGCCGGTGACGATCGTTGACGCGAACACGGTGTCGCTCGCCGAGCTCGCCAAGCTTCCAAACATGAACGCGGAGCTCGCGAAGGCCTTGGTTGCCAAGCGGCCGTTCAAGACCATCAAGGATCTCGACACGGCACTGAGCTCGCTGACGAAGGAACAGCGCACCGAGCTGTACGGAAAGCTCTTCGTGCCGATCAACCTGAACACCGCGACCGACGAAGAGATCCTGCTGATCCCCGGGGTGGGGAACCGGATGCTGCGCGAGTTCAAGGAATACCGTCCGTACGAGTCGCTCGCGAAATTTCACCGTGAGATCGCGAAGTACGTGAACGACACGGAACTGGCCCGACTGGAACAGTACGTCTCCGTACCACAGACGAAGTAAGACGTTCCTTAGTGGGTGGACGACCCGCGCTGAATCGACAGCAGCTGCTCGCGCACATGGTCCACTTGCAGAGTGGTGTGCGCGATGTCGAAGCGCTGCCGCAGCATGTCTTCGAGCGAACGGCGGACGGCATGGCAGTCGGCGTCGGACGACACGAGGACATGCGCGGTCAGGATCGGATGGCCAGGCGCCAGTTCCCACACATGGAGGTCGTGCACTTCCTTCACGTGCTCGCCGCGCGCCATCGCCAGGCCGATGTCGCTCGGCGGCATCCCTTCCGGCGCGCCCTCGAGCAGCACGTGAATCGCCTTGAGCTGCAGCTGGTAGCCTGACCAGAACATCAGCGCCGCCACCACGAGCGAAGCGATGGCGTCCGCGCGATTGAAGCCGGTGAGGATGATGACGACGCCGGCGATGAACGTGCCGATGAAGGCATAGAGATCCGTGAGGATGTGCTGGAAGCTGCCTTCGATGTTGAGACTGCGCCGGTTCGCTTTGGCCAGCACCCACGCCGCCAGAAGATTCACCACGATGCCTGCAGCGGCGACGATCGTGACGGTGACGCCCGCGACTTCCGGCGGACTAATCAGCCGCGAAATCGACTCGTAGGTCACGAGCACACCGAGCACCAGCAGCACCGCACCGTTGGCCTGGCCGCTCAGCACCTCGGCGCGGCGCCGGCCGTAGGTCAACGCCTCCCCTCCGGGACGCTGTACGAACCGGATCACGAGCAATGACAGGGCCAGCGCACCGGCGTCGGTGAGCATGTGCGCGGCGTCGGACAGCAGGGCGAGTGAGCGCGCCAGAATGCCGGCCACGACTTCGACAGCCATGAAGCCGACGATCAACACCAGCGCAATCGTCAGGTAACGGCGATCCGCGTCGACGCTGATGTCGTGCGAATGGCCGGCGTGGCCATGGCCGTGACGGTGACCGTGACTGTGACCGTGGTGATGGGCGTGGTCGTGCACGGAGTTCCCCTGCGACCGATGATCGCACGGGCGTAGAATTCCCGACACATCTATGCGGAGAGCGACTTCGTGGCCGGCGATCCCGAGCGTGGCCTCGCCTTCGCGTTTGCGTTCTTCGACAATGCGTCGGGCGATACACGCAAAGGCACGCTGGCGGACGGTCGCGCCGTGGTGGCGGGCCCTGCCATTCCGTGGACCTGGCAGATTGCCGAAGTCTTCAAGATCGAAAACGGATTGATCGGGCCGGTCGAGTCAGTGCTTCACCAGGTGCCGTACGGGATGGGCTCCGGCTGGAGCAGCTGGGAAGAAGCCATGTCGAGCGCCCCGCGCTCGTAGTCCCTCTCACGCCACCTATAATCGCCGCATGAAACGTCTGTCATCGATCGGGTGTGTGCTCGGGATCTTGTTCATCGCCGCAATGCCTGTGGCCACACAGCAGCTCGAGATTGCGACGTCGGTCTCGATGCTCGAGGGGCCGACGGTGGACGCTGAGGGCAACGTCTACTTCACCGACATCCTGATGCAGCGGATCATGCGCTTCAGCAAGGACGGAAAATTCTCTGTCTTTCGCGAGAGCAGCAATATCGCCAACGGCCTGGTGATCGATCCGCAGGGCCGGTTGATCGCGGCCGAAGGCTCCCGTTCGCCGACCGCGGAGCGTCTTGGCATGAAGACGGGCGGGATTCCGCGCGTGACGCGGACCGACCTGAAGACCGGCAGGATGGAGATCCTCGCGGACAAATATCAAGGCAAGCCGCTATCCGGTCCGAACGACGTCACGATCGACGCCAGAGGCCGGGTGTATGTCACCGATTCAGACGGCGGTGCGGTCTACCGGATCGACGGTCCGCAGAAGATCGCGAGAATCCTTGCGGCGCCCGAGATCCAGCGTCCGAACGGCATCCAGATCTCGCCAGACGACAAGACGCTCTATCTCGTCGAGGCCAACGGCACGAAGGGTGGCGCGCGCATGATTCGCGCCTACGATCTGCTTCCCGACGGCACCGTCAGGAACATGCGCGTGCTCTACGACTTCTATCCCGGCAGAAGTGCGGACGGCATGAGCATCGACACGCAGGGGAACCTGTACGCGGCCGCCGGGCTTCACGCCACGCGCGGCACCGCTGAAACGCTGGATACGAAATGCGGTGTCTATGTGATCTCGCCGCAGGGCAAGCTGCTGAAGTTCATCCCCATACCCGAGGACTACATCACCAACACCGCCTTCGGCGGGCCTGATATGAAGACGCTCTACGTTACGGCCGGCAAGACGCTCTACAGATTGAGGAACGACATCGCGGGGCTGCCGCGCTGAATTGCGTCACAAGCCGCGGAGACGCTGAGCCGCGGAGAGCCTGATCAGTGTGACTCCGCGGCCCCGCGACTCCGTGGCCTGTTTCAACGCGCGATTGAAACGTTGTCGAGGCGCCAGCGATCGCCGTCGCCGCCTGCCGTGAAGCTGATCGACGAGAACGGCGTGTCGGAGACGATGCCGAAGAAGCTGTTATAGCCGCTGCCGGCATACGTGAAGATCTGCGAGAAGTCGAAGGAATGCCCGAGCAGGTGCAGCGTTGTGTGGTCGTTGCTCTCGGGCGTATTGCCCTGCCCGAATCCCTTCCCGTCTACTGAGAACACGTCGGCAGCCCAGGCATAGATCGGCGGGTTGAAGCGCAGCTCGAGCGTCTTCGTCACCGGGCCGAGCGTTTCGAACCGCAGCTCGAGGCCCTGGATCGTTTCGTCGTTCTTGCCGGCGGTCGAGCCCGTGCCGGTGGTGCCGACGAACACGCCGGTCGGATGTTTCTGTGGAGCCGTATTGCCCGCCTGCGTCGAGTACCCGCCGGTCTGCGAGAAGAACACGCTGAAGTGACCGATTGACGTTTCCTTGTCGGCGGGCACGTCGATGTTCACGCCCTGGAAGTCGTTGGTCAGGATCGTGCCCTTGCGCGCGTTGACCGCGGCCGTCCATTCGGCGCGCCCGGCCTTGCCGCGCGAGGCGTCGTATGCGGTGCGCAGGTCGCCGTCGATGAAGAGCCTCAGCCGGGCCGCCTGAACGTTGGCGGCAAGGAACGAAAGCACACAGAGCGCAAGCAGGGTTGTGTATCGGGTCATGGTCGATTGGACGCCGATTGTAGAACGCCACCTCCGGAACATGAACAGAAATTCATCTGCGCTTCACGATGGCTTCACGTCCCGGCCGTCAAATGGGGAGAGGTTCAGGAGGACATTCAGATGCGCAACGCACTGACAGTCGGACTCGTCATCGGCACGCTCACACTCGTTCCCGCCGCTGGGTTCGCTCAGGCCCAGACGTACGGAAGCGCCGGCTTCACAGCGCGGATATCGCGAAGCACTTGAAGGCCCGGCCGGCCCGGCAGGTTCAGATCGATGACGACGCAGTCGTAGTCGACCATCCGCGCCTGCACGCCTGCGTCGTAGCCGTCGTGGAGGACGTCGACGGCGTTGCCCTCTTCTTCGAGGCCCTTCTGGAGGAAGCTCGCGACTCTCCGGTCGTCTTCGACGACGAGGATTCGCACGTTCTTTAACCCAGTGAAACGGTCGATCCGGGACGCGTCGGCATGCGAAAGCTGAGGACGACCGCTCCGACGCGGATTTCGTCTCCGTCCTCGAGAGACACAACTCCGCGGATGCGCTCCCCGCGAACCTGCGTGCCGTTCTTGCTGTCCAGATCCTCGACGGTTGCTTTCTCTCCGTCGATGACGATTCTCGCGTGGCGGCGCGAGATGGTGAAGAAGTCGAGGTAGACGCCGGCCTCGGGGTCCCTGCCAATGATGGTCTCCCCTTCGGTCAACCGTATCTGCCGGCCCTCGTGCATCAGCCACGATCCCAGTGGCGGGGTCGATGACCGCCCTGCGACATCCTCGACGGCCGTACCGCAGAAGGCGTAGCCAAACCGGCGAATCGTCCGGATGAACCTCGGCTCGTCGGCGTCATCACCGGTGAGCTCGCGTATTTCGGCGACGAGTGAAGGCAGGTTCGCTTCGGCGACGAAGGTATCTGGCCAGAGCCGCTCGAGCAGTTCGTTCTTGGACATCGCTCGCGGCCGGTTCTCGACGAGCGCCTTCAGCAGCTCGAAGGCCTTGGGGGAGAGCCTGACCTCCTCACTGCCGCGCAGCAGCTGCCGCGTCCCGATATCGAGAATCAGGTCTCCGAAACCAAGCCTCACGCGTCGCTCCAGAGAAAACCTATCGAACGCCCATGCCATCCCAAGGACGGCGCTCTCAGCGGGCCCCCATAGTAGCCCCGGCGCGAATGTTCGCGCATGGAGGACGGCATGAAATCGTGTTGCACCACGATTGCTCTTTGTCTGCTCATTGCGGCGTGCGACGTGACACGCCGATCGCCCACTGGCCCCCTTCCCGACCCGGACGTTCCTGCCGGCTCGTACGCGCTCGACGGATACATCTCCGACGGCAACGGAGAGACGCTGGCAGGAGTCTCGGTTTCACTGGCGACTGACAAAGCCACCCGGACGGCGGTCACAGATGCGAATGGCTTCTATCGTTTTGACAACGTCAGCGGCCGCGTGACGATCGATGCCAAGAAGGAGGATTACGTCGGTGCGAGTGCAGTCTTTCTGATGACCCGGGACCGCACGCTGAACCTGACGCTCGCTCGGATTCTGATACTCACTGCAGGGACGACTATACGAAGCACGACCCGGCTTCCTCCCTGCGATCCGAGCTGGGACGCACGTGCTCCGTGCGAATCCATCCGCTTCATGCCGACGGTGACGGGGAGCTACGAGTTCGTGCTGACATGGGACGGCAGCAAAAGCGAGCTCGACCTCCTTGTCCCCAACAGCCGAAGTCTCTACTGGGTCGTGACATCCGATCCGAATCAGATCCGCGGCGCTTTCCCCGGGACGGCTGGTGTCGAGCAGGAGCTTCACGTCCACTCTTACTACGATCCCGCGGCGTTCGAGCTGACCGTTCGACAGATTTCGTAGATCACGCCGGGTCCACCGCCCGGCGCTATAATCCGCCGCGTCGTTCGATGCCAGTTCCGACGGGCACGCGTTTTGGTCCGTACGAGATCCTGGGCCCCCTGGGCGCTGGAGGTATGGGCGAGGTGTACCGCGCACGCGACACCCGCCTCGATCGCATTGTCGCCTTCAAGATCCTCGCCCCGGACATGGCGACCCGGCCCATGCACCGGGAGCGGTTCCGGCGCGAGACGCGTGCGATCTCCGCGTTGAGTCACCCGCACATCTGTACCTCCTACGACGTCGGCGAGCAGGACGACGTCGCGTTCCTGGTGATGGAGTACCTGGAGGGGGAGACGCTGGCGGCCCGGCTCCTGCGCGGGCCGTTGTCTCGTGAAGAGGTCCTGCAGCGGGCAATCGAGATCGCGGCGGC
>Ga0247825_10001462_pt1 | contig 15502 bp, 37 predicted proteins | sample 13C_Vanillin_Day_FD_194413 | JGI IMG/M metagenome (GOLD analysis project Ga0247825, IMG submission 194413) | Soil microbial communities from agricultural site in Penn Yan, New York, United States - 13C_Vanillin_Day48 | ecosystem: Environmental > Terrestrial > Soil > Agricultural land | place... | reverse complement strand
GCTCGGGGTGGGGCTGCACCCGGTTGTCGGCGAAGGCCCACCGGGTGAAGTTGTAGTACTCGCCGGGGGTGCTGTACCGCTCCTCGGCGATCTCGTACTTGGAGCGGTGCATGTCGTAGCCCCTGACGATGCCGACCCACGGCTGCTCGCTGCCGCACTCGCAGTTCGCGCCGTGCGGGTTGGAGACCAGGACGCGGGTGCCGACGGGCAGCAGCACGTGCTTCGGCTCGGGGGCGGGCTCGGCGTAGGCGCAGTCCTCGGTGTGCCGCTCGGCGCACTCGGGGCGACGGGCCTCCTTGCCCCAGCACTTCACCAGCGGGGGTGCGGGGATCACCTCGGTCCACACCTCGATTTCCCGGCTGCGGATGCCGTGCGCGTCGGCGTACAGCCCGGCGAACATGACGAGAGCTGCGGTCTGCGCCTGCGTGGCCATGAGCTGGGCGTGAGCCAGGTCGGACAGCGCGTGGGGAGAGCCGGTCGTCTCCTGCTGGGCGTCGTGGATCTTGCCGCCGACGGCGGTGAACAACTCAGGACCGGTGAGGTGGTCGGTCATGGCGTGCCTCTCAGTCGGAGAAGTCGAAGTCGAAGTGGATCTTGCCCTTGACCAGGGCGACGATCAGCCAGTACAGGACGGCGGTCACGATGCCCACGGCCACGGCGATCATCGGGTCCTCGACCGGGGCGAAGACCGCCAGCGCGGCCAGCGCCCCGAGGAGCAGGCCGGTCAGGAAGTGGATCACGGGGAACTCCAGGGTGTGAGGAGGGGAGGGAGGCGGGCCGGATGCCCGCCTCCCGTGGTGCAGGGTCAGGTCAGAACGCGGGGTCGTCGCCCGTGGCGGTCTCCGTGACCGGCTCGGCGTCGGCCACCTTCACGTAGGCGATCTCGCCCTTGGCGTAACGGCGCAGGTGCGGGAAGCGGTGCGGGTCACCGGCGTCGTCGGTCGTGCGGACGAAGGCGTAGACCTGGAGCACGGCCTCCCACTGCTCGCCGGGCTGGGGGTTGTGCTCGTCCGGCACCTGGTGGAACGAACGGGGGTACCGGACCTCGACCGTCTCGTCCGGGATGACGCCCGCCTCGACCGCCTTCATGGCGTAGTGCTCGAAGTCGCTGCACCAGCCGTGGTGGTCGGCCAGCTTGCGCAGAGAGGCGAAGGTGTACGGCGCGTTGTCCAGGATGGTCTCGGCGCGGCTGTCGCCGTGGTACTGGGTGAAGTCCTCCGAGACGTACCGGGTGAACGGGTCGGCGTCCATCGCCTCGTCCCGCTGCTTCTCGGCCTTGGTGATGGCGGCGTCGCGGATGGCCAGCGCCTTGGCAACCGGCCCGTCGTCGCTGTGGGCGAGGGTGCGCGCCATCGCGATCAGGTGGGTGGCCATCTCCCGGTTGTGGCCGATCGCCTTGCGGAGGGCGGTGGCCGCCTCGATCAGGTCCTGGTCGGTCTGGTCCGAGATCTTGTGGTAGCGGGTGTTGGCGTCCTCCACCGCCTTGTGGTAGGCGGCGCGGATCTCGGTGGTGGCGATACCGAACGTGGTCTCGTCGGTGGTGGTGTCGCTCATGTCTTCCTGTCTCCTTCGGATGGGAAGGGCCCGAGACGGGGCTGTGTGCCCGTCTCAGGCCCTTCGAGGGGTGTGCTGGGGTGATCGGTCAGATAGCGGTCTGCTCGGCCGCCAGAGGGGCGCTCACGGCGTCCGTACGGGTGGTGATCTCGTCGTACCAGTAGTCCCGGAGCAGGTCGAACATGCAGTCGGTCTCCTGCTCCGTCTCGTGGTCGCTGAACCGGACGTGGAAGCCGTGCTCGATGTAGCCGTCCCACTCCAGACCCAGCAGGTACATGCCGTTGCGCCAGGACCCGCCGCTCACCTGCGCCGTGACGCAGTGCATGCCGTGGCTGATGTCCAGCGTGTCGGTGTTGATGCGGTCGGCCCAGCCGGGCACCCGCTCGTCCAGCAGGGCAGCGCCCCGCTTGACCCGGCCGATGTAGTCGATGACCGTCATGTCGTCAGTTCTCCTTCTGGTGCGCGGCCATGTCCGCGCCCGTCGTGTCGCCCCACTCCGCCGAGTCCACGACCCACGACTCCGTCGACTCCGCCGTGGACTGAGCGGCCTTCTCGCCCTCGTTGGCGGCGTCGTCGATCGCCGTGAAGAAGTCGGCGTTGTCCAGCAGGTCGACCGCCTGCTGCGCACGCCGGTCCACCTCCGGCGGGTAGGTCTCCACGCGCACCGCCTCGGCGAACTTGCGCAGGTCGCCCAGGGCGGTGATCATCTCGGGCGTGATGTCCATGTCACGTACTCCTTCGATTGCTACTGGGGGTCGGGGGTGAGCGGGATCAGCAGGCCGTCGGCCCGCAGCTCGACCATCTTGAAGTTGCCGACGATCTCCGACACCGCACGGGCCGGGGCGTCGTGCACCACGATGTAGTCGTGGTTCACCACCCTGCCGACCACCGCGCCGATGGAAACCTTCAGCAACAGGCGGCAGTTCATGAGGTAGGTGAACACCGCCTGCCTGTCGTTGGCGATGCCGCCCTTCGCGTTCGTCATGTCCATGTCTCCTTCACTTGTCATGATCCGGCCCAGAGCCAAGCTCGAACAGGGCGCAGACAGCGGCGGTACCGATCGACAACACGGCAACCACCGCACACGCCACCACCCCCACGGTGGTGACCACACTCGGCCCGGCCAGCGCACGCTGCCAGGCCAGAACAGCGCCGAGCACGACAGCGCCAGCCGCCGTGCCCAGCACCTTGTCCATGTCGTCCATCCGACAGGTCAGTAGCCGCAGTTCGGGCAGAACGGAGGCTCGTGCGAGTACCCGGGGTGCGGGTTGATGGGGATGCCGCGCCAGAACCCGTCCGGGTGCAGGCCGTACTCCTCCGTGTGGAAGGCCGGGCCCGCCTCGTTCAGGGCGTAGTCCGTCCGGTTCGTGATGCGCACCCGGTAGGTGAAGTCCACGTCCGTCCTCGCGTCCGTGATCGCGTACTCGACACCCTCCTGCCGGTTCTTCGCGTAGGCGGCCAGCACGTCCCGCTCCACATGGGCGGGCAGGCCCGTCACCCCCGACCTCTCCAGCCGGGGCATGTACCGGTAGTCCGCCCACCGCTCCGAGTCCTTCGGGTCGTGCGCCCCCTCGTTGGAGCAGCCCACCAGCGTGCCCACCACCTGGCGAGGCGGACCGTACGGGCTGTAGTGCGTGTGCGTCGGCGCGACGGGCTCCCAGTACACGCCGACCACCCATCCGCCCTCCTCGTCCCCGCCCTTGAGACAGTGGGTCGTGTCCATCAACCACGCCACCAGCCAGACGTTGCCCTCACGGTCAGCCACCCGCTCGTACCAGTAGTCCAGCTTGATCGCGCGGTGCTCGAAGGCATTGTTGTCGATGGCCAGGCGCTGCACGTAGGCGTGCACGCTGTGGTGCTCCCCCAACTGCTCGGCCGAGAACTGATGGGCCAGCTTGCCCAGCATCTCGCCGTACTTGAGCAGGGAGGCCGGACCCATCTCCGGCTTGCCGTCCCAGGTGAAGTCACGGGCCGGGTCGAGCTGGCGCAGGTACTCCTGCGCCGCCTGCTCGGCCGCCTCCACGCTGGGGTAGGTGCGCTCGTACTGCTCGGGCAGGTCGGAGTACTCCAGGTCCGACCACTCCTCCGAGCCGCCCGGGTCCTCCGGGTCGGTCGCCACCATCAGCTCGGTCTGCACGTCCAGGGAGATCGTCGGCTCGGCTCCCGGGTCCGGCTGGCTGTTGGCCACCGGATAGGCCCGGACCTCGATGTGACGGCCCGCCAGCCGGGAGTGCACGAACCGGCGGCAGTACGCCTCCCCGACCTGGATGTCCCCGCCCACGTCACCGGCCTTGCCGATGCCGTGCCCGTCGTCCTTCCAGACTGTCTCGTTCATGTCGCTGTCTCCTTCGTCTACTGCATGTCACGGATGAGCTGAGTGACCGTGCTGCCCGACACCCCGTACTTGGATGCCAAGCGTCTGCCCACCTCCGTCTTGGACAGGCCGGGCTCCTCGGCCAGCAGGTCGCGGATGTCCTGGCGCAGTGCCTCACGGGCTGCCCTCGTGAGCTTGGGCCTGCGATCCCCCGGTGCAGAACCGTTCCATATGCCACGAGGCATGGTCATCCCTCCAGGTCCGTGACGAAGCCGTCCCACCCGTCGAGCTGGCCCGCCACGAAGTGCTTGCACACGTAGGCCACGGCCACCTCGTCGTTCACCTTGACGTACGGGATGTGCAGGTTGTCCGACGTCCAGATGCGGGCCTTCCGAAGCTGCTCGGGGGTCGCGTTCCTGATGATCGTCGTGATCATGTGCCGTCCTCCTTCAAGTCCTCGGACCACGCTCCCCACCCATCGGCGAACGTGGCAGTGGTGCCGACCAGCCCGACGAACAACACCTCGTAGTCAGGGTGATCGGCAAGCGGCCGGAACACCTCACCAGGGGTGAGAGTCCGGCCGTCGTACTGCACGCTACGGCGCACCACAGGCGTGCTCACGAGACGGTGGCCTTCGGCATGAGCCCGGCGCGCACGCGCATGATGCGGTGCGCGGGCTTCACCGAGTACGTCAACTCGTCCTCGATCTCCACGGCGGCGGCCAGGTAGCGGGCCTTCTCGTCCGCCTGCACGTGGCTCATGTGGGCGTACTCGATCAGCTTCTGCTTCGCCTTGAGGCGGGCGGCCATCTTGTTGTCGCCCTTGTAGAAGGTGATCGGGGAGGACATCGCCACGTCCTCGTCACGCCACGGGCGGTACCCCTTGTAGCCGGGGTCCACGTGCCACGGTGCCAGGTCTTCGGTGATCCACTGCGTGCGCGCGGCGATCTCGTCCTCGCTGCCGATCTTGCGGGCCACGATCCAGCCGACGTTCTCCGGCTCCCCGTTGCCGTCGTTGTACTCCGGGTCGTCCTCCCCCGGGTGGATGTCCACCGCCAGCGCCACCCAATAGCCCGACTCCTCGCGGATGCGCTCCTCGAACCGGCCACCGATGAACTCCGAGGGGTACATGATCGGGTCATCGCGCTGCGTGAGGTGCTGCCTCGACCAGCCGCACAGCGCCTCCCACCCCTGACCCTTCAGGTACTCGACCATGGCGGCGGTGTGCTCCTTGGAGATCTGCGCGTCGGCGAACGGCCCGTCGTAGTCGATGGTCACCTCCGGCGCGTGCTCGTCGAGCAGGTTGAAGGACTCGTCGGTGTCGATCACCCGGCCGTCCGGCATGACGGCCACCACGTGGTCGGACTCCATCAGGTCGTTGATCGGCTGGTCCATCATCGGGTTGCGGTAGGCGCGCATGATCAGTTGCTCTCCTTGTAGTACGCGAACGCTTCGAGCGCCGCTTCCTTCGCCTCGTCATAGCCGATGTAGCCACCGCACGAGTCGGCCGTCTCCCACGTGATCATGGGCTCCGGCGTCGGCTCGTCGGCGTCGAACTCCTGCCCCTCCTCCGGGACCCACTTCACCGACCGCTCGATGACGTAGGCGTACACCTCGCCCTGAGCCCAGTCCCGGTAGCGCTGGATCTCGAAGTTGATCACCTTCTCCGGCGACCACGTGGTCTCCGCCGCCTTGTCCGGCATCAGGTACCACAGGCCCCAGGCCCCGTCGTGCGGCCGGTCCACGATCACCGTGGCACCGTGCGTGATCTTCGCCCAGCGGACGAACAAGTCCTCGGCGTCCGCCCGGCGGAGGCAGTCGAGGGCACGAGGAGCGAAGTAGTCCCACCCGTACTGGAGCGGGCCGCCGTCCTCGTCGATGTCGATGTAGCGCTGCTGGGTGGGGGTGATGACGTTGGTGAGAGGGGTGTCGTCGTACGTGCGCGGGTTGTAGATGCCGGAGTTCTGTTCCAACTCCACATACACCCGGTACCGGCCGTGGGTCTCCAGGATCTTGTTCATGATCACTCCTCGGTGTTGTCGCTGACGACGATGGCGTCAGGGCGAAGGACGCGGGCCATCGTGAAGGCGGAGAAGATGCTGTGCGCGGGGATGAGCATCACCTCACCGTCCGCCCGCACCTCCGTCACCGTCACCGGTTCGGCGTCGTCGGGGGTGTTGAGGATGGCGCACACCATGGCCCGGTACTGCGCCGGGGTCAGCTCGAACACGCCGGTGTCCAGGCCGGGAACCAGCACACGGACACACGGCACGTCGTTCTCGGGCAAGGGCAGCGTGGCCCTCAGCTTCTCGGCGATGATCGGGTGCATGATCAGCTCCCCAGGCGCTCGGTCTGCGTGACGAACAGGGTGTACATCTTCTTCGGGCCGTGCACGTTACCGTCGAAGACGGTCGATCCCGTCTCCCGCTTGAGGCCGATGTTCCGGCGCTCGGGGTGGTAGGAGGCCACGTAGTACAGGGCGACCTCACCCGTGACCTTGTTGATCAGCAGGAACCGGGCGCTGCACCCGTCGCGGAACAGGTCCAGCCCGCGCGGGAGGCAGATCTCGTTCCCCTCCCAGCCGTCCTCCTTGTAGTGGGGGTTGGCGGACCAGTCGTAGACCTCCGCCGTATCGGTGATCACCGTCTGCCGACGCCCCCGCATGTTGTCGGTGGCGGCGGTGTAGTGCAGGTGCGCCGAGACCGTGACGCCGGTCGGGCCGGTCCACCCCAGCGGGCGCAGGGAAAGGGGCTGCTCGCTCATGATCAGTACTCCTCGGGGATCTCGATGTTGTGCTCACGGAGCGTGGCTTCGAGGACGAAGATCCGCTCTCGCTGCCGCTGCTCGTGCCGCTTGCGGTTGGTGATGTCGTAGCCCTCGATCACGTGCTCGATGATCTCCAGCGTGTCCGGGTCGGACAGGTCGTCCTCCGGGCCGGGGATGTACACCTCGTCGGGCAGGTAGCCCGTCTCTTCCTGGTGTTGGAAGGCGCGCATGTGCTCGGGGTCCATGTACAGGGACACGGGTCCTCCTAGAACCAGTTCTGCGGGGGCGGGGTGTAGCGGGCGAGGAACTGCGCCGTCTCCTCCTCGGTGGCGAGACGCCAGTCCCTCGTGCTGTCGTCCAGGTTGCGGAACATCGACTCGATGATGATCTCGGGGTGTCCGTCGCTCGACTCGTACGAGATCGACGGGTTGTACCCCTCCCGGTAGACGGAGAGGATGCGCACCACGGGGGCGTCGGGCGAGTCGTTGAAGGCGACGCACGTGCCCTGGTGTTCCTTGCGGACCAGCATGATCAGTGCTCCTCGAAGGGGTGGCGGCCGAAGTTCTCGGCACGGTAGTTGGTGGTGCACTTCATGCAGTGCTGGTAGTGCCGACCGCGCACGTGCACGTACGGGCTGGAGGGGTTCGTGTTGCAGTAGGTGGCGGGCTCGCCGACCGTGCGGCGCAGGTGGACGTCCAACTTGTCCGGCCCCTGCAAGGCGAACTGCTCACGGGGCAGGTAGTCGTAGCCGAAGCCGAAGCGCTCGACCATGGCGGCCACCATCGTGTCCTCGTCCGGGGCGTCGGGCATCTCACCCGTGGCCAAGCACTTCCACCCGACCACCTGTCGGGCGACGATCGCCCACGAGTACGGCTTGTCGGAGGTGTACAGCAGGATCGTGCGGGCGTACCCCTCCTCGCGGACGAAGAGGTGACGGCACGGGTAGGGGGCGACGTCGTCGCGGTTGACCCACTCGCCGGGCTGCATGCTCATGGTCAGTTCTCCTTCTGTGTCACAGGGAGTAGCGCACCTGAGTGATCGTTCGGACGGGCCCCTGACGCATGTCGCTCGGCAGCCACGGCTTGCCGCCCATCATCGCGACGGGGGTCTGGTACTCGTAGACGGTCTCGCCGGGAAACAGCGGGTGCTCCCCGTCCAGGAGGCGGAAGGTCCCGGGCACGACTTCCGACTGCTTGCTGTCTCCGAAGACGACGGCGATGATCTTGTCCATGTCCTGCATGATCAGCTCTCCTCGTTGATCTCGGTGATGGTGACGTCGATGATCTGGTCGACGCTCAGGCCGGGCCAGGCGATCAGCACGTTGTCGACGTCGTCCCACAGCTCCCGGTGCCCCTCGGGCTTGCCGGTGGCGTAACGGTCGTCCTCCCCCGTCTCGCCGTCGTGGTCGATGACCACGTGCATGTGCCAGCGGGCGTTCGTCGCGTCGGTGGTCCACGGGTTGGCGTGCGCCGTGTGCTCCGGGGCGCAGGAGATCTTGGTGGTGTCGCCCCACGTGTAGCAGCCGGTGCAGTAGGCGTCCTCGCTACCGGCGAAGGCGTGGTCACCCCACTTGACCAACCGACCGCAGCAGGGGCAGGCGTTCGGGGTCCGGTCCTCCGGGTCGATGCGGAAGGTGATCCCCGTCTGCGGCTCGGTCCACTCGGTGCCGGTCTCGGCGCGGACCAGGGACAGGGCGAGACGCTTCGCCTGCGCGTGCGTGAACGCCCCACGCTGCTGCAAGACCAGGCTCATGGCGACGGCAGCGTGCGCGGTGTGCGGCACGGGACTGTGTACCGTCGCCTTGCCGAAGGCGGCACCGTTGGCGGGCGGGAGGACGTAAGACAGGACGAACATGGGCGAACCTCTCATTCAGGGTGGGGTACATATGCACATGTATGCGTACGCTGTACGCAATAGTCACGGTTCGTAATTAGCAGTGCTAGTTTCGCAGTACATAGTTGAAAACGATCATGGAATGGTCCGGGTGATCAGCCATCCTTAGGGCTAGGCGTGCGATGCGTGGCGGTTCCCCCGCCCCTATATAGGAGATGGGTTCATGATCATTAGGGGTTATGCCGGAATGCCCCTCACCTTCGCCCCCGATATCGGGGAGGTGATCTTGGCCAGACGGACACCCGTCGACCCGTGGGTCAAGGCGGTCGTCATCCGGGCCAGACGCAACAGTGCGAAGAACCTGCGGCTCACAGTCATCTGGATGGAGGACGACCCGCATGCCGGTGCTGAGTGGAGAGGCCACGCAACGAAGCCGATCCGGGCCGGACAGTTCGGCTGGATCGAGCTGCGCCGTGGCCCCGGCGTGCCCCCGTTGATCAAGCAGATCCCCAAGGGCACGCCGACCACCGACTAGGTCCGGTCGACCAGGACGAACGGGATGCGCGCGTCCGGGTTGCGGATCATCCGCTGGTAGAACGCGTCGGTCAGGCGGGGCCGACGCATCGGCCTGCCCGCCGGGCGCTTGCGCTTCGCCATCGTGTCTCCTTCCAGGCTGTCAACTGTCGGGCCGTGGCTCAGTTGCGGGTCAGCTTCACCCCCTCCGACTCCAGCGGAGCCCGCTGCTCGATCTGCCGGGCCGTGGTGTACGCCGACCGCAGGTGCCCCAGCAAGGCCAGCGCGTCGGTGTCGCCCGCCTCCTTCGCGGCCACCTCGTACGGCTCCAGCGCCTTGATCATGGCGGCGAGCTGGTAGGCCACCGCCCCGCCCTCGTACGTGGTCATGATCTGCTGCGTCACAGCGACGCCTCCCTGTCTCGCTGGCGGGGGATGCTGGGTCGGGGCTGCCCACCGTCGGGCCGCTTGAACCAGTTCAGGAACCCGGCGAGGGTCCACAGTTCGGGCAGCCCGCTACCGGCGGGGGGCGCACCGCACCAGGCGATGGCCACCCACACGGTGCCCGGCTTGTGCATGGGCACGATGCCCTTGTCATCCTCGATCACGCCGAGGATGCGCGCCCGCAGTTCGGTGTCGGTGCGCACCCACACGGCACCCGGTTCGTACGGGTCCTGGTCGGCCATGTCCTGTCTCCTGTCTGCTGTCGATGTTTCACGTGGAACATCGGCCCCTAGGCCGGGACCTCGCCCGTGGGCTCACCGAACGAGGCGACCACCCCGCCCGTCGTGATCGTCTGGTAGACCTGCGCTGCGGTCACCGTGTGCTGGTACTTCGGGCGGCTGTCGGTGTGCAGCGTGCCCTCGACCAGGCCACGGGCGGCGTTCATCGCCTCGGCCAGATCGGTGGTGCGCTGGCTGTCGTAGGGCAGGGCGTGCTCGAACAGACCGCGCGTGTTGGTGAAGACGTACCAGCTGTCGTTGCCCGCCTGCTGGTAGACGACGTGGTAGGTGACGTCGGTGCTGATCTCCCTCACTGCGCCACCCGCCCGACGATGACGCGGAAGGCGTACCCCGAGGGCCCGTCCTCGCGGAGCCGCTGCATGGTGATCTCCTGGTTGGGGTTCTCCATGACGGCGATCTTGCGGGCGGCGTTCTCGTGCACCTCCGGCCCGTCGTAGCGGTAGTCCCACGGGAAGGTGCCCTTGCCTCCGTCGCTGGAACGAACCAGCACCTCCTTGCCCTTGGTGTTGGTGGCGGGGCTGGTTCGTGTGGTGATGGTGTAGCTGCGCATGGTTGTCCTTCCCGCCGGGCCACGGGGTGTGGCCCGGCGATGTTTCACGTGGAACATTCAGTTCTGGTGGTAGGGGCAGGGCTGGTTGTCGGCACCCTCGTGGCAGTACCGGCAGTGGTACGGGTACAGGCCGAGGTGGCAGTGCGTCACCGGTTCGGCGAACACGCCGGACTTCTGGAGCGCGTTGCCGATCATGTCCGTGACGTGGCCCGGCCAGAACTCGATGGCGGTCTCCTCCAGGGTGACGCACCAGCCGCTGCACTGGACGCCGGGCTCCTGCAAGATCGCTCGTCGTCGCCCGTCGTCGTCGAGCTGCGCCTTGATCAGCTCGAACGCACGCTCGGCCTGCGCCTTGGTCAGTACGGGTGTGCCGTCGTAGGTGGGCATGTGTTGTCCTTCCGTCGATGTTTCACGTGGAACAGTCACGGCTGCTCCGCCGTCAGGAACACGACGCCCGGTCCGGGGTCGCCGTTGGTCACGGTGTACGAGTTGCCGTCGGAGGCGGGCCCGTACCGGGTGGTGTCCGACGTGACGTCGACTCGCACGCGCGGCTTGCCGTCGGCGGTGACCAGTCCCGGCTCGATCTCCACCATGCCGACCCCTTCGGGCAACAGGACGCGCAGCACCTCACCCTGTCGCATGATGTGCTGCCTGTTCGGTGCGCTCACTGCCTGTCTCCTTCGCTCGATGTTTCACGTGGAACCAAGAACGATCATGGTCCCGACAACGCACCCCACACCGGGGCGGGGATGCGAAGCCGACAGCACGTCGATGTTTCACGTGGAACATTCAGCCCTGGGCGGCGGTCAGGTACTCGTCGTACTGGTCGCCGAGCCAGGCGTGCAGCGTGGCGCTGATGCGCTGCGCCTCGTAGTAGTGGTCGAGGACGCTCGGGTCGAACCCGCCCGCCTCGTGCGCCTCGGTGATCCACCCCGACAGGGTGGGGTTGTTGTCGTACTGGGAGGCGTCGGCCAGCAGGTCGGCCAGCACCAGGGCGGGCATCGGCTCCCTGCGGTTGCCGCCCGTGGCCCGTCGGCTGTCGGCGGTGATGCCGGGGATGCCGGTGAAGTAGGCGGTGCGTCGGGTGTCGCCGTCGGTGACCCAACGCTCCGGCTCGTTGGAGTTGCGGACGAACACGACGTCCCACACCTCGTGTTCGGTGTACGGTCCGGTGCTCACCTCGTGCGTCCAGAACCAGTGCGTCTCGACGGCGTCGCGTGCGATCAGTTCGGCCAGGGTCATGCCTCTGTCTCCTGTCTCTCGATGTTTCACGTGGAACCAAGAATGATCTTGGTCAGTCCTCGTCCTCGTAGCTCTCGTCGGTGAGGCCCCAGCGATAGGCGCAGTCGTAGCTCTCGGTCACGTCCTCCAGGCGGTTGCGGGGAAGCCACTCAGTCGTGCGTCCGCCGTCGAACGAGACCTCCACCTGCTCTTCGCGGGGATCGACCATCACTACGCCTATCTGATCGATGTCGTTGTCGAATGTGACGGTCCGCAGCGTCAGGTCGTCGGGCAGGTCGCCCATAGGTACCCCTCTCGTCGATGTTTCACGTGGAACATTGCTCCGTCAGGTCGGGGGAACGTCCCGACCCTGCCAACGTGGGGCAGGCAGGGGCGGGACGCTCGGCCTGAGGTGACGGGGTCAGTCGTGCTGCCCGACGAGCAGCCGCTCCGACTCGGCCCACGAGTAGCCCGGCTGCCGGTCGGTGATCCGCTTGACGACGTGCCCGTGCTCGCCGCAGAACGGGGCGGCGGGGTGCGTCACCCCGTCGGCGTCGGTCACGGCGATGTAGCGATCGGCGTAGCTGTACTCGCAGTCGGTGCAGGCCACCCGCGTCCAGTACTCCGTGTGGTACAGGTTCACCACGGTGCCGCCGACGTCGACGATCATGTCGAAGCGGCAGTGCTGCCCGTCGGGGTTCACGTCGTGCCACGTGTAGTGCGTCAGCCGGAGCGTCGAGAACATCGAGACGCGCCGGATCTCCAGCTCACGCGTGACTGGGGTGTGGTAGGGCCACGTGGACTGCGCCATGTCCCGGCGGAACGCGTAGTCGGTGACGGTCTCGGAGTTGTCCCGCACGGTGGCGGGGATGGTCACGGTCATGCTGTCTCCTGTCGATGTTTCACGTGGAACATTGCTTTCGGTCAGGCCCACCGCTGCAACTCGCGCAGCATCGCGGAGTCGGGCGGGTACGGCCCGAACACTTCCGCGCTGCGCACCCTGTACGCCCCGCGATCCATGCGCACAAGCGGGTAGCGGTACACGCTGACCACGGTTCCGAGCGGGAGGCGGAAGTAGAGCATCGGCCCCCTGTCGTACACGTTGTGCCCGCGCTTCCGGTGGCGCAGCAATGTGCGCCGATTGCGCTTGGTCAGACTCCCCACAGACTGTCGCCCTTCCTGGTTTCACGTGGAACATTCAGTCGGCGGCGAGTACCGCCTTGGCCCACGCCTCACGGTCAGCCCGTTCCTCAGCGTCCACCTTGGCCCGCCACTTCCTGTAGCTGCCGCCGGTGCTGGCCTCGACCCACTCCGCGTGGGACGCGTAGCCGTACCGCTGCGCCGCCCGGTCGTACAGGTAGGTCAGGTACTCGGCGTCCGTCATGGACTCGTCGTACGTCACCGGCTCGAAGGGCATGTCTGTCTCCGTTTCACGTGGAACAATCACGCGTGCTTGTTTCTCAGCGCTGGCCCAGCGTGCGGCGCTTGCGCGGGGGCGCGCTCACGGACGTGGACTCGCCGGTGCTGCGCTCGATCTTGAGCTGATAGAACTTCGTGTGCCCGGTCTTGTCCCGGTGCTCGTCGAACCACTGCCACCAGGCCGGGTTGTCGACCTGCGTCAGCGGGCCGGACTCGTCGCACTCGCGGCACGCGTTCGCGCGGAACTCCACGTGCCGTGCGTCGGGGTCGATGGACAGCATGCGCTGTACGTCGGCGCTCATCTGGTCTCCTCCTTCTTCAGAATCCACCACGTGTTCAGGTGACCCGACGGGACCACCCTGACGCGGACGAACAAGCCGGGCCGCAGCCTCTCGCGCTCGTGCTTGTAGCGCATCGCGGTTGACCACGCTGTCTCCCATCCCTGGTCGCTGGTAACGAACTCCCACCCCTCAGGGATACGCGACGACTTGATCATGCGTTGGTCCTTCGTCCATGCCACGGGGCGAACCCCCGATGTTCCACGTGAAACATACGGGACCATCGGGAGTCGCCCCGAAGCCGGGCGACGGTTACAGCGGCGTCGGCATCACGGCCACACCGGTCCGCTCGTACGTGCGCAGGGCGTCAAGCGCCCGCTCGTACGAGAGGGAGCCGAGGGAGCCCATCGAGACCACCGCACGGGCGAACGGGTTGTGCCGCTGCACCAGCCGGTCGAGGGCCGACATCAGGGTGACCCCGTCCGTCTCGTCGAGCAGCACCTTGGAGCGGAACATCACGACCGAGTCGTCCCACCCGCTCAGCACGGGGAGCGGGTTGTTCTTGCGTCGGAGCATCGTTGGTCCTCCTGTCACCTGTCAGCGGATGTCGGCGTAGCCCAGCGCGGCGCAGTTCGCCACGCCCATGCGCGCCGTCCACTCGATCATCTGGTTGCCGTTGCGGAAGTTGTCCGTGATCACGTCGCCGCGCGTCTCGCGCACCACCAGGACCATGTCGCCCGTCCGCCACGCCGTCTCGCAGTCGGCGGCGCGCTGCTCGTCGGAGTAGCCCACGTACCACGCGACAGCGGCCTCTTCGTGCGTGCCGTTCGACATGCACTCGCTGACGTACTCCGGGTCGGTGGTGAAGCCCGTCTCGCACACGTAGTCGGAGCCCTCCGCCGACGGGGCGAGCAGCACGCCACCCGCCACCAGGAGGGCCGCCGACAGCGCCCCGAACACCAGTCCGAGCCGACCTTTGCGCGCCTTGTGGTTCATCATGTCCATGTCTCCTGTCTCTCACATTGCAAGCAGGATGCCCGGCTTGCGCTGTGTCAACGCACCCTTGCGCGGGTGCAGTTCGTCCCCGTCCAACGGGGTCGGGCAAAGGAAGCCGTGCGTCAGCATGCGCGTCAGCACGGGATGCCCATCGCCGTAACGCACCGCCACACTCTTCAACTTGATCATCCGGTACTCAGGACCGGAGTCCTCGTTCTCCGGCGTGCGGTCAACCACCCGCACAATGTGGTCGCCACTGTCCGTCGTCGCCAGCTCATACGGCTCGACAACCCGCGTCACCTTCACGAACACAGGGTTGCCGTAGTCGTCGACCACAGGCTTACGGCGCGCATCCTTCTTCCGCTTGAAGAACGACACACGCACCGGACAACGATGATCGATCGCCGACTTGAACGCGAACCACACATCCAACTGGTCGCGCTCGTCGGTCGCCATGCGGAACCCGTACACGGGCCCGACCTCCCTAGAAACACACGTCACCGTGCGGGGGCACCGTCTGTCGCACCCGCTTGTTGCCGTCCTTGTCCACCTCGTGCAGCTCGATCGAGTTGTCCGCGCAGAAAACCTCCCCCGTCGCGCTCACACTCGTGTCCGGACGCCACTGCGGCTCAACCTCACGCCGGTAACGCAGGTGCGCCCGATACCGGGACAACGCCCGGCCCATCGCCGCAACCTGCTCCGGGGAGAAGAACCAGTCACCCGACCAGTCACCCGACCCCGCGTACGGAATCGACACCCGTTCCATCTCGGCCGGACCCGGCACCGTGTTGCCCCACGCACCACACCGACGGATCATGCCCGTGTCCAGCGCCCAGCGGAGCATCCCCATCGCCGTGTGAAAGCGCACCGGCTCCGGCGGCGGAACCTTCACCCCGTTGCGCACGATCCAGTACTTACCCTGCACCACGTACACAGTCCGTCTCCTCTCGTATGCGGACAGAGGGCCCAATGTTCCACGTGAAACATTGAGCCCGCGACCCGCACAGTCAGGTCACTTGAACGCGAAACACGCCCGGTAGACGAACTGACCCGCCACGCTGGTCTGGTTCGTCACCCGACGCCACACACCCAGGTTGAAGCCCTGCGCCCTCGCCCACTGCGCAGCAGCAGCATCCGCCGTACGCGTTGCCCGCTTCGCCTTCGGCAAGGGCCCCCGCACCGTCACCCACAGAGCACGATCCTTGCGCTCGATGGACACCATCAGTCCCGCCATGTCACCTATCACCTTCCATGTGGACACTGAGCGCAGCGCCCGCACGCGATGTTTCACGTGGAACACTGCGCCCCGAACCCACA
>Ga0247825_10001461_pt1 | contig 15503 bp, 16 predicted proteins | sample 13C_Vanillin_Day_FD_194413 | JGI IMG/M metagenome (GOLD analysis project Ga0247825, IMG submission 194413) | Soil microbial communities from agricultural site in Penn Yan, New York, United States - 13C_Vanillin_Day48 | ecosystem: Environmental > Terrestrial > Soil > Agricultural land | place... | reverse complement strand
TTTCCTCCGCGCGCGCGAGGGCAAGCTCCATTGCGTCGTAGTTCTCCGCGCGATCCATGATGCCGTCGAAGTACCAGGTGACGGTCGTCGCCGACGGTCCCGGAAATATCGTCGCGTGGGCGGTCGAGCGTCCGCGCGCCATCCGCCACAGCACCGCCGGGTCGTTCCCGCTGACGTCCGCCATTATCGGCTCTCCAGGATGAGCAGTCCGATCGAAATGCCGGCCAGGACCCACAGCGTCGGACTGATCTCCCGGTGCCTTCCAGCCACGGCGTACAGCATCGTGTGCAGGATGAATCCCCACAGGATGCCCTGGGTAATGGACAGCGTCAGCGGGATAAGGACGATGGTCATGAAGGCCGGCAACGAATCCTCGACAGTGCGGAAGTCGACACTTCCGACCATTTGAAACATCGAGAGGCCGACCAGGACGAGCACGGCCGCCGTCGCGTACGGCGGCACGGCGGCCGCGAGTGGCGCGATGAACAGGCAGGGAAGGAAGCACAGGGCCGTCACCACCGACGCGCGGCCGGTACGCGCGCCGACGCGAATCCCGGCGATGCTTTCCACGAACGCCGTCCCCGCGGAGGTGCCAGCCAGCCCGGCGCCGAGCGTCGCCCACGCGTCCACGATCAGGCCGCGGCGCAGATTCGGTGGCCGCCCGTCCGGATCGGAGAGCCCTGCCGCGCTGGCGACGCCGATGAACGTGGACAGCGAGTCGAAGAGATCCGTGAACAGGATCGCGACGATCGCGGGGAGCAGCGCCCACTGCAGGGCATCGAAAACATCGAGCTTGAGGAAGACGGACGAAAAGTCAGGCGGACTCGTGAGTTCGGCCGGCGGTGTCGCGAAGCCGAAGAGCCACGCGAGCGCCGTCGTCGTGAAGATCGCCGCCAGGAATGCAAACGGGTTATGACGGCGGAGCAGCACGACGGCGACGGTGATGCCGAGCAGCAGGAAGGCGGCGCGATGATCGAGGACGCCGAGCCGGACGAGCGTCGCCGGATCAGCGGCGATGAGGCCGGCGTTGCGGAACCCGATGAACGTGAGCAGCAGTCCGATGCCGCCGGCGGCCGCGACGCGCAGGCCGGGAGGTATCGACATCGCGACGCGTTCTCGCAGCGGCGTCGCCGAGACCAGCAGGAACAGCACGCCCGCCCAGAACACCATGCCGAGCGCCGTCTGCCACGGCACCTGGTTCTGGAGAATGATCGTGTAGGCGAAGAACGCGTTGATGCCCATCCCGGGCGCGACGGCGAACGGCAGCCGCGCGTACAGTCCCATCAGCAGCGTCATCGAGAAGGCGATCAGCACGGTGGCCGTCAGCGCGCCTGAAAAGGGAATGCCGGTACCGGGCGTGGACAGGATGCCGGGATTGACCACCACGATGTAGGCCATCGTGAAGAACGTGGTCACGCCGCCGGCGAGATCGCCAAACTTCGAAACGGCAGGAAGCGTGGAGGTGCGCACCGCGGCTATTGTGCCCCGCACCCCTCTGAATTCAGGATTCTGAATTCAGGATTCAGCGTCAGACGCGGTAACGTCCGAGGCGCGCGGTCAGGATGGCCCTGAGATCCGCTTCGGATCGCGTGCCGGTCAGATCGAGGTCCGACTCGCTGAGCGCGTCAATCAGCGCGCGAATGACGTGCGCGCGGCTGATGGCCACGCCGCTCGCCGCGCGGATGTCGGCGCCGAGCCGATCCAGGAACACGATCTGCCGGTCGAACAGAACGACCGTAACCTTGGTCCAGTGCTCGGTGTGCGACGGCCGCCGCCCGCGCTTCTTCGGACGCTCGGCATCACTGCTTTCCACGGGTGCCACGAAGATGTCCTCGCCGCTTTTGCCCAGCCGTTTACGGGCGCCATTCCCCAGGATTCGATTGGTCGACATACCCCAGCTCAGCCCGAAAGGAATTAATTCAGTAATTAAAGTGTGATGTCAAGAAATCGCCTGCGATCGTAAAGCACTCTCGCCCGCCGTGCAAGACGCCATCAGGCGTCAGCGCGCGCGGCGCCCGATCCGTTTGACGAGTTCGGCGGTGAATTGCTGGTAGGCGCGGCTGCCGCGCGTGCGCGGCGCATAGGCGACGACCGGAAGTCCATGCGACGGCGACTCCGCGACTCGCGGATCCTGCGGAATCTCGGTTGCGAAGACGCCGCGCCGGTTGTGCAGGCGGATGATGTCGATGATTTCGCGCGTCGCCTGACGACGATAATCGACCATCGTCAGCACAATGCCGGCGAGGCGCGCCGTGGCCTTTCGGGTCGGCGACAAATCGCGGTACCAGGTGAGGAACTGCGCCAGCGACTCGAGCGCCAGGTACTCGGCGCGGATCGGCACGACGAGCTGGTCGGCGATGACGGGGACGCTGCGCGCGACGAGCGAATAACCTGCCGGCGAGTCGAGCACGATGGTGTGGAACTGCTGGGCAAGCGGCTTCACCACATCCGCGAGGCGCCGTTCGGGTTCGCGCGCATTGCGCAGGCTCGTATCCATGCGCGCGAGCGCCGGCGACCCGGTGATCAGAAACAGGTTCTCGGAGCGATCGACACGGCGGACGGCGTCGGCAGGCCTCACGTCGTTGAGCAGAACGTCGGCGATCGACGGTCGCGCATCGGAGGGGCGCACGCCCAGCGAGATCGAAGCGTTCAGATCCGCCTCGAGGTCGATGAGCAGCACCTTCCGGCCCGTGGACGCCAGAACGGCGGCCACATTCACGGCGGTGGTGGTTTTCCCGCAACCACCCTTTGGGTTGAACGCGGCGATGATCACGTACGAACGCGCATAGCGGACGAGTGAAAAGACTTAATTCAATCCGATTATAGCGAACGCGTTACCTCCAACTCTGTCAGCGCCCGTCGTCGAGATGAGCGCGGACAATGAACCGGCGCGGCGCCGAGCCGACGTAGCGGAACGGATAACACGTCACCAGAGTCAGCGCGGGCTCGTCGGTTGGATTCAGGACCCATGTGTCGTGTGGCTCCACCACCTGCGTGTCTTCGACACGGTAGACGTACGTTCCCTCAGCCGTGACTAAGCGCACGAGATCGTCCGGGCGGATTTCGCCGAGGCGCCGGAAGAACGTATCGCGATGCGCCGCCAGCCCGATGTTGCCCGGTTCGCCCGGCAGCGACGTGCCGCCGATGTGGCCGACCGCCAGGCGGAGTGTGCGCGAATCGCTGCCCGCGCGGACGATTGCGGATACGTTCAGCCGCGGGATCTCGAGGCGGCCGAGCGCGGTCCCATCTGCCGGCCGCGGTCGTGGTGCCGCTGGACGAGCGACCTTTCCTACCGGTGCCGGTGCCGGTGGCGCCGCTGCGAGAATGGCGTCGAGCTCCCGTGTCTCGAAGGCCTGATACAACGCGGTCTCCGCGGAGACGTAGCCGAAGTACCCGAGACAGAGGAACCCGACGACCAGCAGCAGCCGTTCGAGCACACGCAGCCCGCGTCGAGGAGGTGGACTCGCGTGCGGTGGCAGCGGTCCGCGCTCGTCAATCGGTAGCAGGGTGATTGGGCGCCAGGTACCCATCGCGGGCGATCACTGTAAGGTTCTTCTGTCCGGGGACGCGAACGGACACCTTGACGCGGCGGTAGCGGCCGTCACGGGCGGTATTCGTCGGCACATATCCGATGCTGTATCCACGGCGGATGTTCCCGGCAATCTCTCGAAACGCGTCGATGACCCCACGCTCGTTCTTCGGCGAGTAGGTGACGCCGCCGGACGTCCGCGCGAGCTTTCGCAGCAGTGCCGGCCGCCCGACGTCTGACACTAGGTGTGCGGTTGATACGGTGTAAATCAGCGCGTCGCTGCGGGCGGCGCGTTCCAGCATCACGTCGTCGGAGTGCATGCTGGCGTTGTCTTCGCCGTCCGAAAGGACCACGAGCACGCGCTTCTGGTGCGATGCCTCCTGCAGATGCTCGAGACCGTCGATCACCGCGTCATGCAGTGCCGTTTTGCCGCCCGGTGGAAAACGCGAAACCGCTGCTTCGATCTGCACGCGGCTTTTCGTGAAGGAAATAGTGTTCGGAAGACCGTGGCGGACGTTCTCGTTGAACACGATCGTGAACAGCTCGTCCTCGGGATGGCTCGATTCGGCGAAGGTCCTCGTGCCCGTCAGCACCATCGACCGCCTGGCGATCATGCTGCCGCTGTTGTCCACAATCAGGCCGGCGGCCACGGGAACGTCTTCGTTACTGAAGAACGTGATCGTCTGGGGCTCGTTGTCTTCGACGATCTGGAAGGCCGTCTCGGGCAGATTCGGCACGGCGTCTGACTTTCCGTCGAACACGTTGACGTGCAGCACGACAAGATCGGAGTGGGCTTTGAAGACGGGAGGATCCTGCTCCTGGGCGGGAAGGACCGCCATCATCGCCACGAGCAGAAAGACCAGACCGACAGGCACTCTCATTTCAGCCCCTCAGCACCTGACCATCGTACCGCTAGTTGATACCGCGAGAGCGAAGTGCGCGGTGTCCGCCTTCAGCGAGGACAGCGGCTGAAGACGGACACTGGCGCAGTGGCAATTAGCTGCGGAAGAGGCGGATCCCGGCAGCTCCAGCCAGCGACAGCAGCCCAAGCAGACCGCTGAGCGCAAGCGGACTCGCCGTGGCCGGCAGCTCCGCCGCGACCTGACCGCTCGTTCCGACTGGGCGGGGTTCAGGCTGTGCTGCGGCGACGCGGCTTTCCTCGACGACCGGAGCCGGCGCAGGCGCCGGCGCGGGGGCCTCTGCAACGGCGGGCGCAGGCGCCGGTTCAGGCGCTGGCGCGGGGGCCTCTGCAACGGCCGGCGCGGGCGCCGGTTCGGCCGCTGGAGCAGGTTCTACTGCGGCGACGGCGCCAGCGTCGACGGCACCGTCTTCAGTGCGGACCTTCGCCCCGGTTCGCGCCGCGATCCGTTCCGCCTGGTCCTTCGGGTAGATAAACTCTTTCCCGATCCTCTCGCCGGGGAAGTACCAGAACTGGACGGCTGGCATGGCACCTTCCCTGGTTTCCCTGAACATGATGACCGTGTCCTCGGTGACGCGCGGGCGCTCGGCCTGGACGAACGTCCAATGGCCGATCATGTTCTTCTCATCTTTGTCCCATACCTGGACGACGTTGCGCGTTGGCGAGTCCGCGAGCTTGAACACGTAGGTTCCCGGCTGCAGCGTCACGCCCGGCATTTCTACCGAGCCGCTGAAAGTCAGGAACGTCCGCTCCAAGGTGTTGGTCTCCTGGGCAATGACTCGACCGGCCATCACCGCCAGGACCGCCAGCACCATCGCGGTCGCAAGTAGTTTCACCCGTTTCATTAGTCTCCTCCTCAAATCCTTGTGGCGGTACGCTTGCTCGATACCAACCACAACATATGGCTGGGCGCGGTGGCCGCGTCGCCGCTGTATGGATTTGCATCTTGTATGCCTCTCATAGCCGAGCTGTTGGCGCGTGACCGTCGAATCTGTTGAGCTCCTCGTGATCGGCGCCGGAGCGGCAGGGCTCGCCACGGCGATTTTCACTGCCCGCGCGGCTCCGGGGCGCAGCATCGTCTGTATCGATGGGGCCAGGCACATCGGCGCCAAGATCCTCGTCAGCGGCGGCTCACGCTGTAACGTCACGAACCGGCTCGTGACGGAGAGGGATTTCTGGGGTGGATCTCAGCGGTTCGTCCGCAACGTGCTGCGCGCATTTCCCGACGCGCGGGCAATCGAGTTCTTCTCGGCGCTCGGTGTCGAGCTGCACGAAGAGGAAGACGGCAAGCTGTTTCCCGACTCGAACACGTCCCGCACGGTATTGAGCGCACTGCTCGGCGAGACGCGGCGCCTCGGTATTTCGCTGGTCACAGGCGAACGGGTGATTGCGTTGACGAAAGACGACAACCAGTTCGTGGCGACGACCGCGTCTGGCCGCACGTTTCGCGCGCGCACCGCCGTGATCTGCACCGGCGGCCGTTCGCTGCCGAAGACGGGCAGCGACGGACTCGGGTACGAACTCGCACGGCGTCTCGGTCACCGCTGCGTCAGCACCGTTCCGGCCCTTGCCCCGCTCGTCTTCGATGGGTGGCAGGATCTGGCTGGAATAGCCCATCCTGCGGCGATGACGCTGCGGGTTGACGGCGCGCCCGTCACGACGCTCGAGGGATCGCTCCTGTGGACGCACTTCGGCGCCAGCGGCCCTCTGCCATTGAACATGTCGCGGCACTGGCACCGCGCGAACGAAAGCGGAACGAGTGGCGAGATCAGCGTCGACGTGTGTCCAGGCGAGACCTTCGCCACGCTCGACGAGTGGCTCCGGACACAGGAGCAGACCCGGCCGCGAGCGCAGGTCGTCACCATCGTCTCGTCGAGGATCCCAAATGCCGTGGCGGAACGATGGGTCGCGTCCGCCGGTGTGCCGCGTGAGCTCACGATGGCGCACCTGACGCGCGAAGGCCGCCACGCGCTCGTTCGACGGCTCCAGGAAACGGTGCTGCCGGTTCGAGGCAGCCGCGGCTTTGCCTACGCGGAGGTGACCGCCGGCGGTGTGCCGCTCGACGAGGTCGATTCGGCGACGATGGAGTCGCGCATCTGCGGAAACCTCTTCTTCACAGGCGAGATCCTCGACGTTGACGGACGCCTCGGCGGGTTCAACTTTCAGTGGGCGTGGTCATCGGCGTGGGTCGCGGCACGGGCGATAGCGCGATTGTTGGCGGCATCGTGACCATAGCGCCGGCACGCTGGCTCGTTGACCACGCGCATATGCTGCCCGCGACAGGGGATGCCCTCGACGTCGCCAGCGGCAGCGGCCGGCACGCCTTATGGCTCGCGGCGCGCGGGTTGACGACCCTCGCCATCGATAGAAGTCCGACCGCGATCGCCGCGATCCGCGAGAGCGCCGTGCGGCTCCATCTTCCGCTTCGGGCGGAGATCGTCGATCTGGAAACAGGCCACGCGACGCTGCCGGTCGCCGCGTACGACGTGATCGTCGTCGTGCACTATCTGCACCGCGCGTTGTTTCCGGCGCTGACGGCTGCGCTCAAGCCGCGCGGGATCCTCGTCTACGAGACGTTTACCAGAGCGCAGGCGCTCCTCGGGAAGCCAACGAATCCGGCGTTCCTCCTTGAACCGGGAGAGCTGCGCAACCTGGTGGCGCCGCTCGAGGTGCTCGTTGAACGCGAAGGCGAGTTCGAGGGAAAGATGCTGGCCAGCGTTATTGCGGTCCGGCGCTGAGCGCCTTTCTGACCGCTTCCGCGGTGACGCGGAAGTGCGACGCGGCCCACACCACCCGGCCGTTCTTGATCAGCAGCGCCTGTGGGGTCTCGTGACGGACGCCGAGCCGGGCGGTCACCGCGTTGGAGACGTCGCGGTGTGTCTGCACCGTCACCATGGCGTAACGCGGGTCAGGACCTCCGGCCGCGGACAGGTCCGCATTGAGGTGATCGATGAGCTCATCGAGCGCCTCGGCGCTGATGCCGCATGTAAAGCTGTGTTTGAACACGAGCAACGGACGGGTATGACTCTCGGACAGCAGACGGTCGAGCTCGTCGACGTGCTCGAGCAGGGTGAGATCAGGGTGCATTCGACAGTCAGTGTACCAAGCTACTTCTCAGGCTCGTGCGCCGCCTTGAACTGGGCGATTCGTGCGGCAATCGTTCGCTGATCCATATCGATGCCGCCGTTGAAGCGGCTGCCGTCAGCCAGCACCACGCGGTTCGCGCTCAGACTGCCCTCGACCGCCGCGCTGGCGGCCAGCTCGATGCGCTCCGTGGCGACGATCGACCCTTTCAACTGCCCCCGCACCATCACACGCGCGCCGCGAATGTCGGCGTGCAAGTGTGCCTGCTCAGCGATCGTCAGCGCTGAGTCGCGCACGATGAGCTGACCGTTCACGCGGCCTTCGACAGTGATGTCCTCGCCGCTCGTCAGCTCTCCCGAGATGGAAATCGTCGCGCCTATCGTCGTCATGGTGGATAGCTTAGGTTCGGCTGTTCAGGTGGTTCAAGGGCCGAGTTGGGTGCATGGGTCCGGGGTTCGTGTACGCTCCGACCCATGGCGGAGAAGGCCGAGCGCGAGGTGCTGGTTCTCGCCGGTCGCGAGGTGGCGATTACCAATCCGCGGAAAGTGCTGTTCCCGGAAGCCGGCTACTCGAAGCTCGATGTCGTCCACTATTTTCTGGCCGTCGCCGACGGAGCGCTGCGCGGTGCGGGGGGACGGCCAAACGTGCTCGTGCGGTACCCGAACGGGATCCACGATGAGTTCTTCTATCAAAAGCGTACTCCCCAGACGCGACCGGACTGGATCGAGGTGGCAGCTCTGAAGTTTCCATCCGGACGGACGGCGGAGGAGATCGTGCCGCGCGACGCCGCGGCGCTTGCGTGGATGGCCAACCTCGCGTGCCTGGAGCTGCATCCGCATCCCGTCCGTGCTGACGACCTCGACCACCCGGACGAACTCCGTGTCGATCTGGATCCCGTCGCGGGGATTGAATGGCCCCAGCTTCGGGAAGTCGCGCGCGTCGTCCACGCGACACTCGATGATTTCGGGCTCGTCGGATGGCCGAAGACGTCCGGCTCGCGCGGCATTCACGTCAACGTCCGCATCGACCGGCGGTGGACGTTCGTGGAGGTGCGCCGCGCCGCGGTTGCGCTCGCCCGTGAGGTAGAACGCCGCGCGCCGGCGCTGGCAACCAGCAAATGGTGGAAGGAAGAGCGGCACGGCGTCTTCATCGACTACAACCAGAATGCGAAAGACCGCACGGTCGCCGCCGCGTACTCGGTGCGGCCGAGGCCGGACGCCCGCGTCTCGGCGCCGCTGACCTGGGGAGAAATCGATCAGTGCGATCCCGGAGATTTCACACTGGCGACGATGCCGCGCCGCTATGCGGAAAGCGGCGATCGTCACGCGCCCATCGATCAACATCCTGGTTCCCTGGAAGCGCTGCTCGAACTGGCTGCGCGTCACGAACGGGATGGACTTGGCGACGCGCCGTGGCCTCCGCAGTACAAGAAGCAGCCGGGTGAAGCACCCCGCGTGCAGCCGTCCCGTGCCCGCGCGACACCCGCTGGTTCACCGGGACGACGGGTTCCGAAACATCCGCTGATCGAGGTGGCACGGGCGCGGCGGAAAGAGGAGGCGCTGCAGCAGCTCGAGTCGTGGAAGGCGCGCTATCCGGACGCTGCCGCCTGGCTGCAGCCGGCGGACGTCCTCGTCGATTCGATGCGCGGGCGGTCGGCCACATGGACACGGGTGCGGGTCAATCTGCAGCACGTACCGATTCAACAGCGCCCGGCGCAAGAACAGCTGGAGCCGTCGCTCGAGGAAATCAGCGGCTGGAGCGGCCCGCCCCGAAAACCTTCTCGAGCTCGTACGCCGGCGTAACCTCGAGCTGGTCGTACCGGCAGTCTTCAGGGCGGCGATCGGGCCGCCAGCGCAGGAACGTTGTCGCGTGTCTGAAGCGGTCGCCCTGCAGATGGTCGTACTTCACCTCGCAGACGCGTTCGATCCGCAGCGGTTCCCACGACAGATCCTTGCCCGCGCTCCATCGGCTTTGCCCGCCGGGCATTCGTTGTCCGCTTCCCTCCGCTTCCGCCCATTCGCGCCACGGATGGGCCTGCCGAGCGTTCTCGCGCAGCGGTTCGAGCTCCGTGACGAGCGATTTGCGCACCGCCATCGTGAATGACGAGGTGACACCCACGTGATGCAGCCTGCCGCCGTCGTCGTACAAGCCGAGAAGCAGCGAGCCGACGGCATCGGGACCGCTTTTGTGCCAGCGGAATCCGGCCACGACGCAGTCGGCGGTGCGCGCGTGTTTGATTTTGAACATCGCGCGTTTGCCGGGGACGTATGGCTGGTCGTCCGGTTTCGCGATCACACCATCGAGCCCGGCCCCTTCGAATCGCTCCAGCCACTCAGCCGCCAGGTTCCGATCGCGCGTCATCGGAGTGAGATAGAGCGGCGGACGGACCTCCGCGAGCAGACGTTCCAGCGCACGGCGCCGGTCGCTCTGCGCGCGATCGAGAAGCGACGCGCCGTCCGCGGCCAGCAGGTCGAATGCGACAAACGACGAAGGCGATGCCTGCGCAAGCGTTGCGACTCGCGACGCCGCCGGGTGCAGACGCAGCTGCAGTGCGTCGAAATCGAGGCCGTCCGGTGAAGCAATGACTATTTCCCCGTCGACCACACACTGCGGCGGCAGCCGATCCAGCAGCGCGTCGTGCAGCTCGGGAAAGTAGCGATCGAGCGGCTTGAGATCGCGGCTCTGAATGTAGACGTCGTCTGTGCCGCGGAACACGATGGCGCGGAAGCCGTCCCACTTCGGTTCGAACAGAAATCGGTCGCCCGCGGGAATGCTGTCGACCAGCTTGGCCAGCATCGGCTCGATCGGGGGAGCTGGAATCATGGAATGTGTGAAGCGAGGAGGCCACACCACTCGCGATGCCCGTCGTGCGGGCTGGCCACGAGCGAGCCCGCGTAGCGGGCGAGTCGAGTGGTGCCTGAGGAGGGAATCGAACCCACACGCCGGGTGACCGGCGGGAGATTTTGAGTCTCCTGCGTCTGCCAGTTCCGCCACTCAGGCCCTTCGACTCGCTGTGCTTCAGTTTACCTCCTACCTCCTTCCTCCTTCCTCCTTCCTCCCTCCTCCCAACTCCTCCCTCCCATTGCATGGCAGACTGAGATACGTGAACAACTTCTACATCCTGTTTGCCATCGCCGCGGGCGCCGGTGTCGCCGCGCAGGCCGTGATCAACGGGCGGCTTCGCTTCATCCTTGGCGCGCCCGTGTGGGCGGCAACGGCACAATTCGTGGTTGGTCTCGGCATGCTGTTGCTGTTTGCCACGCTCAGCCGTCAGTCGCTGCCCGCCGGGGCCGACATCGCGCGTGCGCCGTGGTGGATGTGGACGGGTGGGCTGTTCGGCGCCTTTTTCATCCTGATGGCGGTGGTCGCCACGCCGGTGCTTGGCGCTGCATTGATGCTCGCCTCGAGCATCGTCGGGCAGCTCAGCGCGGCGCTGGTGATCGATCACTTCGGACTGTTCGGCGCGACCGTCGTTCCGATCAGCACGACGCGCGTGTTAGGCGTCCTGCTGCTCGCGGCCGGCGTTATCCTGATTCGGTGGACGTAGGGGCACGTATCTGATCGGGTTCAGGGGTGCAGAGGCGTGCAAGAGGTTCAGCCGTTTCGTTCAGATGTTCTTGAACCGGGTGAACCCGCTGAACTTGATGAACAGGACCCCTGAACCAAGTGAACGCTTGAACCTTCTGAACCCAGGATGAACGATACCGATCGCCAGTTCCTTTTCGACCTGCGGAAATCGCTGCTGCATCTGCACAAGACGCTGCTCGACTGGGAGCGCTCGGCGTACGAGCGTGTGCATGGGCGGGTGTCGTCGGCGGAGCTGCTGCAGGCGACGATGGAGCATCCGCAGTTTGCGTGGCTGCGGCCAATCTCCGAGCTGATCGTGCGGATCGACGAATCAGTCGATACCGAGCCGCAGAACGGGCCGGTCGACGTGGAAGCGATCGTTGCCCGCGCGCGTGCGGCGACGGCGGCGGACGAAGCGGGAACGCCGCAGGCGCAGCGGTATCACACGGCCCTGCAGGAGCATCCCGATGCGGTCTTTGCGCACCGGGATGTTGCGAACGTGCTCAAGGCGCGCGCGAGCTAGGTTACGTCAGCGCGTTGCTGCACGGCCGCGGCGTCATGCTGCCGCCCCAGCCACCATCCGTTCAAGGCCCAGACCGCGGCTGCCATCGCGCCGATGATTGCGATTGTCTGCGGCCCAAATCCCCCGGCGCGAAGCCCTTTGTCGAGCTGAGCGACGACCGCGTCCGCAGCGCGGTAGACCGGCACATCGACAAAGTTCTTGGCCTTGTATTTCGTCTCGTTGTCGAGCGCGCTCCACAACATTTCGCGGCCGGGCCGCACGAACGCGAACTCGCCAAAACGCCTGGTGACGATCAACACGGCCACCACCGCCAGGGTGTTCCACCCGGCCAACACTCCGAAGCCGATTGCTGTGGCGATTGGCACCAGGCTGAGCAGCGCGACGAGCCCGAAGCGCGACGCGATGAAGCCGGTGAGAAACACCTGGCACCCGATGGTCAGGCTCTGCACGATCCAGTCGAGGCGCGCGAAGAATCGCGTGCGTGCCGCCGCGTCGGAGAAGGCGTCGGTGACCAGCCGAAGCTGCTCGAAATAGAGGAACGTGTTCACGGTGGCGATCAGGACGACGAAGAGCGTGATGCCAAGGATGTACGGTGACTTCATCGACAGCGGCACTCCGGCCCACATGCTGCCGCCGATGGCCCGGTCGCGTCCGCGGTCGAAGGCGCTCTTCTCGACTTCTGGTGAATTGGACTTCCAGACGGTGATCAGCGCCCGCTGACACACGATGGCAAGCACGAACAGCCCGGCACCAAGAAACAGGATGCCGCTGTTACCAATCCGGGAGACCGCGAAGTCGGTGACCAGCGGACCTGTGAGCGCTCCTGCGGTCCCGCCGGCGGCGATGATCCCGAACAGGCGCTTCGTCTGATCGCTGCGAAAGAGTTCCAGGAGGAAGCTCCAGAACACCGAGATCGTGAACAGGTTGAGGACGCTGATGAAAATCCAGAAAAACTGGCTCAGCCCCAGGCCTGGAGTACCGCGGCGAAACGCGAGGCCAACGACGGTGAACGACACCGCGACGGCCGCATACGTCCATGGCAGGAACACGCTCCGGCGAAAGCGGGCGACGAGCCAGCCGTAAACGGGGATAACCAGGAGCGACGCGGCGGCGGTGCCAATCCAGAGGTCGGCAAGTCGATCGGCGCCGATCAGCGTGCCGACCGTGTCGCGGACCGGCCGCACCGCGAAGTAGCCGGCCATGATGCAGAAGAACAGCAGGAACGAGGCGACGACCGCGGGCATCTCCCGGCGCTCGATGGCGCGCAGGCTCGACACTAGCCGGCCGGCGATGTCAGCGGGCGCGCTGGCGCATTGGCCGATTCGGAATCGCGATCCGACGGTCGCATTGACCCCTGCCGCCGGCCGAGCCACAGGCCGAGCAGCGCCCAGACGGCGGCCAGCGGCACCGCCACGGACGCCAGGCCGACGAGCGCCAGGCCGAGCGATCGGAGCCCCACTTCCGTCCAGGCACCGATGACATCGCCGCCGCGGTAGACGAAGGTATCGGTGACCGCCTTCGACTTGTACTTGTCCTCGCGGCTCACCACCGTGAACAGCGTCTCCCGCGCCGGCCGCGCGACGGCGCGCTGCATCGCGGTGAACGCCGCCTGGAAAAGAATGAGCACGGCAAACGATCCGGCAGCGGCGAGCCCGATGAAGCCGAGCGACGCGGTCAGAGGGAGCAGCATGAGCGCGACGGACACGCCGAAGCGCTTCATGATGTGGCCGGTCACCACGAGCTGCAACAGCAGCGTCGTTACCTGCGTGATCAGATCGATCTGCGCGAAAACGGTGGTGCGCAGGTCAGTGTCGTCGCCGAGCGCCGCCACCATCGCCAGGCGCGTGAAGTACAGAAACGTGCCGAGAATCGTCATCAGCAGTACGTAGGCCGAGATCCCCAGCAGATAACGCGAGCGCAGCACGGCACCGATACCCGCCCACGCATTGCCGCCGATGACGGCCCGGTTGACCGCCGCCGATTCCTCCGCGGGTCCCCCGGTCTGCCCGGGCTGCAGCCATGCGACCGCCCGGGCAGCGCCGATCGCCGCCAGGAGGAACCCCGCCGACACCAGCAGCATCGCCGCCGTACCGAGCGGCTTCACCAGCACAGTCGCCAGCCAGGGCCCGAAGATGGCGCCGAGCGTGCCGCCCACGGCGATGGCGCCGTACAGGCGCGTGCTCTGCTCAGGCGTGAACCGATCGGCCATGAGCGCCCAGAAGACCATCGTGCTGAAGAGATTGAAGACGCTGAACCAGACGTAGAACACGCGACCGCTGACCTCGCCCACCGCCGCCGGTGCGACGGTGATGAGCGCATAGAAGCCGACGAGGCTCAGCGCGAAGAACGCATACGTCGCGGTGATGAAGACCAGACGGCGGAACCGGCTCACCAGCCACCCGAACATCGGGTTCACGCCCAGCGTGACCACGGCCGTGCCGATGAAGAGCCAGCGGACCTCGTCGAGGCCGCCCCGCATCCCGATCGCGTCGCGGGCCGAGCGCAGGACCTGGATCGCGGTGAGCACGCAGAAGAAGTAGCCCGCGGCCACGAGAATCGGCGTCACTTCCTCGCGGCGGATGTTGAAGAAACGCTGCAGCAGGGCAGTCATACGCAGACGCCCGAGTCTGGCACTGACGGGAGATGGCAAGGGTCAATCACTGTGTACTCCGGTTATCAATAGCGTGGGACTATAACAGCGATATGCACGCGACCGCGACAGACATGCGACGTGCCGTTGCCGCGCTTACGTTGGTCCTCGCCGCCGCGGCGCCTCTCGCTGCGCAGACGTCAGTGCCTCCGTACCGCCAGACCGTCGTTGTCACTGCCGCGACGACACCGGTGGAGCTGGGGAGCGTGACGCGGACGCTGACGGTAATCACGCGCGAGCAGATCGAGGCGCTCCCGGCGCATTCAATCGCCGACGTCCTGCGTCTCGCCGCGTCCGTGGACGTTCGCGCCCGGGGAGTTCGCGGCATGCAGACCGACTTCGCCGTCCGTGGCGCGAACTTCGGCCAGATGCTGGTCCTCGTCGACGGCGTCAGGCTGAACGATGTGCAGTCGGGCCACCACAACGGCGATATCCCGGTCTCCCTGGACGAAGTCGAGCGCATCGAGATCCTCCACGGTCCCGGCTCGGCCCTGTTTGGCGCCGACGCCTTCGGCGGTACCGTCAACGTCATTACGCGCCGCGCCATCAGTCAACCCGCGCTGTTGGCGCAGGGAGGGAGCTTCGGTCTGGCCAGCGGCCGGGGTGCGGCCGGGTTCGAGCGCGGTTCACTGACGCAGACGTTTGGCGTCTCGACGGAGCGCTCCGCAGGTTTCATGTACGACCGCGACTACGCGAGCGTCATCGCACGAGCGCGCACCATCGTCGGAAGCAGCTCCAGCGTGTCGGCTGCGTTTCTGCGAAAGGAGTTCGGGGCCAACAACTTCTATGGCGGCAACGCACCATCGCGCGAGTGGACGAATCAGGCATTGATTGCCGGCGACCATCAATTCGGAAGCGCCATGGGCTGGACATTCGCCGCCCGCGGCTCGTACCGCACGCATGGCGATCGCTTCATCTTCAATCAGGAGCTGCCCCAGCTCTCCGACAACCGCCATCGCACTCACGCGGTGCTTGGCGAGCTGGCTGTGTCGCGGCGGGTACGCACCGGATCGATAACGATGGGCGTCGAGAGCGGTGGCGACTGGATTCGCTCGTCGAACCTTGGCGACCACGAACTTGGCCGGATCAGCGCGTTTGGCGAACTGCGGCAGGAAATCGGCAGACGCGTGCAGGTCGATGCGGCGTTGCGCGTCGATCGGTACTCGGAGTTCGGCGCATCCTGGAACCCGTCCGTCGGTATTGGCTGGTGGCCGGCGGACGGGTTCCAGGA
>Ga0247825_10001460_pt1 | contig 15510 bp, 15 predicted proteins | sample 13C_Vanillin_Day_FD_194413 | JGI IMG/M metagenome (GOLD analysis project Ga0247825, IMG submission 194413) | Soil microbial communities from agricultural site in Penn Yan, New York, United States - 13C_Vanillin_Day48 | ecosystem: Environmental > Terrestrial > Soil > Agricultural land | place... | reverse complement strand
CGCCTCTGGAAGAGCCTCGTGCCCCTCTACAAGGATTACCCGGGCATCCGGCAGCTCTTCACCGCCGATGGCTTCCCGCCGAAGGTCGGCGAGCGCTTCCGCCTGCCCTTGCACGCCGAGACGCTCAAGGAGATCGCCGTCACGGAAGGCGAATCGTTCTATCGCGGCCGCCTGGCGCAGAAGACCGCCGAATGCGCGCCCGCCGGCCGCGGCTTGAGCTTCGAGGATCTCGCCGGCCACCGCGCCGACTGGGTCGAGCCTCTCTGCGTGTCGTACCGCGCGCACCGGCTCTACGAGCTGCCGCCCAACGGGCAGGGCCTTGCCGCGCTCATCGCCCTCGGCATCCTCGAGCACTTCGACCTTTCGGCGCACGGGGCCGATGCGCCCGAGGTCATCCATCTCCAGATCGAGGCGATGAAGCTCGCCTTCGCGGACGCGTACCACCACGTCGCCGATCCCGCATACATGCGCATCGATTGCGCGCAGCTCCTCGACAAGGCCTATCTGCGCAGCCGCGCCGCGCTGATCGATCCACGGCGCGCGCAGTTCCCGTCCTACGGCCGGCCGCGCGAGCACGGCACGGTCTACCTGTGCGCCGGGGACGCGGCCGGGATGATGGTGTCGCTCATGCAGTCGAACGGCAGGGGCTTCGGCTCGGGCATCGTCGTGCCCGGCACCGGCATCTGCCTGCACAGCCGCGGCAACGCGTTCTCGCTCGAGCCCGGCCATCCCAACGAGGTGGGGCCGGGCAAGCGGCCATTCCACACCATGGTGCCCGCTTTCCTGACGCGGGGCGAGGCGCCGCTCATGGCCTTCGGCGTGATGGGCTTCAACATGCAGCCCCAGGCCCACGTGCAGATGGTGAGCCGCCTGGTCGATCACGAGCACAACCCGCAGTCGCTCTGCGACGCGCCGCGATGGCGCATCGCCTACGAGGAGCCGGCCATCGTCCTGGAGCCCGGCTTTCCCGCCGCGACTGCCGAGGGCCTGCTCGCTCGCGGCCATACGCTGGTCGCGACGGAGAAGTATGCGGCCGCGCGAACTCCGTTCGGCAGCGCGCAGGCCTTCGGCAGCGCGCAGGCCGCACTGCGCCTGGGCTACGGATATTGCGCGGCGTCGGACCCGCGGCGCGACGGCCAGGCGATTGGCTTCTAGGCATCCTAGCGAGGCTCGCACATGAACACCATATTCGAAAGGCTGGAATCCGAGGTGAGGTCGTATTGCCGTCGCTTCCCGCGCGTGTTTGCCAGGGCGCAGGGCTGCTATCTCTTCGACGAGGCGGGACAGCGCTACACCGACTTCTTCTGCGCTGCCGGCGCGCTGAACTACGGCCACAACGAGCCCGAGCTCAAGCAGGCGCTGCTCGACTACCTGGACGGGGACGGCGTCGTATCGGCGCTGGACTGCCACACCGGCGCGAAGCGCGACTTCATCGACCTCTTCGAGAAGCTCATCCTCGAGCCGCGCGGCCTGCACTACAAGCTGCAGTTCACCGGCCCGACCGGCACCAGCGTGGTCGAATCGGCCGTCAAGCTGGCGCGAAAGGCCACCGATCGCGCGAACGTGGTGGCCTTTACCAACGGCTTTCACGGCATGTCGGGCGTCTCGCTCAGCCTGACGGGGAACCGCTACCACCGGCAGAGAACCATGGCGGGCAATGTGACGCGCCTGCCCTACGATCAGTATCTCGGTCCCCAGGTCGACACGCTGGCGTACTTCCGCAAGCTCCTCGAGGACGAGAGCTCGGGCCTCGATCTGCCCGCGGCCGTGATCGTGGAAACGGTGCAGGCCGAGGGCGGCATCCGGGTCGCCTCGGTGCCCTGGCTGCAGAAGCTGCGCGCGCTGACCGCGGAGTTCGGCATCCTGCTCATCGTCGACGAAATCCAGGCCGGCTGCGGCCGCGCCGGACGGTTCTTCAGCTTCGAGCGTGCCGGGATCCGGCCCGACGTCGTCTGCCTGTCGAAGTCCCTCAGCGGCTTCGGCATCCCGTTTTCGCTGCTGCTCCTCGATCCGCGCATCGACGCCTGGAATCCCGGCGAAGACAGCGGCACTTTCCGCGGCAACAACCTCGCCTTCGTCACGGCAAGCGCCGCTTTGAAGAAGTACTGGCGCGACGGCTCGATGGAACGGCGCATCGCGCAGCTGGAGGAGACCCTGGCGGAGCACCTGCGCGGGTTCGCGATCGCGCACCGCAGGCGCGTGCGCGATGTGCGCGGCGCGGGCCTCCTCCAGGGCATGGAGTTCTTCAGCCCGCAGGATGCCGCGCTCGTCGCCTCCGACTGCTTCGAGCGCGGGCTCATCGTAGAGACCTGCGGGCCGCGCGACGAGGTGCTCAAGATCATGCCGCCCTTGAACATCACCCAGCACGAGCTCGAGCACGGCCTCGCCATCCTCGAAGACGCGCTGCACGCCACCGGCGCCGTCCTCGAGGATGCGCCGCAGGCGGTGGCCGGGTAGGGGCTCGGCATGGCTGCCAGACGCCGGCCCGAAGGAACCTACGATGTCGCGATCGTCGGCGGGGCGCTCGCCGGCTGCGTGGCGGCGATGCGCTTCGCGGCGCACGGCATTTCGGTCGCGCTTGTCGAAAAGAAGAGGAACGAGGACGATTACAAGACGCTGTGCACCCATTTCATACAGCCGATCGCGTTTGCGCTCCTGAGCCGGCTGGGGCTCGACCGGCTGATCGAAGCAGCGGGGGGGCTGCGCACCAAGGCGGCCTTCTGGACCGAGTGCGGCTGGATCGATCCGCCCGGCGAGGCCTATGCCGCGGGGGAATGCCGGTTTGCGTACAACATAGAGCGCCGCATCCTGGACCCGCTGCTGCGCAGGCGGGTGGCGCTCGCGCCCGGGGTCGAGCGGCTTCTCGGCCATCGGGCGCTCGGCCTCGAGCGCCGCGGCGGCCTGCAGGAGCTCGAGCTCGAGGACGCCGACGGGCGGCGCAGGACGCTGCGGGCGCGTCTCGTCGTGGCCGCCGACGGACGCAATTCCACCATCGCGCGGATCCTCGCGAACGATGCCGCGAGCTCCGACAACCACCGCGCGGCCTTCTTCGCCTATTTCACGCGCATCGCGCCCACCCCGGCCAACCGCTCGCTCTTCATGCTGTACCGGGACGAAATGGGATTTCTCTATCCGCTTTGCGAAGGCCGCACGCTGCTGTCGGTCTACGTGAAGAAGGAGCGGGCGCTCGAGTGGCGCGCGGCCGGCGACAAGGCGAGCCTGCTCGGCTCGTTCCTGCGCGAATTCCCCTGCATGCCGGACATCGCGCAGGCCGAGCCGGTCTCTGCGGTCTACGGCTATGCCGATTATCCGAACTGGAGCCGTGCGCCCGTGCACCAGGGCGTCGCCTTCGTCGGCGACGCGGCGCTGTCGCTCGACCCCATGAGCGGGGTGGGGTGCGCCTTCGCCGCGGTGGGCGCCGATGCGCTGGTGGAGTGCACGCACCGCGGCCTGCTCGACGACGGCGAGCTGGATGGACCCCTGGAGGCATACGGGCGGGCTCACAAAGAGCGGCTCGAGCCGCATGCCGAAGGGATAAGAGCCGACTCGCTGATAGGGAAGTCGCCCGAATCGGTGCGCAGGATCTACGAGAACATCGTCTCGCACGCGGCATTGAGGGAGGCGTTCATCGCTCTCACCGGGCGCCTCATTGCGCCGCGCGAGTTTCAGAAGCAGTACCTGGGAGCGCTTACACAGAAGGCCCGAAATGCAACCGTTGCCGCCGCCTGAGGTTCTGAGACGCCGCATCAAGGCCGTGATCGAAGAGATCGGAGCGGGGCTCGGCCTTGCGCCCGAGCAGCTCGCCGGATCGGCCTATCTGGTGCGCGACCTGAACTTCGACTCGCTCAGCCTGGTCGCGCTCGCGGCGCAGCTCGGCGCCGAATTCGGTTTCGAGCCGCCGGAGGATCTGTTCGAGGACGCGGCCTACCAGAGCGTCGAGGAGATCGTCGAATGCTGCGCGCGCGCCGCGGAGCGGGCGCGGCGCACGCGCATTCAGGGCAGCACCACCGAGGTCCTTTGAAGGAGGGTCAGATGCACAGCGATTCCAAGTCGGTGAAGTCTTCGGTCCTGGAGTACGGCGTGCCCGAGCCGGGCAAGACCGCGAGCCTGATGTACGAGAAGCTCCTCTATCACGCCGACGCCTGGGACGTGTCGCTCGATCTCGAGGCGGGCGTTGCGGACCTCGTGGTGCTCGACGCGCGCTCGGCGGAAGCCTATGCGAAGGGCCATATCCCGGGCGCCATCAGCCTGCCCCACCGGAAGATGGACGAGGAAGGCGTCGCGCACCTGGACCGCGGCAAGGTCTACGTCGTGTATTGCGACGGAATAGGCTGCAACGGCTCCACCAAGGGAACCTACAAGCTCGCGAAGCTCGGCTTCAGGGCGAAAGAGCTCGTCGGCGGCCTCGACTGGTGGAAGCGCGACGGCCATCCGGTGGCAAGCGGAGCCGAACCCGGCCGGCTGCGTCCGCGCGCGTGAGCGCGCCCGCGGCGGCGAGCGCCGTCGGCTTTCGCTTCGCGGACCTGGCTGCCGCGCGAATCGGCTACTTCGACGCCGGGGCCGGGGACTGCGTGCTTCTGGTCCACGGCAGCTATGGCTCTTCTTCGCATTGGGCGCACAATGTCGGCGCGCTCTCCAGGCGCGCGCGCATCGTCGCTCCGGACCTGCCTGGATTCGGGGCTTCGGCGAACGCCCCCGCCGGTGCCGACCTCGCGTACTTTGCGCGCTCCCTCGGCGAGCTGATGGAGGCGCTCGGAGAGCCGAGCTTTTCGCTCGCCGGCTACTCGTTCGGCTGTCTGGTCGCCGCGCAGCTCGCACGCGAGAAACCCGCTTCGGTCCGCACCCTTACGCTGGTGAGCCCTCCGATCTGCGCGACGCCGCCCGAGATGGAAGAGCTGCAGCGGCGCATCGGCGAGCTCGCCTCCAGGGGCGCGACCCGGGCCGCGGTCGAGCTGATGCTGGAGAGAATCGCGCTGCACGAGCCCGGCCGGCGCACCGAAGAGGCGGTCCGCCTGACGCTGGACAACCTGCGCCGCTGCCGCTTCCGGGCGCGCCCCCTCCAGCGGGCCTCGAGCCTCGCCGAGCTCCTGAAGGCCGTCTCCTGCCCCGTCGGCGCCCTTCTCGGGGCGGCCGATCCTTTCTACGCCGGCGAGGCGGCGCGCGCCGCCGAAAAGCTCGAGCAGGCGCTCCCCGGAGCCCAGGCGCAGCTCGTCGCGGGAGCGGCGCACTGGGTCTGCTACGACGCGCCCGAGGCGACCAATGCGGCGATCCTCGCCGCCGCGCTGCGCGCACCGGTCCACGCATCGGTCCACGCATCTGTCCACGCATCTCTCAAATGAGCACGGTGCCCGCGGCCGAGCGCGTGCTGAGCTTCGGCGAAGCCGAGCGGTTCGTGAAGCGCGTCGAGGCCGTATTCCGCACCATGGAGCTCGAGTCGATCGTCGAGCTCTTCGCGTCCTCGGCCGTGGTCAGGTTTCCGTTCGCCGCGCCGATCGCGGGCCGGGCTGCAATCGAGGCGTTCCTGCGTGCGCGCTACGCGGACATCTCGGATTACAGCCTGAGCAAGGAGCTCGTTGCGGTGCATGGCTGCCGCCTCGCGGTCAAATTGCGGGCGCAATGGCGCAGCGCCGCCACGGGGGCTCGGGTGGAAAGCATCGCAATGGAAGTGTTGACCGTCGAGCGCTCGCGGATCGCTGAATGGGAGGCGGTGTCCGTTTCGCAGCCGCGTCCGGTGGAGGCGCCATGAAGTCCTTCTGGGTCCTGGTCTCCGCGCTGTTCTTCGCCCTGATGGGCGTGTTCGTGAAGGCCGGCAGCAGCGCCTTCAGCAGCGCGGAGCTGGTGTTCTACCGCTCCCTGATCGGCGTGGTGTTCACCGCGGCGATCATGCAGTCGGCGGGCATCGCGTTTTCCACCGCGCATCTGCGCGGCCACGTTTCGCGCGGCGTGATCGGCTGCGCCGGTCTCATCCTGTATTTCTACACGATGAAGATCCTTCCGCTTGCGATGGCGGTGACGCTCAACCACACCGCGCCGATCTTCTTCGCCCTGATCGCGGCCCTGTTCATGCGCGAGCGGCTCTCGCTCGCCGCCGCGGCGGCGATCGCGCTCGGCTTCGCCGGGGTCGCCCTCCTGCTGCGCCCGTCGGTCTCCGCGGATGAGACCGGCGGCGTGCTCATCGGCCTGTGCGTGGGCGCCATCGTGGCGATCGGCTATCTCTTCATCCGCAGCCTCGGCAGGGCCGGGGAGCCGGAGCCGCGCACGGTGTTCTACTACTCGCTCATCTGCGCCGTATGCGCCGGCGCGTGGATGTTCACGGGCGAGGTCCACGCGGTCAGCCTCGGCAACGCCTGGATCCTCCTCGGCGTGGGAATATGCGCCACGATCGCGCAGCTCGCGCTGACGCGCGCCTACAAGACCGGCAAGTCGATCCTCACGACCAGCCTCACCTACGCCAACGTGCTCTTCGCGAGCATCCTCGGAATCGTGCTCTGGGAGGAGACCATGTCGCCGCTCACCTGGGTGGCGTTCGCCGCGATCGTGGGAAGCGGCATTCTCGCGACCGCGGCGACAAGCGCGCCGAAAGCGGGGCTGCGCGCGAAAGCGGCAAGGGCGGAGGCCTCGCAAGCCCGCACCGTGTAGCCGTCCGGCTACACGCCTGTAGTGCCTCTGCGAATGGCATGGCCGATGCTTGGCGCAGTTAGCCATGCTGTACCTCGTGTTCGGACATACCGCCGAGGAGCCGGCCCTGCGCAAGGGTCCGCTGCCGAGCTTCTGCGTGCGGGGCGGGGCGATCGTCGATCACACGGGCGCGGTGATCGCGCGCCACAACGGACACCGGTGGACGGTGAACGAGCGCCATTTCTACCGGATCGACTGTGCCGGGCCGGTCGTGGTGGGACTGGAAATCGAAGCCGGAGACGCGGGCGCCGCGACGCGCGGCCCGTTCGAGCATTTCTCGCTTTTCAACGGCACCGCCTATGCGAGCCGCGAGGTTTTCGCGCACTACGACGAGCAGGATGCAGCCTGGCACCTGCATAAGAGCGAACAGCGCTCCTCGACGCTGCTGATCACGCCCGCCTGAGCGGAACCGCGGAGTATGCTGTCGTCCTGGGCTTGCCCCTCTGCAAGCTCGACACCCCTGGCGGTTTCCTGATTCTTAAGCTCCCTGGAGAACAACATGGCAGGCCGTAATTTCCTCTTCGTGCCCGGTCCGACCAACATTCCGGACCGGATCCTGCGCTCGATGACGGTTGCGATGGAGGACCATCGCTCGTCGAAATTCCCCGAGCTGACGCGCAGCCTCTTTCCCGACCTGATGCGGGTGTTCGGCTGCGAGCAGGGCCAGGTGTTCATCTTCCCGACCACCGGCACCGGCGCGTGGGAGGCGGCGCTCGCCAACACGCTCTCGCCGGGCGAGCGGGTGCTCGCGCCGCGCTTCGGCCAGTTCAGCCATCTCTGGATCGAAATGATGCAGCGCCTGGGGTTGCAGGTCGAGGTCATCGAATGCGAATGGGGCGAGGGCGCGCCCGAGGCCGAGATCGGCCGCATCCTGCGCGCCGACGACGCTCACCGCATCCGCGGCGTGATGATCGTGCACAACGAGACGGCCACCGGGGTGACGAGCGATCTCGCCGCGGTGCGCCGGGCAATGGACGAAGCCCGACACCCGGCGCTGCTGTACGCCGACGCGGTAAGCTCGCTCGGCAGCATTGAGTTCCGCATGAGCGAGTGGCGCGTGGATCTCGCGGTGACCGGCTCGCAGAAAGGGCTGATGCTGCCCGCGGGCCTGGGCATCGTGTGCGCGAGCCCGAAGGCGCTCGCAGCGGCCAAGGACGCGAAATGCGCGCGCGCCTTCTTCAGCTTCGCAGATATGCAGCGCACCAACGGCGAGGGGTACTTTCCCTACACCCCGAATCTGCCGCTGCTCTACGGCCTGCGCGAATCGCTCGATATGCTCCTCGCCGAGGGGCTGGCGAACGTGTTCGCGCGCCACAACCGGCTCGCCTCCGGTGTGCGCGAAGCGGTCGCGGCCTGGGGGCTCGGACTGTGCTGCAAAGAGCTGCGCTGGCGCTCGGACACGGTGAGCGCGGTCACGATGCCCCCGGAAATCAACGGCGCGCACGTCGTGGACGTGGCATTCCGCCGCTACAACCTCGCCCTCGGCGCCGGCCTCGCCAAGGTCGCCGGGAAGGTGTTCCGGATCGGGCACCTGGGCGATCTCAACGAGCTGATGCTGCTCGGTGCGCTCGCCGGGACCGAAATGGCGATGGCCGACGTGGGCGTGAAGATCGAGCCCGGCAGCGGCGTCGGTGCGGCACAGGCCTACTGGCGCCGCACCGACCCGGTTCCGAAGAAGAGAGTCGCGCGCTCCGAAGTCTTATACGCGTCGCATTCCGCCGGTTCGATCAACGCGTAAGCACCCGGAATCCGATGGAGCACATCGTATTCCTGGAACGCGATTCGCTGGATGCGCAGGTGCGCCGCCCGGCGTTCGTCCGCGGCTCGCCGCGAAACGTCGTTTCCTGACAGGCCGCGCACGCGTTGCTGGCGCGGTCCAGAACTGCGCTGGCCCGCAGTCGTACAATCGAAGCAGCCGTGCCTCAGCACTACCACCATGGGCTGGTTCTGGTCTCGCTGCTGGTCGCGATGCTCGCGTCCTACACCGCGCTGACCCTCGCGATGCGCATCCGGCTGGCGCAAGGCATCTCGGCCCGCGCCTGGCTGCTCGGCGGCGGCTTTGCCATGGGCATCGGCATCTGGGCGATGCATTTCGTCGGCATGCTCGCGCTCACGCTTCCGGTCCAGATCGCCTACGACGTGTGGATCACGCTGCTCTCCTTGGCGATCGCCGTCATCGTCTCCACGTTCGCGTTGCACGTCGCGAGCCGGCAGCAGGTAACGCGCTGGACGCTCATCGGCGCGGGCATCGCCATGGGGTTCGGAATCTGCTCGATGCACTATGTCGGCATGGCCGCGATCGAAATCCGGCCGGTCATCCGGTACAACGCCTACTGGGTCGCGGCGTCCCTGGCAATCGCCGTCGCCGCGTCCTTCGCGGCCCTCTGGGTCGCCTTTACCTTGCGCGAAGAAAGCCGCTGGTGGCGCTACCGGCGCGTTCTCGGCGCGATCGTGATGGGGTTCGCCATCACCGGCATGCACTACGCCGGCATGCTGGCGGCGAAGTTCCCGGCGGAGGCGGTCAGCAACGCCGACGCGGTGGTGAACCGCGCATGGCTCGCCGGCGCGGTCACGATGATCAGCGCCTTCGTGCTTCTCGGCGCGCTGCTCCTGTCGCTGCTGGAGGCGCAGTCCGCGGCGCGCACGGCGAAGATGCAGGCCATCGTCGCCGAGGCCAATACCGAGAGCCGCGCCAAGGATGAGCTCCTGGCGATGCTCGGGCACGAGCTGCGCAATCCGCTCGGCTCGATCACGAACGCGATCTTCCTTCTCGACCGAGCGCAGCCCGGCAGCGCGGAGTGGAAGTTCGCGCGCGACGTGATCACCCGCCAGGCCTCGCACCTGGGCCGCATGGCCGATGACCTGCTCGACGTAGGCCGTGCCACGGTGGGCAAGATGTCGCTCAACATGCGCCCGGTCAACCTCGAACGCGCCGTGCACAACGCGCTTGGCGCGCTCGCGGCGGCGGGGAGCACGCAAGCAAGGCAGATCGACTACCAGGGGACCGTGTGCTGGATCGAGGGCGACCGCACCCGCATCGAGCAGGTGGTCACGAACCTGGTCTCGAACGCGGCCAAGCACACGACCCAGGAAGGCCATATCCGGCTGAAGCTCGCAGCAGAGGGCGGGCAGGCGCATCTCGTCGTCAGCGACGACGGCGCCGGCATGGACGAGGAAACCTCGCTGCGGGCGTTCGATCTGTTCTTTCAGGGACAGGACAACAGGCTTCCCGGCAAGGGCGGCCTGGGCATCGGCCTCACGCTGGTGCGCCGCATTGTCGAGCTGCACGGCGGCACCGTCAGCGCTGAAAGCGGCGGTGCCGGCAAAGGCTCTGCGTTCACGGTGCGCCTGCCGCTCATCAGCGCGCCCGCCCAGCGCGGCTCGAGCGCGACGCAATCGGCACCCCGATCCTCGCGCACGATCGTCGTGGTCGAGGACGCGAACGATGCACGTGCCACCCTGCAGCGCGTGCTGGAAAACGAGGGGCATTCGGTCCACCTCGCGAACGACGGCGTGAGCGGGCTTGCGGCGATCATCGAAAGGACGCCCGAGGTGGCGATCGTCGATATCGGGCTTCCCGGCATGGACGGTTACGAGCTCGCGCGCCGGGCGCGCTCGGCCGGAGTGCAGGCGTACCTCATCGCGCTGACCGGCTACGGCCTGCCCGCGGACAAGCTGCGCGCTCATGCCGCGGGCTTCGACACCCACCTCACCAAGCCGGCGGCGATGGATCAGCTTCTGAAGCTGGTCTCCGAGGCGTCGCCCTCCGAAGGCGCGGAGGTCTGAGTTCTTCCGGTAGTTGACATACCGACAAGAGATCGTCTCCTGGCGACGAGGCTTTCGATCCTGCGCATTGTCAAGGAAAAAAAGTTTCTCTTTTGCGTTCGACGCTGGCGCGGCGAGCGAGAGCCTGAAACGCGGCGGGCGTATGTTCCATAGCGCACCATGCGGATCTGCGTCGGTCACATCACTGCTTGCTGCGACCAGTGCGGCTGCGAGGACTTCCAGCCCGCTCCCGGCGAGACCACGCCGGCGCAGGAGCTCGTCTGCTTCGGCTGCGGCCTGCGCGCCGCGCGCTGCGCGCTGCTGATGCAGATCGCCGACGCGACCGTGCGGCGGGCGGAGGCTTTCCTGGACTCTTCGCGGCGGCAGCGCAAGGCGCCGCCGCGTTAGAAACCGCCGCTCGCTTTCGTGTCGCTTTTCGCGCTCGTGACCTTCTATCACGGAGTCGCGCGGTCAGAACCTGTCAAATGCATTGTCCGCGCCGGAGTGCGCTGCAACCATGGAGCCACCGGTAACGAATCTCCCGAGAGTGCGCCGGATCTGCCGGCGCGTGTCTCTTTCCCCGCTTGCGGGCCTGGGGTGGCCGAAGCGGGGTTTTCTTTTCTTGCGCTCGGCAGGCTTGCAGGTCTGGGGCGCAGCCTCGTAGGCTTAGGCTATCGATTTCGAAATCGCGATAAGTCTTTTAGCCTCAAGCCCCTATACTGGCACCCCGGACACGAATCGAACGTGCGACCTGCCCCTTAGGAGGGGGCTGCTCTATCCACTGAGCTACCGGGGCGTGCGTTTCGCAGAGATGCGCGATTTTACCGCTTGAGGCTCTTCGCTTGATTTTTCTCAGATTCATGTTTTTGCTGGCGGCCGCGCTTCCGGCTCACGCGCAGACGCAGACCTGGGGCTGGGACGACGGCACGGTGCCCTACGTGCAGACGCCGATTGAGATCGTCGAGCGCATGCTGCGCATGGCCGAGGTGAAGCGCGGCGACCACGTGGTCGACCTCGGCTCGGGCGACGGGCGCATCGTGATCGAGGCGGCGAAGCGCGGCGCCACGGGCCTGGGCGTCGATCTCGACGGCAGCCTGGTGAAGCTCGCCACCGAAAACGCGGCCAGGGCCGGGGTGGCGGACAAGGCGCAGTTCCGCGTCATGGATCTCTTCGAGGCCGACCTCACGAGCGCCACGGTGGTGGCGTTCTACCTGCTGCCGAACTTCAACGAGAAGCTCGCGCCGCGGCTGCTCAAGCTCAAGCCCGGCACGCGCATCGTGTCGCACGACGGCGGGATCGGCGACTGGCCTTCGGACGAGAAGCTCGAGATGCGCGCGCCGGAGAAGCCGGTCGGCGTGGGCGGGGTCTCGACGGTGGAGCTCTGGATCGTGCCGGCGAACGCGGCCGGCACGTGGACCAGCCAATTCCCGGGTCACGGCGAGCGCTGGAATTTCCGCATCAGGCAGAAGTACCAGGTGCTCGACATCGACACCTCGGCCCAGGGGCGCGAGCTCCTGGTGCGCAACTCCCGGCTGCGCGGCGAGGAGATCAAGATCGTGGTGACCGGGCTCATCGACGGGCACGCCTGGCACCACTACTTCGTCGGCACTGTGAAGGAGGACCGCATCGCCGGCGAGCTCACCGTCTCCGACGGCAACAACAGAAAGGCCTTTCCTTGGACCGCGACTCGAACCAGCAGGTAAAGCCCAACCAGGAGGCAAAGCCAAAGACGCTCCTGTCTTTATGGGACGGTATCGTCCTCATCTGCGGCATGGTGATCGGCGCCGGCATCTTCAAGGCGCCTTCCATCGTCGCAGGCAACGTCGGCAGCAACTGGGAGTTCATCGGCGCCTGGGCGCTGGGGGGCGCGGTGTCGCTGTGCGGCGCGCTGGTCTACGCCGAGCTCGCCGCGCGCTATCCGGATACCGGAGGCGAATACGCGTTCCTTTCGCGCGGGCTCGGGCGCGGGGTGGCGTTCGTGTTCGCCTGGTCGCGCATGACGGTGATCCAGACCGGGGCGATCGCCGCGGTCGCGTTCGTCTTCGGCGACTATGCCTCGGAGATGCTGCGCCTCGGGGACAAGAGCTCCGCGATCTACGCGGCGATCGGCGTCATCGCTCTCACGGTCCTCAACGTCGTGGGCACGCGCGAATCGAAGACCCTGCAGGCGGTCATGCAGGTGCTGCTCTTCTCCGGGCTCGCCTTCATCGCCGTGGCGGGCCTGCTCTCCGGGGCTCCGGGAAAGGCCGCGCCGGCGTCAGGCGGCGGAAGCTTCGGCCTCGCGATGATCTTCGTGCTGCTCACCTACGGCGGCTGGAACGAGGCCGCGTATCTGTCGGGCGAGGTGCGCGATCCGCGCCGCAACATGATCCGGATCCTGGTCGGCGGGATTCTTGCCCTGACGCTGATCTACCTGCTCGTCAACCTCGGCTATCTCGCCGCGCTCGGCCTGGGCGGGATGAGGCAATCCAAGGCGGTCGCGGCGGACGTGGTGCGGCTCGTCGCCGGAGACAAGGGCGCCATCCTTCTCGCGCTCATCGTGTGTCTCGCCGCGCTCACCACCATCAACGCGGCCATCTTCACCGGCGCGCGCACCACCTACTCCATGGGGCGCGACTTCGCGGCGTTCCGGGCTCTCGGGAACTGGCGCGAATCGGGGAGCACGCCGGCGAATGCGCTGGTTCTGCAGGGCGTGGTCGCGCTGCTGCTCGTCTGGGCGGCGTCCTTCACGCCGGATGGCTTCAGCGCCATGGTGGCCTACACCGCGCCGGTGTTCTGGACGTTTTTCTATCTGACCGCCACGACGCTCTTTCGCTTCAGGGATCGCAGCGCGGAGCAGGCGGCCTTCCGGGTCCCGCTCTATCCGCACATTCCGATCGCGTTCTGCATCATGTGCGTGTACATGCTGTATTCGAGCATCGACTACATCCGCAACCCGGATTTCGGCCCGAAATTCGGCAACATGGTCCTGGCCGGGCTGATCATCATGCTGGCCGGCATCCCGGTCTATTTCGCGACCCGGAGAAAGTGACACTCACCGAGCTGCGCTACATCGTCGCCGTGGCGCGCGAGCGCCACTTCGGGCGCGCGGCCGAGACCTGCTTCGTGTCCCAGCCGACGCTCTCGGTGGCGGTGAAGAAGCTCGAGGAGGAGCTCGAGCTCACGCTCTTCGAGCGCGGCCCGGGCGAGGTGAGCGTTACGCCCGCCGGACAGCGCATCGTCGAGCAGGCGCAGCGCGTGCTGGAGGAGGCGAGCCGCATCAAGGAGCTCGCTCAAGCGGGGCGCGATCCGCTCGCCGGGGCGCTGCGCCTGGGCGCCATCTACACCATCGGCCCCTATCTCCTGCCGAAGCTGATCCCGATCCTGCGCAAGAGCGCGCCCGCGATGCAGCTCCACATCCAGGAGAACTTCACGCACCGCCTCTCCGAGGCGCTGAAGCGAGGCGAGGTCGACGTGATCCTGCTCGCGCTGCCGTTCCAAGAGCCCGGCGTCGAGACGCGCGCGGTGTACGACGAGCCGTTTTTCGTTGCCGTGCCCAAGGGGCATCCCTGGGAAGCCCGCAAGCGCAGTGTCACCTCGGAGGAGCTGACGAAGGAGAGCCTGCTGCTCCTGGGCGAAGGCCACTGCTTCCGCGACCAGGTGCTCGAGATCTGCCACACGGTGAGGGCGAAGGAGAGGAGCCCCCTCGCGCGCACCGTCGAGGGCGGCTCGCTCGAGACCATCCGCCAGATGGTCGCGGGCGGGGTCGGCGTGACCGTGCTTCCCGCCACCTCGGTGTCGGGCCCCGCGAGCCCCGGCGATCTCATCCGCGTGCTTCCTTTCGCCAGGCCCGCGCCGGTGCGCCGCGTCGGCCTCGCCTGGAGGAAGAGCTTTCCGCGTCCCGAGGCGATCGAGGCGCTGAGGAAGGCGATCCTCGCCTGCAACCTGCCGCAAGTCGAGAAGTTATAAACTGGCGCGAATGAACCGCTCTTCGTGGCGTACCCCGGCGGTCGTGCTCGCCTGCGGCGCCGTCATCATGCTGATCTCGTTCGGCATCCGCGCGGGATTCGGGCTCTTCCTCCAGCCGATGAGCCTCGAATACGGCTGGGGCCGCGAGGTGTTCTCCTTCTCGATCGCGCTGCAGAACCTGATGTGGGGGGCGCTCGGCGCGCTCGCCGGCGGCTTCGCCGACCGCTACGGTCCCGGGCGCATCGTCGCCGCCGGCGCCGTCTGCTACATCCTCGGCCTCATCGGCCTCGCGTACATCTCCACGCCGCTCCTCATGCACCTCAACGCGGCGCTGCTCCTCGGCGGCGCGCTGGGCGGCACCTCCTTCGGCATCATCCTGGCGGTCATCGGCCGCACCGTGGCGCCCGAGCGCCGCAGCCTCGCCATGGGCATCGCGACGGCCGCCGGCTCGTTCGGCCAGTTCCTGCTGCTCCCGCTCACCCAGTTCCTCATTTCGCGCTTCGACTGGCACGTCGCGCTCCTCATCCTCGCCGCAGTGGCGGCGCTGATCATCCCGCTTTGCCTGGCGCTTGCCGGCAACCCCGCCCCCGCTGGCGCCGCGCAGCGCCAGTCGATCGGCGAAGCCCTGCGCGAAGCGCTGCACGAAAAGGGCTTCCATCTGCTCTTCTGGGGCTACTTCGTCTGCGGCTTCCACATCGCCATGCTCACGGTGCACCTGCCTTCGTTCGTGACCGACGCGGGCCTCTCCGCCGCGCACGGCATGACCGCGCTCGCGCTCATCGGCCTGTTCAACGTGATCGGCACCTTCGGCGCCGGCTGGCTGGGCGGAAGGTTCAGCAAGAAGTACCTGCTTTCGACCATCTACACGATCCGGGCGGGCCTCATCGCCATGCTCGTCTTCCTTCCTTTGTCTCCCCTGGTTCTTTATGTGTTCGCTTGCGGCATCGGCCTGCTCTGGCTGGGCACCGTGCCGCTCACCAACGGCCTCGTGGGCCAGATCTTCGGCATGCGCTACGCCGCGATGCTCGCCTCGATCGTGTTCTTCGGCCACCAGATCGGCAGCTTCGTCGGCGTGTGGCTCGCGGGTTACCTGTACGACACCACCGGCTCGTATTCGGG
>Ga0247825_10001459_pt1 | contig 15511 bp, 22 predicted proteins | sample 13C_Vanillin_Day_FD_194413 | JGI IMG/M metagenome (GOLD analysis project Ga0247825, IMG submission 194413) | Soil microbial communities from agricultural site in Penn Yan, New York, United States - 13C_Vanillin_Day48 | ecosystem: Environmental > Terrestrial > Soil > Agricultural land | place... | reverse complement strand
CCCTGCAACACTCACATTTACTTCCGTGTACGGGAAGGACTTCTGGACATGAGTGTCTGCAATAGGAGCAACGACCTCGTCTGGGGAATGTTCGGCAGCAACATCGTACACATGACCTACCTGCAAGAGTTCATTGCTGTCGCAGCGGGGCTGGAGCTTGGACACTACCATGTCTTCACGAACAACCTGCATATCTACACGGACAGGTATCCCAACGGCAAGGATATTCGTGAAAATCTAGTGGAAGGTCCCAATCCCTACGCCGAGAGGTACGGCGGGTACGAGACGTTCCCCATCCTGCATCACGCGGATGCTGCGGAATCTTTCCTTCGTGACTGTGAGTACTTCATCACGAGCAAGTGGGACAAGATCGGCAGCCCGTGGCTTCTGCAAGTAGCGAAGCCCATGCACGATGCCTACCTTGCACAGACTTACGAAGGTAGGATGGCTCACGCTTCCCTCATCGAGGCGAAGGACTGGCGTACGAATTGCGAAGAATGGCTGAGGAGGAAGTATGGTAAAGACTCTAGTCGTAGTTGATCTGGATGGGACCATCGCAGATGGTTCCCACCGGCTGCATCACCTGTACCCGAAGGAGGAGCGGAACTGGGATAAGTTCTATGCGGAGTGCAGCCTGGACACTCCACATGAGGACGTGATTGATCTGGTCCGTGCTCTTAAGGCATACGGGCTGACCATCGTCATCCTTACCGGAAGGCGGGAGGAAACCCGTAGCGAAACTCTGCACTGGCTGGATCACAACGGTGTCCCCTACGACATCCTCATGATGCGCCCCAAGGGACACCGAGTTGATGACCACAAGTGGAAGCCCGAAGTGCTGGAGCTCCTCGGCGGCCCGGACAGCATCCTGATGGTCATCGAGGATAGGAACCGCATCGTCACTACACTGCGGGAAAAGGGCTACCGAGTTCTGCAGGTGGCGGACGGCAACTTCTAAACAGAGCACTTGCTTTCGCTCCGTGAATAGGGCATACTGGTTACAGTTAGTTAAGACTTAAGTGGAGCAACCTATGTCAAAGGATAAAGCGAATGCGATACAAATTGGCGGCGATCATTACAAGACTGGCGGGGAAGAACACTGGGATCGCGCTTGGCGGCTCCAGTATGACCCATTTCAGTACATCATCACCAAGTGGGTGGAGCGCTGGAAGAAAAAGGGAGGTCTTGAGGACCTTCGCAAGGCGCGTCATGCCCTCGACAAATACATTGAGCTTGTCGAGGCAAAGCAGGATGTCGATGACGGCTCCGAGCCTACAGGTCGTGGATATGTCTGCCAAGATTGAAGAAGCGAAGGCGTGGATGGGAGACAAGTGGCTCCTCGCGCCTCCTTCAGGAGACGAATCGTGACGAACAGAGATGGAGTGGTCCATGCTTACACGGAGGCGGAACGTGCTTCTCCCCGCCACCCATCTGTCACGAAGAGGGAGGGGGCTCCTAACTACCCGTCCCCGGCGCGGGATCCGTCAGCCGGGACCTTTGATGTCTTCGAGGTGGACTTTGACCCGAAGCGTAACTACCTCAGGGAGCTTAAAGATGGACAGAAGAAAGCCCGGACTTAACATTCCGGGGTTCCGCTGGATGCTCCTTGCTGGAGCAGTGTTCTGGGGTCTGCTTTATCTAGTGCTGCGCTCGTGTATGTCGTAGCCTGGATGTTCTTTTACTGGTCCTTCCTGTTTTGCGTCTCTCAGGTCGGGCCTTTGGTAGATGATTGGGACGCACATCGTAAGAGGAGAAGAAATGAAAAGGGTACTGGCTCTGGCCGTCATGTCGCTGCTCGCAGCGCCAGCGATGGCCGTAACGGTCTTCTGTCCCGGGACAGTGGACCCAACCGACAGGGAGTTCGGGGTTGAAATCCTCGTCGGTAACGGTGCGGCGTCGTGCTACGACTCCGGCACTGGCAACATCGAGGGGGACAACGATGACTTCCTCGGGTGGGCGTACATCGGCAAGTTCGACACCGATGGGGCGAACATCACTGGCATGGGGACCACGGGTGGGACGTTCACCATCCCGTTGTCGGCATGGTTCCAGTACGGCGAGCTGCTGCTCGGGTTCAAGTCGGGACAGGGTGTCCTCGACCCGGACTGGGCTGCGTTCCGCCTGACTCCGTTCGTACTGTCGGGTCTCTGGTCGATCTCTGGCAGTCAGTCGCTGTCGCACCTGAACGTGTACGGTAAGATCGGCTCCACGCCGTTCTGCACGGACCCGTTGCAGTGTCCGGGACCGGACCCGCAGATCGTTCCCGAGCCGGGTAGTCTCGGTCTGCTCGGTGCAGGGCTGATGGGCTTCGGGTGGGCTGCTCGCCGTAAGCGCCTGAGCATCTCGGAGCGCCCGTCGGACGACGAGGAAGAGGAAGAGGCCGAAGAAGACGACGAGGAGGAAGTGCGTGCCTCCTGACGTCACGTTGACACTGAGCCGGCAAGAGTTCGAGTACCTGATTCAGGCACTCGGACAGCGACCGTTCCTGGAAGTCCAGGCGCTGATCGGGAAGTTGGTTGCTCAGGCCAACGGTCAGCTTCCGGTCGCCAGTTAGGGAAGGGACTCCACGGATGGGGGAGGAGAGGGGGCTTCGGCCCCCTTTTCTTTCTGCTCAATAAAGCTTTTCGTGACCCAGCAGAACCCTACGCAAAGGATGATCTTATCTTCCCGTACGAACGGAGCGCAGGCGCTAAGGCTCAACAGTAGCAGTGAGCTTGAAAGTAGTTGACGCAAGGACTGCTCCACCGACGGCTGCGCGGATCTGCACGTTGAGTGTCGAGGTCTTACTGGCGAACCCGCCACCGGCCTGATTGTTCGCCCATGTCTGCGACGAGCTAAGGCTTGGGAAGTTGCCGACCAAAGGTCCGCTGGATGGTGTCGTGCCTGCGGCGAGTGAGACGAACCCGACCGTGTAGTCAGCCGACACTCCACCGAGCCGCCACTGGAATCGCTGCACGTTCTGCGTAGGCGTAGAGCTCGATGCCATGTAGACATAGCCATCGGTGTCCACGCGAATCTGAATGTTCGATGACACGCCGCCGGCTTTCGTACGCTCCTCATCGAGCGGCGACAGGAACGCGGCGACGGCAGAGTAGAACTGCTTGCGGATGCCTGCACTGTCGTAGATAAAGCCCTTCTGGATCTTCTTACGGATGCCGCTCCCATCATAGAAGAACAGACGCTGCACCTGCTTGCGGATGCTGCTCCCATCGTAGGTGAAGACATGCTGTGTCATGCGTCACGCACCAGAACGATTGTGCCGGGAGCGTACACTCCGGGACCGACGCCAGGATCAGAGGTAGTCACTACCACTTGACCACTCGTCTGGGCGGCATCGTTGTGATACAGAGCCGGACCCTTCCACCCCTCGCTGTCGCGCATCTTGAGGCCAAGGATGGAGCCGACCGTCACGTTGCTCATCGCTGCGGTGGCTCCCGCGAAAAACGACTTGCCAGTGAGGACGTTCAATCCGTTCGCATCGAAGAACCCAACCTTGGCATCGTTGACCGCGAAGCCGAAATTGGTGACGGTGTTGATGCCTGCCCATCCGTACTTCGACCAGACGGTCTGGTTCAGCGAGCGGATCGTCATGCCGTCGTTGAACGTCGCGACCTCGTTGTTCGCACCAAGGATGTCGATGCGGTTCGTGCCAATGAGGACACCGAGTGTGAGGCCTGTCGCGTTGATCGCCGCTTGCAACGTGCTCGCCGTGTAGAAGGCGTGCTCGGTGACCGTGCCACCGACAAAGTAGTTCGCGGCAGCAGCGCCACAGAACATCTGGTTGAACCCATCCATCGCTGGATTCCACAGCGTGAACGTCTTGCCTGTGTTCACAGAAACGGTATCCGTAAACACTACGTCGTCGTTGAAGAATGTCAGACCGTCGACGTTGAGAGCACCATCAACATCAAGGCTACCAGTGATCGTGCCGCCTGCGAGCGGCAGGAAGTTCAGGCCGGTAGCCCCAGATAGTGCGACCCAATTGCCCGATGGGAGGATGGAGGGGTCCCAGATGTCCACCCCGTTCTCAGTCCACCGCATCCGCGACTGGCTAGCGACCGTGACCTGAAGATCCTTAGAGGCAGCGCGCCAGAAGCCAAGCGAGGGCTCTAACGAGAAAGAGATACCGGGAGCTGTCATGAACCCGTCGCCAAAGGGAATAGGGACGAGCATACCTCCCTCGCCATTACGCGATAGGGAGTTGGTCAGGGCATCAGCAATGTCCGCCATCGTGGGGTTCGCCCACGTTGTGGAGATGATCTCCCCTGATACGACAGGGTTGCCTGCGGGGAGGGTGTAGTTTCCGCTTACGTCACGGGGCATGGTTACTCCTGCTCTGCCTTGGCGACGCCAAGCTGAGTCGTATATCGCCGGATGGCAGTTGCCGCCTCAGGGAACTGATCAACAAGTTCCTGCATCACTTTGGGACTCTTCAGTCCCTCCATAATCTTGCGCTGCACGACCCTGTTGGACATGCCTCGCGCGGCTGCGAATGGAAGGAGGACAGTCATGAGCCCAGAGCCCATCAACCCCTTGTTGTCGGACACCCCTCCCGCCAGACCCTGAGCTGCACCCGCCGCTGCGAGGGTCTGGAAGATACCGGCGCGCGACGGGAAGTTAGGCAGGACTTCTTGGCCCAGACGCCCGAGGTCTTGCAGCGGTCCGCCCTCTCCGTACAGCCCCTTGCGACCTGCCCGTCTAGAGGCCTTCGCAGCCAGAGACTTGGGGGTGAACAGCGAGGTCCCCGGCGCGGTCCCTGCCGCAGACATGAGGGTCTCGAAGTTCTTGTACTTCTTGAGGTCATCAGCCCACTTCAATGCCTCATCCGTGGGCAACTGGTTCTTGATGAGGGTATCAATCTGTTCCTTCGTGGCGTTCAGGGATGCACGTTGAGTCCGGCCAAGCGGACCCTTGGGGAGGTTATCAATGAGACCCTGGATGTCAGTCTTCGCCATCGTCAGAGCCTTGCCATTGACGCGACCCTGTGGGAGCTTGATCTTAAACTCATTCAGTTGCCGCTGCAAAGACTTGGGGAAGAACCCCGTCGGGATATCGATGACAGACTTGTTGACATAGTCAAGCGTGTCGTCCCAAGCTTCCTTCAGCAGGCCGAGGGACTTGGGAAAGTCGTCGCCATGCTGGAAGATGGAGGCTACAACGGCATCGTCCGGAGCAGCCATGCGGACGGCAGTCTCCCGAAGGCCGCCGACTGCTTCGTCGTACTGACCACGAAGTCTGCCACTGCTCCCCGGTATGTTCGAGACGAAGCCCTCATAGATCTGCTTCAGCATCCCAGGCTTGAGGGCATGGGAGGCAGGGATAAGCGGAGAACCATCTGGGACAGCATCTGTAGGACCTACGCCACCGAGATCCCTCGAGGTGACATCCATCTCCTTCTGGAGTGCCTGCGCTGCCTCGCTACGTCGGTCCTTAGCAAGGAACTTCCCTACCTTGCCGACTCCGGCTGCGACGGCGGGGACCGCTCCACCGAGCGCACCACCAGTGACCGCGCCACCGACGCGGTTTCCAGGACCGCCCAGAATAGCTCCCTCGGTGGCCCCTTGGGTGGCTCCCTGTACCACGGCTCCGCCCAGTCGACGGGCATTACCGGCGGCTGCGAGGGCCTTCTCGAGACGGGCCACGTTGGTAATGGTTGAGAGACCACGAGCGCCTGCTCCGACAAGGGCTCCGGCTCCCATGCCAAGTGGAGCAGTCGCCGCAGCCCCTCCAACGATGTTGCCGAAGGACCCCATCCCCGTGGAGAGGAGGTCAGCATCAGCTTCATCTTGCTTTGCAAGCCCCTCGTCTGAAGTGTCGAAGTCCCCGATCTTCTCGATGCCGACCATGTTCGCCATGTTGCGAGCAGCATTAGTCAGGCCCGAACCCGCACCGGCAAGGAACCGCTGCGTCTTTCCCATGTCTGTCGTGGCCCGATAGCTCTCTGCATCAGCAGCGATGTTGGCCTTGCTCTGCTCAAGTGCAGCCATCCGCTTCTTGCGCTCCCAGTCCTCCTTGGATAGGACGGTGGTCGCAGCGGCAGCTTTACGAGCTTCCCATTCTTCTCGGGTGAGAGCCATTACTCGCCTCCCCCTGCCTCGAGGTACTCCTCATAGGAGCCGTAGTCTTCCGGCCGCTTGACCGGACCTGCTCCACCCTCGGGCATCCCTACAGGGGCGGGAGCACCACCACGAGTCTTGCGGCGGTTGAACTCTACAATGGCCTCGTCATCGTAGCCAGAGTAGATATTCGTCTTGGCGGTGTCCTTCATGTCACGAATCATTTCCATGCCGTGCATGATGTCTTCATCCGTACCGCCCAGAAGGTTGCCGATCACCTCGTAGGTGCGAGCGGCCTCTGGGTCGGTGACGGCTGCGCCGGACGCCATCTTCAAGAACTGGTTGCGGATGTTAGCCACAGACTGCCGGACCTCTCGACCTTCCTTACTAAGGAGGCCGAAGGGGACCTGCCCAGTCGCGCCCGTGCCGGGGAGCCCTTCCAGCTTGAGCTTACCATCCAGACCTTTGAACGGCTTTGTCGCTGTGTCCAGAGCCGCGTAAGCAGAGTCAAGGAATGGGATGTTCGCTTTCTGCAGATCGGCGCTGAGCGCACGGGTCTGCTGGTTGAGCGCCTTAGTCTCGGCAGCCGTAAGACGGGCATTGGCACGAGCCTCAGCATCGCTATCCTGCTGCGCTCGTATCCTCGCAATCTCGAGCTGCATGGCTCGGTCAAGCGCGTGCTCGCCTTTGTTAAAGTCCTGCTCCTTGCCGAGTTGCCCCAAGTCGAACTCGTTCTTCATCTTGGCAAGGTCGTCTGAACGATTCAGTTGCTGCGTGACCAGAGCACGGTTGGCGATCTTGGCAGCCTGAGCTTCAGTCTGCTGCCCGATCTGCTCACCCATCGGCGAAAGGACTTTGTCCCCGGTCAACATACCGAGGTTCCCAAGTAGGGAACGACCACGAAGCTTTGCCGCCAGAGCCTCTGTCTTCTCTTGGTCCGACGGGGGTTCCCCGATCATCGCAGAGTAGATATCTAGAGGCATGGCTAGAGGTCCAGCTTCGGCATCTTGATGTCGATCTTCTGATCCTTCTGCTTCTTACCACGCAGAAGGTCCCAGTACTTCCCACGGCCTGCGGTCTGCTTCTCCTGGATGCCCTTGCGCTCACCCTTCAGGTTCTTCAGGTCCTTGATCGCGCGGTACTTGTCAATGCCGGCGGACAGGTGTTCCAGAGGGTTGGCAGCGACGTAGGCGCGACCAGCCTCACGGCCCTCGGGGGCGGGACGGTCACGCAGCCCCTCGGCCAGAGCCATCTGCCGGGAGTTCTCGGTCATGTCCTCGCCAAGGGCGCCGAGGCCTGCTAGACTAGCGAGGTCCTCTTCAGACATGCTGTCTGCGCCATAGGCGACTTCCCCGAGGTCTGCCCTAGGGTCGCCTGGTCCGCCAAGGGAGGACAGCAGAGGGTTATCCGGCTTCTTGAGCGAGGTGCCCCCGAAGACAGGGAGGCCTTCCAAACGAGCCCTCGCGCTTGGGCTGAGTCCTGCCAGTGGATCGTAAGCCATTACCAGACCCTCGCATAGTCGACGGCATCGTAGCCGTTGATGTTGACGACCGCCCACGGGACCTCATCAGCCATGACGCCCTTGCCCCGCTGACCCCAGACGTACGTCCAGGTGTAGATGTTCACTCCCTCGTGCTGGCCCACGAGCTCTATGTCTCGCTTGAGCCTGCGGTCGGACATCCCCATAAAGCTTCCAGCCATGCCGCCGATACCGGACATCATGCCCTGCTGCTGAGCCTGCTGAGCATTGAACTGGTCCATGTTCGCCTGCTGCTGGAGTTGACCGGCCTGTAGGCTCTGCACTCCCTGCGAGGCCGCAGCCGTATTGTATCCGGGCATATTCGGCATGGACACTTGCTGACCAGAGAGCAGCGCATTCATCTCGTTCAGGCTGAAGCCACGCTTCTGCATTTCCTCAGCCATCTGCTGCTGTCGTAACTGGTTGGAGTACTGGCTGGACTGCATCTGCTGACCGAAGTTCTGAGCTCCGGCAGTGGCATCCATACCGAGCATCCGCTGCGCCTCAGAGCCGCCGCCGATGGTCGCTTGATACGCGGCCTGCTGCTGAGCATCGCCCTGCTGCTGACCAAGCTTCTTCATCTCACGGTCGTAAGCGGCGTCGCCCTCTTTCAGCCCCATGTTGTAGAGCTGAGTGCGCTTGTCCGTCTGAGCTTGCTGCATCTCCGGCTTAGCTCGGTCAGACCACTTGTTGTAGATGGCATCCTCAGCACTCTTGCGATACTTCTCGGAAGAGTCGAGGTTCCCCGCTGCGACGTCACCGCCGCCTGCGCGGATGCCGCTCCAGTCCATGGCCGTGCCGTACTCAGATCGCATACGACCAGTCATGTCACGAGCAAGGTTGGACCTAGCCTCAGTAGTCTCCTTCTGAGCCTGAGCAGCGCGCTCTAACTCTTCTGGAAGCTGAGTAGTCTGCGCCCATCGGTTGAGGTACTGTTGCGTTGAGTCGTCCCAGACCTGCTGATTCTGCCAAGTCTGGTTACCGAAGGGAGTATACTGGTCTGCTCGGTTAGCCCAAGTCTGCTGCTCGGTGACGTCCTTAGACGACTCAGCCTGTTGGTTGGCGAGTGCGCCGTAGTCAGCCGGTTTTGGAGTGCTCTTGCCACCCATGTTCAGCCACCGTAGTTGCGGAGTGCATTGGTTCTCTGCAGAACGTTATTGGGATCAAACCCCTTACCGTTCTCGCTGATGTACTTCTTCGCAGCCTGATTGTACTTCTGCCGAGTACCGTGACCAGTGATCGGCATAGAGGCCAATTGCGAGTACTGGTTGAACCCCTGCGGGGACACGGGAGGGGGACCAGTCACACCGGCCTGCGGACCACCGACCTTCACGTTGGAGGCCTGTGGGTTCCACGGCTGTTGGGGAGCTCCCTGCTGCCATGTCGGCTGAAGGGCTCTACCCGGAGGAGTACCACCGGGAGGAGGACCCTGCGGGGGAGCGCCGGGAGGAGCGGCCAGTGGGGGAGCAGCCTGCGGGGGAGGCAGAGCAGTCTGCTGACCCTGTCGTTGCTGCATCGCAGCAAGAGCCGCAGCCATCGCTGGGTTCTGCGCTCCGCCACCCGTCTTCGGTGTGCCGCCCATGGGAGCTCCGCCCTTAGCGAAGCTAGGCGGCGACTTGCTGTTCATTCCCATTGGCGTTCACCTTGAATTCAGTTAGCACTAGATCCACCCCGTCATCCCATCCATCCTTGACGCGATAGGTTTCCTGGAATCCAAGCGCTCGCTGGAGCCTAAGGGATAACTCCCTAGAAGTGGGAGTGACCGCACAGATGAGCTTGCGACCGTGGAGCGTAATATAGCACACTAGTTCCTTCCAGAGCAAGGGCATTGCTCTCACATCGTGCTGGTAGAAGTGGATGTGCACCGACTTTGGAGTCCAGTCATCAAGGGCGACCATCGCCAGGATGGTTCCGTCTTCCTCTGCAATGATTCCACAGGCGTTGCTGCTCAGAAAGCACTCAACGGTTTTCTCAAACCACTTGAGGTCTACTGAGTCAGCAGCGCGGAAGATCACAGCATACCTCCGGTATCGAAGAGCACATCCGTACCAACATGAATCGTTTCACCCGCGCTTCGGCCCCGTAGCTGGAGTGCTACATGACGCCCAACGCCGAAGCCTCCCACAAGGGGTTGATTGACGATGTAATCGCCTCCCCAAGTAGCGCCATCCCACAGACCCGCATCCCAAGTTCCGGCAGCCGAGCCTACGAAGGTCGGCGCACCAGGAATCTGAGATAAGTCAAAATCGTACCGTGCCGCGATGTAGTACGCAGGCACGACCTCTCCAATGAACTGCGGACGCATGAGTTGGACCCGCTTGTAGGTCGCCTCTGCCCCATATGCTTGGAAGCTGCCGAACTGCTCCCACGAGATGGTCCTGGCCGTCGCGCCGTCGTCTGCGAGCAGCACGTTGTCCACGTGGCCGTCGTAGACGAACAGACGATTGTCCGCAGCGCCCATGAACAGCATGGTCCGGAACGTTTCACTCGTATTGATCGGCAATCCGTTGAAAACAGTCCACGCTTTCGTTAGAGTGTTGTAGACGAACTGGAAATCAGGGTAGCCAGACACCTTCGGCGTATTGATGAAGATCAACTGGTCCCGAGGGTGCAGGCGGACCTCCCATCCGTAGTTGTTGTCCGTTTCTGCGAGCAGTTTACTGAGTCGAGGGTTGACTTTATACGAAATCTGCGCTTGCGGGTCCTGGAGGGGCGCACCGCCGATCAATTTGGACAGTTGGATGAGACCGTAGGCCGAAAGTACGAGCAAATCACCGCCATAGTCGTCGGCGATGCGGTGGCCCTTCGGAGTTTGCCCGATCCAGAAGGAGCCGTGCATGATAAAGTCGCCAAACGTGTCCGGATCTGTGCCTTTGTAGACTACAAGGTCGCCAGAAGTGCTGACTGCCACGAGGTAGTCATCCACACCCTCGCCGCCGTCCAGCGTCCAGTTCCAAATACCCTTCAGGTGACCGCCGTACTTGAACTTGTTACCGAAGTCGAATGACTTGCAAGCCCCAGCGAAGGTGCCGACAGCATCAAAGTACCACGCGGTCGCCGTGTTCTTCTGACAAAGCCAGACGCGGTTCTTCCACACGGTGATAAAGTCGTAGTTCGTGGCCGTGGGGACGCCAGGACCAGTGGGAGTACCGAGCGTCCACGTATTCAGCGTGCCGTTGAATATGTAGTATCCATTCGCTTGGTCGCAGACCAGGAGGAACTGCCCCGCCAGAGTCTGGTAGTTATGCCACGAGCAGTATCCCGCATCTGGGCTCTTAACCGGCCAGTCCAGAACTTTGGCTGGAACAATGCCGGGAGTGGTAGCTTCGTAGATGCCGTCATTCGTAGCAACGAATAACCTAGACGTATCCACGAAGGCATTGCGGGAGCCGTAGGCCATGATGGTGCGGATGCCCGTGCCGAGCGGCACTGGAGGACACCACTCACGATAGCCCCGGCGGACAGCCACCCCGTACTCGCGGGGGATCATGTTAATCAGTCGTAGAGCATCGGTGGGCGGTATGTTCGCCGCACCTGCGATCGTGTTGATGCCTCCCTGGAGTGGAGGCATGAACACTGGCTTCGTGTTCTGCTTCTGGGGGCGATGCCTCTGCCCCGCAAGCTCCTTGAACTTGTTGCCGGCTCTAAGACCCATACTTAGTCTCCGGCACGTTGATCACTCCGTCCAAGAAGCGCAGGCCGAACATACCGTTGCCTGCGACGTTCAGGACTGGCGCAGAGGTGTCCTTGCCGATCCACGATTCCAGAGCGGCATCAAACTCGTCCTGTGCTTTAGTCGTGTCGAAGCCCTTCGCCTGGAGCCACGCAAGCTTGAGCTTCTTGACGAACAGAATTGGCTCGAAGAGGACGATGTCGGCGAACACATCCACGCTGTCCGCGTAGACAGGAGCCACTGGCGTGCTCGTCGAATCCAGGACCCACCCGCGAGAGACGTACTCGTAACGGATGGGAATTCCTGGCGGAGGGGGCTGCGGCCAGAGGTGCATCTTCCCTTCCTTCATACGGAACCATGCGTAGATGGTGATCGTATAAAGTTCAGATGCTTGCAGATAAGACCACCACTGCGCCGACGCGGGACCGAGCAGGGGCCATGCAGAGCCGGGAACTCCCTGCTGCCATCCTGTCTGGTCGATCATATACGCAAAGTCGTTAGGCAGTTCGTATATGCCCGTATCACCCGGCGCAGTGGTGAAAGCTTTCTCAGTGACCAGCTTCTGCCAAGCGTTGTTCTGCACGAGCTCCTGACCGATCTCAGTCGCTAACGTGCAGAGCTGGATAAAGGCAGGGTCCTGAGAGGCGAAGGGGTCGATCGTCTTCGCAAGGCCGATAGAGACCGCCACCCGATTGATGAGGTCCCCTGCCGCAGCAAATCGGGTGACGTTTGCCATTTACTTCACCGGGAAAGTTGCCAGTGCGACCACGACCCAGAGGAGGACAACGCCCACCCACAGTGGAGCCTTGCCGAGCGCTGCCACAATGAGGGCAATCAGCGAAGCCAGAAGGAACAACACTGTGATGGTAAGCATTTCACTTCACCTTTTTGATGAGGGCTGCAATTTGCTCGGCTTGCTCAGCAATCGCCGCCTCAAGGGTGGCAATCTTGTTGTCGCGAGTCTCGAGCTCTGACATCATCTTGTTGACCTGCTCCTGATCCTTCAGCGCCAGCACGAAGGCAGCGGCCTTCGCCTTCCACGACTGACCGCCGGGGATCTTGCCGACGTAGGTGTCGGCCAAGGTGGCGAGCTGTTCCACCGTGTGGATGTTGATGAACTTCAACTCCTCGGCAAAAGCAGAATCGATCTGCGGCCAGAGGGCGAGCGGAGTGCCATCGTTGATGGGCTGCTCCTTATTCGCCTTGAAGCGAGCGTAGTGCGAGGCGAAGCGCAGACGATCATCCGTGGGGATCGTGCCAGTGACCTGCACCGGGCGGTCCACGAGATTGTGCCGGTCGCCCGGGATCATGATCTTGATGAACTCTTCTTCCTTGAAGCACTTGCGTCCTTCGGCCTCGGAGCGCGCATGGTCTTCCACGACGCGCACATAGAACATGACACCGAGGCGGTCATCGCCGAACGTCAAGTTGCTTGCGTTCATTGCTTGGTCTTCGATCGATACTTCACCGAACATGTCATTCTCCTAGTTATGTTGCGGGGTTGAGTAAGCCATAGGACACTAGCACCCGCGATGCTGAGCCCTGCGTACCGAGATAGATGATGTCGAATATGACTGATGGGACATCGCTCGTCTTGAGACTATTAAGGAAAGCATTGATGCTAGCCTCAAGAGCAACCATGTCGTTATCAGAGAAGATCTTAGCCAGACGGGTCAGGGCGTATGGTCGCCCTGACCCGCTTTGCGGAATGCCCGGCAGAACTGAAGCGAGGAAGGTCATTACCTTCGCGTCCGCCCTCGCGATCGTGTAACCGGAGCCTCATCCTCTTCCTCTTCTTCAGCGAGTTCCACAACCTCCTCGTCAGTCAGAAGAACTTCCGGATCGTCCAACGTCGGAGCGACCAGTGCCGCGCCAACGCCGAACACGGACTCGTCTGCAACGAGCGCGACGTTGGAGTTGTTGGTCCAGCCAAGCTCCACATCAGCGCCGATGGCAACAGCGCCGGTCGCCGTCACCGACTTCATACCACGACCGAGGCCTACGCCTGCGTCACGGTCAGCACCGTTGCCGAACGCACCGATAGCGAAGCCAGTGACGTACGGATCCGGTGTACCATCCGGGTCACTGCGGCCACCGCCGATGTACATATACGTCGCATCGGGGGAGTCAGTCGGCGTTGGCGTCGAGATTCCCGGCTTGTAGTCGTCGGTGAAGCCACGAATCCGCATTCCGTAGACTTCGTTGCTGTACCCAGAAGCCGAGACCGGAGTCATGACCGGTGGCGAGCCAAAGCCGATGCCGGTGCTGAGTGCGCCGGTGCTGAGGTTGGCCGGATCATTGACGGTGATGGGAAGCTTGGTCGTCGCGTCCCAGCCTGCGGGAGTGCCGGTGGAGTAGTCGAACGTCCGGGCGTCGAACAGCGAAGCCTTCGGACCACTAAAGGCGTCGTAGGTGACGAGGCTGCCGAGGTATGGCGCGGTGATCTCGGCACCGGGATTCGCCAGATTCTCGGTCTCGTTGTACATCGGATGCGAAGCGGGCATTGTCTTCTCCTTGAGGGAGAAGGGGGCCGAAGCCCCCTTCTATTAGCTGAACCAGAGACGACCCTGGAACTGCCGACCCGAGCAGGTGAGGTTCCCCGCCCACGCCAGGATTTGGACTTCCGCGTCCTGGTTGATCGCATATCGCTTATTGGGCGACAGCGAGGTCATGTTCCGCTGTGAATGCGGACGATAGTGGAGGTACTTGCTGTTCAGCCAGAACGAGTTCTTGGCGGGGCAGAAGCCACCGATGCCGCCGTCCAGCACGACGTCGCAGTCCATGTACTTGATGGACGGGAAGCCGAGCTTACCGACCTCGGTACCAGTGAACCGCTGTTGCGCCTGGAGGCTAGCCAGATACGTGGCCCAGATCTCGCCGTCCACCATGATGAGGTCCGGCCGGTCCGCACCGCGGACGAGCTTGACCCACATCGCGTTGAACGCGCCTTGGATGGTCGTGGGGGCCAGAGCGATCGGCGCAGCGATCTGGTTCTGCCAGAACAGGCCGACGCCAGACGCCGTGATGTTGCCATAGGTCGTACCAGCCGGAGCCTGCGGGATCGCCTTGTTGAGACCTTCGATCTGCTTGCCACCTGCCGCCGAGCCGTCGCTGTAGAGGCCGGCAGACATCAGGTTCGCCATCGTGGCCTCAGCCACGTTGATGCGACCTTCGAGCAGGTCGATGATCTGCTCCTTGCCGCTGTTGCGGAGCATGTCCAGACCGCTGATCACGATCGGGCAAGCCGCCTGCTTGAACTCGTACTCGGCAGCCGAGATGACGTCCTGCGCCGCGACCGGGAGCAGGTCGTACCCAGAGTACCAACCGGCATTCGCGTTCTCAGCAAACGACAGTTCCTGGAAGATCTTGGAACCACCAGAGACCGTCTTGATCTTGCCGCTCTGGCTGAGCTTCATCAGGATCGCGTTGTTCTTGGTGACGTTGTCGGCAATCTTGCCGGAACGATTTTCGATCGTCGTTGCGACGATATCGGAGACGTTTGGAAAAGCCATGATTCACCTCAAATGGATTGGATTGTGATGCCATTCCGGACTTGAGGACGGCTTCCATCGCTGGCTGAGCCACCTAGTTCCATCAGGCTTGGAGTATAGCACGAAAGCTAGCGATTTGCAACGTTCTCGAACGCATTCAGCAAGTCGCCACGCAGGTCATCAGCCTTAGATGCTCCCTGGACAGGAGCACCACGGCTCGGCAGGCTGGACCCTGCATTGCGAGCATTGGCGACCTGCTGCTGCTTCCGCTGACTGACGGTCTTCTGGATCTCGTCATTCATCTTGACAGCCTTGTCATACGCTTGCTTCAAGGTCAGGTTCTGGCCACGAGACGCAGCCATCTCCATCAGGTCAGCCATTTCGTCCTTCACGTCGTAGAAGAACTCGTTGGCTTGGTCGGAAGCGAACTGCTCGATCTCGCCATCAATCTGTCCATCCACCTGCTGCGCTCGCTGCTGCCGCGTCTGGTCTATGGTAGACATGAACTGGCGCACAGGGGCGAGCTGGGCCTGTATGATCTGGCTGATCTTGCTCTCTTCGTCCGGGATAGCCTCCCCGACCAGAGCAGCGTCCAGCATCTGGATGGGAACGCCGAACTGCTTGACCACGTTGGCGACCATCTGCGCCTTCTGCGCGGGAGTGCCAATGCGGAGAATGGCAGCCTGACCAAACAGGTCACGGGTAGCCGACAGCGGGTCTGCACCCTCTGCACGGATCATCATCTCGAACGGGCTGATCGTGTTCACAAAGT
>Ga0247825_10001458_pt1 | contig 15516 bp, 9 predicted proteins | sample 13C_Vanillin_Day_FD_194413 | JGI IMG/M metagenome (GOLD analysis project Ga0247825, IMG submission 194413) | Soil microbial communities from agricultural site in Penn Yan, New York, United States - 13C_Vanillin_Day48 | ecosystem: Environmental > Terrestrial > Soil > Agricultural land | place... | reverse complement strand
ACCTAACGGTGGTGCTGACGGCTTTCAACGACGAGGCGAGCATCGGACTGGCAGTTGACGATTTCCGGACGCATCCGCTGGTGCGCCGTGTGATCGTCGTGGACAACAACAGCAAGGACCGCACCGACGTGGTCGCCCGCGAGCACGGGGCCATCGTCGTGCACGAATCGCGGCAGGGATATGGCCAGTGTGTCTACCGGGCGTTGCAGCAGGCGCAGAGCTACAGCGACACCGAGCTGACGTTGCTCTGCGAGGGGGACATGACGTTTCGCGCCTACGACATCGACAAATTCATGTCCTATATCGCGCATGCCGACATCGTGAACGGCACCCGCATTGTCGAACAGCTGCGCGCCCGCCGGACACAACTGACGAACTTCATGTATTACGGAAACTTCTTCGTCGGCAAGCTGCTCGAAGCCAAGCATCTCGGCAAGGGGACATTTACCGACGTCGGCACCACGTACAAGCTATGCCGCAACTCCGCCCTGGGCGCACTGTTGCCGGTCTTGAACCCGGCGATCGACCTGGAGTTCAACGCGCACTTCCTGGACACAGCTCTCAGCGGGCCCTTTCATGTAGTGGAGTGCCCCATCACGTTTCACGATCGCGTGGGAGTCAGCAAGGGAGGCAACGCCAGCAACCGCCGTGCGTTTGCTGTCGGGATGCGGATGATTCGTGGGATCGTTTTTGGATGGCGCAGCGCGTGATCGACGACGGCTATCACCGAACACGTTTCCCGCGGGACCCCAACCGAGAAATACTCTGGGCCACGCTCTGCGCCAGCTACTTCCAGCGTCTGGTTGACCCGGAGTTTCACGTCCTCGAGCTCGGCGCAGGCTACGCCAACTTCATCAACAACATCCGGTGCAGGGCCCGCACTGCCATCGACGTGTGGCCGGCGCTTCCTGAACACGTGCGAAGCGGCGTGACGGCACGAGTCGGAAGTGTGACCGACCTCGAGTTCCTCCCGGATGCATCCATCGACTTCGTCTTTGCGAGCAATCTGTTCGAGCACCTGACGCAGGCACAGTTCGCCGACGTGCTCGCACAGCTTGGCAAGAAAGTACGGAGTGGCGCGACGTTGAACATCCTGCAGCCAAACTACCGGCGAGCTTACAAAGAGTACTTTGACGATTACACACACGTCACGGTGTATTCAGACGTGAGCCTGTGTGATTTCCTGGAGGCGCACGGCTGGCGTGTCATCGAATGCGTGCCGGGCTTTCTGCCGTTCTCCGTGAAGAGTGCTCTGCCCGTACGACCCTCGTTGATCCGCCTCTACCTGCGCCTGCCATGGAAGCCGCTGGCGAAACAGATGTTCGTGCGCGCGCAGCTCCAGCAGAAGGCCTGAGGGTCACCACGCTACTTCCACGCAGAGTAGACGTGCTTGCCAACCAGGTACGCTGGATTCGCGCCTTGCCTCGGACGGAACTTCTGTACACCGCCGCGCCCTACCGCCGCGAGATACAGGTTCTGTTCCTGGTCCACGCTGATGCCGTGCACGCCGAAGAGCGCGCCCGGCCATGAGCCGAGCCCGCCCCACGCGTAGACGAGATGTCCGTCGCGATCGAGCTGCGCGAGTTGCTGGGTGACCTGGTCGAAAACCCACACGCGCCGGTCGGCGTCAATGTGCACGAAATGCAAGTCGAGACCTGACGGTCCGGGCTGCATCGACCACATGCGGATGAACTTGCCGTTCTCGTCGAACACCTGGATACGCCGGTTGCCACGGTCGTTCACGAAGACCTGGCGAGTACCAGAATCAACGGCCACGCCGTGCACGTTGTTGAAGTAGCTCGGGCGCGTCTCCTTACCCGCCTCGCCGCGCTCGCCCCAGGCCGTCACGTAGTTGTCGTTCTTGTCGAACTTCACCACGCGCGTATTGGCATAGCCATCTGCCACGTAGTAGCTGCCGTCAACCTGGAATGCCATGAACGTCGGACGATAGAAGTGCTTGTCGTCCGACGCATGGACATTGGGCTCACCGATTGTCTTCAACAGCATCTTGCCATCGTTGGTGAACTTGAAGATCGCATGGCGATAATCGTCTACGACGTACACGTTCTTCTGCGGATCGTACGGGCTGATGTAGACCGAGTGCGGCCGGCGGAGCATCTTGTCCCACTGCTTCCACGTCTCGATGATGTCGCCGTTGCGATTGATGACGACGATGCAGTTCTCCCAGAGGAAGTCGACACCGGCCTTGCCCGCGTCGGAATCGTCACCGACCTTGCCATTGACTTCCAGCGCGCCCGGGGGACTGGCCTGCGTGGCATTCCGCCACATCCCCGCGACCGGGAAGTTCAGGTTCGGTCCGATCTGCGGAAGGGGGTTTCCGCGCCGTCCTCCTGCCTGGGGAAGCACCGGCAGTTGGCCTCGCTGAATGTAGTAGACGCGATCCGGGCTCTCGGCAAAGACACCTTGCCCCGCGCCGAAGGTCCAGCGCTCGTTGCCAGGCAACGTGCTGAGGTCCTTGGGCCAGCCCGGTACGACTTCGTACGGTCCCGTCGGATCGAGGAAGCCAACAGCGCCTGGGACGGCAGTCAGACTGCTGCCGGGCGATGACTGCGCCGCGACAGACCTTTCCACGGCGGTATCACCCACCACCACGGCGGCGGCAATCACCGCAAGCATAGTCGTAGCCCAATGCTGACGCATCGATCCCTCCGTTCTTGAGAGCAGAAGAATACATCTACTTGCCAGCCGACGAGTGCCGACGCCATCATGAATCGACGATGCATCTGAATACGCGCGCGCGCAAGGCGGCTCTAGTCGCGATCGCGAGCAGCTTCTCAGTCGGAATGCCCTCGGCGCAAGCGCCATCTGCGCACCGCGTGATGCTCGACGAGGCGCACCATAACATCATGGCGACGGCGTCGGGTGGATATCGACCGCTGGTCAGTCTCCTGACCGATGCGGGATTCGGTGTGACCCCGAACACGCTCCCGTTCAGACCCGAGAGGCTGGCCACGACGGACGTCGTTGTCATCGCCAATCCCAACGGCGCCGACGAGCGGGCCCCGCTGGACGAACGTGCCACATCGGCGTTCACTGCTCCTGAAATCGATGCCGTTGAACAATGGGTCAGGAGCGGCGGGGGACTGCTCCTGGCCACTGATCACTACCCCACTGGGGTCGCTGCCCGATCGCTTGCGGAACGATTCGGCGTGAAACTTTTCGGTGGATGGACCGACGATCCCGCGAATCGGTGGGCGTTGCCTGGGTACGGGTACATATTTGGATATCTCGTGTTCTCCCTTGAAAACAATCTTCTGCCCGACCATCCCATCACGCGCGGGTCCGATGAATGGGAAAAAATCGAAGGGGTCTCGACGATCACCGGAGGATCGATGGAGGGCCCGCCTGGAAGCGTGTCACTGTTGCGCCTGAGCCCCACTGCAGTGGACTGGATTCCATCCAGCACACCTGGTGCCCCCTCGAACACAACGCCACAGTCGCAGGCCACAGATTTCAATCCGTGCCCGTCGTGCAACCAGGTCTCAGCGGCCGGCCGCAGTCAGGGTATCGCGTTCGTCTTCGGCCGCGGCCGAGTCGTCATCATTGGTGAAATGGGTGCGTTGGTTGACTACTCCGTGCCCGGTATGCAGAACCGGCAGTTCGCGCTCAACATCGTCCGCTGGCTGAATCGCGAACTGTGATGGCTCGCCATCCGCGCGCTGGGCGGATGGCGACTCGTAGTAGTGCCCCTCACTCCCGCGACGATCAGAAGTCGACCTGGATATTGAACCGCATGAATCGCGGCAGCAGTACGGCCGTCGGTTGCATCCACCGCGCGCCGTTCGTCGCCGGGTCGTACACCTGTTCGTACGCCGTCGCCGTGTTGGCGTTGAACAAGTTGTACAGATCCAGACCCACGTTGGTCCTTGTCTTGCCGAACCGCAGGATCTTCGCGAAGCGCATATCCACTGCGTTGATGCGGTCGCCGTACACGTCACCCGGCAGCAGCAGATTCACGTCCTGCGTGGCCAACCCGGTCCTGAGCGGCTGACCCGTCGCGGCCAGGAACTGCGCGGCCGTCATGCGATAGGTTGCCGTCCGCGACGCGCCGTTGGTACCCACGGCGGCGCCGGGCTGCGCATTGGCTTGCGAGCGGAAGATGGCGCTGACGAGGACGTCCACCTTCGGCACGGTGTAGGAGCCGAGCCCGCGAACGCTGGTGAGCCACGGCTCTGTGGTGTTGCATGCGGTCTGACCGTTCACGATGCCCTGCTCGATGACCGGTACCGCGGCCGTCCCGAGCGTGGGAGCCATGGGCCGTCCGAACCGTCCCGTGTACGAGTCGCAGGTGTCGTTCACGCCGTGGCCCGTGCTGGTGCCGCCCTGGACAACCAGGCCCCATCGGGTCCGGGCGTTGAAGGACAGGTCGACGCCGTGCCAATAGTGCGTCTCGTCGCCATAGTCATCGGTGGTGGTGTAGTACGAGTCCGTCGCACCAAGAGCGCTCCGCGTGTTACGGGTAAGGAAGGTGACCGGGTAGCCGCCTCCGTTGGGCAGGGCCGGATTCGAGGGTGCGATGAGGGTGACCTCGTCGTAGTCCGCCGCCGTAAGCGCGCGGTTATGCGTGACGAAGAAATTGCTCCACACTCGCCGGTTGTAAGAGACTTCCACCGCGATCTGCGGCGCGATTTCCTGCTGCACGCTGACGCCGTACTGCCAATCGCGATTGCGCGTTCCCCAGCCCTCGAGGACAGCGGGATTCACAGTCGTTGTCTGGTTGAAGGAGCCCCAATTGTTAGCCGACCACGCGCCGCACTCGCCGTTGGCCAGCGGGTTCAAGAACGCGCATTCGGCGATGCGATTCCCGTTGGGATCCGACCACGAGCGATTGATCGACGTCACGAGCGTCTGCCCAGGATTGCTGATCGTGTACGCGTCACCCGTGTACGCGCCCTGAAGGTACTGCCCGATGTTCCCCTTGAGCGCCGTCTTGCCGTTGCCGAAGACGTCGTACGCGACACCCAATCGCGGTGAGATGTCGTGATAGCCCTGTACGCCTTCAGTGCGCGGCAGCAGCACCGGGCCGCCGAACTCGTTGTCGGCGATGATGCCGTTCTCTCCGGCCGGCGCCCAGCTCGAGGCGGTTTCATACCTCACGGCCCCCTGCAGCGTCAGCTTGTGGCGCGTCCACTGGTCCTGGACGTAGAAGCCGTTGTAGAGAATGCTGTTGCTGGTCTGGTTCGTTCCCACGCGCTGCGACAACTGGTTGGGCGCGCCGTTGTTGAACCGGTAGCTGATCTGCCGGCCAACGTACGTCGTGCCCTCATTGTTCATGTACCCGGCCTGGTAGCCCCACTTCATGTTGTGGCTGCCGGTGACGTACGACATCGCCGCTTTCCACGTGGCGTGTTTCTGGTTGCTCGACGGCGCCGGGTTGAATCCGCGATAGATGAAATTCGCGAAGGGCACCCCGGCATTGGTGGACTGCTCCGTCACCGGAATGAAGTCCGTCAGCACACCGTAGGGTCGCGGATCGCCGTTGTCGGTATAGAAGGCCGAATAGCCGCTCTCGAAGAGAATGCGATTCGAGAACGGTGACGTCCACGTGGTCTGCATGATCTTCGCGGGCGCGTCCCAGATGCTTCCCGACTCGGGTGACACCGTTGCCGTGCCTGGGGTCACTCCGGGTCCCGTTGCGATCCAGCCATCACCGGGGCCTCGGCACTGATCGCCCCCTTCCTTGTACGCGCCGGCGCTGCAGTTCTTCGTGTAGTCGATATAGAACCCGAGCTTGTTCTTCTGTGTAGCCTGCCAGGTCAGGCGCACGGCGTTCAGGGTCTTGGAGGTGGAGTTGCGTACGCTCACGGCATCGCTACGCGCCCACGTCCAGGAGTTCGGGTCCCCTGCGTTCAGGTTGGCGTACAGGTTCTGCTGCTCCTGGTAGGTGCCTATGGCGCGCGAGTTGCCGTAGAACCACACGCGGTCCCGCAGAATCGGTCCACCCACGGCGACATTGGCGTCGTAGCTCTTGATGAGCGCTGGCTGCTCGCCGAATCCCAGCGAGCGGAGATGGTCGTCGATGTTGCTCGACTGTCCCCACTCGCCCGCATAACTGGTAAAGCCGGTTCCGCTGAACGTGTTGCCACCGGTTTTCGGGATGATGTTGAAGGCCGGGCCGCCGCGGTCTGCCTCACCGAGACCGCCCGAAACAGCCACCTGCACTTCCGAGGAGTTCGACATGTCATACAGGTAGCCGGACACACCACCGCCATTGCCCGGCGCGCCCACGTTCATCCCGTCGAGCTGAATGAGGCCTTCGGTACTCCGGCCGCCGCGCGCCGAGAAGAAGTTGTTGATGGTTGACGCGCCGCCCCCGAAACCGGTGGCTTGAATCGCCGGAATGGTCGCAATGTAGTTGCCATAGCTTCGCGACGCTGGAAGCGCGCGAACGATGTCTCCGTCGATCACCGTCTGCTGGCGCGCCGTCTGAACGTCGACAACCGGCGACTCGCCGGTCACCGTGATGGTCTCCTGGAGTTCCCCCACTCGCATCTCGGCGCCAATCGTCATAACGCCGCCGCCCGTCAGCTCGACGCCCTCGCGGACGACGGTGGCAAAGCCGGGCAGCGTGAAGGTCACTTTGTATGTGCCAGGTGGCAGATCAGGGATGCGATACTGCCCCAAGTCGTCTGTAACGCCGGTGCGGACCTTGGTGATAAGCGCCGGACTCGACGCCTCAATCGTGACACCCGGGAGCACGGCGCCCGATGTGTCGCGCACAGCTCCAGCGAGGCTTTGCGCAGTCACCACGCTGGCGCCCGCGCCGAGGATTGCCATCACTACGAACAATCGAACCAGCATTTGATTCATGGACGAGAACCTCCACGACTGCTTGCATTACAAAGCACACACTCGACTCTGGAATGTCACAACTGGGCGGACTATGGACCTTTCAACTGCCGGGTGTCAAGGAGGCCGGGCCACGACGATCGTTATCAAGGATCCTTGGCACGGGCCGAGAAAGAAAGGATTTATCTAAAAGCGTTGATGAAGCGGCGGCGTGGCGCGCGGCGGCGTGGCGCGCGCTTGCCAAGGTCGAATAAACGGCGAGCGAATACAATGAGCGGCGACCGGCAGGTTGCGCTCATTCATGACACTTTCCGCTGGTAAGGCACTCGGCCACTACGAGGTCATCACCCTCATCGGTGCCGGTGGCATGGGCGAGGTCTATCGCGCTCGTGATACGCGACTCGGTCGCGAAGTGGCGCTCAAGATCCTGCCGGACGCGTTTGCCACCGACGCCGATCGTCTCGTCCGGTTCGAGCGCGAGGCGCGCGTACTCGCCGCCCTCAACCACCCCAACATCGCGACGCTTCACGGCGTCGAAGAGTCTGGCCCGGTCAAGGCACTGGTCCTCGAACTGGTCGACGGTCCAACGCTGGCCGAACTCCTCGTGACGGGTGCGCTGCCCGTGTCGCAGGCGTTGCCAATCGCCGAACAGGTCGCGGAGGCCGTGGAAGCTGCTCACGCCGCTGGAGTCGTTCACCGCGATCTCAAGCCCGCCAACATCAAAGTGCAGAACTCGCGCGTCAAAGTGCTCGATTTCGGCCTGGCGAAAGCCATGGATGTCGTGGAGCCTCGGGGCCACTTGTCCAACTCGCCGACGATGACGACGCCCGCGGGCACCGGATACGGGGTCATCCTGGGAACCGCGGGCTACATGTCGCCCGAGCAGGCACGCGGCGAGCCGGTCGATGAACAGGCCGATATCTGGGCCTTCGGGTGCGTCCTGTTCGAGGCGCTGACCGGCCGCCCGGTGTTCCAGGGCCGCTCGGTATCGGACATCATCGCAGCCATCCTTCGTGGCGAGCCTGATTGGAGCCTGTTGCCGCCGCAGCTTCATCCGCGTATCCGGCTGCTGCTCGAACGCTGTCTCGAAAAAAACAAGGGCAGCCGTTATCACGCGATCGCCGACGCGCGCGTCGATCTGCAACGCGCGATCGCCGATCCGAAAAGTGCTCCCACATCCGCTCGAGGTACGCACGCGTCGTACGCCATCCCGTGGTACTGGGTGGCCGCCGTCGCTGTCCTCAGCGTAGTCGCCGGCGTTGCCGTTTGGAGTCGAGCGCCGCGTGACTTGCCGGTTCGGCGCTTTACCGACGTTCTGCCCCAGGACCGGGCGTTCACCAACCAGGGGCATCCGCTCGTGGCGATCTCTGCCGATGGCTCTCTGATCGCATACGTCGCGGATCGCCGGATCTTTCTGCGCTCGCAGGATCGAGTCGAGGCGGTTGCCCTCCCAGGCACTGAGGGGGCACCGTCGACGCCGTTCTTCTCGCCGGACGGCCGATTCATTGGATATTTCGATTTCACGGACGGTGAGCTTCGGCGGATCCCGCTCGGAGGAGGCACTCCCGTCGGGCTCGCAAAAGTGACCAACGTGTTCGGTGCGAGCTGGGATGCGAACGACACGATTCTCTACGGCGCGGACACCGGCATTTGGAAGATTTCCGCGACCGGTGGTACGCCCGAGCAGCTTGTTCGCATGGAAGGCGGAGCGCGCCCTCATCGCCCGCAGTTCTTGCCGGGCGGCGAATCGCTGTTGTTCACGCTGCGTTCTGGTGTCGGTTCGAGTCTGTGGGACGAGTCCCAGATCGTCGTGCAATCCCTGCGGACCGGTGAACGAAAGGTCATTCGCGCAGGGCGCGATGGCCGTTACCTGCCAACCGGTCACATCGTTTACGCGATGAATGCCACGCTGTTTGCGATCGGGTTCGACGCCGCGCGCCTCGAGGCTATCGGCGCGCCTATTCCGGTTGTCGAGGGTCTCCGCCTGCCCACACCGTTTCCAGGTATGACCGGGTCTGCGAACTACGACGTCAGCGCAGCCGGGGTGTTGGTCTATGTCCGAGGCGCGGCGCAGCCACCTGTAGCAAGGCAGTTGGTCGCCGTGGACCGAAAAGGAGTCGCCGAGCCACTCGTGACCGAGCGGCGTGATTACTGGCGCCCGCGTGTGTCTCCGGACGGGACGCGATTAGCAGTCGAGGTCGTCGACGACCGCGGCGAGCACGTCTGGACCGTCAACCTCGCCGACGGCAACGCCTCGCCCCTGGAGGTTGACGGCTTGCGCAGCGTGTTTTCTGCCTGGACGCCTGATGGACGCTTCGTCATCTTCCGCCTGGACAGTTCCGATCGTTACGGAATTTATCAGCAGCCCGCCGACGGAAGCGAGGCGCCGCGGCTGTTGCACGGAGCGACCGAAGACCTGATGCCGGGCGACGTGTCGCGGGATGGCGTGCTGGTGTTTGCCGCCGGCGAACAGACGGGGCGCCGCTCGATCTGGACGATGCCTCTCACAGGATCGCAGGCGACACCATTTCTCCAGACGCCGGCACTGGAGCACATGCCGGTGTTTTCCGGAGACGGCAAATGGATCGCGTACGCGTCGAACGAAACGGGCCGCAGCGAAATCTACGTTCGCGCGTATCCGTCAACTGGCGCACCCGCACGGACCATTTCAGAAGACGGCGGTACAGCACCGCTCTGGTCACCGGACGGTACGGAGCTGTTCTACCGGAACCCGGCAGGCAGCCTGGTCGCAGTCCCGATGCGAGAGGGTGCGCGGGCCGGTCGCACGCAGGAATTGTTCAGGGTTCAAGGTCGCTTTCGCACGTCGGGCAATGCGGCCGCCTACGACATCGAACGAAATGGTCGGCGGTTCATCATGGTGACCGAGCCTGACAATCCGCGGCCCGTTCGCGAGCAGATCACCGTCGCCGTCAACTGGCTCGACGAGCTGAAACGCCTCGTGCCGCGTTGAAAGGTTACAATGCCAGCCGGACCGCGTCCTGGCCAGGTGCCGTTTCAGGCACATATCGAACTTCTCCAATTCTTCCTGGCCCATCGCGCTGACATCGTCGAGAGAATACAAGGGGTGCTGAACGCCCAACGAAAGCCGATCCACTACCTGCAAGACGGTTCCCTTCTGTCTCGTCACTTTGAGGATTGCTTCTTCACACTCCCTGGGATCACTCACACCCAAGCGCGTCTTCGAGGTCAATTGGACGAAGCGCATTGGGCAAGTGGATTCAGGCCCAAGGAGCTCCCTGGACTACATAACGGCCTGGTTGATCCGACGGAGATGATGATCCGCGGCTTTCATTTGTGGAGGCAGACGCGTTGGCCGGGTCGTAATGGTCGAGTCCATTACGCACACACGCTGTTTAACTTGTACGTGATCCGGTGCCTCGAGCTGTTGAGTGTGCGCCTCTGGGATCCCGGGTCGAGCAGCGCCGGCGATCGGCTCTCGCAAGTTCATGGCGTGCTCGACGAGCTCTGGACAAATACACCGGCTGATCAGCCGGTGCTTGTGCGAGATGCGCGATGGCTGGTCCAGATGGCACAGAGCCCCGCGACCGATGAATTGGGGGCCTATTTCGAAGTCGCGGAAAAAATCGCCGAGACCCTTTCGGAAGAGGACCGGATTGAAATCCACAAAGCCGGCGTTCGAATGGCTGCCGGGCACTTACGTTCTCAGATTCGCTACGCTTCCATGAAGAAGGCTGTGTCTCTTGATGAGAAGAGCCTTGTTCTGAGCACGCGTAACTCCAATGCCCTTGATTTCGCTCTGCTGATTCAAGATCTCGTACCGCTGCTCGAGGCTTATGAACACGCCTGCCACAGTGACGATGGGCAGAAGAGGCTCGAATTGGCAGACGCCATTTGTCAGGGCATCTCTCCGGATCCAGAGTTGTTTCTGAATCGCGTCGAGCTGTTGGGTGCTTACAGCATGATCGAGCATCTCTTCATCACGACAGATCGCGATGGGCGGGTTGTCTATACACCCATGGGACAGCGACACGTTCAGCTGGTCCAGGATTACGGAGCACGGATCGGTCGCGTGTCGAAGCCTTTGCACGATGATTGTCCACATTTTCGGCCGGTTGCCGGCGCATATTCTCCGTATGGGGTCCTCTACGGGTTTTCATCCGATCTCATCGAACATATGGTGTTCAAAACCCTACAGCCCGATGCCGTGAAAGACTTCGGTCTCGAAGATGTCTTTGTCGGTGGTGACACCGACAAGCTCGCGTGGGTGAGCGGCTGGCGGAAGTTACCGCACCTCAAACCGGAAGTGGAGAAACTGTTCGACTACCCCCAACAGTTTGCCGAAGACATCTTCGAACGGATCGAGCATGCGCTTCGCAGAGGCGTTTCCGAGGCCGAGGCGAACGCTGTTGTTCAGACCGGGCGCCTATTCGTCCCACCTGGGGATAATCAGGCTGATTCGAAGGCGTCGCTGATTCCGGATCTTCCGATCGCGTATGTCAAATCGTCGGACATGCAGCTTGTGGCTGCGCACAAGGCTGATTCTTACGACGAGACGCATCTCTTGAGCGATCGGCGAGAGGGGAAGTGCGTTCTCAGTTATAAGACGCCAGGCGGATGGGTTGCCATTACAAAGGCCATCCTCACTGAAGTCCTAGGGGCGGGGCGCGATGTGAAGATTGTTGGGCTGCCTCCTGTGCCCGCAGGAGTGTTGAAGTTGATGTGTCCCAATCTGGTTATTCCTCAAATGCCGACGACGTCGATAAGTGGGACATGAACGTCCACAGCCGTTCTTCATCACTCCTTAGTGCCTGCTCCGCCTTCTTCCGCTCCGTGACGTCACGGCACACGTAGAGCACAGTGCCGCCCTTGATTGACACCCTCTTGATATGCACGAGCAAGGCTCGCCGCACATCGCCCTTGCCCTCGATCTCGTGTTCGATGTTTTGGATTTCTCCGTTCGGGCTCAGTTCCCGCGGGTCGATCAGATCGCGTCCGAAGAGTCGAGAGATCCGGCCCATGCTGCGGACCTCATCCTGGCTATATCCGAAGATCACATGAGCGTTTGGACAGACAAATGTGAAGCCGCCCTCATCGTCGGTGATGAACACCGCGTCTGACATGTTGATCAGCGTGATGCGATGCAAGTCCTCAGACTCACGAAGGGCCTGCGCCGGAACCGTTTCTTCCATTCAGTGATTCCGTCCAAATCGCCGCCGGGGGGATTGTTGATCGGTGTCGGAGACCGATTGGAAGGTGCCAGTCTACGTCATGTCAGCGCAACGCCCGATCTGCGCTGCTCGGTGATTCGCCTGACAACGCGGGCGATCTCGACACATGCCGTCTCTGGCCGCTTGCCCTTCGGATGAATGCCGCAGACGGCAGTCGTCGCGGCGTGATCGAGCCCCCGGCTCCATCGCGGGAGGCCGTTCTCGTCATGACCGTAAGTCAGGTAGGCCGACAGCGTGTTGAGTCCGGTTCCCGGCCGCTCACCAATGATGTGCACTACAATCGCGGCCTTTACCAGCCCACCAATCTCGTAGCCTGCTCGAACCCGCCCGTTCTGTACCACAATGTCGGTGCCTCCGACGTGGTAGTCACGCGAAAGCGCGTGACGCAATTCGGGCAGCAGCATCCGCAGGTGTTCGTTGACCGCGTTGGCATTGAGGCCGTCCGAAATCACCAGCTGCACATGAGGTGACCGGGTCGGATAAAGCGCCCCGATGGCCCGTGCGTCATCGTCGCGGAGGCTCTCACCTGCCGCCGGGTGCGCGAGGTACTGTTCGCGACTGGTCGCAACGGTCTGCACGCGGATGGGCCGCGTGGCCGCATCGCGGATCACACCTTCGTCCACGCCGGCGTACAGCGCATCGCGCGCGTGCGCGTAAATCGCCTCGAGTCTCGTATCGGATTCCACCGGATTGGCGACCCCGAGATCAAAGCCGCGCGCCCGCAACGTCTGCAGCCGATCTCGACCGTCGTCCTCGAGCAACGACAAGGTTCGTCGGTCACCTCCGGCCTTTGCGTAAGCCGCGTACAAACGAGCGACGTTGTCGGGTCCAGGCGCCACCTTTCGATCCTGGCTGAGGACACCGAGGTCAGTCAGACGCCGGCGCATCGGAATCGTCATGTCCCGTCCCACGAGACTGCGCAGCTGCGGATGTTCTCGAAACGACGTCGTGAGATAGCCGAGCATCGGGTCGGCATTGCCGGCCACTGACATCAAGTACGCCGGCGCCGCATTTGACACCACGCGTGCCGTAAGTCGACGCAGCGCCTGAGGGGCGATACCCAAGTGAAACGTGGCGCACACGTCAAGCCCCATCGTCAGCCCGTGCAGTTTGGCCATCACCATATCCTCGAGGCAGACGCGCTCGAGCTGGTCGGCATCGCGGAAGACCTCGGGTCCGATGAAACCTGCGACATCGTTGACGATCATCCAGCGGCTGGACGACTGCTGCTCGATGTGACGCGCGACCCCATAGCTTCGTGCCTCGAGTGTTCCCATGTCGACGCCGTCGGCCGTGCCGTTCGTCACCTCCGACCCCTGCCCCGTCTCGAAGTACAGCCCGTCGAAGGCACGGGCCAAATCGAGCACGCCGTCCACGTCCATGCCTACCATGCCCGTCAACGCGCGTGAGGTCCCTGCCAGGCTCTGGAACCCCACATCGACCTGCGTGCGGGTCCGCGCTTCGTGTTGCTTGACGATGTCTGAAAGCACGCAGTATCGAGTGGGCAAATCGAGACACCGAACGACCTGTTCGAGGAGTTGCTCGAGTCGAACAATGGTGTCGAGATCGTCGGCCGCAGGGTTGAGCCCGAGGATCACGTCGCCACAGCCGTACGACAGCCCCTCGAGGATCGAAAACAGAATTTCCTCTTCGTCATCGCCCGGGCTGTTCGGCTGGATGCGCGAGCCGAAGTGCTGCGCCGAGCCGATGGCGCTGCGCGCGAGTGGATTGAACAGCGTGCGCGCGACGGTGGAGAGCTCCTCGCTGGTCATCACCTTCGCCACCGCGGCGACGACCTCGCTGGCCAGCGCGTTCCGGTACTTCTGAGCCCACGCGACGGCACCGCTCCCGAGAAGCGCATCCCGCACCCGGGCTACGGTGAGAGGGGCCAGCTCGTATCCCAGCTCCGCTCTCGGGATCGTTCGAGCGCAACCGTCACACCGTCGTCGATGATCGACGTGCGATGGACGTCCCTCACAGTCGTGGCCAGCAACGCGCGCCGTGCCTCCTCGCGAAGCCGGTCATCAGTGGTACCGCCTACGGCAAGATCCCCTTCCTTGAATGCGCTCGCGAGTGCGAGGAGTTGGCGGAGTTCGTGACTCTCCATTCGACATCCGTAAGGGCAAGCACGATCTTACCGTCGAGAATTCCGGTGCGCGGAATCGACGCGACCTCTCGTCGACGATCGCCGTGGGCCTGACCGCCGCCTCGTGACCTGCGCGCTGTAGGCAGCGGGCGACGGTGGACCGGCCTGCGGCGCCACCTTCGCGAGAATGGTCTCGAGGGCAGCCAGATCGCGGCGGTCGAGGGTCAGCAATTCGGGCGGCGGTTCATGGAACGCTCGAAGGATCTCATCCCTGGCCTTGATGCCGCGTGCCGTCAGGGCCACCAGCTTCACGCGACGATCCGTCACCAGGGCGCGGCGTTCCGCGAGGCCGAGCCGCTCGAGACGATCGACGACCCACGTCGCATTCGACGCGTCACTACCCCAGGCGTCGGCAAGCGACCGCATCGGCTTTCCATCGCTGGCATCCAGCGTGTGCAGTGCCCGGGCGTCATTCGGTGTCAACCCGAACCGCTCGAGCGTCTCGTCACGGTGCCCGCGAGTGCTGATGAAGAACTCGAAGAGCCGGATCCAGGCGCGAGTCGCCAGGGCCTTTTTGTCGGCGGCAGCAGTGCTCATGTGTGGAGAGCGTAACGCCGCTGCCTGATGCGCTTCAATAGTGCAGAGTATTCAGTCTCTTCAATAGTTGAACTAATTAAACCAATATCCGTATCCGTCTTCCTGAGGAGACCATGAAGAGCCTGAACACACAGACGGCCTTGGTCACGGGTGGCACGGGAGGGATTGGGTTCCACACCGCCATCGGTCTCGCGCGCGCCGGTGCGCGGGTGTTCGTCACGGGGCGGAACGAGCCGCGCGGACGTCAGGCGATCAAGGAGATGCGGCGTCTCGCAGGGCATGACGCGATCGATCTGCTCATCGCCGATACCTCGTCTGTCCGCGCAACTGTCGGGCTCGCCGAGGAGATCTCCACGCGCGTCCTTCATCTGGATATCCTCGTCAACAACGCGGGCAGGGTGATCCTTTCACGCATCGAAACGCCCGAGGGCTTCGAAGAAAGTCTGGCCCTCAACTTCATCGGGCCATTCGCCCTGACCACTTACCTGTTGCCGCTCCTGTCACGAGCCCCCGCGGCGCGCGTGGTCAATGTCGTTTCGAGCGCCTTCGAGATGTGGACCCGTGATCCATTCGAAGACCTCGAACACCGGCGGACGTACGTGGCAATCGAGGCGCACGCGCGCGCCAAATTGCTGAATCTCCTCTTCACCCTCGCGTTGGCGCGAAGGCTCACGGGATCCTGCGTAGTCGCCAACGCCGTGAACCCTGGGATGGCCTGGACGCCCGGCGTGGCGGCGCTGACGCGTGAAGCAGTACCCCAGTGGCGCTTCATCTGGCCAATCGTGCGGTGGATTCAGCGCCGAGCGTCCGCGC
>Ga0247825_10001457_pt1 | contig 15520 bp, 16 predicted proteins | sample 13C_Vanillin_Day_FD_194413 | JGI IMG/M metagenome (GOLD analysis project Ga0247825, IMG submission 194413) | Soil microbial communities from agricultural site in Penn Yan, New York, United States - 13C_Vanillin_Day48 | ecosystem: Environmental > Terrestrial > Soil > Agricultural land | place... | reverse complement strand
CGTCGATGCCGCCGCTCTGGTCCGCCACCGCCGCGGCATGCCATTCAACCGCGTCCCGGTCCACCGCATCGAGAACCGCGACGTGCGCAATCCCGCCCTCGTCCCTGATGCGGTGGGCGACATCCTCGAGCGTGGCGCGCGTGCGTCCGGTGAGGTGCACCTCTGCGCCTTCCCGCGCGTACGCCCGCGCGACCGCGGAGCCGATGGCGCCACTGCCTCCGTGGACGATCGTGGTGCGGTTCTGCAGCAGCATCACTCCTCCGCCTTCCGTCTCTCGCGTACCAGGGTAGGACCGCGAGAGGAAGGCCCGCGCGAGTTTCCGGACTTCATCGGCACGAGCTCGAGTGGCGTCGAGCTGCAGCTCGGGCGTCGTTCTCGGGGCCCCGGACCATCAGCTGCGCGGCATCCCAGTCCTGCGGTGAGACGTTCTGTGCTGGTGCTCTGCTCGCTTGTTGGTGCCGGTCGGTGGCGATGACATCGGCGTGCAGGTTCGGTGACGACAGCACCCGTACTCCGGCGTCGACGTAGTACGCGAGCGCGGCCGGGGAGGTCAGGTGTGCGCGCACCGCGGCGCGAGAGGCGTCGACGATGAGGACGTCCCCGGCCCGAAGCGGCAGCAGGGTGGGTGCGTCCTGGCCGAGGTGCGCGATCGCGGCACAGCGGGGCCCGCGCGTGCGGACGGCGCGGGTATGTGCGGCCACGGACTCGGTCCGTGGAAGGTCGTCCCCATATCCGGAAACGGTAGCGGGTGCGAACACCCGGGTGGGTGGATCCGGGATCGGTGGCTGTATGTTCAACGCCAGGATTCAGGCTACCCAGCTGCGAGGATGGCACCTCCAGTACCCTCACGGGACCGATTTGCAGAGCCCTCTATCTGTGGGAAGTGGACGTCGTCACGGGCACCCCGCGGTTGAATCCGGCTTGCTCTGTTTAGTTGGGTTCCTATAAGCGCCAACCTATCTCGCATAGCTGTGACGGATACGGTGCCGCTGCCCGGCGCCACACGCGCGCGCCGTGGCCTGCCATGAGAAACGCCCATATCGTCAGTACCCACGAATCGGCGACGCTCGCGGCGTGCGCAAGTGCGGCGGCGGTGGGCAACATGGCGTGTGCATATGCTGAGTGCGCTCAATTCGCTCCAGTACCGCTGAGCATGTTCGGTTTAATGGCGCACGGTTACTCAGTCGCGGGCTGACCTGCGTGGTGATCCCGTCGCTATGAGCGCGGTCGTGCGTCCGCCAACCCCGGGCAATTGCCGATGAAGGCAGGCTGCCCGGTCTGGCCCGTCGGCACTATTGCAACCACCATCTTCGGTGGTCCCCGTACGCCTCCCAAGCTCTGGCCCAGGCCAGCGGATGGCCGCTCGTAGCCAGCGTCGTAGAACACCGGTGTCACACGCAGAGAAGCACTGGCCACCCTGCGCGAAGGAAAGTAACGGCTGGCCATGTGGGGTTTCGGCTGTCGACTGGTCATCGAGGTCAGGCGAACTACCGACGCGACAGCCGGAAACCGACACGGAAACGCGGATGTCGATTGCCATTCGACCTGAGGCACGAACGTACAGTCCGGACCTGCTGTGCAGACGGGACTGAACAGCGGCACGAACTCCTGCCAGTCGAGCTCGAGGGCGTGTGCATCTTCGACATCGTCGTTGTCGGGATGTCGGACGTATGATCGACGGACCGTCGGGGGCGCCCACGCGGAAGGATGCCCAATGGACAATTGGTGGTTGTACTACAGTCCGTTTCCCCACCCTGTCCGGGAGTGGCTGTGGCTGATTGTGCAGCAGATCTGGTAGCCCGCTGACGATCCTGGACGTCCACCTCCTGCTGTCCTCTTGGCAATTCTGCGTCCATATCAGTTGTTGGTGACGACGAATCCTTTCCCGACGGGGTTGGGTTGGGCGTTGATGCCGTCGAGGACGGCAGCGAACTTGATGTACTCGAACGCGAACAGCGCTGTGTCGAATCCGCGGACCATGCCCACGATCTCGGTGTTGTTCTGAAGTACGGGTCCACCGGAGTCGCCTCCGCCTGATTGGGCGTTGCTGTAGAAGCGTGTCGTGTTCTGTGAGGCGATCGACCCGCAATGGACGCCGGTACCGGCCCCGTCCTTGCAATGGGGACCCGCCGGGTTGGGGGAGCCGATTCCGTCGACTCGGGAACTGGGACCATTCGATGTGAGTACCGCGTCAGCGTTGAGGTAGATGACCACCCAGTCGACGCCGGTCCCGCCGCCGGGACTGCGGTACGCGATGTTGCCGATGTGTTCCCGTGGTCCGGTCGGCGCATAGCGGTAGACGGGTGCACCGTCGGGTGTGCCGTCGACACAGTGGGCGGCGGAGATGCCGATCTTGTTGCCGAGCAAGTCGGTACCGACGACGCCCATCGTGCAGAACTCGATGATGCCGGGCGGGTGCGGCACCGGGTTCAGGTCGTCGGTCCATGCGATGCCGTTGGACACGACACCGGTGGCTGATGCCGCCGGCGCGTTGACAAGGAATGCGCCGAGGGTGACTGCGAGACACGCAACATACCCGTAAAGCCTTCTCAATTGTGTTCTCTCTTCCTCGCGGCAACGAGGGGCTATCTGTAAGCCGCTCTTCTTGGCGGCCGAGTTGCGCTCGGCTCGATGTTTTTCTTCACGGCTGACTGTCGGGGTCCGCAAGCAGCGGGACTCTGGCTGCCGGTCGCTGTTGGCTTCACGCTCGGCCGTCGACAAGGCCGTCGGGGCACAGGCTGGTTCGGAAGAACGGCGCGGTCGGCGGCAGTCCACACGGATCGGTGGTGGGATTGGCGACGACCTGGAACCGCACCAACAGCGGATACAGCTCGCCCGCAATCACCCGGTCACAGAGGACGCGGACCTTGCTCCCGGGCACCCGGTGCGAGGGAGTCGTCGACCCGGGCGTATGCCCGACGGTCCGAGCGCGACGAGCGCGGCGATCGCGCCCGTGAAAGGGGGCGAAGTCGGTGACCGTCCGACTGGGCGACAGCTCGATGACGGTCCACGACATGATCGTGTCGTTCCCGACGCGGGATTCTTGCCCGGTTCGGTGCTGCGGCACAACGAGCACGTGGACGCGTCGGCGGCGAGCATGGTGTGGCACTGATCGCAGCAGCGGATGGTGAAGACGTCGCGTGCGACGAGAGGGGAGCGGGGGAGCTGATCGCGGTGGAGCTGATCGTGCATCGGGGGCCTCGACTTGTAGAGTTCGGGGGTTGTGCGACTCCCACACTCCTCGCGAGATGACCATCCGACGACGGCAGAACGGCCGATAGGCATACCTGTTTTCGTGCCCGGGGCGTCCATAGGGTCGAGATCCGCATGGCCTGGGTCGTGGGTTTGACCGGGTCCGGGCGTCCCGGATCAACGCGGGGCATGGTCGTCCACGTGCGACCCCTCGGGGTATTTGCACACTCGTCGGTGGGTCGCCGCGATCCTCGCGGCGAACCCGGATGTCGATGGCGTGCAACATCGGCCGAGAACACCCTCGCCTGGATGTTGGCCGATGACACAGCCGCACACACCACCCCGCCGTCACCGCCGCCAGAGTGCGAATCGGAAATCGTCTGCCCAATTCGGGTGAAGGGGCGCCGAGAATGCGTGCATGGAAACAGGCGAACGAGACTGGGGCGAGGGGCGACTCGCTCCGAGGGTGACACGTGAGCCGAGGGCCACCGCGTCAAAGGTGCGAACAGCGGCGGTGACACGGTTGATGTGTTGTGGCGCAGCCAAGCGCAGCCCCCGCCAACGATGTAGATCAGCTGGCAGGGGCGCTACACGGACAATCTGCACGTAGTAGCGCGCAGCGCACGATTGATCTTCGTGAGCCGGCACAGGGAAGTCCAGGGAATGTGATCCATGCCATTGCAGTATTTACGCATCTCCGGACTACCGACCAGTAAGTGTGATTTCGACACGGCTTGCTGCGGTGCGTGCACGATCCGGATGGAGTTTCCGAGGGCGATCTGCGTGATCCTGCGACAAGGTGCGCTACCGGACCTGTTGTGTTTTGCTTCGCCGCAGCAGTACCGGCGGGCTTCGATAGCGAGTGATTGAGTGGCAGTTCCGTTTCATTCCCGATTGTTCTGTGCTGCAGCGTGTCCAGTCGCATGAGCAGCTGTTCTGCGCAATCGAGTATCTGTAGCGAGCCGGTCACCTACAGTTGTCGCCGACGACCAACGGCCCAACCGGATCACTACCTGCGGGCTGGCAGGCAACCCCGCACGAATTGTGCTGGCGACGCGAAATGCTTGGGCGACGTAGCCCAGGCGCCAAGGTTGTGACGTAGAACACAGCTGAATTTGTAGGAGAAGCCTGGCGCTCAGGGATGTTCGGTTGCAACCCTGAGCTGAGACCCAAACCTCCAGACCCAAATACGGGTATGGGTGTAGGTAGTTCGGCCAATGTGCAGGTGTCGAAGTCGGTCCAAGGTAGCTGGTATGCCGCCGTTCGACGTGGCTGCCGAAAATTTATCTGCACGTGAGAGAAGAGTTGTCATGGCACGAACTACCGAGAACCTGGGCGCAAGTCTGCTGAATACGTTGCGGGTCGGTGTGGTTAGCACCGTTCTGTACGCCGGACTGATCATGGGCGTAGTTGTGGTGGCGGTGTGGAAGTTCCCGATGCCCGGCGTATAGGCCCGCACCGACCCATGGCCCTGCGCCGATGCCGGCCAGTGAAACACTCGGTGGCAGTTCGGCGATAGAGCTGACAGGGGCGTCGTTGTGCCCGTGGCTCCGCGTGGCCGCTGATCAACGCGCGAAACCCATGGGGGGCCCTGTTGCTGTGGAAGGGACGATAATGTTCGGGACCGGCGTAGGCCTCGTGGTTGCTCTGCTAGCGGTGACGCTTCTGGTGGTCCCCGTCTCGCTCGGTGTAGCGACGAGAGCCGACACGAAGGTCCGCCGCCTCTCAACGTCCCGAGCGTCCGCTCCGAACATGAGGGGATCGGTCGCGGACGTGCATGAGCGGTGCGATCAATGGCGGCAGCTGGCGACACGGGCGTGGCTGCTCTGCGGCGGCGCCTCGCTGGTCGCAGTGGCGGTCGTGGGTGTGCTGATCTGTGTCGGGTGAGGTCGGCGGCCGCCGGGAGTGCGCGGGGTGGTTACTTCTCGGCTGTCGGTGCGCGGCGGCTGAACCTGCGACATCCAGCCCGCGCCTGCAATATTACCGGAGTCTGAAACTATCTCGGCCCCAGCGCCATACGCGCCAGAGACGCAGTTACGCCCAGGTGAGCCGAAGCGACCCGGTCGGAGTGTAGTCCGCTCCGGCCGGGACTCGCCGGGACATGCAACAGGTACCCGCCGCGTGAGCCCTGACCGCGCTCCCCATGCAGTGCGCGTCGGGAGGGGGCGCGCTCCAGTCGAGAAGCGCGGTTCCGCGTTGGTGTACCTGGGTGGTTGGCGTCGCTGATGTCTCCTCGGATGTGCTGCGTGTGAAATTATCGCCCGGATCGACGGAACTCGGCGGAACGGTGTGTGCACCAATCGCTGCTAGCCAGTACAGGTTCGGCTTGCGCCGTATTGGTTTGGCGACCTGCTCCTTCATGTTCCGGTGCGAGGAAAGGGTAGACCCGCCGCCCGCCCCGATCGCTGAAATGTGACCCAGGCCACACGCCTTTCTCGGTGGTCCAACTTCGGCCGGCGGCCGTCGGTCCAAGCACGCCCACGTCGGTATCGCGCATCCGAATGCGGGGTGGGCTGTGGCGGGACGGATTTCGGTGCTGACCGATCGTCTCGCCTAGTAGCGAGCCTCCCGAAGTCCGCTCGTCCGGGCGCAGAGAGATCGTCGGCATGTGGTGCACAGCGCCCGGTGGCGGGTGCGGGTGTTCGAGACTTCCCGGTCTGTTCCTCGTGTGGTGCGGTTGAATGGGTGACATGGCGTCGTCGTCGGGTGAGCAGCTGTGGCAGACGTTGTCGGATTCCGGGTTGGCAATGGTGTGTATCCGCGGGCCGGAGTGCCGACGAGCGGATCTGCTCCTGCCCGGGAATGAATCGGTGGGGGAGCTGACCTGGCTGGCCCGGGACACCGAGGAGATCGCCGACGAGTACCGCGACCACCGATAGCGACACACAGCCGAACCGCGACGGCGCTGGCGCGGACCGGCGGCGCCCACCGAAGAAGCGGCACGGTGGTCTGTTTTCGTGTGAGCGGGTATCGGTGCACATGCAGGTGGACGCGGGATTTTCCGGAGGTGAGGCGCACCGGTGCCGGTGGTAGCGTCGCGCAGGCTGCAGGGGTGCGATCGAAAGTCCCCGGGGCGACGTCGCTCCCAATCTTGACCAAGGGCTGCAGCGGCGAAGGGCACGGAAGGTGCGGTAGATGGTGCAACAGCAACGGGCGGCGGTGACTCGGGCCCAGATCGTCCGCGGGGCAGCGGAAATGTTCGACAAGTCCGGGTTCGAGGGTGCCAGTCTCGTCGAGATCCTCGAGGCGGCGGGCATGACGAAGGGGGCCTTGTACTTTCACTTCCGGTCCAAGGAGGATTTGGCCCGGCACATCATCGCCGAGCAGCACCGGATCTCCATCTCCGCGGTGCAGGCGATCGCCGCGCAGGAGGCGTCGGCGATCGACCAGATCGTGATGCTCTGCCACGAGATGGCCCGGCAGATCGTGCAGGACCCGATCGTGCGGGCCGGGATCCGCATCACCCTCGAGCTCAGCGCCGACGATCGTGGCCCCGCGGGCCCATACCTGGATTGGATCGCCGCCTGTCAAACGTTGGCGGCCCGTGCGGTCGCCGAGGGCGACCTTGTCGACACCATCGACCCGCCGACGTTCGCACGGTTCGTCATCGGCGCGTTCACCGGAGTCCAGACCGTGTCCCAGGTCCTGGCCCATCGCGTGGACCTCGAGCAGCGGGTCGACGAGATGTGGGGATTCCTACTGCCGGGGATCATGCCGACCACCCGGCGTCCCGGCATGATGCGGATCCGGGCGGCCCGCACCGACGTTCCCGTCACCGGATCGCCCGACCGTCAGGATTAGTCCGCTCAGGCTGCCAACACGACCTGTACATGCTCCCCGCAGACCGATAAGTTCACCATCCGGACGTCGCCGACGACCGCAAGGTCACGACGGCGGATGTGTACGGCCGGTGACCGGATCTGCTTCACGCGCACCGGTGCGGGTGTGTGAGCCTCGGTGTCGTCGGGGTCAGAATGGCCGGTGCCGGGCAGCGTCCGGGTGTCGTTCCCGCCAGGAGGCTGCTGCGCCGCGGCGATGGGGTGGAGTTGGTCTCGATGTGCGCGCCGCCGAGGCTGGCGTAGATCGGCCGTGTGTGGGGCCGCAGAACTGCGTGCTTGCGTACGTATCGCGGGATGTGCCATTGCTCCCACGTGTGTGCCGGGAACACTGCTGCGTCACCGACTCTGAGTGTGAGAGGAGGCTGATCTGCCGGAATCCGCCGTGGTATGGAACTCCACCATTTCGATCGTGTGTGCGGGTGCACCTCGTTCACCGGGTCAGCGGATCGGTGTATTCGAGCTCTGGTCCGAAGTGACTACGAGCCGGGGTGCCGGGTTCGCCCCTGACTGCGCTCTTCCGGTGGGTGCTGATGTCACTCGTTGCTGGTTGACCGCAATGTGCCGTTGCGGAATTGTTATCGGGCCGGTATAAATATTCACATCGTGTGCCGTGTGTCACGATTCTCTGAACAATCGAACTGGAGTTACAAATGGACCTCGCTTTCTTGGCCGACTTCTTCTCGAACGTCTCCACCCTTCTCGGCGCACTCGACTTCTTGTCGGGTTCTGCTGGGTCACTCAGCGGCTAGTAACGCTGCCAGAGGCTTGAATTGGCTCTTTGGCGAAGGAAATGGGTTCGTAGGTCGCCTGCGGGGCTCTTTTCGCTGTACCGGATCTTCCTCGTGTCTCCGCCGCGTCGCTTCCTCGCGGGAAATTCCATGAGTGTCATTCTTTCGCGTGGATGAGCCGACCATTCAAGATCATTTACGGTCTGGATCCCGACCTATCTCGATTCGGTAACTCGAAACTCGCGATCCGAATTATGTGTGTCGTCGAGTTGGAAAGACAAGGGCAGCCCTCAGTGAGAGGTGCATGTCGCCGCGTGGGTGCTCGCTCACGCCCCACACAGCGGCCCGCGCCCTCATGGCCGCTGAGGCACTCGCTGTCACGGTCGACGAGCTCCCCGAACTCGACCGCGCCTCGCAGGCAGCCAGTGCCTACGTCCGGGCGCCTACGCGATGCGCATCGGCACCCGCACCCAGGAATGCTCGTGTCGTCCGCGCGTGCCGTCGCCGGAGATTCGGCGGCACTGCTTCGGCGGGCCCGCGGCGATCGTCTCGTCCGCCCGGCCGCTGCGCCCGTCCGGGTGAACACGTCGTCGCCCCGGCCGTAGCCAGCATGTACGACGCACCTCGTTTCCTCGAGCCAGACCCGCAGGGAATTAATCTGCCTGTAGGCCTCGTCCGCGGTGAGCCACGCGAACCGCACCTCCGCGTCGAGCGCGCGTTCGATCATGCTCTGCGCTAACACGGTTTTGGTCGCGAGCTCGGCATCGTCACCGATGCCGACGGCGTGGAACCGGTCCCGATCGGCGGTCCACGATTCGGGAGATAGAGCTCCCGATCGAGTCCTGAATGCGGTGCTGGTGTGTCTGGTCGTGGGCGCCGCGGTGCTTGTGGTGTGGGCGTTCGCGTTTGCGACCGTACTCGCCCGAGCCGCCGCGCCCGCTGCCCGATAGCCGGTCATGGTCTACGGCCGACCGGCGACGTGCAGTGAACTCTTCGGGCAGCGCGGTGAATTCGGGTTTACAGTCCGCCTGCAACCGGTGGGGGGCAGGCCTCGCTCCGTTCGTCAATTCCGGGGTCCGGGGCCCGAACGCCGAGTGGATCGGTTCGTGGTATCGGCACAATTCTGATCGCCGGCCGCTCGTGGCAGGATGAGACCGTGAGCGCGCGGACTGCAGCCGACCTCGAGCGTGAACCGCCAAGGCATGCGGATACCTGGGCGAATCCCCGTCGCTTGAGGCTATCTCGGTGGTCTGTCGAACTGTTTCCACTCCTGTGCCCAGCGCTGCAGCCGGTTTCGGTGGAACAGTCTGTGGGCGAGTGCCGTCAAGAAGAGGACGGTGCCGGTGGTGAGTGCCCAGACTCCGCAGGCGGCGGTCACCGCGAGGACGGTGTTTTCCCGACTGTTGGGGATGGGGCCGGTGAGATTGCCGTCGGCGTCGGCGTCGACGCTGATGGTGATAGTCTGGCCGGCCTTCGCGGGGGTGTCGGTGGGCACGGCGGCGGTGCGTTCCCCGTGGGGTGTGGTCCAGCGGGCGCGGGCGGTGTTCTGCCGGCGGGACGACTCGTGTACTCGGGGATATCGGGGGCGAGGTAGGTGACCTCGAGCACGACCGCGGGGACGTGGTGGACGCCGGCGCGCAGCGTGTGGGTTTGCTGTTCGGGCCGGGGTATGGGTCGCGGTGCCGAACGCGGCGGCGACGGGGATCAGCAGCAGAACCACGGCCGCGGTGAGCAGAACCATGGTGGCTTCAATGCGGTCGCTGGGGCGCATCAGGTGGTTGCGACTCCACGGGCGCACCCGCAACCACCGGGTCGGTGCGGCCACCGGTAGCGGTGCCGGTTCCTCCGCACCCCGAACCGCAGGCGTCAACCACGACGCCGGCGGGCGAGTGGTGTTGCCCGGCTTCGTCGAACCACACCTCCATCTGGACAAGGCTTTTCTGGGAACACCCGCCTCCGGTGGGTCGCTACGCGAGGCGATCGCACACACTGCAGCGGCGAAGGCACTGTTCACCGATCAAGACGTGCGCACACGCGCCATGCGCGCTCTCGCTCGGGCCGTCGCCCACGGAACCACCTCGATACGCGCGGACACCGAGATCGACCCCGACATAGGTCTGCTGTCGGTCCGAGTAATCGATGGCTTGGCACGTCAACTCGCTGACGTCGTCGACGTTCAGGTGGCGTCATTCCCCGCAGGAGGGACTGTTCTGCCGTCCCGGCGCGATGCCCCTGCTGCGAGAGGCCCTCGAAATCACCGGAACCGTCGTCGGTGGATGCCCTTATGCCGAGGATTCGCTACGGGACGCCCAACGACACGTCGACGCGATTCTGGACCTCGCAGTCGAGTTCGAGATCCCGGCAGACCTGCACCTCGACCTGGCGAACGACGACTCCGACGCACGCTTCACGCTCGCCGAGTACGTCGCCCACCATACCGTGGCAAGGGGACTCGAAGGTCGCGTGGCCATCGGCCACGTCACCACCCTGGCGGCACTATCCCCTCGGCTCGAGGCCGAGTACTCGACGCTCTCGCCGCCGTGAGGATCACCGTTGTCGCCCTGCCGGCGACGGACCTCTACCTCATGGGTCGCGACGACGAGCGAAACGTCCGACGCGGCGTCGCTCCGATTCGCGAGTTGTGGTCGGCCGGTGTGCCGGCAGCGTTGTCGTCGAACAACATTCGGATCGAATTCACTCCCACAGGGAGAGCGGACCCGCGCGACATCGCCCTTCTCGCGGCCAGAATCTCGCACATTTTCTCGCCGGACCAGTTCGCGCGAATCGTTGACATGACGACCGCTGCGGCCGCCGCGGTCGTCCACCCGGGCGAGCCCCACGGCGTCACGGTTGGTGCTCGCGGCGATCTGGTCGTCCCCGACACGGACGATCCCACCACATTGCTATTCGATCAGCCGCCCAGAACTCTCGTACTGGCGGGCGGGCTCCCGGTCTACACCGAACGTCGCGAACGTGACTGGCACCGCCAGGCCCGACAACTCGAACTAGCGAAGTGGCAGTTCAGCCGGTGAAGAGTTCTGTGTCTCGAACTTTCTCACCGCGTGAACCTCTCACGTCTGCCACGGGCGTCTTCACATCAACGTCGGACCGTGACTGCGCTCCTTGCGTGCTGGTGCGACCGATCATCGAGTTCAGTGCAGGGGTAGAGCCGTCCAACGTCTCGCCATCGCCGCTGAATATCTGACACCGCAGAAGGGGGAACACTTCGGACCCTGGGTCGTCGAGATCCGCGCCGCACGGAGCACGAACTTGCTCCGGCGCGGGCATCGGCGCACTGGCCGACTGGTTCAGCGGGGGTCAGCTGCGGAAGCCCGCCGATACCAGGGCGCCGCTGGCCTCGGGCAGTCGCGGATCGACGGATGGACGGGCCGGGAAAATCACAGGCACGTAGGGCACTGCCGTACCCAGTCGAGCTCAGGAGAGCCCGTGGGAACTCCGGTCCGGACGCGCCGCCTGCGGGCACGGTTGCCGATCCGGGTCCGCTCAGGATGAACCCAACATGGCTTGCTGATTTCTGCAACGGTTGCGGGTGAGGTCCTCGACGGAGCGGTGGGCCACCTGTTTCGGTGCCCGCGTGCATTGCGGAGTGGGATCTGTCGAGACAGTAGGTGCCCACTCGGTCCTCTCGCGCCATTGTGGACCTGTACGGGACATGGTTCTGGACGCCGGTGTCAACGGACACGATGAAGCATGGGCGGGCGGTCAGAACACCGAGGGCGCTGTGGCTATCGAGACAATGAGGCACTAGGTCAGGCCACGGGGGGCGCTGCCACGCTTCCATTCGTGGCGGCTACCTCACGCAGTGCATCGGCAACACGCGCGAGATGACGGCGCATCGCCGCCTCGGCTCGCTCGGGATTACGTGCGCACACTTCGTCGATGATTTCGATGTGTTCGGGCAGCGATACGGCCATACGTCTTGGGTGCAGCGACAACTTGAACTGAAGGCGCACTGGCCGCCCGGTTAGTTGTCCAAGTATCTCACTAGCCGAACGCTGGGCGCTGATGTCCTGAATACGGCTGTGCAGCAGGTGGTTCAGTTTCGAGTATTCGAGAACGTCGCCGGTCGCAGCGGAGGACGTGAGCGCCCCGCGCAGTGCGGTCAATTCTTCGACCTCGGCATCGGTAATGTTCTTTGCTGCCTTCGCCGCGCATAGTCCCTCGACGACCATCCGCACCTCGGTGATCTCGACGGCCTCGTCAAGTGACACCGACCGAACCCGGGAACCGCGGTTCTGGATTCGCTCGATCAGTCCCTGGGCTGAGAGTTCCTGCAGTGCGGTCCGGACCGTGCTTCGGCTGGCATCGTATTGCGCACATAGGTCGGCCTCGACCAGTCGCTGGTTGGGAGCGAAGTCGCCATCAGCGATGGCCTGGCGAATTTGCGCGGTCACGATCGCCTGCTCGCGAATTGTCTTTGCCGGCATCAGGGTCATCTCCGATCGGATCGGCACAAGGTCGTCACCGATATGCGTAGTGGGCATCGCGGCTAGGTCCGCAGGTGTCGCGGGGTCTGCGAAGGCAGAGGGTGGCCGAATGGACCGTGACACATCATTGGCGGACGACCGACTGATCCGCGCCTCGTCAACGGCCCGGGCACGCGGAAGTGCCTTTGCCTAGGCCGTGGTCGGGCGGACAACTCGGGTTGGTGCATGGGTTTTCCTAGGACGATGCTGTACGGGCAAGCGCAGCCGGAAGGTTCCGCTGGAACGGGGTTTCGTTCTGTAGTCATTGTTGCAGGGGACGGCTCAAGACACGAGCAGTTCAAACTGACTAGTTAGTTGTTATGATGGGCGGTATGGCACGGGACGCAGAAGCAACGAAGAAACGAATTCTGGACGCGGCCACGACTGAGTTTTCGAAGTTCGGGATCGCGGGAGCACGTGTCGACAGGATTGCTGCCGTAGCGCAGGCTAACAAGTCGCTGATCTATGCGTACTACGGGAACAAGGACGGCCTCTTCGACTCGGTCTTCAGCAGTCAGGTGGTGGCGTTCACCGACTCTGTCCAGTTCGATGCCACGGACCTGGCAGGTTACGTCGGACGGGCTTTCGATCTTTATGAGGACAACCCGTCGACGCTGAGGCTGGCAACCTGGTATCAGCTCGAGCGGCCCGACGGGGAGCCGCTGCAGTCCATCGCGGCATCGAATCAGTCCAAGCTCGAAAAGATCGCTCAGGCACAGCAGGAAGGGCATTTGCCGACTCAGTACACGGCCCACGAGATTCTTACTATTGTTCGCGCACTTGCCATGTCCTGGCATATCCAGACACCCGAGCTCGGCGCGGTCGCACCCCGGGACAGAGCGCGCCGACGCCAGGTCGTCGTCAGCGCGGTCGAGAACCTCCTCTCGGCCTGCGAGTGAACATCTCGGACTGCGCGCGTTCCGGTGCCTGGAGCCGCCGGTGAGAATTCCGGGAGTGGTGTGGTGGTCACTCGCAGCCCAGGAGGGCGTCCTGCCGGACTGGGTCTGCCGGCTTCGGGATATCCGGAGTCACCGCTGTGGTGCTCAACGACGACGAGGGGTCGTGCCAGAGCCGAACTACGCCATCACGTTGTCCAAACGTGGTCCTAGATATTTTGGCTGTCTGTACTCGCGACGTCGTTGCGATGAAATTTCGTTGCCAGGAAGGTGGTGGCGGAAGTCTCGATATCGCCTTTGCCCTGCAACGACAGGATGTCGAAGGCCAAGCGTCGTGTCGGAACGGATGGATTGTTCGGTCCGACACGACGCCCGGAGCTAGAGGGAGTTGGGCGTCAGCCGACGGGGTCGACTGCGGGCTGGACCGGGCGCTCTCTGGCGGTGTTACGCGCGCTCAGGCTCTTGCCGCTCGATTCCACCGTTGTCCAGACCATGGTTGCCCCGAGAACGGCAACGATCGCGACCATCACAGCGACCCACTGTGCGCCACCGTCCGCGGCGGTGATCAGAGAGGTTGCGATGACCGGGGCGAGGCCGCCGAGGATGGCGCTTCCCTGGTACGAGATCGATACCGCCGTGTAGCGAGACTCGGTCGGGAACATCTCGGTAAGTAGAGCTGCAATCACGGCCTGCATACCGATGGCGACCACTGCGAACACGACGATGAAGGCGAGGAACAGTAGAGCCGTGTTCATGGAGTTGATGGCCCAGAAGAATGGGTAGGCGATCACCACGAGTGTGAGTGCAGCACTGATGTATACGGTGCGACGCCCGACCCGATCGGACAGCGAACCGTAGAGGGGCATGGTCACAGTGGATAGAGCCCATCCGACTGCGAGTGCGGTAAGCACGATGGAGCGGCTGTGGCCGGCGCCTACCGCATAGGAGACCGCGAAGCTGCCGAACAGCGAGGACGACATTGTCGAGGGCAAGCTGGCGAAGAGTCCGCGCAGCAGTGCGCCTCGGTTATCGAGGAGTGATCGGCTCAACTTCACGGATTCGCCTCGTTCGGCGTATGCCACGAACAGGGGACTTTCGGTCACCTTCAGTCGCATGTAAAGACCCACGATGAGGAGTCCGAAGCTCAGCAGGAATGGTACGCGCCAGCCCCACGAGAACAGCTGCTCATCCGGGAGCTGGGTTGTGAGCGCCATGACGAGGGTCGATGCCACACCTCCCGAAGCCATTCCGGCCTGGCCGATCGCTGTGTAGAGGCCGCGGCGACCGTCCGGCGCGTGCTCGGCAGTCATCAGAGCAGCACCGCCCCATTCTCCGCCGACCGAAAAGCCCTGCAGAATACGAAGAAGAACGAGAAGGATCGGTGCGATTGCTCCTACCTGGTCGTATGTCGGAAGAAATCCGATCAGGCCACTGCCGACCCCCATGATGGTCATAGTCATGAGAAGGGTGGACTTACGCCCATAGCGGTCGCCGAGGTACCCGAAGACGACGCCGCCAAGGGGCCGCGCAACATAGCCAGTGGCAAGGATGGCGAAGGATGCCATGGTCCCGAGGGCGGGACTGAGGTTCGAGAAGAACAGGGGGCCGAACACCAAGGCGGCAGCCGAGGCGAAAAGTGTGTGGTCGTAGTACTCGATCGTGTTGCCGAGGTAACTGGAGATGGTTACGCGACGCACTTCCTGTTGGGAGACAACGGTGTTGCCGTGTGCCTGGTCCAGGGGAAGATCGGATGGGTCTCCACTCATTGCTGAATTCCTCTGATGGTTGGTATGCCGTGTGTCTGAAGCAGGTGAGCAGACAGGCGGCCTCGTATCCCGGGGTGTGAGGTTGGTCCTATGATTACCCTCCATGTGACGTGCGTCAATACCTAATGTCGTACCCATTCCAATGGCGGAGTCTGGACCGACAAATGGCGGGTAGCGGGCAGCGATTCGCTCACAAATGGCGGCTGAACTGCGACGAGGTATCGAATAGAGTGGTCGGCATCACACGTTTGCGCCGCCGTGGAACCGCTGAGAAAGTGTGAAATATGTGGCACGTATCGAATAATCATTGAACCAAGGGTTTACCGTAGGGGCACCCGCATGGCTCCACCCCGAATCTTGCTTCTGATCCTGTTGGCGATTGCGAGCGCGACTGCGAGAAAACGAGTTACGGGTGCGATCAGCCGCTGAGCGACTTCGTTGTGCAAGCAGCACAGTGACGTAAAGGTCTTCGGTGGGTGAGCGGCCGGTGATAGCGGACATATCCCATCGATCTGATGCAGACAGGAAACGCGACCCGATGACTCGAATCGACAGAGCCAGCTTTCGACGCCGTCTCGAAGGCAAGGACCCGATTATCGTGCCGTACACAAC
>Ga0247825_10001456_pt1 | contig 15534 bp, 16 predicted proteins | sample 13C_Vanillin_Day_FD_194413 | JGI IMG/M metagenome (GOLD analysis project Ga0247825, IMG submission 194413) | Soil microbial communities from agricultural site in Penn Yan, New York, United States - 13C_Vanillin_Day48 | ecosystem: Environmental > Terrestrial > Soil > Agricultural land | place... | reverse complement strand
AACGATCGCCTAGCGGATGCATTACGTGAAGCAGGACGGTCAGGCGGTATTCAAGTTCGCCGTCCGCAACACCGAAGAGGCGTGCCGGCGCATCCTCGACCGGAATGGGGTCCGCCCCGACGACATCGATCTGCTGGTGTCGCATCAGGCCAACCGCCGAATCATCCTGTCGGCGGCTGAAAAGCTGGGCGTGCCGGAGGAAAAGGTCGTCATCAACATCGAGCGATTCGGCAACACCACCGCGGCGACCATTCCGCTGGCACTCAACGACGCCGTTGCCGACAAGCGGCTGAAGCGCGGCGATCTGCTGCTGATGGTCTCGGTGGGTGCTGGTTTTACGGTTGGCTCGCTTTTGTTGAGGTGGGGTCTCAAGGAGTAAATCCCAAATCACAAATCCCAAGTCCAACATCCCAATGAAGTCTCCGGTCACTCGCCTTCGACGGTTGACGCCCGGCCAGGAGCAGCGGCTCGAGTTGCTTCGACGCGTCGCGCGGATGCTGGATTCGGCGCTGCGGGTTCCCGGTACCACGTTCCGCTTCGGACTCGATCCGATCCTCGGCCTGATTCCGGGCGTGGGTGACCTCGTTTCGCCGCTGTTCACCCTGGGGATGCTTTTTCAGGCGCGGGACCTTGGCGTCCCGCGAGTCGTGCAGCTGCGGATGATCTTCAATGTGGCCATCGACGTGCTCACCGGATTCGTTCCGCTCATTGGCGATCTCTTCGACTTCGCCTGGAAGGCAAATAACCGCAACCTGGCGCTCCTCGAGCGTCATGCGTATGAGGAGCACAAACCGTCCGCCGGCGACTGGGCGTTTGTCGCGGTGTGCGTGGCGCTGCTGGTGGTGATCGCGGCGGTGCCGTTTCTCCTTCTTGGCTGGGCGATCGATCTGATTGCCGGTCTGTTCCGCTGACGTGCCGCGGAAGACCAGGCCGCGCGTGTTCCTCCTTTCGCCCGCCAACTGCGGCGGCGTGCGTGCGCGGATGGTGATGTCGCCGGCCGCCCAATTTGCTCTGGCGCGTCAGCTGCGTTCGGCGGAGGGAACCTCGCTCGGCGACGTCTTCAGCTTCGTCAGCGGCCTGTACTTCCGGGGCAAGCTCGCATACGCGCGCCGGTTTGCCAGGCCGCCGGATCCGTCCGATCCGGTCGCCGGCGGCGGCGTGCTCGTGATCACACCCAACGCCGGCTTGCGGTCCGCGGACACTCCGATCACCCTGAAATCGCTCGAGGCCTTTGCGGCTGTGTCAATCGACCTTGCCAATGCGTCGTATCGCCGCCCGCTTGAACGCGGGGCCAGGGCGCTGCGCGACGCCGTCGGGCCGGCGTGCGACGTTGTGCTGCTGGGCAGCATTGCATCGGGTAAGTACGTCGAGGTGCTGCAGCCGATCTTCGGTGCCCGCCTCGTATTTCCTCCGGCGTTTGTCGGCCGCGGCGACATGAGCCGAGGCGGCCTGCTGCTGCGCTGCGTGCTGGCGGGCATGGAGCTCGACTACGCGCCGGTCGCCGGTGCCACCCGTCACGGTGAACGTCCGCCGAAGCTCGCGCCGATCAAGGGGATTCTGGGCAGTGGCACCGCTCAAGCGGTGCCCGACGACCACGTAGGGCGCCCTTTCAAGGGCGCCAAGAAACGCTGACGTGGCCAAGGTACCGGCAGTACGGATTCCAACAGATACCGAGAACGTCACGATGACGGTCGCCGAGCGCGAGGTCCGGCTGACGAACCTGCGGAAACTGTTCTGGCCCGCGCTTGGAATTACGAAGGGCGCCTTGATCCAGTACTACGCCGATGTTGCTCCTGTTCTTCTGCCTCACATTGCCGACCGGGCGATGGTGATGAAGAGGTATCCGCACGGCGCCGCCGGACCGTTCTTCTTCATGAAGCGCGCGCCCGTACCGCGCCCCGCGTGGATCCGTACGTGCGCGATCGGGCACGGCTCCGGCAACGTCATCGACTTTCCCGTGATCGACGACGTGCCGTCGCTGCTGTGGGTGATCAACCTGGGATGCATCGATCTCAACCAGTGGTACGCGACGTGCGACGACGTCGATCGCCCGGACTACGTGCATTTCGATCTCGATCCGGGGGCAGGCGCGACGTTCGACCAGGTCCGGGAGTGCGCGCTGATCGTGCGCGACGCCTTGGAGGCGCTGCGAATGAAGCCGCTCGTGAAAACGAGCGGCTCCAAAGGTCTCCACGTCTACGTACCGATCGTCCGCGGTCCGGTTCAGAAGGACGTCTGGACGTTCGCAAAAGCGCTGGCGGTCGAGCTCTCCGCACGCAACGCGTCGCTGATGACGTCTGAATATCGCGTGGCAAAACGTCCCCGCGGCCGGGTCCTCGTCGATTACAACCAGAACGCGTGGGGCCGCACCCTTGCCAGCATCTACTCGGTGCGGCCGCGGCCGGAGGCAACCGTGTCGACTCCGCTGGCATGGAAGGAAGTCGCGGCTGGTGCCTGCATCGAAGACTTCCGGCTTGATAACGTTCGCACGCGGATTGCGCGCGTCGGCGATTTATGGAAGCCGCTTCTGGCCGCGAAGGGCCGAACGGACCTGAAGACGTTTCTCACTCCCCGAGGAGCTCGCCAACGGGCTTGAGATCTTCGATGTGATCGCAGTACGCCTTGACCGCGACCAGCATCGGGACAGCCAGCAGCGTTCCCCAGATCCCCCACACGAAACTCCAGAAGATCAGCCCGATGAAGATCGCCACTTCATTCGTCCGCGCGGTGCGGCTGGTCAGCCACGGCGTCAGCAGCCATCCTTCGATGCTGGTGATCACGAGCGAGATCCCGCCGACGTAAGTGGCCATGGCCACCGTTCCGAATTGCAGGAACGCAATGATCGCGGTCGCCGCCGCGACGATTAACGGTCCAAAGTACGGGACCGTATTGAAGACGCCCGCTGCCGCGCCCCACAATGCCGCCTGCTCCAGCCCGATCATCCTGAACGCGATCCACGTCGCTATTCCGACGACGACGCTGGTGACGATGCGGACGAAGAGGAACCTGGCGATCTGATGGTTGATGTCGTCCAGGATCTGAACCGTGATCTTCTTTCTCTCCAGCGACGGTCCGGCGAGCTTCACGAGTTTCCGCTTGACGAGATCGCCGGAGGCGAGAAGGAAGAAGACGAAAAAGAAGACGAGGGTGGCCTGCCCGGCGAACGCGATGAGGCCGGTAGAACCCCAGGTGATGTACTCCTTGACGTTGATCGCCGGTTCTTCGATCTGTACCCGTCTGACGTTTTCCGGCACCGCATTCGGGCCGCCGGCGGCCTGATCGGCGGTCTTCTGCAGTTCCTCGGCGGCCTTTTTCACCTGGTCGAGTGGGCCGTTGCTGCCGTCCCGCTGCATCGTACGACGGAGCCGCTGCGCTGCCTCGGGCAGTTGCGCGACGATTGCCGCCACATCGTCCGACAACGAGTAGACGCCGTAGACGAGCGCGCCGCCCATCATCGTGACGACCACCGCGGCGGCGAGAACGCGGTGGACGTGAATGCGGGTGAACATCGCGACAATCGGCTCGAGGGCGTAGCTGATGAGGATGCTGAGCACGATCGGGATGAAGGCTTCGCGCGCCCAGTGGAGCAGATACATCGTTGCCGCGACCGCCAGAATCGTCAGCGCGACGCTGCGGACACTGATGTTCGACTCGATTGTCGACGCATGTGTGTGCGACGTGTCGCGACGGGATCCGATGCGACGAATCGGTTCAGCCACGTTCAGCCTTCCACGGGAAGCGCGAGACCCGCGCGCGACTGCAGCGCCTTGTTGATGGCGACGCCCGCTTTGGCGCCCTCGGCAGCGGCGACGACGGCGAACTGGACGTCGTGGGAGGCGTCGCCGACAACATACACGCCGGGGATGCACGTTTCGCCCAGGCGATCGGTTTTGACCGTTCCTTTGCGCGTGAACTCGCAGCCGAGGCGCCTGGCAAAGTCGGACTGCTGCTCCTGCGACGGCGAGACGAACACGCCCTGGCATTCCACCGGTTCACCGCGGCTGAAGATCAGCCGTGTCGCGCGGCCGTCCTGATGCTCGAGGCGAAGCACGCGGTCCGATCGAATCGCGATCCGATGTGCTGCAAGTTGATCGCGCTGCGAGCGGGACAGAGCTCCGCCGTTTGTGCAGAGCGTGACGCGTGACGTCCACGTCTTCATCGACAACGACAGCCCGACGGAACTGCTGCCGCGACCGATGACCGCCAGCGCTTCGTCGCGGTGTTCCCACCCGTCGCAATACGGACAGTGATGGACGCTCGTGCCGTAGCACTCCCTGACGCCCGGTATCTCCGGCAGCCGATCACAGATGCCCGTTGCGAGGAGCAGCGCATGCGCCCGCACGCGCTCGGCTTCGCCAATGGTGACTTCGAAATGCTCCCCGCCTCGCTGGATGCCGGTAACGGACGCGTTGCGCACCTCGATTCCGTAAGGGCCAAGCTCCTTTCGGCCCATTTCGAGCAAGTCGAGCGGCCGTGTGCCGTCGCGGGTCAGATAGCCGTGGAGCGCAGCCGCGGCGGCGTTACGCGGCGTGCCTGCGTCGCACAGGAGCACACGCCGCCGGCAGCGGCCCAGGATGAGCGCTGCGCTCAGCCCCGCAGGGCCGCCGCCGACGATAACGACTTCGTACATTCCTATCCGCCTTCGAGCGGACCTCGGTGCCTCTGCAGTGCAAGCGCACGGCCAGTCTCAGCTGATAGCCTTCGAGGGTTCGGCTTTCTGCTCGTATGGACGTCGCCGATTTCGACTTCGAGCTACCTGAAGCATTGATCGCTCAGGAACCGCCACCTGAGCGGGGCGGTTCACGGCTGCTCAAACTCAGCCGTACCGGCGGTGACCTCGAGGATGCGACATTCGCCGACATCACGAGGTACTTCGGAGACGGCGACCTGCTCGTCCTCAACAACACGCGCGTATTCCCCGCCCGTCTGCTCGGCCGTCGTGACCCGAGCGGCGGAGAGGTCGAGTGCCTGCTCATCGCAAAACGGCCGGAGCCCGAGTCGCAGTTCTCACAAGACTCTGAGCTGTGGCAGGCGCTGATGCACCCCGGACAGAAGCTGAAGCCGGGCGCACGCGTCGTGTTCGACGACGCCGTTGTGACGCTTCGCGGCGAAGTCCTCGAGCGTCGCTTCTTTGGGCAACGCACGGTTCGGCTGTGGACGGACGGCGGCGTGGATGTGCAAACGGCGGTCGAGCGCCTCGGCCACACGCCGCTGCCTCCGTACATCAAACGTGGAGATCGTCCGGCGGACCGCGAGCGATATCAGACCGTGTACGCCCGCGACCGTGGTTCCGTCGCCGCACCGACCGCGGGACTGCACTTTACCGATGCAATACTCAGCACGCTTCGCGGGCGCGGCGTGGAGATTGCGGAGATCACGTTGCACGTTGGCTACGGCACCTTCAAACCGGTACGTGCCGACAGGGTCGACGATCATGTCGTCGATGCGGAAGCGTTCACCGTCGATGCGAACGTGGCCGGCGCGCTGACGGCTGCGCTTCACGATCGTCGTCGGGTTGTTGCCGTGGGCACCACCACGACTCGCGCGCTGGAATCGCTGCACATCGAAGATGGCCGTGTGCTGCCGGCCGCAGGCCAGACCGATCTGTTCATCAGGCCCGGGCACGAGTTCCGGATCGTCAGCGGCATGATCACGAACTTCCACCTGCCGCGTTCATCGCTGCTGATGCTCGTCGCCTCCTTCGCCGGGCGCGAGAACGTACTCGCCGCGTATCGTCACGCGATCGCGGCCGGATACCGTTTCTACAGCTATGGCGACGCAATGCTGATCGTGTAACGTATGGCCGTGCCGTTTCCTTACGAGGAATTCGATCTCTCGGACGTTCGCACCTACCCACTCGACAGCCGCAGGAGCAAGGTAAAGATCGAAGACTTCGCACGGCCCGTTACACCCCGCGCCACGTTCAGGGAATGGTTCGACTCGCTGCCGGCGATTCTTGGCGCACGGGACGTCCGCCGCGTTGTCGACGCGATGATCGCCGCCCGGCGCCGCGGGGCCGGCATCATCTGGGGAATCGGCGCCCATGTCGTCAAGACCGGGGTGTCGCCCGTCCTGATCGAACTGATGCGGCGCGGTTACGTCTCGGCGCTGGCGATGAACGGCGCGGGCATCATTCACGATTTCGAGGTCGCACTTGCCGGCGCGACCTCCGAAGACGTTGACGAGGCGCTTGGCCCCGGCCGCTTCGGGATGGCTGAAGAGACCGGCCGTCTTCTGAATCAGATCATCGCGGAGGGGGCAAAAGAGGGACTGGGGCTCGGCCAGGCTGTTGGCCGATATCTGTCGGGGGCGAAGCCGCCGCATGGAGAGCGCAGTCTGACAGCAGTCGCGCAGGAACTGGGCGTGCCCGTCACCGTGCACGTGGCGCTCGGCACGGACATCATTCACATGCATCCGCAGGCATCCGGGGCGGCGATCGGAGACGTCAGCCTGCGGGACTTCCGCTACTTCACCTCGTGCGTCGCGCGGCTGCAGGGCGGCGTCTACATCAACTGCGGATCCGCCGTCGTGCTGCCGGAAGTCTTTCTCAAGGCCGTCGCACTTGCTCGGAACCGGGGCGTCGATCTCGACGATCTGACCACGGTCAACATCGATTTCATGCGCATGTACCGGCCGCAGACGAACGTAGTCACGCGGCCGGTCGCCGGGACGAACGGTGTCGGCATCTCACTGGTGGGGCACCACGAGATTCTCATTCCGTTGATTGCCGCCGCCGTGATTGACGGAGCGGACGCGCCTGCCTAGGCTGCGAACGCGGGATGGTATCGGACCGTTCCACTGAGACCACGAAGCGCATCCTGGTGCAGCTCGCGGATCAGGAACACGTCGTCCGGCACGTCGTACTCGCAGCCGATACCAAATCGAGAGCCGGGCACGAAGCCAAAGCGTGGGTAGTACGCGGCGTGGCCGACGACGACCACGGCCGCGACGCCTGAGCGGCGGCATCGCTCGAGCCCTTCGAGCACGAGGCGCGACCCGATGCCCTCGCGCTGCCGGTCCGGGACGACGGCCATCGGTGCCAGTCCCATCATCGGGAGACGTGGTCCGTTCACAAGCGTGACCGGAGAGAACAGGATGTGCCCGACGATCGTCGCGGCGTCTTCGGCAACGAGGGAAACAATCGGCGCGGCCTGATCCCGCAGAACGTCGACGAGGTCGGCTTCGACGGCCGTTTCAAAGGCAGCCAGGTTGACGGCCCGGACGCTCTCCGCGTCCTCCCTCCGCTCGTCGCGAATGTTCATTGGCGCCCAAAAGCTACGTGTTTAGCCTGATACAATCAAGGATTCCTGCCGGAGTAGCTCAGCCGGTTAGAGCACGCGTCTCATAAGCGCGGGGTCGGCGGTTCGAGTCCGCCCTCCGGCACTCATTTTTTGTCAGCCCTCCTCCAGCAAGTGCGGCGGACGATTCGGCGGCATGACCTGTGTCCGCCCGGCACGCGTCTGCTCGTCGCCGTGTCCGGTGGCTCGGACTCGGTGGCGCTCACATTCGTCCTCCGTGAGCTGGCGGGTTCTTTTTCGATTGCGGGACTCGCGCACTTCAACCATCACCTTCGTCCCACCGCGGATCGCGACGAGCTGTTTTGCCGCGCGCTGGCCGATCGAATCGAGCTCCCATTCGTGGCTGGCGGCGCCGACGTCCGCGAGTATGCGGCGTCCGAGCGGCTTGGCATCGAGGACGCGGCGCGCCGCGCGCGGTACGCCTTCCTGCATCGAAGCGCGGCCGACCTGGGTGCCGACCGGATCGCCCTGGGTCATACGCGCGACGATCAGGCCGAAACGTTCCTGCTCAAGCTGATTCGCGGCGCCGGACTGACCGGCCTGGGCGGGATCTATCCGCGACGCGATGCGCTGGTGCGACCGCTCCTCGACGTCTCGCGCGCCGATCTGCGGGAGTACCTCGGGACGCGCGGGGAAGCGTGGGTCGAGGACGAATCGAACGCCGCCTTGACCAACGCCAGGAGCAGGGTTCGTCACCGGGTCATCCCCGAACTCGACGCGGCATACGGCGGGCCGACGGCCGCCTCGATTGCCCGGGCCGCCGGTCTGGCCAGGGAGGATGGGGGATGGCTTTCCGAGCTGGCCGATAAGCGATATCGCGAGTTGGCCAGTATTGATGATCAGGGCGTCAGTTTTTCCGCTGCCGAGCTCGCGGCAGAGCCCGGCCCCATCCGGCGCCGTTTGCTGCTCAAGGCGTTACGGGACGTCGCAGGCGTGCGCGAGGTGGCACTGGAGCATGTCGACGCCGCAGCCGACATCCTGAGTGGGAGCTCTGCAGGAGCCGACCTCCCTGCCGCGCGTCTGGAACTTCGCCGCGGAAAACTGGTCTTAGTAAGAAAGCGGTGAGATGGTAATCTTGGTCTTTGACCTGTTTTCGCCCCGAAATGAGGCGAAACAGGGGGCGTGGGGAGGGTGGTTTTGAATTCGACTCTAAGGAGCCTGGTCTTCTGGATGGTCCTTGTCGTCATCGGGGCCCTCGTGTGGCACCTGTCGACGACGCTGAAGAAGCCGGCCACGGTCCTCACGTTCACCCAGTTCATGGATAAGGTTGACGCCGGCCAGGTTGCCGAAGTCACCATCGCCAGGGACGAGATTACCGGCACCCTCAAGGAAGACGACGGGAAGGGGGGCGGATTCCGGACCGTTGCGCCGCTGCAGTACGACTCGCTCGCGGCCGACCTGCGCGCGAAGCACGTCGGGATAACCGTCAAGCCGATTTCCGACAGTCCCTGGGCGGACTTTTTCCTCGCCTACGCCCCAATCCTGCTGATGATCGCCTTCTGGATTTTCATCATGCGGCAGATGCAGAGCGGCGGCAACAAAGCGCTGTCGTTCGGCAAGAGCAAGGCGAAGCTGTCGTCGAGCGCCCAGAAGAAGGTCACGTTCAAGGACGTGGCCGGCGTCGACGAAGCGAAGGACGAGCTCCAGGAGATCATCGACTTCCTCCGCGAGCCGCAGAAGTTCCAGAAGCTGGGCGGACGGATCCCGAAGGGCGTCCTGCTCATGGGCCCGCCGGGAACCGGCAAGACGCTGATGGCGCGCGCCGTCGCCGGCGAGGCAAACGTGCCGTTCTTCTCCATCAGCGGCTCCGATTTCGTGGAGATGTTCGTCGGCGTCGGCGCCTCCCGCGTCCGCGACCTTTTCGAGCAGGGGAAGAAGAACGCGCCGTGCATCGTCTTCATCGACGAGATCGACGCCGTCGGGCGGCATCGTGGCGCCGGCCTCGGTGGCGGCCACGACGAACGCGAGCAGACGCTGAACCAGCTGCTCGTCGAGATGGACGGGTTCGAGTCGAACGAGGGGGTGATCCTCGTCGCGGCGACGAACCGCCCGGACGTCCTCGATCCGGCGCTGCTCCGTCCGGGACGTTTCGATCGGCGCATCGTCGTCAATCGGCCGGATGTGAAGGGGCGCGAGGGGATTCTCTCGGTCCATACGAAGAAAATCCCGATGTCGGAAGACGTCGATGTGGCGATCCTCGCACGCGGCACGTCGGGCTTCTCCGGCGCAGACCTGGCCAATCTGGTCAACGAGGCGGCGCTCAATGCGGCCCGTTACAACCAGAAGGCCGTCCGCATGCTCGACTTCGAGTTCGCGAAGGACAAGGTGCTGATGGGCGCCGAGCGGCGGTCGATGATCATCAGCGAGAGCGAGAAGCGCGTCACGGCCATCCACGAGGCCGGCCACGCGCTGCTGACGGTCGTGCTGCCGCACGCCGATCCGATCCACAAGGTCACGATCATTCCGCGCGGGATGGCGCTCGGGTTGACGCAGCAGCTGCCGATTGACGAGAAGCACAACTACTCGCGCGAGCACCTCGAGGATCAGATCGCGATCCTGCTCGGCGGCCGCATCGCCGAGGAGATCACCCTCGGCAGCATCACGACGGGGGCCGGCAACGACCTCGAGCGCGCCACCGATCTGGCCCGGCGCATGGTCTGCGAGTGGGGCATGAGCCACGCGATGGGGCCGCTCACCTTCGGCAAGAAGGAGGAACAGATTTTCCTGGGCCGGGAGATCTCGCAGCATCAGGACTACAGCGAGGACACGGCGCTGCGAATCGACCAGGAGGTCAAGCGCTTCGTGACCGACAACTATTCGCGCGCACAGTCGCTGCTGACCGAGCACAAGCAGCGTCTGCTCGACATGGCGGATGCGCTGTTGACGCGAGAGACGCTCGACGCGGAGCAGGTCAGGCGCATCTGCGCCGGGCTGCCGCTCGACGATCCGTCGGCGGGACCGGCGGCCGTGCCGCCGCCGCCACGCGAAGCCAAACCGGCCAAGGAGCGCCCGAGCACGTCGATCGTGCCGCCGCTCACGCCGCCGCCGCGGCCTGTGACGCAGGAATAGGACAGGAATTCAGAATTCAGGCACGGGGTAGATAGCTCGACTGTCTACCCCGTTGTTGCGTACGCGCTGACTGTTTGCATTCTGCATTCTGCATTCTGCATTTGATAACGTCTCCCCGTGCATCCCCGCCGTCGTTTCTCGCTGCCGCTCGCTGACGGGCGGACGCTCGCGCTTGGCGAGCGCACACTCATCATGGGCATCATCAACGTGACGCCCGATTCCTTTTCCGACGGCGGCCGCCTCGACGATCCGCAACGCGCGATCGCCGCCGGTGTCCGGATGGTGGCGGACGGCGCGGACGTGCTCGACGTCGGCGGCGAATCCACGCGCCCGGGCGCCGATGCCGTTGGCGAAAAGGATGAACTGCAGCGGGTGCTGCCGGTGATTGAGGGGCTCGCCGCGCGCGTCACGGTTCCCATCTCGATCGATACCTACAAGCCCGCGGTCGCCGATGCGGCGCTTGGCGCCGGAGCCTCGCTGGTGAACGACATCAGCGGCCTCCGCTACGCCCCGGAGCTGGCGACGGTCGCCGCCCGGCATCGCGCGGCGATCGTCCTCATGCACACACGCGGGCGGTCGCGCGAGATGTACAAGGAAGCCGTCTACAACGAGGTCGTTGACGAGGTGCTCGACGAGCTGCGCGAGAGCATGGCCTTCGCGACGGGTGCCGGCGTTGCCCCCGAGCGCATCATCATCGACCCCGGGCTGGGCTTTGCCAAGGAAGCCGTCCACACCTACGAAGTGCTGGCGCGCCTCGACGAGTTCAGCGAACTTGGGCGCCCGCTGCTGGTTGGACCGTCGCGGAAGCGGTTCCTGAACCGTCCGCTGGGTGCCGATCTCCCGGCGGCGGAGCGTGAGTGGGCGACAGCCGCGGCGGTTACGGCCGCGGTCCTCGCCGGCGCCCACATCGTCCGCGTACATGCGGTCCGCGAGATGACGCAGGTGGCGCGGGTCAGCGACGAAATTCGGAAGTATCATCGCGGCTGATCGAGTGGAGCCCGTCACCCTCACGAGGATTTCGGTGGTATGTCCCTCCCACATCACGACTGGCCGCGCCGATGTCGCGGCCAGCATTTCGCGGTCGGAACGTACCCGTGACTGCTACTCCTCCAGTTGATACGGGCCACTAGCTAGTGGATTCGCTCGCCGAACTCCTCAGCCGGCCGACGCTGTCCTGGCGGGACGTGCTCGACATCGCGCTCGTCTCGTTTCTGATTTACGAGCTGCTGCTCCTCATCCGCGGCACGCGCGCGGTGCAGATGGCGCTCAGCGGCGGCTTTCTCATCGGCCTGTTTTTTCTCTCCGAGTGGCTGCAGCTCGAAACAGTGAATTGGCTGATCCGCAATCTGGCCGCCTACGTCGTCGTTGCGATCATCGTGCTGTTCCAGTCGGACATTCGTCGCGCCCTCGCGCACTTCGGGCGGGCGCCGTTTTTCCGCTACTTCGAGCGTGCGACCAGCACGGACGAAACGCTCGAGGAGCTGGTGACCGCCGCCACGACGCTCTCGGCCCGCCGCATCGGCGCGATCATGGTCGTGGAGCGGCAGATTGGCCTGCGAAATTACATTGAGGGCGGGATTCCGTTGGACGCCACCGTCACCTACGATCTGATGGCGACGATCTTCCAGCCGGGATCGCCTCTGCACGATGGCGCGACCATCGTCCAGGGCGATCGCGTGGCCGCCGCCGCGTGTTTTCTGCCGCTGTCGGTAAACCCGCGCGTCAGCCGTGAGCTCGGGACGCGTCATCGCGCGGCGATCGGCCTCACCGAAGAGAACGACGCTGTGGCCATCGTGGTGTCGGAGGAGACCGGCAACATCTCTGTCGCGATTGCCGGAGACCTGGAGCGCGGCGTCACCGCCGACGCGCTGCGACTCCGCCTCCGCGCATTGCTTGGCGGCCGCCGCGGCCGGCTCAGGCGGACGACGCCGCGGGACTCTCTCGTGTGATGGCTGTCGTTGGATTACGGCACACCGGACTGAAGCTGATGTCGATTGCGCTGGCCGCGCTGCTGTGGCTCGCTGTCTCCGGTGAGCAGATCGTCGAGCGCCCGTTCCGGATCCCGTTGGAGTTCACGAACATGCCGCAGCACCTCGAACCGGTGGGCGAGCCGCCCAACGTCGTTGATGTGCGTATTCGCGGCTCGTCCGGACGGCTGAGCAGGATTGCCGCAGGCGAGGTCGTGGCCGTCGTCGATTTGCAGGGTGCCCGGCCGGGACAGCGCCTGTTTCACGTCACCAACGCCGACGTGCGCGCCCCATTCGGCGTCGAGGTGCTGCAGGTGGCTCCGGCGAGCCTGTACATGACGTTCGAGCCGTCGGCCACGAAATCCCTCCCTGTGGTGCCGGAAGTCGAAGGAGAACCGGCCCCGGGATTCGAGATCGCCACGCGTGCCGCTGATCCGGCGACGGTTGACGTCGTCGGCCCGCAAAGCGCGGTTGCCGCACTGACGTCGGCCATCACGGAACCGGTATCCGTCGAAGGCGCGTCGTCCACGGTGGTGGAGACGGTGAGCGTGGGTGTCTCCGATCCGACCGTCAGGCTCAGGAGCGCGGTTCCCGTTCGTGTCACGGTGAACGTGAAGCCGGCGCAGCTTCAGTGGGCGGTCAATGGCGTGGCCGTTAAAGTCCTGAATGCGGCCGGCCGGGCGACGGTGTCGCCGGCAATGGTGACCATCCACGTGCGCGGACCGCGCGATGCGATGGGGGCGGACGCGCGGTCGTTCGACGCCTCCGTCGACGTTGCCGGGCTGAAGCCCGGCGTCTACGAGTTGCCCGTACGAATCGTGATTCCGCCGCGCGTTGGATGGACGCGAATCGAGCCGGCTGAAGTACGCGTGCGAATCCAATAGGAGAATCATGGGGCGGTTGTTCGGAACGGACGGCGTACGGGGCAAGGCCGGCGAATACCCGCTCGATCCGGCGACGGTGCGGCGGTTCGGTGCGGCACTGGCGCGCGCACTGCGGGAGGGTGAAGGGACCGTCCGGTTTCTGGCGGGCCGCGACACCCGCGAGTCGGGTGGCTGGATCGAGCGCGAGCTCGCCTTCGGAATCCGTTCCCAGCGCGGAATCCTGTCGACTGCCGGTGTGATCCCCACACCGGCCATTGCCTATCTCACGCCACGAATGGGATATACCGCCGGCGTGGTGATTTCGGCCTCGCATAACCCGTTCGAAGACAACGGCATCAAGGTGTTTTCGGGAGCCGGAGCGAAGTTCACCGAGGCTCTCGAGCAACGCGTCGAAGAGATCGTTGCCGATGGTTCATGGGCCGTTCCAGACGGTGACGCGGGCGCGGTTGAAGAAATCGACTATCGGTCCGCGTACGTGGGCCATCTACTCGAGATTCTGCCGCCCGCTCTTCGGCGCCAGGAGATGCGCGTCGTCATCGATTGCGCGAACGGCGCCACCACGACGGTCGCACCACGCGTGTTCGCCGAGCTGGAACTCGAGACACGCTGCATCGGATGTTCGCCAGACGGCCGCAATATCAACCTGCGCTGCGGATCGACGGCGCCCGAAGGACTCGCCGCGACCGTCGTGTCAGGACAATACGACCTTGGGATCGCGTACGACGGCGACGGTGATCGGGCGATTCTCGTGGACGCACGCGGACGCATCGTCGACGGCGACGCGGTGATGCTGATGTGCGCGAAGCAGATGAAGGCGGAAGGCCGGCTGAACGGCGACGCGATTGTTGCCACGGTGATGAGCAACATCGGCCTGGAGATCGCCCTTCGTGAGGGCGGCATCGGCCTCGTACGCTGCCAGGTTGGCGACAAGTACGTGATGGAAGAGATGCTGCGCCGGGGGCTGGTACTGGGCGGTGAACAGTCGGGCCACGTGATCTTTTCCGATTACCTGTTTACCGGCGATGGACTTGCCACATCGCTCAACGTGCTTCGGACGATGGCCGCGTCGGGACGTTCGCTGGCCGACCTGGCGTCCGATCTGACGACGTATCCGCAGGTCCTCATGAACCTGCGTGTTCAGCAGAAGGTGGACCTCAAGACGATTCCGGAAGTCGCCGCGGTCATGGCGCGCGTCGAACAGCGTCTCGACGGGCAAGGCCGGCTCCTCGTGCGGTACTCGGGTACCGAACCGCTGCTGCGCGTCATGCTGGAAGGGCGCGACGAGGCGGAAATCCGCACGCTTGGCCAGGAGATCATTGACGCGGTCCGTGAACACGTTGGAACTGCGGTTTCATGATCACACTCTCCGTCAACGTCAACAAGGTCGCGACCATACGCAACTCGCGCGGCGGGCGCGTGCCGTCGGTCGTGGACGCTGCCCGTACCTGTCTTGAAGCCGGTGCTCCCGGAATAACGGTTCACCCCAGAGCCGATGAGCGCCACATCACCGGACACGACGTGCGGGACGTGTCCGCACTTCTCCGGACCTTTGGCGGCCGGGCTGAATTCAACATCGAAGGCGACCCGCGCCCGGATCTGGTCGCGCTCGTTCACGAGGTGCGGCCGACGCAGTGCACGCTCGTGCCTGTTCGTCCCGGCGAAATCACGAGTCAGGCTGGCTGGCCGGCCGACACGCCGCCCGCCGCAATCTCGCGAGTGGTCGGCAATATGCGGAGCGACGGCATACGCGTGAGCCTGTTTGTCGATCCCGCTGAGGCGCCCGTGCAGTGGGCCGCCGACGTCGGCGCCGACCGGGTGGAGTTGTACACGGAGCCGTTCGCCCGCGCGTTCGAACGCGGTCCAGACGCCGCTCGTCAATCGTTTGCGACCTACGTGGCGGCTGCTGAGCTCGCGCACTCCCTGGGGCTGGGCATCAACGCCGGACACGATCTCGACCTCGAGAACCTCGTGCTGTTCCGGACGCTCCCGCACCTCGAGGAGGTGTCGATCGGCCACGCTCTGATCAGCCATGCGCTGTTTGTCGGCCTCGATCGCAGCGTCCGGGAGTATTTGAGCGTCCTCCTGAATTAAGATCGTTTCCGCTCCATGAAAGCTGAATCAGTGGCGTTTGCCGTCGCCGGCATGTGCTTTGGCATCATTCTCGGGTGGGTGCTGGCGACGCAGGAGGCGGCCCGCTCTCCGGCTGCGCCGGCGGTCCCGGCGGCGGCTCCAACGGCGGCGGGACAGCGGCAGGCCCCGGCCCTCGATGAAGCGCGCGTGCGCGCGTTGCAGGCAGCGATTGAGCAGGATCCGGGG
>Ga0247825_10001455_pt1 | contig 15536 bp, 13 predicted proteins | sample 13C_Vanillin_Day_FD_194413 | JGI IMG/M metagenome (GOLD analysis project Ga0247825, IMG submission 194413) | Soil microbial communities from agricultural site in Penn Yan, New York, United States - 13C_Vanillin_Day48 | ecosystem: Environmental > Terrestrial > Soil > Agricultural land | place... | reverse complement strand
TTGTTGAAGATGCAAAAACCCATCGACCGGAAGCGGCAGGCGTGATGGCCGGGCGGGCGCACCGCGCAGAACGCGGTTTGCGCCTTGCCCGCAAGAATCAAATCAACCGCCAGCACCGCGGCGCCGGCCGCGCGCAGCGCCGCCTGCAGGCTGTGCGGATTCATCGCGGTGTCCGGATCGAGGTGAACCGTGCCGCGGCTGGGCGAAGCGTCGCGGACCGCCTGCACGTACTCGAGCGGATGCACGCGCGCAAGCTGCTCGTCGGTGGCGAGCGGCGCTTCATAGCGCGCGAGGTAGGGCGCCACGCCGGAGGCGATGAGCTGGTCCTCGATCGCCGAGAGCCGCGCCGGCTGCTCGGGATGGTGCGCGCCCATGTCGTGCCTCAGACAGTCCGGATGCGTGATAAATGCCGCAGGCATACGCATGCGATCTTAACGCAACCCCAGTACAATCCCTGCATGCTGCTCAAGGCGGAATTCCAACCAAAATACGCCGGTAGCGGACCGATCCAGCGGGTGATCCAGGCCGCGGGCAGCGTCATCCTCGGCAAGGAGACGCAAGTGCGCCTTGCCCTCGCCTGCCTGCTCGCGCGCGGCCACCTCCTGATCGAGGATCTGCCGGGCATGGGCAAGACCACCCTCGCGCACGTGCTCGCGCGCTCGCTCGGGCTGCAGTTCCAGCGCATCCAGTTCACGAGCGACATGCTGCCCGCCGACATCATCGGCGTGTCGGTGTACGAGCGCGAGAGCGGCGTCTTCAAGTTCCATCCGGGGCCGATCTTCGCGCAGGTGATCCTCGCCGACGAGGTGAACCGCGCCACCCCCAAGACCCAGTCGGCGCTGCTCGAGGCGATGGAGGAGCACCAGGTCACCGCCGAGGGCGAGACGCGCAAGCTCCCGGCGCCGTTCTTCGTCATCGCCACCCAGAACCCTTCGGAGCAGGTCGGCACCTTCCCGCTGCCCGAGTCGCAGCTCGACCGCTTCACCATGCGCATCGAGCTCGGCTATCCCGATCGCGACGCCGAGCGCGCGCTGCTCTCCGGGACCGACCGGCGCGACCTGCTCGCGACGCTCGACCCGTGCATGAGCCCGGCGGAGCTGATGGAGGTGCAGGCCGGCGTGCAGCGCATCCACGTCGCGCCCGCCCTGCTCGACTACGTGCAGGCGCTCGTGGAGCACACGCGCCGCTCGCCCGACTACGTTGCGGGCCTGTCGCCGCGCGCGGCGCTCGCCCTGGTGCATTCGGCGCGCGCCTGGGCCCTGCTCGAAGGCCGCGACAAGGTGCTGCCGGAGGACGTGCAGGCGATTCTTCCCGGTGTCGCCGCGCACCGCCTGCGCCCGGCGCACGACTCGGCGAGGCGCATCGACGTGGGCGCACAGCTCCTCGCCGCCGTTCCCATCCCATAGAAGAAAAACCGTCCGACACGCTGCACCCCGCGCCGCCAGGGCGCCGCGGGTCGGTCTCGATTCCAGGCTGGGCGAGCGCCGTGCTCGTCATCTCGGCGTTGCTCGTCGCGCTGGGTTACTGGACCTACCGCGCGGTCGAGAACTCGCTGCGCGAGCTGCGCGCCGTGAGCCTCGCCTCCATGCTCGAGGCGCAGGTGCGCTCGCTCGAGATCTGGATCGAGAACCGCAAGGTCGACATGCGGCGGGTGGCGCGCGACGAGCAGGTGCGCAGGCAGGTCGAGGCGCTCGCGAAGATCGCAGCGCGAGCCGCGGGCGCCTCGGACGCATACTGCGACGCGCCGGCGCGCCGGCCGCTCGTGGAAGAGCTCGGCGTGGCGCTCGAGGAGCAGGGCGCGGTCGCGTTCAACGCCACCGACCGCACGCGCCGCATCATCGCTTCCCGCTTCCGCGAGTACTGCGGCCTGCGGCTGAGGGAGGCGGCGTTCCAGCGCGAGCTCGCCCCGGTGTTCAGGGGTGAGACGCGGTTCGTGCGCCCCTACGAGGAAGCCGAGCGGCTCGAGGCGCCGCCGAAGAAGCCGCCTCTCGAGCGCCCGGTGACCTGGTTCGAGACCCCGGTGCGGGATGCGGCCGGCGAGGTCATCGCCTCGCTCGGCTTCGCCGAGTACGCCGACGGCCAGTTCGGCGGCGTGCTGCTTGCCGCACGCACCGGCGAGACCGGCGAGGCCTATGCCTTCGACCGCAGCGGGCGCCTGCTCTCGCAGGCGCGCTTCGCTGCGCAAGCGCCGGCGCCGAGCCCGCTCGCCGCGCTCGCGGCGCAGTCCGCCCAGGGCGCGGTGCTCGACCCGTATCGCAGCTATCACGGCGGCGAGGTGGTCGGCGCCTGGCGCTGGCTCGCGGAGCACGACTTCGGCATCGCCGTCGAGATCGGCGCGACCGAGGCCTATGCGCCGCTGCGCTACCTGAACATCGCCTTCGGCGTGGTGTTCGGCGCGCTGGTCATCGCGCTGTTCGCCGCCCTCGCCTCGGCCTGGTCGGTGCTGCGGCTCAAGCGCGAAACCGGCCGGCGGCTGGGCCCCTACCGCCTGGGGAAAAGCATCGGCGAAGGCGGCGTCGCGACCGTGTATCTGGCGCAGCACGATCTCCTGAAGCGCCCCACCGCGGTGAAGCTGCTGAAGCCCGCGCGCGCGACCGACGAGATGATCGCGCGCTTCGAGCGCGAGGTGCAGCTCGCCTCCAGCCTCTCGCACCCCAATACGGTCGAGATCTTCGATTACGGCCGCACCCGGGACGGCCTCTTCTACTACGCCATGGAGTATCTCGACGGCATGACGGTGTCGCAGCTCCTCGAGCGCCAGAGCCCGGTCCCCGTCGCCCGGACGATCCATATCCTGCGGCAGGCGTGCGCCGCGCTCGCCGAGGCGCATGGGCGCCAGATCGTGCACCGCGACATCAAGCCCGAGAACGTCATGGTGTGCCGCTACGGCGGGGCCTACGACTTCGTCAAGATCCTCGATTTCGGGCTGGTGAAGCACATTGCCGGGAAGCACAGCCGCGATCTCACGCGCACGCTGCGCATCCTCGGCACGCCGCTCTACATGGCGCCCGAGCGCCTGCGCAATCCCGCCGACGTCGACGAGCGCGCCGACATCTATGCCGTCGGCGCGCTCGCCTTCCTCATGCTCACCGGGCGGAGGCTGTTCGAGTCCGTCGACGACCTCGAGCTGACCAGCAAGATCCTGAACGAGGAGCCGCCGCGCGCCGCCGCGGTCGCGCCGCAGAGCGTTCCGATGGAGCTCGACCTCATCGTGACCTCCTGCGTGGAGAAGAAGCGCGAGCTGCGGCCGCAGCGCGTCGTCGACCTGGTGGAAGCCTTCGACGCGCTCGCTCTGGAGCACCGCTGGACGCAGCGCGAGGCGCAGGAATGGTGGAACACAATTGCGGATTCTGTAGAATTCGCAGTTTCGCGCGCCAAGCACTGAAGTCTGGAACAGCCGCGTGCGGGAAAAGTTCATGCCGCCCGGTACCCGCTACTTCCTCGAAGTCAATCCCCGCATTCCGAAGCGCCTGGCGCGCCTCGAGGAGCTTGGGAACAACCTCTGGTACAGCTGGGACCGTCCGACGCGGGCGCTCTTCGCCAAGCTCAATCCCGCATTGTGGGATGCGGTCGGGCACAGCCCCAAGGCGATGCTCAAGCGCATCGACGAGCAGCGCCTGATCGACGCGGCCACCGACCCCGCGTTTCTCGACAGCCTGACGCGCGTGCTCGCGGCGTTCGACGCATACAATGCCGAGCCGCCGTTCCGGCAGAACGCGGGCGGCGTGGCACGCGAGGACCTCGTCGCCTATTTCTGCGCCGAATTCGGCGTACACGAAAGCCTGCCCATCTATTCCGGCGGCCTGGGAATTCTCGCAGGCGACCATTGCAAGGCGGCGAGCGATTTCCAGCTCCCGTTCGTGGCCGTCGGGCTCCTGTACCGGCAGGGCTACTTCACGCAGACCGTCGACGGCGAAGGCCGCCAGCGCGCCGAGTACTACGACTCGGACTTCGACGATCTGCCGATCGAGCCGGTGAAGCGCAAGGACGGCACCGAGCTCGCGGTCGAGCTCTCGCTGCCCGGGCGCAGGGTCCTCGTCAAGGCATGGCGGGCCTGCATCGGGCATGTGTCGCTCTATCTCCTCGACACGGACCTGCCCGAGAACAGCGAGCGCGACCGCGACATTACGCACCGCCTCTACGGCGGCGACCGCACCACGCGCCTGGAGCAGGAAATCGTCCTCGGCGTGGGCGGCATGCGCGCGCTCGCCGCGATGGATCTCAAGCCCTCGGTCTGGCACATCAACGAAGGCCACGCGGCGTTCCTGGTGCTCGAGCGGGTGCGCTCGCTCGTCGCCACCGGCCTGCCGATCGAAGCCGCGATCGAGGCGGTTGCGGCCAACACGGTGTTCACGACGCACACCCCGGTACCGGCCGGGCACGACCAGTTCACCGACGCCACCGTCGTTACCTACCTGAAGAGCCTGTTCGCCGAGCTTGGCGCGCCCGACGAGGTCGCCGCGCTTGCCCGGCCGCCCTCGGGCGGCGACTTCAACATGACGGCGCTCGCGCTGCGCGGCTCGCGCCACCACAACGGCGTATCGCGCATCCACGGCGGCGTATCGCAGACGCTGCTCAAGGATTTCTGGCCGCAGGTGTCGCCGGAGGAAAATCCCGTCGGCTACATCACCAATGCCGTGCACGTGCCTACATTCCTCGCCCCGGAATGGAGCGAGGTGCTCGACCGCTTCCTCGGCGTGGGCTGGATGCACCGCCTCGGCTATCCGGGCATCTGGGAAAAGATCCGCGATATCCCGGACCACATCTTCTGGAGCGTGCGCCAGGACATCAAGGCGCGGATGCTGCACATGGTGCGCCACCGGCTCGCGGTGCAGCACACGCGCAACCACGGCAGCGAGTCGCACCTGGAGCGGCTGCTGCGCTGCGCCGACCCGGCCAAGCCGCACGTGCTCACGATCGGCTTCGGCCGCCGCTTCGCCACGTACAAGCGCGCGACGCTGCTCTTCAACGACATGGAGCGGCTGAAGCGCATCGTCTCCGACCGGGAGCGCCCGGTGCTCTTCCTCTTCTCCGGCAAGGCGCACCCGGCCGACGAGCCGGGGCAGGACCTCATCCGCGCGATCGCGCAGATGTCGCAGGCCCCCGACTTCGAAGGGCGGCTGCTCTTCCTCGAGGGCTACGACCTCCATCTCGCCCGGCGCCTCGTCGCGGGCGTGGACGTATGGCTGAACAACCCGGTGCATCCGCTGGAGGCCTCGGGGACTTCCGGAATGAAGGCCGGCATGAACGGCGTCCTCAACCTCTCCATCCTGGACGGCTGGTGGGACGAGGGCTACGACGGCGACAACGGCTTCGCCATCAAGCCGGCCTCGCCCGAGCTCGAGGCGCACCGCCGCGACCGCGAGGAGGCGCGTACGCTGTACGAGATCCTGCAGGACCGGGTCGTGCCGCTCTACTACAGCCGGTCGAACGGCGGCTACTCGCCGGAATGGATCCGGATCGCGAAGCGCTCCATGGCCTCGCTCCTTCCGCGCTACGACGCCTCACGCATGCTCGGCGAATACGTCTCCAAGTACTACCTTCCCGCCTCGCGGCAGGGCCGCAGGTTCGCCGACCAGGGTTACCAGGGCGCCAAGACGCTCGCGCAGTGGAAGGCGCGCGTAGGCGCGGCCTGGGCGGGAGTGGCGGCGCGGCGTCTCGACTCGCCGCGCACGCGCGTCCAGTTCGGCCACGCCATCCCGGTGGAGATCGCGGTGCGGCTGAACGGCCTTGCGCCCGCCGACGTGTGCGTGGAGCTGCTGCTCACGCGCGGCATGCGCGAAACTCCCGTCGTGCAGCACAGCCACGAGCTGTCGCCGGAGGGAACGCTCGAGGGCGGCGAGCATCGCTATCGCATCGACCTCAAGCCGGGGCTCGCGGGGCGCCTGGACTACCGCATCCGCGTGTTTCCCCGCCACGAGCTTCTCACCCATCCGTTCGAGCTGGGCCTCGCCTGTTGGGTTTGACGAGCAGCGCCGCGGCACGCGCGCCGAGAGGGTAGGTCGCGCCGCGGCCGTAGCGCTTGCCCTCGAAGTCCGGGTGGCCGGTGTCGAGGACCGCGTCCCAGTGCTCGCCTTCGTTTCCCGGCAGGACGAACGCGACGCTCTCCTCGTGCGCGTTCAGCAATAGCAGCACGTCGTCATCCTCCACCGGCCGGCCGAGCTCGTCGCGCTCGGTGAGACCGCGCCCCGAGATGAGCACGCCGAGCGCGCGCGCGGAACGGCGCGCCCAGTCCTCGTCGCTCATCTCCGCGCCCTCCGGGTTGAGCCAGGAGATGTCCTTCATCGGCTCGGCGTGCAGCGCGCGGCCGCGGAAGTACGTGCGGCGCCGGAACAGGGGATGCTTGTTCCTCAGCCGGATCAGTTTCTGCACGAAGGCGAGAAGCGCGGGATCGGCGTTTTCCCAGTCGAGCCAGGAGAGCTCGCTGTCGTGGCAGTACGCGTTGTTGTTGCCGCGCTGCGTGCGGCCGAGCTCGTCGCCGGCGAGCAGCATCGGGACGCCCTGGGAGAAGAGCAGCGTTGCGAGGAGGTTTCTTTTCTGCCTCCTGCGCAGCGAAAGGATGACGGGATCGTCGCTCGCGCCCTCGACCCCGTAGTTCGAGCTGCGGTTGTTGTCCGAGCCGTCGCGGTTCGCCTCGAGGTTGGCCTCGTTCCGCTTGTCGTTGTAGCTCACCAGGTCCTCGAGCGTGAAGCCGTCGTGGGCGCTGACGAAGTTGATGCTCGCGGTGGGTCCGCGGCCGGCCGGCTGGAAGATGTCGCTCGAGCCGGAGAGGCGCGAGGCGAGCTCGCCGATCACCCCGCCTTCGCCCTTCCAGTAGGAGCGCACCGCGTCGCGATACTTGTCGTTCCACTCGGCCCAGCCGGGCGGGAAGTTGCCGAGCTGGTAGCCGCCTTCGGCCACGTCCCAGGGCTCCGCGATGAGCTTGACCTGCGAGATGACCGGATCCTGGCGCACCGCCGACAGAAAGGCGCCGTTGCGGTCGTAGGCATGCGACGCGTTGCGCGCGAGCGTCGTGGCGAGGTCGAAGCGGAAGCCGTCGACGTGCATCTCCTCGACCCAGTAGCGCAGGCTGTCCATGACCAGGGCGAGCACCACGCGATGCGCCGTATTGAAGCTGTTGCCGGTTCCCGTGACGTTGAGGTAGCGCCGCGGGTTGGACGGGTCGAGGCGGTAGTAGATGAGGTTGTCGATGCCGCGGAAGGCGAGCGTCGGCCCGGTGTGGTCGCCCTCGCCGGTGTGGTTGTAGACCACGTCGAGGATCACCTCGACGCCCGCCGAGTGCAGCGTCTTCACCATGGTCTTGAACTCGGAGAGCGTCCCGGTGGCCGAGTAGCGCAGCTCCGGAGCGAAGAAGCCGATGCTGTTGTAGCCCCAGAAGTTGCGCAGGCCGTGCTGCAGCAGGTGCTTTTCGTCGACAAAAGCATGCACCGGGAGCAGCTCCACTGCGGTGACTCCGAGCTTCTTCAGGTGCTCGATCGCGGGCGCGGTGGCGAGCCCCGCGTAGGTGCCGCGCAGCTGCTCCGGCACGTCGGGGTGGCGCTGGGTGAACCCCTTGACATGGAGCTCGTAGATCAGCGTGTCCTTCCACGGTGTGCGCGGCGGGCGGTCTTCGCCCCAGCTGAAGGCCGTGTCCACGACCTGGCAGCGTCCCAGGCCGGCCGCGAGCTTTCCCTGGACGAGGCGCGCGTAGGGGTCGAGCAGGACCTTGGAGGGATCGAAGCGGTGCCCGCGCTCCGGGTCCTGCGGACCGTAAACCCGGTAGCCGTAGAGCTGACCCGGCCGCGCGTCGGGCAGGTAACAATGCCAGACGAAGTCGGTGCGCTCGATGAGCGGCACCCGCTCGATCTCGCGGCGCCCCCTGGGGTCGAACAGGCACAGCTCGACGCGCTCGGCGTGCTTGGAGAAGAGCGCGAAGTTGACGCCCGCCCCGTCCCAGGTGGCGCCGAGAGGGTAAGGCCGACCGCGCCAGACCGTGCTTGGCGCAACGATGATGCGTGCGGGCGCTTCCACTCGGGCGTCAGATTCCGGGTGTCAGATTCAGCGTCCGCTAGATTACGCCAAAGCCCCTCTTATGCGGAGATGGTGCGGGCGGGCTGGACCAGGTGGCAGCCGTTCATGCGCCAGCGGCCGTCGGCCTGGCGCTGCATCGAAAAATACGCGATCCAGAGGCCGCCCGCGCGGTCGATCACCTGGAGCTGCTGCACGACCTCGCCGCTCATCACGGTGAGATCGAGGAACGCGACGTTCGACGGGCGGTAGACGGCGCGGTAGGCGATGCGCACGGCCTCGAGGAAGCGCTCCGCCGTGCCGAAGGAATCCCGTACGCCCGGCGAGACCAGGGCGAAGGCGCCCTGCGCGTCGTCGCGGCGGAAGGCATCGATCTGGCGCTCGATCACCTGGCGGATTTCGGCGAGGTCGGCGCTCGTGACGCTGCCCGCGGCGCTCGCGCCGCTCATCGACACGACGAGCGCGACGGCACAGACAAGTTTCCAGACCTGCATTGGGATGCCAGATGGTAAATGGCAGCCACACGCGCGCTCAATCGCCGCCGCCTGAATCTCCTGTCATGCCGCCACTACAAGCGGTCGGGTCGGCGCTACTGCATGAATCAAGTCCGGTCGATAGTCGCTATTCGCACTACCTGCCTATCATGGCGCGGGTCGCAACAAGAACGTCCACTACTGGAGAAGGTGCTCAACTCATGAAGATCGTTGCCCTGGTCCTCGCCGGCGGCGAAGGAACGCGCCTGTATCCGCTCACCGCCGAGCACTCGAAGCCCGCGCTGCCGTTCGCGAACGGCTACCGCATCGTGGACTTCGTGCTGAGCAACCTGGTCAACTCGAAGATCTCCACCATCTATGTGCTCGCGCAATACAAGCCCGATTCCCTCATGCGCCATATCGGCGAAGCCTGGGCGCCATGGGTGAACGAGTCGAACGGCTCCATCAAGGTGCTGCTGCCCCGCTCCAACCGTCAGCTCTTCCGCGGCACCGCCGATGCCGTACACCAGTACCTCGATCTGCTGCATGCGCATTCGCCCGACGTAGTGGCCGTATTCGCCGCGGACCACGTGTACCGCATGGACGTGCGCCAGATGGTGGATTTCCATCGCGCGCGCAAGGCGGACGCAACGGTGGCCGCGGTGGCGGTCCCGATCGAAAAGGCTTCCTCCTTCGGCATCGTAGGCGCGCAGGCCGAGGGCCGGGTAAGCGAATTCCAGGAGAAGCCGCGGCACGCCAAGCCCATCGCGCACGACCCGACGCGCTCGTACGCCTCGATGGGCAATTATCTGTTCGAGCCGAGCGTGCTCGCGTGCGCGCTCGAGGAGGCCGCGCAACGCGGCGATACCGACTTCGGCCGCGACCTCATGCCGCGTCTGTGCAAGAGCGCGCGCGTGTATGCCTACGACTTCGCGCAAAACCGCGTTCCGGGCGTGCAGGAATCCGAGGAGCCTGCGTATTGGCGCGACGTCGGGACGCTTACGGCGCTCGCCGCCGCGCAGCAGGACGCCACGGGCCAGCGGCCGCGGTTCAACCTGTGGAATCGCCGCTGGCCGATTCGCGGCGAGCACGACGCGGCGCTGCTCGGCAAGCTGAGCGGCTGGCGTACGGAAACCGCGCCGGCGCAGGGCGAACCCGTCGCGCCGCCTAACGTTGCGTCGCTGTGGCGAGCCCCAGGTAAAGAGCTGCGTAGCGACGAGCGGCTGCCGGCCAGCTGAAGTCGCGCGCCATCGCGGCGCGCTGGATGGCGCCCCAGCGCGCGGCATCGGCATACGCGGCGAGCGCGCGCCGCGCGGCAGCAACCAGCGCCTGGCTTTCCGCCTCCACGAACAGGAATCCGGTGACGCCGTCGGCCACGGTGTCGGCGAGCCCGCCCGTGGCGCGCGCCACCGGCGGAGTCCCGTAGCGCTGGCTGTACATCTGATTGAGCCCGCAGGGCTCGTAGCGCGAGGGCATGAGAAAGAGGTCGGCGCCGGCTTCGATCAGGTGCGCGAGGTCCTCGTCGAAGGCCACCTTCACAGCGATCCTGCCGGGATGGCGCGCGGCGAGCGCTGCCATCGCTTCCTCCAGCGCGCGCTCGCCCCTGCCCACGACTGCGAGCTGCGCGGGCGCCGCCGCGAGCGCTTCGGCCGCCGCCGCCACGAGATCGATGCCCTTCTGATGCGTGAACCGCGAGACCACGCCGAGGACCGGCACGCGCGGATCGTGCTCCAGGCCCATGCGTTCTTGCAGGGCGGCCTTGTTGGCGGCCTTGAGCTCGAGCGAGCGCGCGTCGTAGCGCTGCACGATGCGCGCGTCGTTCGCCGGATCCCAGGCGCGGGTATCGATGCCGTTCAGGATGCCGGTCAGCACGGCGCGACGGTGACGCAGCAGCCCGTCCAGGCCGAAGCCGAGCTCGGGTGTCTGGATCTCCTGCGCATACGTCGGGCTCACCGTCGTCACCGCGTCGGCGTAGGCGATGCCGCCCTTCAGGAACGAGAGCCGCCCGTAGAACTCGACGCCCTCGATCGAGTACGCCGAGGGCGGCAGCTCGAGGCGCGACAGCAGCCGGGCGTCGTAATTGCCCTGGAAGGCCACATTGTGGATCGTCATCACGCTGGCGGCGCGCCCGGGCTCGCCGCGCAGATACGCGGGAGCGAGCCCGCTCGGCCAGTCGTGGCAATGGAGAACCTGCGGCTGCCAGTCGAGCGGCGTGCGCGCGCCGCCGAGCAGCGCCGCGGCGCGCGAAAGCGCGCCGAAGCGAAGCGGGTTGTCGTCCCAGTCGCGGCCATCCGGCATCTGATACGGACCGCCCTCGCGCAGGTAGAGCGCCGGACAATCCAGGACGAGGAAGGGATCCGCGCGCAACAGCCGGCATTCGAAGCCGAGCAGCGCTAGCTTTGCCGCCTCGCGCGCCTTTCCGACATGAGCGAGCACCGCTGCGTAGCCTGGAAGGAGCGTCAGCGCATCGACGTCGGCGGCGCGCAGGGCTTCTGGCAGCGCCTGGCTGACGTCGCCGAGCCCGCCGGTCTTGGTCATCGGCGCGCATTCGGGCGTGACGTGCAGCACACGCGTGCGCAGGGTACCGCGCGGGCGATCCATACTTCCGGTACTTATATTGGAAAAAGAGGCGGGAAAACCGGGTTAGTGCGCCGCGATGCGCTCGTCGGAGGCCGGTTGGGGCCCGATGGCAACGACCTTGGGCCGCGCCTCGAAGTCACGCCGGACTTCGACCTCGACGCATACCGAGCCGTTGATCGTCCTGCCGCCGAGCGCGCGCGCAAGCGCAGCCTGGTCTTTCATCGACTCGAGCTCGATCAGGCAGGCGACCCGGTGGGCGCCACGGTTGTGCACCAGCTTGAACGAATGCACCGGCCCGAAGGGCTCGCACAGCGCGAGAATGACCCGGGTGAGCGCGCAGAAATCGCGTGCCTGCGAGGTGTTCTCGATCAGCTCCGGCGTCATGGGCGAGGACGATGCTAGTTCCCGACCCCGGCGCAGCGCTATCCCCGGATGAATGAACCCTGTGTAGCTGGCCGACTACACCGCACTTAGACAATCACGCCGACCGTCGCGGCGGTCAGGCAGGTGGCGAAGGTTCCCGCGACGATGGATTTCACCCCGAGGCCCACCACCTCGGCGCGTCGCTCCGGGCACAGGGTGCCCAGGCCTCCGATCATGATGCCGAGGCTGCCGAAGTTGGCGAAGCCGCAGAGGGCGTAGGTCAGCAGCAGACGGCTGCGCTCGGAGAATTCAGTGGATTTGGACAGTTCCATATACGCGATGAGCTCGTTGATGACCGTCTTCGTGCCGAGCAGCGCGCCGGCGGCCGGCGCCTCGTTCCAGGGGATGCCGGCGAGCCAGGCGAGCGGCGCGAGCGCCCAGCCTAGGATTGCCTGCAGCGTGTACGGCGAAATGATGAAGTTGACCAGTGCGACGAGCGCCACGAAGACGACCAGCATGGCGACGATATTGACGAGGAGCTGCGCGCCTTCCAGCGTCCCTCGCGTAAGCGCGTCCATGCTGCTCGCAGCCTCGGAGCGCAGCTCGACACGGCCGAGCGTGATCGCGCCCTCGGGCGGGACCATGAGGAAGGACACGACCAGCGCCGCCGGCGCCGACAGGATCGAGGCGATCAGGAGATGCGCCACGGCGTCCGGCAGCACCGGGCGCAGGATCGCGCCATACAGGAAGAGCACGGTGCCGGCGATCGAGGCCATGCCGCCGACCATGATGGCGAAGAGCTCGCCCCGCGAGACGCGCGCGAGGTAAGGGCGCACGAAGAGCGGCGCCTCCACCATGCCGACGAAAACGTTCGCCGCGGTGGAGAGCCCGACGACGCCGCCCACGCGCATGAGCCTCTCCAGCACCAGCGACAGGGCGCGCACGATCGCCGGCAGCACGCGCCAGTGAAAGAGAAGCGCGCTGAGCGCGCTGATGACGAGCACCAGCGGCAGCGCGCGAAATGCGAGCACGAACGTTGCTGCCGGATCGGACACCTCGAACGGCACGGGCCCGCCGCCGAGATAGCCGAACACCAGGCCCGTGCCGGCCTGGGTGGCCTTCTCGAGCATGAGGAGGGCGTCGTTCAGCTCGAGGAAGGCGGCCTTCACCGCCCCGATCTTGAGAAAGACCACGGCGAGGGCGAGCTGCAACCCCAGGCCGGTCAGGACTGCCCGCCAGGGCACCTGCCTGCGCTTCTCGCTCAGGAGCCAGGCCGCCGCGACCAGGCCTGCTATTCCGGCGAGGGCGTGAATAGAATCGGGCATCGATGGACGTGATCTGCCTTTGTGCGCTGTGGTGCGACAGCTGCGAGGCCTACCGCGAGGGCTTCTTCGAGCTGGCGAAGGAGTTCCCGCAGGCGCGCTTTCGCTGGCTCGATATCGAAGACGACGCCGAGGAGGTGGGCGAGCGGGAGGTGGAGAACTTCCCGACCATCCTCGTCGAGCGCGACGGCGCAGAGCTCTTCTACGGTCCCCTCCTCCCGCACCACGATCATCTCAGGCGGCTGCTCCAGTCGCTGGAAAGATCGTAGCGATGGTCTGCTGGATCGATGCCGCCGCGCCGCGCGGATCGGGAGCCTCGCGGATCGGCCGCCCCACCACGATGTAGTCGGCGCCGGCGGCGAACGCCTGCGCCACGTCGACGGTGCGTTTCTGGTCGTCCGCAGCTTTGCTTCCGACCGGGCGGATTCCCGGCGTCACCACGAGCAGGCGGTCCTTGAACTCGGCCTTGAGGCGCGCCGCTTCCAGGCCCGACGCGATTACGCCGTCGCAGCCGGTCTCGACGGCGCCGCGGGCCCGCGCGAGCACCAGATCCTCCATGCTTTTCGCGGAACCGACCTCTTCCAGGTCGCGCTGATCGAAGCTGGTGAGGACGGTGACGGCGAGAATCTTCAGAGCGCCCTTTTCCTGCGCCGCGGCCTGCATCACCGAGCGGTGCCCGTGCACGGTGAGAAAAGTCGCGCCGCAGCCGCGCAGGTTGGCGACCGCGCGCCGCACGGTCTCGGGAATGTCGTGGAGCTTGAGGTCGGCGAACACCTTGTGGCCGCGCCCGGTGAGCCACGATACGAGCTCGAAGCACCCCGGTACGCTGAAGAGCTCGAGGCCCACCTTGTAGAAACTCACCGCATCGCCGAGGCGCTCGACCAGCGCGCGCGCCTCGGCCGCGCTCGGCACGTCCAGGGCGACGATCAGGCGCTCGGCGCGCGCTATTGCGCGGTGCGTGCTTGTCATGGTGCGGTTTCCTTTGCAGAGATCTGCCTGAGAGACGCGGAGAGCGACGCGTCGATGTGCTTCCAGTGCTCCGCGAGGCGCTCGCCGGTGAGATCGGGATCGAGCACGAAGGCCCGGTAGATGTCGGCGACCCGGATGGTATCCGCATCGCGCGCGAGGACCCAGCCGTCCTTCTCCGCCTTGGCCACCCAGCCGAGCTCGGCGCAGCGCTCGAGCGCCACCTCGCAGCGGTACGGCATGACCCCGGCCTGGGCGGCGATGCGGTCGAGCGGCAGCACATAGCCGCCGTCCTGGGCTCGCGAGAGCACGCCCAGGACGTCGAGCGCCTCGGTGAGGTCGCGCCCCGGCGGGCGCTCGCGCTCGCCGGCGATCACCCGGTAGCCGGGCAGCATCGCGGCGAACACCGCGCCGGCAAGCACGACCAGCCAGGACACGTACATCCAGAGGAGGAAGATCGGCAGCGCGGCGAAGGCGCCGTAGACCAGCGTGTAGGTCGGAAAGTTCGCGACGTACAGGGCGAAGCCCCGCTTCGCCATTTCGAACGCGACGCCCGCGGCGAGGGCGCCGGCGGCCGCATGGCGCACGTCGACATGGCGGTAGGGCACCAGGATGTAGAGCAGCGTGAGCGCGGCCCAGGTGAACAAGAACGGGATCAGGCGCAGCAGCGCCGAGCTGTTGCCTATCAGATAGGTCGTAAGCGAGAGGCTGGTGCCGATCAGCACCGGCCAGAGCGTGAGCACGCTCCAGTACATGATCACCTGCTGTCCCAGAGGCCGGCGCCGGCGCACGCGGAAGATCCGGTTCAGCGTGTCGTCGATGGTGAGCATCAGCAACACCGCGGTGACGAGGAGGAACGCGAGGCCGATGGCGGTGAGGCGCCCGGTCTGCTCGGAGAACGACAGGATCTGCCCGCTGATCGTCTCCAGGCCGTCGGCGTCGGGCAGGAAATTCTCGAACAGAAACAGCTGCAGCGTGGTGATCGCATCGTCGAACACCGGGAACGCCGTGGAGAGCGCGAGCGCCACCGTGAGCAGCGGCACGAGCGCGAGGAGCGTCGTATACGTGAGGCTGCCTGCGGCCTGCGCGCCGCGGTCCTCGTAGAAGCGCCGTGCCACGGCCACCAAGAATTCTCCCGCGCCGCGCCACGCGCTTCTTGTCATTGCTTTTATGATACCGCTGTGGCTGAGATTCTCGTCCTGTACTACAGCGTGGGCGGCTCCGTGCGGCGCATGGCGGACCTCGTCGCCGAGGGCATCGAGCGGGTTCCCGGCGCCGCCGCGCGGGTGCGCACCGTGCCGCGCGTCTTCACCAATATCGGCGAGGAGAAGGCGGTCCCCTCCGAAGGGCCGCCGTATTGCGAGCTGCAGGACCTGGTGGACTGCGCCGGACTCGCCCTGGGCAGCCCGACGCGCTTCGGCAACATGGCGGCGCCGCTCAAGCATTTCCTCGACGGCACGGCGCTGCTCTGGAACCGCGGCGCGCTCGCCGGCAAGCCGGCGTGCGTGTTCACGTCCACGGCGAGCCTGCACGGCGGCCAGGAAACGACGCTGGTGTCGATGATGCTGCCGCTCCTGCACCACGGCATGCTGGTGCTCGGGCTGCCCTACACGCTCGCCGAGCTGAACGCCACGCGCGCGGGCGGAACCCCTTACGGCGCGAGCCATTTCGCCGGGCTCGGCGATGATCTGCCGGTGAGCGCCGAGGAACGCACGCTTTGCATCGCGCAGGGCAGACGTCTTGCGGAAATCGCTCTCAGACTCGCTTAGGCGCGTCGCACTGGCCGCCCTCGTTTTGCTTATCGTGCTGTGTCTCGCCTGGGAGC